>TARA_R110002124_G_scaffold55599_5_pt1 | contig 44717 bp, 44 predicted proteins | sample TARA_R110002124 | Tara Oceans TARA_R110002124 (sample SAMEA4397445) | marine metagenome | biome: Polar Biome; feature: [SRF] surface water layer (ENVO:00010504); material: water (ENVO:00002006), including particulate matter (ENVO:01000060) such as... | depth 5 m
CGAACCGGTGATTGACGATCCAGCACTGGTTGAAATGATCCGGCGGCGGGCCAAATCCACTTGTCCGGTCAATGTATGTATTACTGGCGCCCTCACCAAAGGCTTGAACGGCGAGGAAATGGCGGAGTTCGGTCTGCTGCAGGAGGCTGGCGTCGTCGCTGTCAGCGACGGGCAGTTCGCGATCCAGAACATTAATCTGATGCGCCGCGCGCTTGCCTATGCCAGCATGTTCGACCTGCCGATCATCGTCCATGCCGAAGATCCGGCACTGGCGGCGGGCGGTGTCATTACCGGCGGGCGCACCGCAACCTTCATGGGACTCAAATCCATCCCTTCCTGCGCCGAGGCGATTTTGGTGGAACGCGATATCCGGCTGGTAAAAATGACTGGTGCACGCTGGCATGCGGCCCATCTCAGCACCCGGGACGCTCTCGATACCATCCGCCGTGCGAAAAATGACGGGCTGAACGTCACCGCCGGAACCGCGCCGCATTATCACGCGCTCAACGATCTGGAGCTTGGCGAATACCGCACCTTCGCCCGCGTCTCGCCGCCGCTCCGGGAGGAGGAGGAACGCCTTGCCGTGATCGAGGCGATCAGGGACGGCACCATCGATGTCATCTCATCCCAGCACCTACCCCAAAGCGCCGACAGCAAGCGCGTGCCGTTTGCGCAGGCGAAGCCGGGGGTGATCGGGCTGGAGACGATGCTGCCGGTCAGCCTGCGGCTCTATCATAACGGCGATGTCAATTTGCTCAGGCTTCTCCATACCATGACGGCCGCCCCGGCGGAACTGCTCGGCCTGGAAGCGGGACGACTCCGAATGGGCGCGGACGCCGATATCATCCTTTTCGATACGGAACGGCCCTGGCAGGTGGACGGTGACCTGCTCAAGTCAAAATCCAAGAACACCGCGTTCGACGGCCATTTGCTACAAGGCCGCGTCCTCAAGACGTTCGTGCGCGGCACCCCCGTTTTTGAGCTATAGGAGGGAATGATTTGCCCGATCCGCTTGGTGATTTCAGCCTGACCTGGCCTTTTTACGCTGCCGCCCTCATCGGTTATCTGATCGGCTCCATTCCGTTTGGGTTGGTGCTCACTAAAATGGCCGGGTTCGGCGATGTTCGGAAAATCGGATCGGGCAATATCGGCGCGACCAATGTCCTCCGGACCGGCAACAAAGGCCTCGCACTCGCCACGCTTCTTCTCGATGGTGGCAAGGGCGCCGTTGTCGTCATCCTCGCCAACATCTTCTTCACACAGGACTATGCGGTGCTGGCCGGTAGTGGTGCCTTCATCGGCCATCTCTTCCCGATCTGGCTGAAATTCAAGGGCGGCAAGGGCGTCGCCACCTTTATCGGCGTTATGCTGGCGCTGAGCTGGCCCGCCGGGCTTGCCGTCGCGCTGACCTGGCTGCTGACGGCGCTGGTTTTCCGCATGTCCTCCCTCTCGGCGCTTGTCGCCGCCGCGCTCGCGCCCGTCTATATCTATCTTTTGAAGACCAACCTGCCGATCGGCGGCGTCTTTTACGGCGATACCCAGCGCGTCGAAGTCGCCTTCTTCATGGCGGTGCTGATCTTTATCCGACACCGCGAGAATATTGCCCGTCTCCTGAAAGGAAAAGAGCCGAAAATCGGCAAAAAGAAATCCTGACCACAGGTTGAATATATTTTCCTCACCACTTACTTAAAAGGGAAACTATGGTGGGGAGAGGACAATGGACACCGCCGGGAAACCACATAGCGCAGATGAAAATATCCGCCGCCTGAGAAAGTTGCAGCAGGATGCACAACTCGCCTTTCGCGAGCAGATCACCCGTCACAGGGCCGAGGTTGTGGCCCGGCAGAACGATTTCCGGGAGAATTTCCCACCACCGATGGCCGCGTCCGCGCCCCCTGCTCCCCCCGAAAGCGATCCTGACGAGATAGCCGGACCGACGGAGATATCGGAACCGTCTGCACCCACCGAGAGTGATGGGGCATTCTCCGATCTGGTCTTTCTGGAGGAGGCAACGAAAATGCCGACCTCCCTTGCACCGGAAGACGCACTACAGGAGGACGCCTTGCCAGAAGAGAAAACTGACCATCCGGAAACAGTCCGCTCACCGTCGAGAGTGGAAAGCGACCGTCTTGCCCGGCGCCGCGGCCATCGAATGCGCACCCGCCGCACGCCACCCGCCACCATGAGAACGCGGGAGAGAGCGGAGCCGGAACCCGATCATCCGGCGCCGAAAGCGACATCCGCTCCGCCGCCGTCAGAGCCGGAGGAGGAGCTGAGCGTCGAGGAACAGAAAGTCCTTGATGAGATCGAGATTTTCGAAGCCCTGTGGCAAAAGAAAGATGCCAGCGAGACCCCGCCACCATCTCCGCCTTCTTCGCAGACCGGCAAAAAAAGCCGATCGTTCTTCGGCGGGATTTTTGACCTGTCACCACAATTTTCAGACGATCGGACAGACGGCTGGGAAGATTAAATCTGGCAGAAACTTCCTAAACGCGCAGAATGTCGCATAAAATTCAATTGACGCGATTGGCGGACTTCTGCCATCTTCCACCGATGGATGAAAAACGTGAACTCTCATCTGATGAACGTCTGGCCTGGCTCCGCCTGATCCGGTCGGAAAACGTCGGACCGATTACCTTTTTCCAGTTACTGGGCCGATTTAAAACGGCGCAGAACGCCCTTGATGCCCTGCCCGAGCTTGCCCGCAAGGGCGGACGAAAAAAGCCGATCCGCATCTGCCCGCTGGCTGAAGCGAAACGGGAGGCAGAAGCGGTGTCCGCATTTGGCGGACGATTGTTGGCAGCCTGCGAACCCGACTACCCCCCGGCCCTTCGCATGATTGCCGACCCGCCACCGGTCATTTCGATCAAGGGGCATGCGCAGCTTCTCAATCGCGATATTTTGGCCGTTGTCGGCGCCCGTAATTCCTCTGCCGTCGCCATCCGGCTGACGCAGGAAATCGCGGGGAGTTTGAGCCAGGAAAATATTGTCATTGCCTCTGGCCTTGCCCGCGGGATTGATACGGCGGCGCATCAGGCATCGCTTACCGGCGGCACCATTGCGGTTGTCGGCGGCGGAATCGACTATCCTTACCCGCGGGAGAACAAGGCACTGCAGGAACAGATATATGAGCAGGGCTGCGTCATCGCCGAGCAACCCTTCGCCATTGTCCCGCAGGCCCGGCATTTCCCTCGCCGCAACCGGATTATCTCCGGTATGGCGCTCGGCGTCCTGGTGGTTGAGGCATCGCCAAGATCGGGGTCCCTGATCACGGCGCGCATGGCGCTGGAGCAGGGTCGGGAAATTTTTGCAGTACCTGGCTCCCCGATGGACCCGCGCGCCCGGGGCACCAACAATCTGATCCGGAGCGGCGCAATTCTGACGGAAAGCGCCGATGATATTCTGGAAGCACTCCAAAGCATCCGCACGCGACCGTTGAAGGAGCCGGACCAACCCCTTTTACCCTTTGGCGATCCCGTGCAGCCCGAAGAGCAGGAACTCGACCGGGTGCGCCCGAATGTCCTGGAATTTCTTAGCCCTACGCCCGTCGCAATCGACGAAATCGTCCGCCTGACAAATCAGCCGCCTGCAGTGGTTTTAACGATTTTACTTGAACTCGAACTAGCAGGCAGAATAGAACGCCATTTCGGAAACAGGGTTTCCATCGTGCCATAGCGTCTCTATATAGGACGGAATGGCGGCCGTGTGTATGGCCCTTAAAAACTAGAAAGTCTGCGATATTATTATGAACGTAGTTGTCGTCGAGTCACCTGCAAAAGCCAAAACCATCAACAAGTATCTGGGTAAGGACTACACCGTTCTGGCGTCCTACGGGCATATTCGCGACCTGCCGTCGAAAGACGGATCGGTGGAGCCCGATCAGGATTTTGCCATGCATTATCAGAATGATGCGAAATCCGCGAAACATATCAAGGCCATCGCCGATGCGTTGAAAGATGCAGACAATCTCTATCTCGCCACCGACCCGGATCGTGAGGGTGAAGCCATTGCCTGGCATGTGATGAAGGTGATGGAGGAGAAGAAAAAGCTCAGCAACACAAAAGTCAGCCGCGTTGTCTTTAACGAGATTACAAAACGCGCCGTGCTGGAGGGTATAGCGAATCCGCGCGAGCTGGACATGAACCTCGTGAATGCGCAGCAGGCGCGCCGGGCGCTTGATTACCTCGTTGGCTTTACCCTGTCGCCGGTTTTATGGCGCAAACTGCCGGGCGCAAAATCGGCAGGCCGGGTGCAGTCCGTTGCGCTCCGCCTGATCTGCGAGCGGGAACTGGAGATCGACGCCTTCAAGCCGGAGGAATACTGGACGATCGATGCGGATTTCCTGACCGACAAGAAAGACAAGATCACGGCGCGCCTGACCCATCTGGCAAGCAAGAAGCTGGATAAATTCTCGCTTCCCGATGCCGAAACAGCCAAGGCCGCAGCCGAGAAAGTCCGCGCCGGGGATTTCTCGATCTCCGACGTCACGCAGAAGCCGGCCAAACGTCATCCCTCCCCACCCTTTACAACCTCGACCTTGCAACAGGAAGCCTCCCGCAAGCTCGGATATGGGGCCAAGCGCACGATGATGGTCGCGCAGAAACTCTATGAGGGCTTTAACCTTGGCGGCGAGACGCAGGGACTGATTACATACATGCGGACGGACGGCCTCAGCCTCGCGAATGAGGCAGTTGAAGGCGCCCGCGATGTTATCGCCAAGGAATACGGCAAGGAATATGTGCCGGAGAAACCCCGCTACTACAAAGCAAAATCCAAGAATGCGCAGGAAGCCCATGAGGCTGTCCGCCCGACCGACCTGTCCCGGACACCGGCAATGGTTGCGAAATATCTCGATAGCGAGCATCTGCGCCTTTACGAGCTGATCTGGAAGCGCACCGTTGCCAGCCAGATGGAAAGCGCCAGGCTTGAGCGCACCACCATTGATTTCAGTGACGGAGAGGGCCAGACCCTCCGCGCGACCGGCAGCGTTGTCCGTTTTCCGGGCTTCCTCAAGCTCTATGAAGAAGGTCGCGACGACGCCAAGGTGGATGACGAGAACGACAATCGACTGCCGCCCGTCACCTCTGGCGAGAAGGTCGGCACCGATATCGTCCGCGAGGACCAGCATTTCACCGAGCCGCCGCCCCGCTATTCCGAGGCCAGCCTCGTGAAGAAGCTTGAGGAGCTCGGGATCGGGCGACCGTCAACCTATGCCTCCATCATTTCGGTACTTCAGGATCGCGATTACGTCCGGATCGACCAAAAACGTTTTATCCCCGAAGACAAGGGACAGCTGGTCACAGCGTTTCTCTCGTCCTTCTTCACACGCTATGTGGAATATGACTTCACCGCGCAGTTGGAGGAGCGGCTCGATGATGTCTCTGCGGCGAATGTAGATTGGAAGCAGGTTTTGCGCGACTTCTGGTACGACTTTAACCTTTCGGTCGAGGGGACAGCGGAACTGCGCGTCACCGACGTGCTGGAGGAACTGAACCGTGTTCTGGCGCCGCATGTCTTCCCGCCAACCGAGGATGGCAAGGACCCCAGGGCCTGCCCGAAATGCGAGGACGGCCGCCTCAGCCTGAAAACCGGACGGTTCGGCGCCTTTATCGGCTGCTCAAACTATCCTGAGTGCCGCATGACACGGAAATTGGGCGATAGCGCGGAGGATGTAGACACCGCGGATGAAGGACCGAAGGAAATCGGTGTTGATCCGGCAACCGAGTTGATGATCACCCTGCGCAAGGGCCCTTATGGCCCCTATCTGCAGCTAGGGGAGCCGGAGCCGAAGAAAAAGCCGAAACGAGTCTCGATCCCGAAGGATATTCCGCTGGAGTCCATCGACTTTGACCTGGCGGTCCAGCTTGTCGGCCTGCCGCGGGAAATCGGACCGCATCCGGAAACCGGCAAGATGATCACGGCAGGGCTCGGACGCTATGGCCCCTATGTCGAGAGTGAGAGAAAATACGGTAAGCTGTCCAACGCGATGGAAGTACTGACCGTCGGCATGAACCGTGCGGTTGAACTGCTCGCGGCGGCAAAAACGCGCGGTGGTGGCGCCGGACGGGCGGCGGCCCCGCTGCGGGTTGTCGGCGCGCATCCGGCGGACGGAGCGGATATCGCTGTGAAGGATGGCCGCTATGGCGCCTATGTCACCCATGGCGGTATCAATGCGACGATCCCGAAAGATGCCGATCCCCTGACAATCTCGCTTGACGACGCGGTCAAGCTACTGGCCGAGCGGGCGGAGAAGAGCGGAAAAAAGCCGAAACTCGCGAAGAAAACAGCGGCCAAAAAGAAAGCGCCGGCGAAAAAATCCACCGAAGCCGCGGAATGACTGGCCGGAAACTGGCAGAAAACAGGATATTTTGAGTCCAAGAACCGGAGATAAATCGCACTTGCCGACAAAGGAGCAGGTACGCGCCTTTATTGAAGAGAGCGAAACGCCGGTTGGCAAGCGGGAAATCGGCAAAGCCTTCAACATCAAGGGCGCCGATCGCATCTACCTGAAGAAAATCCTGAAAGAGTTGGTCGAGGAAGGCGAGCTTGAGCGCGGGCGGAAGCGGGAACTGGCGCCGGTCGGGGCGCTACCTTCCGTCACGGTGATTGAGGTAGATCACCTGAACGATGATGGCGAGGCCGTCGCCCGCCCCATCAACGCCGGAGACAGTCCGTCGCCAGTCATCCATTTCGCCCGGACGGATAACAAAGGCCGTGCGCATGCGCCGGGCGTCGGGGATCGCCTGCTGGCACGCCTCAACCGGATGAAGGATGGCAGCTACGAAGCCCGCATCATTCGCCATCTGGAGGCCAACGCCGGCCCTGTTCTCGGTGTCTATACAAAAGTTGGCAAGGACGGGCGTGTCCAGCCGACCAACCGCAAGCTGAAGAAGGAAATCATTGTCCGAGACGAGAATTCACTGGGCGCCCAAAGCGGTGAAGTCGTGCTTTGTGATATCCTGCCGGGCAAGATCCATGCGCTACCCGAAGGTCGCGTCAAGCAACGGGTCGGCCCGATGGATGATGCCGCGTCCCTCAGCCTGATTGCCATCCATGCCCATGGCATCCCCGATGAATTTAACGACGCCACCATCAAGGAGGCATTGGCTGCCAAACCTGTCACTCTCGGCAAACGGACGGACCTGCGTGGCCTGCCGCTGCTCACCATAGACCCGGCGGATGCGCGCGATCGTGACGACGCTATCTGGGCCGCGGCGGATGACGATCCGAAAAACAAGGGCGGCTGGCAGGTGATTGTGGCCATTGCCGATGTCGCCCATTATGTCACCCATGGTTCGGCTCTGGACAAGGAAGCGCGCAAGCGCGGCAACAGCGTCTATTTCCCCGATCGCGTCGTGCCCATGCTGCCCCACGAACTTTCCAGCGACCTGTGCTCCCTGCATGAGAATGTCGATCGCCCTGTGATGGCGGTGCAGATGTGGTTCGATGCGGAGGGCAACAAGCTTCGCCATAAATTCATGCGCGGTCTGATCCGCAGCGTTGCCTCCCTCACCTACGCCCAAGCGCAGGCTGCCCATGACGGCCAGCCGGATGACGCGACGGAAGCGCTGCGGGACGAGGTGATCGAGCCGCTGTTCCAGGCTTTCGAGGCGCTGAAGAAAGCCCGCGCAAAACGGCAACCGCTGGACCTTGACCTGCCGGAACGGAAAATCGAGTTCGGCGACGATGGTTTTATCAAGGCAGTCCATAAAAAGGAGCGGTTCGCCGCCCATCTCCTGATTGAGGAGTTCATGATACAGGCCAATGTATCGGCGGCGGAAACATTGGTCAAAATGAAACGGCCCTGCATGTTCCGTGTCCATGAACCGCCGAGCGCCGAGAAGCTGGTCGGGCTGCATGAAACCCTTGCCGAAATGAATATCCGCTTTGCCAAGGGGCAGGTTGTAACGACGGCAAGCTTCAACCGCATCCTCGCGCAGGCCGACAACGAGATCGACCGGGAGCTGGTCAGCTCGCTGGTGCTTAGAAGCCAGTCGCAGGCCGTCTACAGCCCGGAAAACCTCCATCATTTTGGCCTGCATCTGAGCAATTATGCACATTTCACCTCACCGATCCGCCGCTATGCCGACCTGTTGATCCACCGCAGCCTGATCGCTGCGCTGAAACTGGGGACGGACGGGCTGAAGGAGGAAGAGGCCGCAGCCTTCACGGACATCGGCACGGATATTTCGACAACGGAACGCCGCGCCATGGTCGCGGAGCGGGAAACCAACGATCGCTTCACCGCAGTCTTCCTCGCCAACAAGGTCGGAGAGATTTTTCAGGCGAAAGTATCGGGCGTCACCCGGGCCGGACTGTTCCTCAGCTTCGATGACACAGGTGCCGACGCGCTGGTGCCGATTTCCACGCTCGGCAATGATTTTTTCAATTTCGATCAGGACAAGCACAGGCTCGTCGGCAAGCGCACAGGGGAAACATTTCGCCTGGCGGACCGCCTCTCTGTCCGTCTGCGCGAGGTCGATATCGTGACCGGCAGCATGATTGCGGAAGTCATTGATGGCCGCGATGGCGGAGATGCCAAGCCTCGCTCCACCAGTCTTCCCGCCCCGCGCCGCGCCGCCAAACCAAATGCCGAACGGAAGACGAAGAAAAAGAAGCGGACCCTGCCCAAGGGCAAAAAGCGGGCTCTGCGGCGCAAGGAACAGGGCTGATATCTGCGGCAGAGTGTCGCAAAGCCTTTTTCTTCATGCTTTCCGTCTCCAGATAATGGTATCTTCCGATTGAAAGTAGAGAAATGATGCCGATGACAGCTGTTGCAAAAGAAGAAAGATCCGTGGGGCAGGCCATGTTGAACGGCCTGCGCCAGCGCTGCCCCCACTGTGGGAAGGGCCGGATGTTCAACAAATATATTAAGGTCAACCATAGCTGTGAGAATTGCGGAACGGAACTGCATCATCAGCGCGCGGACGATGCGCCGCCTTATTTCACCATGTTGATCGTACTACATTTTGCCATGTCCGGCCTGCTGACGGTGGAGCAGATATACAGCCCGGAAACCTGGGTTCAATTGACGATCTGGCTTCCTGTCTCGCTCGTCTCTGCGCTCTGGATGTTGCCGCGGATAAAGGGGGCCCTGATCGGTATCCAGTGGGCACGACAGATGCACGGCTTCGGCGGCGATTTCACGTAATCACTCTGGACTTGGCGCGTTGCCCGGTGCATAGTCGGTTAAAAAGTGAAAGTGCCAGAGATGACGACCGAAAAGAAACGATCCGTCGCGGAGAGCCGGACCGACGGCAGTAAAGCCCCCCGCCCGAAAGATGCCGCAACCCTTATCCTGTACCGCCAAAGCAGCAAGAATACCGAAATCCTGATGGGAGAGCGGAGTGCGCGGCATAGCTTCATGCCTAACACTTATGTTTTTCCGGGTGGCCGTGTGGACGCCAGCGACGGCCGCATTCCGCCAGCGCGGGATCTGCGCGACGATGTCATGGCTCGGCTTGTCCGGGGCGGCTGCTCGCCTGCGCGTGCGCGTGCACTCGCCGTCGCTGCCATTCGCGAAACCTTCGAGGAAACGGGTTTGAGGCTTGCGGAAACCTACCCCATGCCGCGCCGCTCCCGGGTTGCCATCTGGAATGAATTCGGCACGGCAACCTGCGGCCCGGACCTCTCAAAGCTCGATTATATTGTCCGGGCGGTAACGCCGCCGTCGCGCAAGAAGCGCTTCAACACGCGGTTTTTTGTGGCCGATGCGGAAACGCTGGAAGGCGATATGAAGGATTCGAGCGAGCTGCTGGATTTGCGCTGGGTCACGATCCCGCAGGCGCTCAACCTCGATATTCCCCTGATTACGGAACATGTTCTCGGTCATGTCGACAGGTTCCTGAAAACCCGCCCGGAGCGGGATGCCAATCGCCCTGTCCCGATGTTCCAGATGCGCCATGGCAAACGGATTTTCGGGGAAGAATGACCTCCCGCACCCCAAAGCTGCGGCCGGTCACGCCGCGGCATGCCGCCAGCCTTGTCATCTATGAACAGCGGGCGGATGACCTTTACGTATTGATGGGTCGCCGCGCCAAAACTCATAGATTCCTGCCGAATGTCTATGTTTTCCCGGGAGGCCGCGTTGATCCGGCGGATGCAACCACGACGCCGCTCGCCCCGCTCAACCCGGATATCGAGAAAATGCTGTCCCATCCGGCGGGCATGGCCCATGCCGTTGCCACGGCTGCAGTGCGAGAAACCCATGAAGAAACGGGCCTCGTCATCGGAGATGTCCACAATGACAGGCTACGCCCTGATCTCTCCAACCTTGATTTCATTGCCCGCGCTATTACGCCGCCGGTCAGCCCGATCCGCTTCAACACCCGATTTCTGAGCATTGACGCGCGGCACACTTCCGGCACTCTTGGCGGTTCGGGGGAACTGGTGGACCTGCGCTGGATACCATTGTCCGCGGTGCATGAAGTCCCGCTCATCGATGTGACAGAATTCGTCCTCGAGGAGATCAACCGCACCATCAAGAACGTTGCGGCGGAGGCTCGGCAGAGCCCGGAGACTGTGCCGTTGTTCAGCTATTACCGCGGGAAGCCGTTCATTCGCAATTACGGCGATGACTGAACCGGCACCGGCCGACAACACACGCGCGCTGATTGCCATTATGGCCGCAGCAACCATCATGGGTGTGTCCTTGAGCCTGTCCATCCCGCTTGTCTCCCTGAATATGGAGAAATGGGGCTATGGCAGCGACGTGATCGGCTTGATGGGCTCCCTCCCGTCCCTGACGTTTCTATTCGTTTCCCCTATACTGCCAGCGCTCACCCGCCACGTAGGTTCGGGAAAGATGCTCTGGTCCTCCCTGCTGCTCGCGGCCTTCTCGATCGGGGCGTTATCGCTTTCGGACAATATTTATTTCTGGTTTTTCCTGCGCCTGATGATCGGCCTGTCCATGGCCGTCCTGTTCACGATCAGCGAAACCTGGATGAACAAAATCGCCCATGAGAAAAGTCGCGGGCGAACGGTGGCGATCTATGTTTCCTGCATCACCCTAGGTTTTGCCTTCGGCCCTGTACTCATCAATTTTATCGGCGCTGAGGGAGGCCGACCCTTCATAATCTCGGCGCTCATTGTCCTTGCCGGCGGGCTCGCTTTCCTACCCGTAGGAAAGCAGTTTCCCGATCTTAGCGAGAAAGGCAACTATTCGATCTTCTCCTTCGTCAAGATCGCCCCGATGATCAGCGCCGCAACGCTGCTTGTTGCCTTTTTCGATGGCTCGGTCCTGACCTTGATGCCCGTATATGGCGTCAAGAACGGTCAACTTCTCGAAACTGCGGTGCTGATGACGAGCGCCCTGCTGGCCGGGAATATTCTGCTTCAGTTGCCCATCGGCTGGCTGGCAGATCGTTACAACCGCGGCTGGGTGATTCTCGGCTGCGGGATCGTCGGGGTGCTAGGAGCGCTACTCCTGCCGTTCGTAGTATTGAACCACTATCTGCTTTGGCCCTTGCTGGTTATCTGGGGTGGCGGCGTGGTCGGTACCTATACCATCGCTCTGGTCGTCATGGGACAGCATTTCAAAGGCGGCAACCTGATCACGGCAACGGCCGCCGTCAACATGCTATGGGGCCTTGGCGGGCTTTTCGGGCCGGTTATGGCGGGGACAGCCATGGAAGTGTATGAGCCGCATGGCATGCCGCTCACCTTTGCCGCCGCCTGTGCCGCGTTTGTCGTTATTGCCGCCCTGCAGCTCCGTCGGGCCGGCGGGGGATAAAAAACGCGTGATTAACAAGCTCGCGCTTGACTTCGTCAATTAAATCCGTATTTTCCGGGCTTCGATATTATTTACTTCTGCGCTTTTGCGGAAGATGACTGGAGTTTCGGACATGGCTAAGCCGACAACATTGAAAATCAGGCTGGTAAGCACAGCGGACACGGGTTTCTTTTATGTGACCAAGAAAAATCCGCGGACATTGACGGAGAAAATGGTCGTGCGCAAGTATGACCCGGTTGTGCGCAAGCATGTGGACTTCAAGGAAGCCAAGATCAAGTAGCTTTGCTGCCACATGAATGAAACAGGCCGCAGAATTCGCGGCCTTTTTTGTGGGTAAAGAACTAGGCCGCCTCTATCGCGCTGCCGCGCCGGTTTTTACGAAGGTCGTCACAGGACATGGCGCAACAACAACACGATTGCGACCGTCTCTTTTCGCTTTGTAAAGCGCCTCATCCGCCCGCTTCAGCAGGCTGTCCGCCTCCTCCTGCTCCTGCGATACCGTCACGCCGATGGAGCAGGTCAGATCAAGTTCCAACCCTTTATTGCTGACAGCAAAGGGCTTGTCGGCCATCTGACGGCGCAGCCGCTCGGCTACGGTAGAGGCCATCGACAGATCCGTATCCGGCATCACGACAACGAATTCTTCTCCGCCATAGCGGCAGGCGAGATCAATGCCCCGGATGCTCATGCCTATACGGCTGGCAAACTCCTTGATGACATCGTCGCCAACATCATGGCCGTGGGTGTCATTCACCGGCTTGAAGAAATCGATATCCATGATCATCAGGCAAACCGGCTTGTAATCCATTTTTGCCCGTTGCAGCATCGCATTCAGATGGCTCGACATATAGCGCCGGTTGTAAAGGCCGGTTAGGCTGTCGGTTACCGCCAGCTCCATACTGCGGTGGAAATTGTCCCTGAGCCTGTCCTGATACTGTTTGCGCAGGATTTGCGTCCGGGTCCGGACGATCAATTCATTGGTGTCGATGGGGCGCATAACATAGTCATTGATTCCGATATCCATGCCCCGCAGCAGTTTGTCCTTATCCGATTCATCGACAAGGGTCAGGATCGGCAGATGCCGCGTCTCGTCCGAGCTGCGAATGCGAGAACAAAGGCGCAAGGGGTCATGCGTTGCAGAATCAAGGCTGATGACGGCAAGATCATAGTCACCACCGCGCAACAGCACTTGCGCTTCCTGCATGTCCGGCTCAAGCGTGACGTCGTAAGTCTCCGCGTAGATTTCCTTCATCAGGCGGACGGAAAATTCGTTATCGTCAATCACCAGTATGCGGGCGCGCTGGATTGCCTCTTCCTTGCGATCAGACATGCTTATAACACCAAGCTCTGAGCTTGTTTCTTCACGCAGGCGAAATTCGTCCATCATCATCTTCAGACGGAGAAGGGATTTCACCCTGGCAAAAAGGGCAATGTCATCCACGGGCTTTGTCAGGAAGTCATCGGCGCCCGATTCCAGGCCCTGTACCCGATCCGCAGCTTCACTGAGCGCGGTAACCATAATCACGGGAATATGCGCCGTGCGAATATCAGCCTTCAGACGGCGGCATACCTCGAACCCGTCCATCTGCGGCATCATCACATCGAGAAGAATAAGGTCAGGCTGCTGTTCCAGTGCGATTTCGAGCGCATCCATGCCGTTATTGGCAGTCACAACGTCATAATATTCGACGGACAGTTTTGCCTCGAGGATTTTAACGTTCGGTATAATATCATCAACGACCAGAATGCGTGCAGACATAATCTAGCTCAAAAACTCTTTAACAGTGCTCAGAAAATTTTCAACGGAAATAGGTTTTGCGACGTAAGCTTCACAACCCCCTTCGCGAATTTTTTCCTCATCCCCCTTCATGGCGAATGCAGTCACGGCGATAACAGGAATAGACTTCAACGTCTCATCCTCTTTGATCCATTTCGTCACTTCCAGTCCGGAAACTTCTGGCAATTGGATGTCCATCAGGATCAGGTCCGGCGAATGCTCCCGCGCCAGCCCCAAGGCTTCCATTCCATCCTTAGTCTGGATCGTATTATATCCATGCGCTTCCAGAAGATCGTGGAAGAGCTTCATATTTAAGTCGTTATCTTCGACAATCAACACTGTCTTCATGTTCAACTCATCCAATTCCCGACATCAAGAGTTGCCTTGATATGATTAATACAGGGCGTAGGTTGGTTCCTGTTTTCAATTTACCGCACTTGAGACTATCATTGGTCACCAATAAACAGAAATATGATTAAGTTTTCCTTACCATTAACGGTTTCAGGGCATAGAAAGTTTCATGAATTACGAAAAATCCGAGATTATTGCACTTCAGGCACTTGCCTTTATTGCAGGGAATGAGAAAATCATGAGCTGGATGCTGGCGGAAACGGGCGTGGATCCCCGGAATCTATCTCATTCTGCCGACAACGCGGAAATTCTGGCCGGCGTTCTCGATTTTTTGCTGGCCCATGAAGAAATTCTCATCGATTTCTGCGCGGAGGCGAATCTGGATGCCACCAGCCCGGCGCGCGCGCGGCAGTTCATGCCCGGTGCCCCGGTGGAGGATTACTGAACATGTTTAGCGGTATTCATGAAGACGTGCGTCCCCAGCTAGAGATGCTGGAAATTGATAGAAACCGCCCGCTGGTCATCACCGACGCAGATGAAGTGCTGTTCAATTTCATGGTCGGCCTTGAGGATTTCCTGGAGACAAGAGAGCTGTTCTTCGACTGGGCCTCTTTCGCGCTGACCGGGAATATCCGCCGGATCAGTAACAAGCAGCCGATTGAGCAACAGGAAGTCTGGGACCTGCTGTCTGACTTCTTTGACCAGCGCTGCGCCGTCCTTCCTGCGGTCGAGGGTGCGGCGGAAGGACTGGCCTCCCTCAGCAAACATGCGCAGGTTGTCGTGCTCAGCAATGTCCCGCCGAAATATGCCGCCAAGCGCCTGGAAGGCCTCAAGGACAAGGGCATGGATTTTCCCTTGATCGCCAACGTCGGCAGCAAGGGGGAAGTGGTCCGCTACCTCACCCGGGACCTCAAGGCATCCGCCTACTTCATCGACGATATCCCGCATAACCACAGCTCGGTCAACCAGCATGCGGCGCATGTCCATCGGCTGCACTATATCGCCGATGACCGGCTGTCGAAACTGCTCGGTCCGGCGGAGCATTGCCACACCCGTCTCTATGGCTGGCCGGACATATGTGCTCATATCATCCGTCATATAGAGACGGGTGAGTATTGACGGGAGGGGGACATCGCCAGTCTCTGCCGCAACTGCCTGACTCTCCTTGATGATGCGAAGTTGCGCAGTGACAGACGCTGCGCGAACTGCCGCTCTCCCCGCACCCTGCAGCATCCGGAACTGTTCTCCCTCACCCTCGCCCATGTCGATTGTGACGCCTTCTATGCGGCGGTGGAAAAGCGCGATAATCCGGCGCTTGCCGCGAAGGCGCTGATTATCGCCCATGACAGTCCACGCAGCGTCGTCTCCACCTGCTGCTATATCGCGCGCATGTCTGGCGTCCGCTCGGCTATGCCCCTGTTCAAGGCGAAACAGCTCTGCCCCGACGCAACGATCATCCCGCCGGACATAGCGAAATATGCCGCCGTCAGCAGGGACATTCGCGCCCTTTATGACAAGCTGACGCCGGATGTGGAACCGCTGTCGCTGGATGAAGCCTTCCTCGATCTTGCCGGTACGGAGATGCTGCATCACCGAAATGCCGCACAATCCATGGCCTGGCTGGCCCGGGAGATCGAACGGGAGATTGGCATTACTGTCTCCGTCGGGCTCAGCTACAATAAATATCTGGCCAAGCTTGCCTCCGATCTCGACAAGCCGAACGGCTTCGCGGTGATCGGACAGGCGGAAGCCCTCAATTTCCTCGCCCCCCGCCCGGTCAGCCAGATCTGGGGCGTCGGCAAGGCCCTCAACCGCAAGCTGGCGAGCGAGGGAATTACCACCATCGGACAGCTTCAACATCGGGAGAAGGCTGAGCTGGTGGCGCGCTACGGTGTGATGGGGGAACGGCTCTACCATCTCTCCCGCGGGGAGGACAGCCGCCGGGTGAAAGCCGATCTCAAGGCCAAGAGTATCTCGGCGGAGACCACCTTCAGCACCGATATCGATGACATTGATATCCTTCTCGCCCGCCTCTGGCCGCTCTGCGAGAAAGTCTCCAAACGGCTGAAAGCGGTAAACAAAGCCGGAAAAACCGTCACCCTCAAGCTCAAAACCGGGGATTTCAAAACGATTACCCGCAGCCAAACTCTTTCCCAGCCAACCCAGCTCGCCGAAACCCTGTACCGCGAAGTGAAGCCACTACTGGAGAAGGCGGCGCCAACGCATGACTTTCGCCTTATCGGCGTCGGAATCAGCAGTTTCGGTGAACTCGAAGACGCCGACCGGCCGGATCTCCTCAGTGGGAAAAGCGGCCATGACAAGGATGTCGAGACGGCAATGGACAAGCTCCGGCAGAAGTTTGGCGATGCGGTAATTTCCAAGGGTCGCGGGCTTAACGCCAAACGCTGATTTATTTGCAGAACCCCTGAAGCTGCGCCCATTCCGCTTCGCTAAGGGCCGCCCCGCCCCTATTCCCGGCCTCGGTCAGCGCTGCAATACGCTCTTCAAAACCCGGATGGCTGTCGAGGAAGGAAAGGAAACTCTCAGAGTCCGACTGCTCACCGAGCTTTTGCATGAGACCCGCCATTGGCGACACATCAAATCCCGCCCCCTGCATCCGTTCAATGGCGGACTGGTCCGCCTCGCGCTCAAAATCGCGGCTGTAACCGGACCCGAGGGTCATCTGCCCCAGTGCCGCGAGAAAGGTCCCTCCGGTCACATCGCCAAGCAGGACGCTGAAGACGGTCGCCACCCCGGCATTGGTGACGAAGAGGCGGGTCGGATGATTATGCGCCACATGGGCGATTTCATGGGCAAGAACGCCGGCGAAGCCGTTCGGATGTTCCGCAAGGTCAAAAAGACCTGAAAAAATGATCAGCTCTCCGCCCGGAAGCGCAAAGGCGTTCGCCTGTTTCGTTCTGACAACCGTAATTTTCCGGACTTTTTCATCCGCGTCAGTGTTGAGTTGCAGCAGGCCCACCAGCTTCTGCAGAATAACCTCTGCCTCCGGTTTGGTACAGATAACGGTTTCCGGTGTTGTTCTGTTATTCCTTGCAATGGACTGCACAACGAAATCCCGTGCCTGACTGCCGATCTGCTCGCGGGTTTCCATGGGCAGGAGGCGCGCGACCTGCCCGGCCAGAAGCGGCAGGACGAAAGTGAAGATAAGCACCACCGACAGCACCGCCCCGCCGCCCCAGTAAGCATAGGGCCGCCACCACCCAACGGGGGCCGAACGACGCTTTTGCAGCATGGGGCAGAGATGGCGCAATTGTTCGACAATGGCAATATCGGTAACGACAATCCGGCCTTCCTCATGGTCGAGGGAAAGTCTGAGTTCACCCTTTCGCGGCGGGCGGTTTTCATCCCGGAACTCCGCCAGCGCCCAATCCCCGACCGGCGCACCATCTTCCGCCGTGACATAAAGCCGGTCTTCGGCCAGGGTCAGCAGGACCGGTTGCGCTTTCGCGGTTTTTCCATCAAACAGGCGGGCGGCTACGGGCATCGCTTAGAAGGCCCCCACATCCATGGCATCGGCAAATCCTTCCCCGTAACTTGGTGATTTCTCGGCATTCGCGGCGGCCTCCTCGAAGGGGACAAGCGTGTCTATCTCTGTTGACTTGCAGATCGCTTTCACCAGCGGCACCAGAAAAAATAAGGTTTTCAGGATGTCTATGCCGATCCAGGCAATCAGCAGAAAAGCGAAAGGCAGGATAGCCGCGAGCGCGCTTTGCCACATAATCACCAGGGTGATCATCACGCCGAAGGCGATTAGGCCGCCAATGATGAGCAGAATCAAAATCAGGGAGATAAAAAGAACCGAGCGTAACCGAAGGCTGGAGGAAAAGCGGGCGCCCATGAAGGAAGTATTCTCCGCAAGATAGCGGAATTCCCAGACACGGGTAACAAAAATAAAGGCCGTCAGCGCGCACATGGCAATGAAACCGCCAAGGTAGACCGGGCCGAGATCCTTCCCGGCCATTGTAAAGTTACCATCCCCAATCTCCGTGATCGCCTCCGTAGAGAGAGTCATGACATCCGACGTCGCCAGATAACCGAGCGCGCTGGCTATCACCAGTTGGGTTATTAAAATGGCGGGCCAGTATATTTTGTACAAGCCTGCAGTCCGCCCGGCGTAAGTAAAGCGGCCGTCACCGAAATGGGTGTTGTTGAGTTGATACTGCAACCGGTAAGACCGGAGCCAGGGATAGGCCCAGCCCAACGTGACAAAGGATGCAACCGTCCGCACCAGGACATTCAAGGCATAGAGGGTGGCCCGGCCCGACAGGTAGAAGCGAATGCCGCGCCACGCGGTCCGTGACAACCGGTAGCGCCAGAGGCGATAGCGGGCAAACTGCCACAGCGTATACAGAATTGCAAAATTGAGTAGCTGGCTGAAAATGGCGATAGTCTCGCTCGTCAGGGCAAGCAACTCGATCACGAAGCTGGATAGCAGCAGCAACGGCAGCAGGATGATCAGGGCAATCAGGAAGCCGATAAAAAGCTCCTTGGCGGTGCCCCTGTATTCCAGACGGTCTGTACCGATCTTCAGCCCCTGCCAGAGAAGTTGACGGAGATAGGTTTTGCCCCAGAAGCGGTAGATACCCAACGTCAGCAGGCCGAAAATCTTATTCTTTACCAACCGGACCAAGACCTGCCTGCGGGAGATATCGTAGGAGAGTGTACGCCCCATCCCCGCATCGTCCGTCGCAACGGTCGTAATCGGAGTGCCCCTGGCTGTGGGAATAGAATCAGTATCAGACGACATACGCAACCTTCCTTTTCTCCGAGACATATTACCTGCCATCGCCCGGAGAAAGCAATCCTTACGGGATTATGAGCATTTTTCCTTCTCTAAAATGGTTAGGTTCGACACCTCGCCATTCAGGGAGAAATCGCTGTACTCAAGATGGAGATCGGTCGCAATTCCGTTATCGAAAATCTTCATGCTGATCTTGTAGTCCGGCTCTGTCTGCTGCTGGGTGAGATCAAAAAAGGAAATCTGTAGCGGCCAGAAGGTGCGTCCGGCCAGAGCCTCAACCTCCGCGGAAGGCGAGAGAAGCGTCTGCGCCTTGCCAATCACCGCCAGAGTGTCGGACAGTCCGTCTTCGCCATTGCCATCATAGACTTTCGCCGAAAGCAGGCTGCGTCCGGCGGCGGCGGCTTTCATCACCTGACGGGTATGCTCCCCAGGAAAAATAACCCCGTCGGGAAGCTTCATTTCGTCCGGTTCGGGCTCGCTGAACTCGACAACGGTTCCCTCTTCCCGTTGCTCAGCGACACCGCTGTATTTCTCAATCAATTGCCCGTTCAGCATGTTGGACATATCAAATCGCATCATCCGGCCCGCATTGTCCTCCCATGTCGACTGACTATAGTCGGAGACAATCACATTACCCTCGAAATTGACCATTTCCAGAACCATGCGTTGATTGACAATCAGTCCGTCGCATTGCTGCTCTACTTTCATGACAATGCGCCCACGCACGGCCTCAATCCCGCTATTTTCTTTCAGCATGTCGAGCTTCAGATCATATACGGCCTGATGCGAAGCGAGTTGCAGGGGCGCCGCCAGGGCAGATGCAGCAAGTCCCAGCACAACAATGCCGATGACAGCCCGGATAAAAATTTTCCATTTCATTAAAATAAACAACCCAGTTTAATCAAAAAATTTCCGCATAATTTCACGGATCAGTAATATACCCCAATCGCCGCGCTGTGAAGACATAACACAAAAAGCTCTCCGGGCGGATATTCCCGGTCATTTATTCCCCGCGAAAAGGCATAAAATTCCATTCAAATTAACATAAAAATGAACAAACTCTTTAAAATAAAATCTAACCCATTGTTATTATTACATTTTCCAGACATCTATTTTTGGCATAGTTACTGCATATCCAAGGTCAGTTAATTTTGCCAGTCCGGTACCAATGTGTAATTTTGGTCAAAGACGCCGGGTCGGCTCAGCCTTGGAGTAAGAAAAATGTCATCACCCATGACAAACATACCGTCCCCTCAAGCCGTTTTCCCAATAGGCGTTAACACCGAGATCGGTGCCCAACTCGAAGATCTGGCGTCCGCCCTGAAAACAAGTGTCAGACGCCAAGCCCCTGCAAAGCATTGGCAGCTGATCAATCGAGTCATCGCCTATGCGGCCAGTGCGGAACAGCATATCAGCGAACAGCAGGAGCGCATTCGGGAACTCGAAGCGCTCTCCTCCACCGACGAGCTGACCGGGCTACATAATCGCCGTGGATTGCAGGACTTCATGTCCCGGACGCTTATTACATCCCGCCGTCACGGGGAAACCGGCGTCCTCGCCTTTATGGACCTGAATGACTTCAAGGAAATCAACGATCGATATGGCCATGACACCGGCGATCAAGCGCTTTGTGCCTTTGCCGACACGATCAGGACTAACCTTCGGGGCTCCGATTTTGTCGCACGCCTCGGCGGAGACGAATTTGTCTTTGTTCTGACCCGGGCGAATGAAGGAAACGGCTGCAAACGCGCCCTGACCATCCAGCGAGAAGTAAGTGCAACCTCTATTTCTGTGCGCGGCAGAAAAATCTTCCTAACAGCCAGCATGGGTTTGGCTTTCTATGGCGGCGACAGTTCATTCAATGACCTGATGACCACCGCCGACAAGGCCATGTATGACAACAAGAAGGCGAATAAACTGGTGACAAAAAAATCACCATAAAGCCACGCCTACCCGTGGCAGAAAAGCTCGATAGGCTCCCGCACCCCGCGCAGTTCGTGAAAGCCGCAAGAAGTGAGTGCTGATCCGGCCTCCCGGGCGGCGCGGACGAAATCGCCGGACGCGATAAGACCCGTTCCCAGAACATCGCACAGCACCTCGATCCGGCTGACCTCATTCACCGCGGGGCCAATCACGGTGAAATCAAGCCGTGTTTCCGATCCGACGTTCCCGTACATCACCTCCCCCACATGGAGTGCAATGTCGAGGCCCATGGTCGGCTTGTCAGACTGGCGCCGCTTCTGATTAAGGGACGCAATCCCGGACATCATCTGCTCAGCCGAACGAAGCGCGGTTTCGCATATTTTCTGCATGTCATCCGGATCCGTCGATGACAACTCGAACGTTGCAAGCAGGCCATCGCCCATGAACTTCAGAATCTCTCCGCCCGCTGCCTCGATCGGGCCAGCCATGCAATCCAGATACTGATCCAGCATCTCCACCAGATCGCCCTGCCCAGAAATATCGGAAAGACTGGTAAACCCCTTGAGGTCGGCATAGACAAGAACGGCGTTGATGCTGTCGACCGAGCCGCGGCGGACCTGGCCGGAAAGAACCTTTTGTGCGGTCTCCTTCCCGATATAGGTTTCCAGTACCGAACGCGCCGTCCGGAAGGAGGCGATCCCCTTCGCCGCCAACCCAAACACAGGGATGGTTCGGCTGAGTATCCGGAATTCTTCGTCCGAGAACCCATCTGGACGATCTGACGCCCAACTTGTAATCAATCCCGCGGTTCGCTCCAGAGTTTGACTTTCAAAGCCCCAGCCAAAATCGAATATCTGACAGAACCAGTCTGTTAATCCCTGATTCCTGAACTCCACAAGAACCGGAAAATCAAGCTCCGTCTCGTCATTGAGCGGGCGATGCAGGAATGTCAGCTTATTTGTCAGCATAAAGAAGAACGGGCTCGCGAACCAACCTTCGCCTGGCTCTTCGGAGTGCAGGAAGTTTGTGTTGGTCACAAGCCCTTCCCCGCGCCGCCAGGTATACATGAACGCACTTACCTGCGGATGAATGGCACTGAGTGCAATATTCCCGCGCTTGAGCTTGACGCCCTGCTGGTTAAGCCGTTCACAGAACTCGGTGAACAGCTCGCGCACAGTGCCGCCCTTCAGCCCGGCATCGATGAGCCAGGCGAACAGCTCTTCCTGCTCGTTCGTGGCCTGAAAATGGCCGCAACGATTGTCCAAATTTACGCTATCCATACCCATCGACATACCTGCTGCTTTTCCCGTTCAGATCATATAGGTTCAATCTACTCATAGTGTAAGGAAAAAGCGAAAAAAATGCGCCCGGATAAGACACAGGCTGGCCCTCTCCATCCGGCCATGATAGACATCGCTGGCGGGCTCCGGAAAGAAGGCAGGGCATGAGTGACATAAAGAAATACTGGCGGAACTATATCAATGGCGAATGGGTGGATGCCGAGGACGGCGGCCGCATAGAGATAGAAAACCCGGCGACCGGCGGTATTATTGCCGAAGTTGCCCGCGCGCAGAAGGATGATATTGACCGGGCCGTTGCCGCTGCCCGCGCCTGTTTTGAAAGCCGGGAGCTTTACAACATGCGCCCGACCAACCGCGGTCAGTTAATGTTCGACATCGCCCGGCATCTGACGGAGATGGCGGACGAGATTGCCCTGGCCGAATGCCTCGATAACGGGAAAACCCTCGCCGGCGGCAAGAATGAAGCCATGGCGGCGGCGCGCTATTTCACCTACTACGGCGGGCTTGCCGACAAGCTGGAAGGGCGGATGATCCCGCTCGGCGCGGATTATGTGGATTATACCATCCCCACGCCTTTCGGGGTCTCGGCGCAAATCGTGCCGTGGAACTTTCCGCTGCAGATCGCGGCACGTTCGGTTGCCTGCGCCCTCGCGACGGCCAACACGGTCGTGCTGAAATCGCCGGAACTCTCCCCGCTTTCCACCTATTTCATTGGCGAGGCCTGCCACCGGGCCGGCATTCCGAAGGGAGCCGTCAACATTCTCTGCGGCTATGGCCATGATTGCGGTGCCGCGCTCGTCTCCCATCCGGATATCGACCATATCGTTTTTACTGGTTCCGTCGCGACGGGACAGTCGATCCTGCATGCGGCGGCGGAACGGGTCATCCCGTGCGTCATGGAACTCGGCGGAAAATCGGCCGGAGTTCTTTTCAAGGACGCAGATGTTGACCAGGCGGTCAATTCGACGGCGAGCGGAATATTCTCCCATGCCGGGCAGGTCTGCTCCGCCCAGTCGCGCTTGATTGTCCCGAAGGCCTTGCAAAATGAAATCATCGAGAAACTGGTGGCCAAGGCCAACTCCCTCTCCATCGGACCCGGGATTGACGGCCATGACCTGACGCCGGTCATCTCCGCCTCGCAGGCCGACAAGATCGAGGGCATGTGCCTCGCCGCCTCGCAAGCCGGGGCGGAAGCCGTGACCGGTGGCCGCAAGCATGAGGGCCTGCCCGGGCATTTTATCGAACCAACGGTCTTTTCCAACGTTACATCGGATATGACAATCGCCCGGGAAGAGGTGTTTGGCCCCGTGCTATCGGTTCTCACCTATGATGATCCAGAGGAAGCCATTGCGCTCGCCAACGGAACGAACTATGGCCTGTGCGCCGGGATCTATACGAAAGACCTGGCGACAGCCCACTGGGCGGCGGACCGGCTGATCGCGGGTCAGGTTTTCGTCAATGAATGGTTCGCCGGGGGTATCGAGACGCCCTTCGGCGGCATGAAGCGGTCCGGCTATGGCCGGGAAAAAGGTCAAGAGGCGCTTCTGAACTATGTGCAGACAAAAAATGTCGGCATTCGCATTACCGGCGGCGGCGGCGGTCGTCCCGGCGGATAACATACTGCAAAATTTAAACAAGAGGTGAAACATGGCAGGTAAAATTGACGCCCATCTGGCGGAACTCGGCATTGAAATTCCGGCAGCGACAGCGCCCGCGGCGAACTATGTCCCCTATGTCAAGACCGGTAATCTCGTCTTCATTTCCGGGCAGGTGCCGTTCGTTGACGGCAAGCTCACCTATCAGGGCAAGGTCGGCAAGGATTTCAAGACGGAAGACGGCGTCGCCTGCGCCCGCATCTGCGCGCTTAATATCCTCTCGCAGGTGAAGGATGCCTGTGGCGGCGATCTCGACAGGGTCGTGCGCTGCGTCAAGCTGAGCGGGTTCGTAAACTGCATCGATGGCTTCGGCGAGCAGCCGACCGTTATCAATGGCGCATCCGACCTGATGGTCGAAGTTTTCGGCGACAAGGGCCGCCACGCGCGTTTCGCGGTCGGCACCAACGCCCTGCCCATGAATGTGGCCGTCGAAATCGACGCGGTGTTCGAGATCAACTGAGCGGAATGGGGAGCGCGATAAACGCTCCCCTCCTTCATCAGCTTTTCACACAATAGGTGAGCGCGATGAAAGGCGGTAAATTACTGATTGCCGCCGGTGTGGTTTTTTCGGCATTTGTCGTTCGGGTGATCTGATACCCTTTGTTATTGTTGTCTGTTTTGCTGCCACTGCCAAAGTTCTTGGGAACGGTCACCGTCCCACCATCCGACGAAAAGTAGATATCGTTATACTGATGCGTATGCGGCGGAAGATTGTCTGCCGCAAGCGTCACCGTCTCCTGTCCGCCATTTGTTCCGGCCTTATGCGCACTCAGCGACTTGCCGTCCGCTCCCTTGCCCGGCGAGCTGCCCGCCGCCCCGACGATCACCCGGCTTTCCGCCTTGGTGTAAACACTCCAGCCTGACGGACAGCTAGACGCCCCCTCAAAGGCGACAACGGCACCGCTTTCAATGCCGGTCCCATCGCCGCCGGGACTTGCCGCCGGTTTATCGAAATATATAACGAGCAGCGCCGTAATCACGGCAGCAACAGCCCCGCCGATGAGTGCGCCGGCCCCGATTTTTATCCAATCCATGATGTATCTCCGTAATAATCTGCCGCAGCAGCGTCAAATAATTTTGAATATACTCCTATTATACATATATAAGTTGAATTATTTTAAAGTTATTTTCTTTTAAAGATTATTGTGAATTTTTTGATTTGACCCCACGTAACAAAAGGATATCTGCTAGACTATGGTTTCCACGAATTTTTCTGAGTATTCCGGACAGGATGTCTGACGCCCCCTTGATTAGAACCCTTCAATCCACTACCGAGGTGAGTGAGGCCGACTGGAATGCCTGTCTTGCGAGCGATCATCCCTTTGTCACTCATCAGTTCCTGAAGGCGCTGGAAGACAGCGGCTCCGTCAGCGCCAATAGCGGCTGGATGCCCTATCACCTCGCCCTTGAACTGAACGGCGAGATCAAGGGCGTCGCCCCCATGTATGTGAAAGGGCACAGCCAGGGCGAATATGTCTTCGATCACAGCTGGGCCCATGCCTATGAGCGCGCGGGCGGGAAATATTACCCCAAACTCCAGCTTTCCGTCCCCTTCTCCCCGGTGACCGGGCCGCGCTTGCTTGTCCCGAAAGGACCGGACCGGGAGATGCACCAGCAGTTATTACTGCAAGGGGCGAAGCAGGTCGCCACCGAACTTAACCTCTCCTCCGTGCACGCGACCTTTCTGCAACCGGAGGAACGCATGTTGATGGAAGCTGATGGCCTGCTAATCCGAACGGGAGAGCAGTTCCACTGGGTGAACGAAACTTACGAGAATTTTGACGATTTTCTCGCACAGCTTTCGTCTCGCAAACGTAAAGCAATTCGGAAGGAGCGAAAGGGCGCGACGGAAAACGACCTCACCTTCGAAGAAATCACAGGCGATGCTATCACTGAGGAACACTGGGATGCGTTTTTCCATTTCTATATCGATACAGGGAACCGTAAATGGGGCACGCCCTATCTCAACCGCCGGTTTTTCAGTCTCCTCGGCGCGGCAATGCCGGAGGCGGTCGTACTGTTTATGGTCAAGCGTGCCGGGCGTTATATCGCCGGCGCGCTGAACCTGAAAAGCAGTGATTGCCTGTACGGGCGCTACTGGGGCTGTATCGAGGATCACCGGTTCCTGCATTTTGAAACCTGCTATTACCGCGCCATTGATTACGCCATTCAGCACGGGATCAACCGCGTTGAGGCCGGCGCGCAAGGGCCACATAAACTGGCCCGTGGCTATTTGCCAACGGAGACCTACTCCGCCCATTGGCTGCGCGATCCGGGCTTTCATGACGCCGTTGCGGATTATCTTCAGGCCGAAACCCGTCAGGTCTCTGCCGAAATCGAGTATCTCGCCGGTCATTCGCCATTTCGAAACGACAGCCGAGAATAATCACCACCCTCCCTCAAATGGTTAAAATCGGCTGTTGAATTTGCTGCTGCTTTAGTGTATTTTGATATTGACGTTTACGTAAACGTAAAGGCAGGCCGCAAGATGCCGCCCGAAATAACGGCTAAAGGGATAACTATGACTGAACATATTACGCAGGATCCCATTTATAACACGGTAAGCAGGGATGACTTTCCGACAATGCTGGATGTCGACCGCTATGGGACGCGAACGGATGCCTTTGATGGCATTATCTCGGCAACCCATGACCATTTCTGGGACCCGATGGACCCAACCTATCTGGATTTCAGCACACCGTTTGACATCGAGAATGAATATCTGATGCCGCCGGAAACTATTCCGGAGCTGCAAAGCGCCGTGGCAGACAAACTTGATGAAGGGCAGAAAATCCGCCTCGCCAATGAAAGCACCCGATGGAGCCTGTCCAGCATATTGCACGGAGAGCAAGGCGCGCTTTCCTTAAGCGCCGGGCTTTGCCATATCCTCGTTGATCCGGGGGCGCAGGAATATGCGTCCAACCAGACCCGCGAAGAGGCGCGCCATGTCACTGCCTTCAGCCGCTACATCAGCACACATTGGGGCCGTCCCTACCCGGTCGGAGAAGCGCTCGGTGGATTGCTCGAAGAGCTGGTCAGCGCAGAGGAAGTCTACAAGAAGCTGGTCGGCATGCAGATGTTGGTTGAAGGGCTTGCCATGGGTGCGTTTGCCAATCTTCATGCGAAAGCCAATGATCCACTTCTCAAACGGCTCACGCAGCTTGTCATGACGGATGAGGCCTTCCACCACAAATTCGGCAAGATATGGGCCGATAAGACCATTCCGAAACTCGGAACGGAAGAGCATAACCGGGTCGAAGACTGGGCGGCGCAATGCTTTGAAACTGTCCTTTTCAACCTTATTAATATCCGCCAGAAACAGGTGATCTATGAGCAGTTCGGCCTCGACTGGCAATGGGTTCGCGATGCCTGCCGCGAAGTGTTCACCGATGAGGACCGGCGCGACACCCTGAAGGAATCCACCAATATTTTCCGGGTACTGGTCAAGACACTGCTCAAGTCGGGGATTATCACCGATCGCACCCGGCCGATCTATTCGCACTGGGTGGATATGGACCAGATGGCTGGTGAGAATGAAGACATGGTTGGCTACGCCATTGCCGATGAGGGAATTGCCTACCTCAAAACCCTGAACGAAGGGCGGCGGGTTATCGGGCAGAAATGAGGGGCTGCCCCTTCAGCTAATTCAATAAAAAAGGCGGGTGCATTTCCCGCCTTTTTACATTCCGCACAGCCTATTTATCGACCATTTCCGTATTTTTCTTCGGGCCCTTTTTTTTCGCCTTCTTCTCGGCATCGTCCTTACGGCCGATATCCGCCGCGCTCTCGATCTTGAAGGTAAGCTCCCCGGCCTTCACACCGACCGAGACATGGCCACCCTTGGCGAGCTTGCCGAACAGCAACTCTTCGGACAGTGGCTTCTTGATGCTGTCCTGGATGACGCGCGCAAGAGGCCGGGCCCCGTAGTTTACATCATACCCCTTCTTGGCCAGCCAGGTCGCCGCCGTATCGGAAAGCGAGATTGTCACGTTACGGTCCTCCAGCTGCGTTTCCAGCTGCAACACAAACTTCTCGACAACTCGCGAGACAACTTCCGGCGGCAGTGCCGCGAACGGGATAACGGCATCCAGACGGTTGCGGAATTCTGGCGTGAAGAGTCGCTTGATCGCTTCTTCATCCTCGCCTTCGCGCACGTCATTGCCAAAACCGATGGCCTGCTTGGTCATCTCATGGGCGCCCGCGTTGGTCGTCATGATCAGGACCACATTGCGGAAGTCCACCTGCTTGCCGTTATTATCGGTCAGCTTGCCGTGATCCATGACCTGCAGGAGGATATTGAACAGATCCGGATGCGCCTTCTCGATTTCATCGAGCAGCAAGACCGAATGCGGCTGTTGGTCAATGGCATCGGTCAGCAGACCGCCCTGATCAAAACCGACATAACCCGGAGGCGCGCCGATCAGGCGACTGACCGTATGCCGTTCCATATATTCCGACATATCAAAGCGCACCAGATTAAGTCCCATGATGGACGCCAATTGGCGGGCAACCTCGGTCTTGCCGACGCCGGTAGGCCCGGAGAAAAGATAAGAGCCAATAGGCTTTTCAGGTTCCCGCAATCCGGCGCGGGCGAGTTTGATCGAACTTGCCAGCGCATCAATGGCCTCATCCTGTCCGAAGACGACACGCCGCAAGTCAACATCGAGCTTGCGCAGGTTGACTGTGTCTTCCTTCGATACGGATTTCGGCGGAATGCGCGCAATCTTGGCCACCACAGCCTCAACGTCCTTGACGCCGATGGTTTTCTTGCGCTTGCTTTCCGCTTTCAGCATCTGCGCTGCACCGACCTCGTCGATCACATCGATCGCCTTGTCCGGCAATTTACGATCATTAATGTAGCGCGCAGATAGTTCCACGGCGGAGCGGATCGCTTCGGCCGTATAGCGAATCTTGTGATATTCCTCGAAATAGGGCTTCAGACCTTTCAGGATCTTGATGCTGTCTTCAACTGTGGGTTCGCGCACATCGATTTTCTGGAACCGGCGCAGGAGGGCGCGGTCCTTCTCGAAATGACTGCGGAATTCCTTGTAGGTAGTCGAGCCGATACAACGGATATCACCGCTCGCCAGCGCCGGCTTCAGCAGGTTGGAGGCATCCATCGCGCCACCACTGGTGGCCCCGGCCCCAACGATTGTGTGAATTTCGTCGATAAACAGGATCGCGTTGTCGAGTCCCTGCAGCTCAGAAATCACTGCCTTGAGCCGCTCCTCAAAATCACCGCGATAACGGGTCCCCGCAAGAAGCGAGCCCATATCCAGCGAGTAGATCACGGCAGGCAGCAGCACGCTCGGCACATCGCCATGGACAATCCGCCGGGCGAGCCCTTCGGCAATAGCCGTCTTGCCAACGCCGGGATCACCGACATAAAGCGGATTGTTCTTGGACCGGCGGCAGAGAATTTGGATCGTCCGGTCCACCTCGTCAGAGCGACCGATCAACGGGTCGATCTTGCCCGCGGCGGCCTTTTCGTTCAGGTTGACACAATAGGCATCAAGGGCCTCAAGGGCCTCCGCCTTGTCTTCCGGTGGCGGAGTTGCCTCTTTTTCGGATTTGTATTCCCCGTCAACTCCGCGAATAGGTCGCGCTGCTTCCTTTCCGGGGGCCTTCGCAACGCCATGGCTGATATAGCTGATGGCATCAAGCCGGGTCATTTCCTGTTTCTGGAGGAAATAGGCGGCATGGCTTTCACGCTCCGAGAAAATGGCAACAAGCACATTGGCGCCGGTCACTTCTTCCCGGCCGGAGCTTTCCACATTGATGAGGGCGCGCTGCACAACGCGCTGGAAGCTCAAGGTCGGACGGGCCTCAACGAAGCCGTCCATGACTAGATCGTCAAGTTCATCCGTGATAAAGGTTTCAAGGTCCCGCCGCAGCAACTCGACATCGACATTGCAAGCACGCATTACAGCGGCCCCATCCTGATCCTCGGTCAGGGAGAACAATAAATGCTCCAGCATCGCGAATTCATGACGACGCGACGTAGCGAGCGCCATCGCACGATGTAGAGTTTCTTCAAGTGAGTTGGAAAATCCCGGCACTATTCTTTCTCCATCGTACATTGTAGAGGGTGTTGGTTCTCCCGCGCATAATCGATAACCTGCGCGACCTTGGTTTCGGCGATTTCATATGGAAAGACACCACAATTACCGACGCCCTTCTGATGAACATGCAACATAACCTGCACCGCCATCTGTTCATCCATATTGAAGAATTTCTGCAGAACGTAAACAACAAATTCCATCGGCGTATAGTCATCATTCAACAATAATACGCGCCACAGGGAAGGCTTTTTGGTTTTCGGCTTGGTCTTGGTGACCAGACCGGTGCCCGTTCCCTGGTCATCCTTGTCCTTCTTATCATCACCGCTCATCGTCATCATTGTCCGACCAGATACTAAAATTTCTTTCACTCCATTTCGCTTTGCAAACCGGTTCTTGTGCACTGCACGGTCCTGTTATTTAAGTATATATCTTATCAGGAAATTCAAAAAATATTATTACCTAAGATAAAAAATCTTGAAAAAGTGATCGGCAGGCACTCAGGCACGAAAAAAGGCCCGGAAAAATCCGGGCCTTTTCAAGACGCTTGTAAACTGAACTTGCGTTAAGCCTGCTTGGAAAACATATCGAGGTTGGCAGCGTACTGCGCGCCAAACGGCTCGACAACAGACTTCGCGGCATCGGCGATCAGAGCATTGAACTTACCCATTTCAGAGACATAGCTCTGCATGGAAGTCTTGGCATACTCGGTCTGGATCTCGACAGCCTTCGTGACATCATCTGTTTCAGCAAGCGTTTTCGTGACGTTGAATGCTTCCTGCAAACGGATTGTTCCGAAATCAATAAGTGCCGAACCGATTTTCTCGCTCTTTTCGACAGCAGCGTTGCTCGCCTTCACATAGGCTTCTGCGCTGTTCTTGTCATAGAACTGGGAGCCTTCAAGTGACTTGATGGCTTTTTCAAAACCGGTCTTACCTTCGGCAACTGCCTTTTCGTAATTGGTTTTGAAAGATTCCGTGTTGGACTTGAACGCCTTTTCGGCAGCTTCGGTGCCGCTGATGAAAGCGTCCTGAAGCGACTTGCGGCCAGTTGCGACCATGTCTTCAAATTCCTTTGTAACGACAGTCGGATCAACAGTTGCGTTTGTCGTTGCTTTCTTCGTAGTCATTGACTTAACCTTTCTGATTAGCGTCTCTAAATTTCTTTGCTGCACTGCAACAATGACCCTGTATATAATGATGCACTCATAGATGTCAATACCTTTTTTGTGCAGTGCAACAAAATACAGGATTTTAATTAACTAATTGTTTTCATTAATATTTATATATAATAGATAGCTAATTCAGAAAAAAATATCGCCCCTGCAACAAAAAATTCACTTCAAATCCGCCCCCGTTTGGCGGTTTTACAGGTCCAGCCCGTTGTCGCGAACCTGCAAGGTGAAATATGTCTTGCCCTCACCGCCGTTATAATATCTCGATGTACGGCTAAAGGTAACGGGAACATAAGGCTCCTGGAAAGGCACACCGGTTTCGTCTCCTTTAGAGAGGACTTCGCGAAACGGCAGTTTGGCGATATCCGCATTCTCATCATTCCAGGCATAATATTTGAAATTTCCGCCCCGGCAGACCATGGCAATCCAGTAGAAACTGTCAGAATGCAGTATCTGCCCGTCAATGGCCGGCTTCTCAAATCCGGAGGCGACCAACGCCTGCTCGATCGCGACTAGATCATCAAGGCTGATGACAACCTTGCTTTCACGGGTTCCCGTAGGCCCCGACCCCAGCGATCCGAGCAGCCAGTCAACACTGATGCCGCCCCGAAAGACCCTCGTGGTCTGTGTCGCCGACTTGGATGTGTTTATCTGAAGAATGTCATAGGTTCGCACCTGTTTGTCATAGATGGCGTTGTATATCATGCGGTAGCGGGCATTCCGGCCCGGCGCACAATTTTCGCGGATATCATCTCCATTGGCATAGGAGAACCACTGGAATGGCCTGAAAACCTGATTGCTCGTTCCCCCATCCGCCGTGCAGGCCGCCAGAATAGCCGTGAGACAGGTTATTTGTAGAAATCGCTGGATGAAGAACATGGAGCCCTCGCGCGTCAAAAAAAGAAATTTCAGATGCTTACCAGATATTAACCATCGGCCTGTAAGATCAAAAGGGAAATCAACATTATGTGATTATATACGAACTTCAAGGAGATAAAGTGCTTTGTTGATATCCAGGGATAAAATTTTTGTCCGGATTTTTATAGACATGATTCGCCATTTTTTTTACACTCTCTCGCGAGTGGGGAAACCTGCGCGTAATTGTATCCGTATTTTCAGTGAAGCAGGGCAACATTTGGCACAGGATTCACATAAATCAAAAATATCTTCTGTTTTCGGAAAATCACACTTCCGACCCCATGCCACGCATGATAATCGGGCGCCGTTTCGTTTGCTCTGCACGCTGATGCTGTTGCTCGCGATCACCATTGTGTCGCTGCCGACTACGGCCGAGGCACGCTATGCCGCCATCGTAATGGACAGCCGTACCGGCGAAGTGCTTTATTCGCGAAACGCCGACAACCGGCTTTACCCGGCCTCGCTCACCAAGATCATGACCCTGTACATGACCTTCGAAGCGCTTAATCGCGGCCAGCTGCGCATGGATCAGAAGCTTCCGGTCTCAGCGCGCGCCGCAGGGCAGACGCCAACCAAGCTCGGCCTCAAAAGAGGCGGGAGCATCACAGTCAAGGATGCTGTCTTTGCCCTGATCACGAAATCCGCAAATGATGCTGCCACTGTCCTCGCCGAGAGCATGGCGCCAACGGAAGCGGAGTTCGCCCGCAACATGACGGAAAGGGCCAAACGCCTTGGCATGCGGCGGACAAGCTTTCGCAATGCCAGCGGGCTGCCCAACAGGGGCCAGAAAAGTACGGCGCGGGACATGGCCATTCTCGGCGCGGCCCTCATACATGACTTTCCGCAATACTATGAGTTCCTCTCGTTGGAGGAATTCGACTATCACGGCAAGTCCTACAAGAACCACAACAACCTGCTGAAAAAATACCAGGGGGTGGACGGCATCAAAACCGGGTACATTCGCGCCTCCGGATTTAACCTCGTGGCCTCGGCCAAACGGGGCAGCAATCGGTTGGTCGCCGTCGTTTTCGGCGGACGCACGGCCCGTAGTCGTGATATCCACATGGCCTCGCTTCTGGATAAAGGTTTTGACGAGATTGAGAAAGCCCATCCTTCAGTTGTCCCGCTCCCCTTTGGCAAACCCGTGCAAATCGCCCTCGGCTCACCTCACAGCGAACCCGCTATGGCGGACACCGAAATTCAGGTTGCCTCCACAGCGCCGGTTCCTCTTCCGGTAAAAATAGAACCGGCCGCCAGCACGTCCCATATTCGCAATGTCAGTTCTTCGACGGCCTCGAATATTACGCCCGCGTCACTGACAATGGACCGGATCGAGAAAACCGGCTGGGCCATCCAGATAGGCGCCTATAGTCTGGTGACAACAGCGCGCGACCAAATCCATAAGGCAGCGGCAGAGGCCCGGGGCGTTCTTGATGGCCGCCAGGTCAATATTGAAAAGGCGATTTCGGACGGCAAGCCCTTCTATCGGGCGCAGGTCCTCGGCTTCGATGAAACGGAAGCCCGGCAGGCCTGCAGCAACCTGGCCGAAAGGCGCTTCTCCTGCTTTGTGGTCGCGCCGGATTTACGGTTGCCCAATTATATCGCCCAGAAAAGCGCCTCCTGATCCATCATAAAACATTCAGCGGCACCTTCAGGTAGGCCGTCCCGTTCGCCTCAGGCTCAGGCAAATGGCCCGCCCGCATATTCACCTGAATTGACGGAATGATCAGCGCCGGCATGGAGAGCGTCGCATCACGCTCCGTCCGCATCTTGACGAAATCCTCCTCACTGATGCCGTCGTGAATATGGATGTTCTTCTCACGCTGTTCGGCGACCGTCGTCTCCCAAGCAAATTCGCGCCCGTCGGGCCCGTAGTCATGACACATAAAGAGTCGTGTTTCAGGCGGATGGGAGAGGATTTTGCGGATCGATCGGTAGAGCGTGCGCGCATCGCCTCCCGGGAAATCACACCGGGCGGTACCATAATCAGGCATGAAGAGGGTATCACCGATAAATATCGCATCCCCGATACGATAGGCAATACAGGCGGGCGTATGGCCAGGTGTTGCGATCACCTCCAGGGTCAGACCGCCGATTTCCAGCTGCTCCCCATCCTCAAACAGATGCTGAAACTGCGATCCGTCAGCTGAGACGTCATCGCCAAAATTATATATTTTCTTGAAGGTCGCCTGAACCGTTTTGACCACCTTGCCGATACCGATCTTGCTGCCCAGCTTCTCCTGAAGATAAGGGGCGGCGGTCAGGTGGTCCGCATGAACATGGGTTTCCAGAATCCACTCGACCTCTAGATCACGCTCTTTCACGAAGTCGATAATTTCGTCGGCAGCCGTCGTTGCAGTCCGGCCGGAGGCGTTGTCATAATCCAGCACGCTGTCGATGATGAGAGCCTTCTTGGAGGACGGATCCATCACAACATAGCTGACCGTGAAGGTCGGCTTATGAAAAAATGCTTTTACTTCTGGTTTCATGTTTCGCTCCTGCCCCGGCGGCACGCCGTTTCTTATTACGTTGCTATTAATCATGCTTGACAATATATCTATAGATACGTAGTTATACAAGTATGGATATTGAAGAAATGAAAAATTCTGCGGTTCGGGCCAGCACGCTCATGAAAGCGTTATCGAGCGAAACCCGGCTCCTCCTGCTCTGTCGGATGATTGAGGGAGAGATCTCCGTCAATGAATTGGCCGAGACACTTGAGATGCGCCCCTCTTCCGTTTCACAGCAGCTCTCCCTGCTTCGAAAGGATGGATTGGTCAAAACCCGACGCGAGGGCCAAACGATTTACTATTCACTGGATGGCGAGGAAGCAAAGCAGGTCATCTCGGTCCTTTACGACTTATATTGTCAGTCAACATAACTCTGGAAATTCACGTCATGGAAAATTTTACGCCAATAAGTTCCCTGATCGGGGGCATCATCCTCGGGCTGTCCGCGACCCTGTTGCTGATGTCGGGCCGCATTGCGGGGGTTAGCGGGATATTATCAAATCTTGTGCCGCCGCAATCAGGTGATTCCCTGTGGCGGATCCTGTTCATCGCCGGACTTATCCTCGGCGCAGCGGCTTATCCCCTTTTCGGGGGGGATATCTCCTTTGTAACCCTCAACCCCTATTAACTCTCGGACAATGCACACTTTATCCTCCTGATCATGGCGGGTCTTCTGGTAGGCGGCGGGACTTATATCGGCGCCGGTTGCACAAGCGGGCACGGCATTTGCGGACTTGGTCGACTGTCCCTCCGGTCCTTCTCCGCGGTCATGATCTTCATGGCGGTCGCGATCGTCACTGTCTTTATCATGCGCCACCTGGCGGGAGGCTGATCATGTTCAATATTATAAGTCTCATTTCCGGCCTTCTGTTCGGCTTCGGCCTCGCGTTATCCGGCATGGTCAGCCCGGGGAAAGTCATCGGGTTTCTGGACCTCACCGGCAACTGGGATCCCAGCCTCGCCTTCGTGATGGGCGGCGGCGTTCTGGTCACAGTAATCAGCTTTCATTTTATCCTGAAGCAGTCCTCCCCTCTCTTTGGCAAGGACTTCAAGCTGCCGACCAAAAAAGACCTTGATAAGTATCTGGTGAGTGGCGCGATCCTGTTCGGCCTCGGCTGGGGCCTCGGTGGTTTATGCCCGGGCCCGGCGCTCAGTTCCCTCGCCTATGGCAACATGAAGGTCGCGGTCTTCGTTCTTTCGATGATCGGCGGCATCGTCATCGCCAAGCTTGCAACCGGCGCTTTCAAGAAAACGGGCTGAAAAAGCAGCGGATATTTTCTCATTTATGTTCCAGCCGTTCTTCGTTACTCTATGGTCGGGATATAAATAAAAACAAACGGGAAGTATCATGCCATCATCCAATAAAGTCGCTATTGTCACCGGTTCCGCCACTGGGGCCGGAGCCGCCATCGCCCTTGCGCTCGCGGACAAGGGCTATAACGTCGTTATCAACTACACAAAAAGCCTGAAAGAGGCGGAGGAAACTGAGGCCGCCTGCGCTGCGAAGGGTGTGGAGACCCTCCTGTTTCAGGGCGATATCTCGAAAGATGAGGATTGCCGGGCGATGGCCAAGGCAACCATGGACAAATGGGGACGCATCGACGGGTTGGTCAATAACGCTGGCCGGACGAAATTCGTTGCCCATAGCGACCTTGATGGCCTGAGCGCCGAGGATTTTCAGGATATCTACGCTGTAAATACCGTCGGCTCGTTCCAGATGTCCCGTGCCGCCGCTCCCTATATGAAAGAGACTGGCAAAGGGTCGATCGTCATGATTTCTTCCGTCGCCGGAACCCACGGTCACGGGTCCAGCATCGCCTATGCCGCCTCCAAGGGGGCGCTGAATACCATGACAATGTCCCTCGCGCGGGTGCTGGGTCCGGAAATCCGTGTCAATGCCATCTGTCCGGGCTTTATCGAGACCCGCTGGCTGCTGCAAGGATATGGCGAGGACAAATATGAGGCCTACAAGAAGAAACTAGTGCGGGATGTGCCCTTGCAGGCCGTCTGTCAACCTGAAGATATTGCCGAGGCGGCTGTCTCTTTTATCGACGGCATGGGTATGATGACCGGAGAGATTGTTATTGTTGATGGCGGCATGCATCTCGGCCGCTAGGCGGCCGTCCATGCCGGAGCCGGATGACATTATTGCCCGCGCGCTGGGCTATCCCTATCCGCGCCCGACGCACTCCTATCTCTTTTGCGGGGGCGGCGCGAAGGAGTTGCCGCCGGAAAGTGATTTTGCCGGGCGGGTGCCGGTGCTCGCCTGCGGATCAAACGGATCGCCGGCGCAGCTTCAGCGAAAGTATGAGAAATTTCCGCAAACTTCCATTCCGGTCACCGCCGCAACTTTGCGCGATGTCGTCTGTGTCTATTCCGCGCATTTCACCGGTTACGGCTCTGTGGCCGCAGCCCTCTGCGCGGCGCCAGGCGCCCGCTCCTTTGTGCATCTCAACTGGCTCACAGCGGATCAACTCACACGGATGCATGAAACGGAGGCAGTCGGCCAGAACTACCGGTATGTGGAAATTCCGGGCCTCAACCTGCACTGCAGCGAGAACGGCAACATGCAATCCGTTTTCGCCTATGTCAGCCTTCGCGGCAGACTTCTGCTTGACGGTGCGCCCGTTGCGCTGGGCGGTATTGACTGCGTTGATGCGCCCTTCCCGATTCTCGACCAGAGGGAAATCCAACGCCGCCTGCGGGATATATTGGCGCCCGGGATGGACCTTTACGACTTTATCCGCCAAAATGTCTCCGATGCCAGATTGCGCGCCGAAAGAACCGCCCTTCTCGATCGTCATGCGCAGGCCTTCGACCATCCCGGCATGAAAATACTGCTCGAATAAATACAAGAGGATTGAAATAACGTGGTGCAGACTGTGAAGGCGCTCCTGTTCGGCGCGGTTGGGGGTGGCATATTCTTTATCGCCGATCTTCCGCTCGCCTGGATGCTTGGCTCCATGTTCGTGACGACCATCGCGGCGCTACGCGGCTTCGACCTTGAAGTCAACGGCACATTGCGCAAAATCATGACTGCCATCCTCGGCGTGATGCTCGGCAGCGGCTTTTCGACAGACACCTGGGCCGCGATGGGCCGATGGAGCGGCGGGCTCGCCCTTCTCGTCATCAGTGTTATACTTTCGATGCTGATTGTGTATTTCTTCTATCGCAAGGTCGGCAAGTTCGATCCGATCACCGCTTTCTTCTCCTCCGCGCCCGGCGGCCTCAATGTGATGTATGAAGTTGGCGAGGCCAAGGGCGGCAACGGTCCGACCATTGCCCTGATCCATGCGTCGCGCATCCTGATCCTGGTGATGTCGGTGCCGCTGATCTTCCGCTATGGTGTCGGCTTCACTGGGAATCTGGAGGCGGTTCCCCTGTTTGGCTCCATCCATGATATCGTCGGGGACGGCTGGTTGCTGTTGGCGGCGCTTCTGGGCTACGGTGTTGGCTATCTCTGCCGCCTGCCCGCCTATCACCTGATGGGGCCGCTGCTCGCCACGGCCATCTTCCAAATGACGGGAATAACCGACGTTGCGCCGCCGATGATCCTTGTCTATGCCGCTCAGCTCGTGATTGGAACCGCCATCGGCGCACGCTTTCTCGGCACCCGCCTGCATGAAGTCCGGAATGTCATCGGGCTCAGCTTCATTTCCACGACAGTGATGGTTCTGATTGCGGCAATCTTCGCTTTCATTTTCGCGGAGACCATCGGCGTAAGCGTTGCTGGTATTATCCTTGCGCTTAGCCCCGGCGGACTTGCCGAAATGCCGCTCGTTGCCCTTGCGCTCGGGATAGATGTCGCCTTTGTCGCGACGATGCAGGTTGTCCGTATCAGCTTGGTTATCGCATTTGTTCCGACGGTTTTTTCGGCGATCGAGCGTATCTGGTTGAAGCAAACCAAGTAATCTGTCGTTATCCCGCCGCGCGGCGCTCAACCCGCGGGTAAACCAGCGCCAATGTCACCGCCCGCGTGGCCATGAAGACCATCAGCGCTGCCCAAAGCCCGTGTGTACCCCATATATCGCCGAAGAACTGCATGCAGAGCATATAGGCAATGAAGGAGATAATCATGCAATTCCGCATTTCCTTTGACTGCACAGCACCGATGAAAATCCCGTCAAGCTGATAGGACCAGATGGAGATAAGCGGCGCCGCAATCAGCCAGGGAAGGAACTCATAGGCCCGCTCGCGCACTTCCTCTATCCCGGTCAGGAGATTGACAATCGCTGTACCGAAAATCAGATACACCAGAGAATAGAGACAGGCGACGATCAATGCCCAGAAGCCGGTGACCCAGACAATTTCACGGAGCTTGCTGACCTTGCGGGCGCCGATGGCATTGCCGACCATTCCCTCCGCCGCAAAGGCAAAGCCGTCAAGTCCATGGGCGATAAAATGCATGAAGTTCATCAGCACCGCCACCGCCGCCAGCGTGACATTGCCTTCCTTCGCCGCCTCTGCCGTGAAATAGGCAAAGGCGAAGATCAGCAGGATCGTCCGGATGAAAATATCGAGATTAACTGCGAGCAGCCGCGCCATTTTCTGTAAAGACCTAATCGCCGAGACATGCCATTGGCCGCCAATCCTCGCCAGTTCCCGCCGCACCAGAAAAAGCCCGAGGCCAAGGGCGAGGGTCTCGGATATCGCCGTGGCCGCCGCCACACCGACCACATCCCAATTGAAACCGATCACGAACAGAAGATCGAGGATCACATTCAGGCCATTCATGAAAATTTGAACAACCAGCGCCGCCCGCGTATTTCGTATGCCGATAAAAAATCCCATCAGGGCATAATTTCCAAGGACCGCCGGCGCGCCCCAGACCCGCACACTGAAATAGGATGAGGCCCCATCCTCAACAATTGCGGAGCCTTCGATAAGGGAAAGCGCCATCCACAGGACAAACCCTTGCAGAGCAAGCACGAAAACCGAAATGACAGCCGCGAGAATCAGGGCCCGGGCGAGCACAGAACGGACTTCGGTGGCATCCTCCTCCCCCACGGCCTGGGCGACGAAACCGGTGGTTCCCATGCGCAGAAAGCCGAATCCCCAATAGAGAAAGCTGAAGATCAGCGCCCCAATGGCGACAGAGCCGATATAATGCGGATCCGGCAAATGCCCGACCACGGCGGTATCCACCGCGCCCAGCAGCGGGACGGAGGAATTGGACAGGATAATCGGAAAGGCAAGCCGCCATGTTTCCCGATGGCTCGGCAGCGCGAAAAACGAAGAAACCGACATCAAAAACCGAAATAATCGCGCAGCCGGTAGCCGATCATCGCCGGTGTCAGGAACCAAGGCTTGCCGCTGTAATAAAACCGTCCGTCAAATGGAAGGTCATCAAACGCCGTCTCCCCGTCTGTGTCCCCGAGGATCTTGAGCGCCGCCTTATGGCCGAGATAGCCGGACATGGCGACGCCGGAGCCGCAATATCCCATTGCATAATAAATGCCCTCATGCACGCCGATTGTCGGCATGGCCGCGAAATCATAGGCGACATAGCCGGACCAGACATGGGAGACCGCCGCCCCTTCCAGCGCCGGGAAAATCCCGTCGAGAGTCTGTTTCAGGGAACGGGCCTGCACCTCCGGGGAGGACGGGAATACTGTTGGCCGCGCGCCCAGCAACACCCGCTTTCCATCCGGTGACGGGCGATAATAGCTCAGCATCCGGCGGGTATCGGTGATCATCCGCTTTGTCGGAAACAGGCTGGACACCAGATTCTCCGAGAGTTCCTCCGTTGCGATCATCGTGCTACCGACCGGGAATATGCGCTTTTGCAGGAACGGAAGCAGCCCGCCGGTATAGCCGTTTGTCGCCATCATCAGGGCGCGCGCGCGAAGCTCCCCCCGTGCTGTCGTCACGGAGAAGCCGTCCGCCGTTTTCACAATCGCTTCCGCCCGCAGCGGGGCAATGATCACCGCCCCCGCGCGCGCCGCCGCAGCGGCCAGCCCCCTGACATATTTCGCTGGGTGCAGGCCGCCGGTATGATGCTGGCGCAGGCCCCCCTTGTAACCGGGGCTGTCCACGTCTTCGCCATAACCCTCCGCGCCGACCATTTCCTCCGGGACATCAAGATATTTCTGACGGCATTCGAAATCGCGGGTCATGCCGGCAAGATCTTTGTCGAGAATGGCGGGATAGAAACGTCCGGTGAGAGCCAGGTCGCACTCAATTCCTTCTTCAGTGATACGCGCCTTGATGAACTCGACCGAGGCCAGCGCCTCCCTATAGATTGCGCAGCCCTTCTCAACCCCGTAGCTCTCGATCAATCCCGTAAGGCCGGGCTTGAGCAGGTTGCCGACCATGCCGCCATTGCGGCTGCTGGCGCCGAAGCCCGGCATTTCCGCTTCCAGAACCGTGACACTTACATTCCGCTTCGCAAGTGTCAGTGCCGCGGACAGCCCCGTATAACCGCCGCCGATGATCAAGACATCGGAGGGTGTCTCGGGCAGGGTCACATCGGTCGGTTCAGGGCGCGCGGCGTCCCACCAGAAGGGTTCGGTTTTCATCTGCAAGATACTTTCAACTGCTTGTACTCCTCCGGCATTCTGAGCAGAGCCGGAGCGGGAGGGCAAGTGCAATTGGTCCTGAATTGTATTTTTCTGTAAAAACCCCTATTTAAAAGAATGGAAAGCAGCCAAGGGGAAATGTTTAGTTTGGCGAAAGATATCGAAAATACACCAGAGAAATCCGGCGAAGACGACATCACAGAATTTCTTAAGAAAGTTGCGTCTACGCCTGTGCAAACACCCGCAGGCAAGGATGGTCGCCTGATTTTCGCCATTGACGCCACCGCCAGTCGCCAGCCAAGCTGGGACCGGGCGTCGCATCTTCAGCATGAAATGTTCGAGGAGGCCGCCTCTATCGGCGGGCTTGCGCTTCAGGTCGCCTTTTTTCGCGGCTTTGGTGAATTCAAGGCAACGAAATGGACGACCGACAGTCAGGCCCTGATCAAGCCGATGTCAAGGGTTTTCTGTCTTGGTGGCCATACCCAGATCGAGAAGGTCTTGAAGCATACGCTGCGCCAGACGAAGAAGGAGCGGGTCAACGCGCTGGTCTATGTGGGCGACTGCATGGAAGAAGACGCAGACCAGCTTTGTCATCTCGCCGGACAGCTCGGCATGTTGCGAGTGCCTGTTTTTCTGTTTCAGGAGGGATATGACGGCATCGCGGAAAATTGTTTCCGGCAGATTGCAAAATTGTCGGGCGGCGCTTATTGCCGGTTTGACAGCGCCAGCGCCTCAACATTGCGAAACCTCCTCCGCGCAGTGGCGGCGTACGCCGCCGGGGGCCGCCGGGCCCTCAGCGATCTCAGCAAAAAATCCGGTGGTGAAGCGCGGTTGCTTCTCGAACAGATCAAGTAGCCCCCGATGCTGGCTTATTTCATCATTGGCGTCTCTCTCCTGATCGCCGTAATCATCGGCAGTCAGAGCCTGGCGACGGCAGATCCGAAAAAAGTGCTTAAGGGTCTTCGGATCGCAGCCGTGATTTTCTTCGCGCTTCTGGCAGGTTTCTTTGCCTTGACCGGCCGGTTCACCTATGCGATGCCGCTTGCGCTCGCCGCATTGTTTTTTCTGCGCAACAAGTCCCTTTTTAGCGGACGAAACCCGTCTGAGGGACAGAAATCGGATGTCAAGACCGCCTGGCTCCAAGCCACGCTCAATCACGACAGTGGCGAGATGGACGCCACAATCCTGCAAGGCCAATTTAGAGATCGGGAATTATCCTCCCTCACCCGCGTGGAACTCAGCGAGTTTCATCAGGAAGCGATCGCGGATGATCAGACTCTTGCCATTCTGGAAAGTTTTATCAGCCGGAAATTTGGCGAAGATTTTTCGGAGGAAGGCACCGACACAGGGAGTTCGCAAAACAGCGGCCGCCGCAATACGTCTGACAACGGCCCCATGACCCGTAAGGAAGCGTTCGAGATACTAGAACTTGAGAGTAACGCAACGGTTGCCGAGATTAAATCCGCCCATCGGCGTCTTATGAAAAAATTCCACCCCGACCATAACGGGTCGGACTATATGGCCGCAAAGCTGAACGAGGCAAAAGACCTGCTTTTGAAAACTTGAAACGGATCGCAGAAATCAGTGCTTGCCATTACGGCGGGCGAAATGCCATAAATTTCAAACCAATAAACAGCAGGTCAAATATATATGCCTAAAAAAGTTCGCAAAGCCGTATTCCCCGTCGGCGGCCTCGGAACAAGATTTCTGCCGGCGACAAAGGCTATGCCGAAGGAAATGCTTCCTGTCGTGGACAAGCCTCTGATCCAGTATGCGGTGGAAGAAGCGCGCGACGCTGGGATTGAAGAGTTTATATTTGTCACCGGGCGCGGGAAAACCATTATCGAGGATCATTTTGACCGCTCCTACGAGTTGGAAAGCGTTCTGATCGAACGGCAAAAGGACGGCTTGCTTAGGGAACTACAGGCGAGCGTCCCGAAGGCCGGGACTATCGCCTATATCCGGCAGCAAGAGCCGCTGGGCCTCGGCCATGCGGTCTGGTGCGCGAAAAGACTGGTGGGAGACGAGCCGTTCGCCGTCATTCTCGCCGATGACCTGATCCTGGCGGACACGCCCTGCCTCGCCCAGATGACGGCGGCGCGCGAAGAAAAAGGCGGCGGGAATATGCTCGCCGTTATGGAAGTGCCGAAAGCACATACCTCCCGCTACGGTATCCTGAGTCCGGGAAAGGAAAGCGGGAAACTGATCGAGATTAACGGGCTTGTCGAAAAACCGGCACCGGAAGCGGCCCCCTCCAACCTCGCGGTTATCGGCCGCTATATTCTGGAGCCGGGTATTTTTGACCTACTCGAAAACCAGAGTCGGGGCGCGGGAAATGAAATCCAGCTGACGGATGCACTTTCCTCCCTGTTGGGCGGCGATCCTTTTTATGGCCTGAAATTTGATGGCACCCGCTATGACTGCGGCGATAAGATCGGCTTTCTTGAAGCAAATATCGCCTTTGCCCTGAACCGCGATGACATGAAGGGCGACATGGGCGATATTGTCAAAAAAATTGCCAATAAGCTGTAGTATATCTTCTCACGGCTAAACGGACGGAGATTTTGCCATGCGTATTGCTGTGATCGGAACAGGCTATGTCGGGCTGGTCTCGGGCACCTGTTTTTCGGAATTCGGTCATGACGTTATCTGCATCGATACGGATGAGGAAAAAATCGCGCGCCTGAACAATGGTGAAGTCCCGATCTTCGAGCCCGGATTGCAGGCTATGATCGAGAAAAATTCCCGATCCGGCTATCTGAAGTTCGGGACTGAACTAAAATGTGCGGTGGCTGACGCTGATGCCGTCTTTATTGCGGTCGGAACCCCCAGCCGTCGCGGCGACGGCCAGGCAGATCTGAGCTATGTCTATGCCGCGGCCGCCGAAATCGCCGGCGCGCTGAACGGCTATACGGTTGTGGTAACGAAATCAACGGTTCCGGTCGGCACAGGGCGGGAAGTTTCCCGCATTCTCCATGACGCGAACCCGGAGGCGGATTTCGACGTGGTCTCGAACCCCGAGTTCTTGCGCGAAGGCGCCGCGATCGAGGATTTCATGCGCCCGGACCGCGTTATCGTCGGCACCATGGTGCCCCGCGCACAAGAAGTGATGTCGGCCATTTACCGCCCCCTCTCCCTGTTTCAGACCCCTCTTGTGTTCACGAGCCTTGAGAGCGCCGAACTGACCAAATATGCCGGAAACGCCTTTCTCGCGACGAAAATCACCTTTATCAATGAAATTGCGGATCTCTGCGAGAAGGTCGGCGCGGATGTCCATGACGTCGCCCGCGGCATCGGCCTTGACCGTCGCATAGGCGCCAAATTCCTCCATCCCGGTCCGGGGTTTGGCGGTTCCTGCTTTCCCAAGGACACGCGGGCGCTTTTTGAAACCTCCCTGGCCGCCGATGCCCCGCTTCAAATTGTCGAAACCGTTATCGAGATCAATGAGAAGCGTAAAAAGGCAATGGCCACGCGGGTTATCAATGCCTGTAACGGATCACTTACCAATAAGCGCATTGCCGTCCTCGGCCTCACTTTCAAGCCCAATACGGACGATATGCGGGAAAGCCCGAGCCTTGATATTCTGTCCGAACTGATCAAAAGAGGGGCGACGATCCGGGCTTATGATCCGGAGGGGATGGGCGAAGCCCGGAGATTACTGAGTGATGTCGAGTTTTGCGACAGCTCCTACGCGACATTGGAAGAGGCGGATGCTCTTGTTCTCATCACGGAATGGAATGAATTCCGGGCGCTGGATCTCGACCGGGTGAAATCCTTGATGAGAACACCTGTAATCATCGATTTACGGAATATTTATGATCCCCATGATATGACGGCCAAAGGGTTCGCCTATAGCAGTATCGGTCGGCCCATGTAGACCGCGCCATCGACTTCTGGAAAGCAATGTTACAATGACCAAGCATGAATTTAACCCGACTATCCTGCGTGAGTATGATATCCGGGGCATCATTGATGAAACTCTTTTCGAAGCGGACGCGGAAGCCATTGGGCGCAGTCTGGGTACTCTGCTGAAGCGGG
>TARA_R110002124_G_scaffold130996_2_pt1 | contig 44306 bp, 33 predicted proteins | sample TARA_R110002124 | Tara Oceans TARA_R110002124 (sample SAMEA4397445) | marine metagenome | biome: Polar Biome; feature: [SRF] surface water layer (ENVO:00010504); material: water (ENVO:00002006), including particulate matter (ENVO:01000060) such as... | depth 5 m
TTTTCGATTGTGACGGTGTATTGGTCGATAGTGAACCTCTAGGAAACCAAGTTATGGTTGATATGGCTAAAGAATTAGGAGCAGCTATTGATTTAGACTATGCCTATAAATACTTTAAAGGAAATTCCCTCAAAAATTGTATTATTCAGATTTCGAAATTAATAGATGCCGAGATCTCTTCAAATTTTTAAAATGAATACCGAGCACGTTCTTTCGAAAAATTTAAAAACGAAATAAAGCCAGTTGAAGGGATTCTAGAAGTTATAAAAAACTTAAAGATTCCTTTCTGTGTCGCTTCAAGCGGTCCAGAAAATAAAATAAAATTCAACTTAGAATTAACAGGTTTGCTACCTCATTTTAAATCTAAAATATTTAGCTGTTATACTATTCAAAAGTGGAAACCAGATCCAGCAGTTTTTTTATGGGCTGCTAAAACCATGGGTTTTAAACCTTCAGAATGTGTTGTAATCGAAGATAGTCCTATTGGTGTAAATGCTGCAATTAACGGTGGCTTTGATGTTTTTGGCTTTACTACACACGATTTTAATGAAGAACTACAAGAAAGAGCCACAAAAACATTCTATAGCATGTTAAAGTTGCCTGAGTTATTAGAATGATAAAGCTAATTTCAATATTTATAAAAAACATGCATTATGATTAAAGAATTAAACAATTGTAAATCTTTCTTTTTTGCAACCTTCTTATACTGTTTCTTAGTAAGTGTATTCATAGTCTGAGTTTTGAGCGTGTAGAATTTATTGTTGGATTGGGATTCAAAGAAAAAACAACGCTGTTGCAGTTGCCAATTACGTATCTAGTCACTCTAAGTTTTCTAGAGCTTCAGCAGAATTAATGACTATGATGACAGAAAGCGAGTTTTTCTATTGAGGTTTTTGCGATTTTGTGGCTAAGAAGAACGAATTTTTGGTGATTGAAGAAGAGCCATCTCAAGATGTGGTATAGCAATTGACCACGTATAGAGATGCATTAGGTTAAACAAGTTTGAGTCGAATTTAGGGAGGCATACATCCATCAGTAGATGACATTCCTGGTCAATTTATCGGACAGACTGTAGAAGAATAAGCTTTTAATTATTTTTAGACGTTCTTTTTAATGTTTATAAACCAACTGATAAAAATGTTATATATTCTAATCCCACAACAATCAGAAAGCTTTTTATTACTACCAATACAACTATAGATAATGTAATGGATGCTTTTAATATTAGAGTACGTAAAATTTATATCAATAGCAGAAGCTATAATGATCTTAATAAGATAACGTCTATAAAGTTAAACTCTACAGCAGCTGGCTTATATATGTTAAGTGTTAATGGAAATTCTGAAATGATTGTGGTAAAGGATTAATATTTTAAATAATAACATTTAGTTTTGCAATAATGCAGGCATCACTTTTAGATTTTATTCCTTCTGAAGCTCATTCTATGATTAAAGCCATATTGGCTAATGATAATCTGGTCGTTAAAGTTAAAAACGAACGCAAAACTAAACATGGAGATTACAGGCAATTATCAAATGGCAAGCATCAAATTACCATAAACTCTAATTTAAATACCTATCGTTTTTTAATTACACTAATTCATGAAATCGCACATTTTGAAGCTTATAAAAAGTTTGGGCGTTTTATAAAACCTCATGGAATTGAATGGAAGCAAACCTTTCAGCATTTAATGTTGCCATTTTTGCGTCCAGAAATATTTCCTTTAGAATTATTACCACTTTTAGCAAATCACTTTAAAAACCCAAAAGCATCTAGCGATACAGATGCAAATTTAGCATTAGCCTTAAAGCAGTTTAACGAAACAAATGATAAGACGTATATTTTTGAAGTGCCTTGTGGTAAAGCGTTTAAACTATATAATGGAAGAGTCTTTAAACAAGGCAAACAAAGAAGAAAACGTTTTGAATGTGTGGAAGTTAAAACAGGTAAGTTATATTTGTTTAATCCTAATGCTGAGGTAGAATTATTGGAACAATAATTCCATTTCATGAAAACCTCATAAAACTGAGGATATAACTTAATTTGATTCCTATTCTCATGGGAATAGAAAAATAAAAATTTTTCAATGAAAAATAAAAATTATTACGCCATACTAATGGCAGGTGGAGTAGGATCAAGATTTTGGCCAGTAAGTACTCAAGATTTTCCAAAGCAGTTTCACGATATGTTGGGAACCGGAGACACTTTAATTCAAAAAACATTTAATCGTTTAGCGAATCTTATTCCTGAAGAAAACATATTCATACTAACCAACGAGCGTTACAACGATTTAGTGTTTGAGCAGTTACCAAGAGTTACAAAACGACAAGTGGTGTTAGAACCAGCGATGCGTAATACAGCTCCTTGTATTTTGTATGCCGCTTTAAAAATTCAGAAAGAAAATGAAGATGCTGTAATGATTGTGGCTCCAAGCGATCATTGGATAGAGGATGAAGAAGCATTTTCTAATAATGTAGAAACAGCTTTTGATTATTGTGGGACAAATGATGCGTTAATGACATTAGGTATCACTCCTACATTTCCTAACACTGGTTATGGTTATATAGAATATGATAAATCTGCGGCTACCCAAATAAAAGCGGTAAATCAGTTTAGGGAAAAGCCCGATTATGAAACTGCAAAGTCATTTATAAATCAAGGTAATTTTTTATGGAATGCTGGTATTTTTATGTGGAGTGCCAAGGCTGTGATTTCAGCCTTCAAAAATAACCAGCCTCAATTATTTGAATTGCTTGAATGTGGTTGTAATGTTTACAACACAGAATTTGAAGATGATTTTATTAGAGATAATTATGGAAAAGCAGAGAACATATCTATAGACTATGCTATAATGGAAAAAAGCAAAAATGTCTATGTGATACCTGCAACTTTCGATTGGAACGACCTAGGAACTTGGGGAAGTTTATATGATAAATTAGATAAAGACGAAAACAGTAATGCCGTTGTAAATTCTAAGACCTTATTAGAAGATGCTTCTGGCAATATGATACGATCTAAAGAAGGCAAGATTGTCGTTGTAGATGGACTAAAAGATTACATCATTGTAGATAAAGACGAAGTTTTACTTATCTTTCCTAAAGCAAAAGAGCAAGATATTAAAAAAGTACTTCAAAATGTAAAAGCCAATTTTGGAGAAGAATATGGTTAATTATGAGTGACGAGAGTAAATTTAATTTTTCTGAAGAAGAGCAGCAAAAGCAGTTAGATAAAGATAAAGCTGTAGAAGAAAAAAAGGAAGCCGTAAGGACAGATGCTAAAGGTTTATTTGCAAGTATAAAGACATTTTTAAGTGAGCTTCTCGATTTTAGACATGATACGGATAGAGATGCAACCGTTGAAGCGATTAAGAATGATATTTCTTTTAAAGGTGCAACAGCTTGGATTTTAATCTGTTCTATTTTTGTAGCTTCAGTTGGTTTAAATGCAGATTCTACTGCTGTAGTTATCGGAGCCATGTTAATCTCTCCTTTAATGGGACCGATCCTTGGGATTGGTATGTCTATAGCAATTAATGATGTTGATACTTTAAAGAAATCATTAATAAACTTGGTAACCATGATTGTACTAAGTCTATTAACAGCTTTTTTATTTTTTAAAATTTTCCCTCTCAGTGAAGATACATCAGAGCTTTTAGGACGTGTAAAACCAGATATTAGAGATGTGTTGATTGCTTTTTTTGGTGGTTTAGCATTAATTATTGCACGCACTAAAAAAGGAACAATTGCTTCGGTGATTTTCGGAGTTGCGATTGCTACAGCTTTAATGCCACCTTTATGTACAGCAGGTTATGGTTTGGCTAAAGGTAATTGGCAATATTTTTGGGGTGCCATGTACTTATTTACTATTAACACCATTTTTATAGCAATAGCTACTTTTTTAGTATTAAAAATTTTACGTTTTCCAATGCTAAAGTATGCTAACTCAGCTAAGAGAAAGCGCATCGGAAGAATAGCATCTTTATTAGCAATAGTTGTAATGATACCAGCTATATTAACTTTTATTGATGTATTGCGTGAAAGTACTTTTGAGCGAGATGCTAAAGCTTTTATTAAAAAAGAGCTTTCCTCATTGCCAAATGCTAATTATATAAAAAAGAATGCGACATATAATTACGAGCCTAAAGGAGAATCTATTATAGAGTTAATTCCTTTTGGAAATGATGAGATTTCTAATGATACAAAGAAATTTTTAGAGCAGCGATTTTTAGATTATTCTGCCTTAGCTAATACGAAACTGTATGTCAATCAAATTAAAAATAGAGCTATTAATAATCTGGAATATATGGAAGAGTTGCGTTCTCGAGATTCTTTAGATTTACTAACTCAAAGTCAAAAAATATCTTTTTTAGAAGATCGTGTACGCAGACTTACTAGATTAGAGCGTGATCAAATACCATTTGATGAATTAACAAAAGAAATTAAAATAAATTATGATAAGCTAGAGCAAATATCATTTTCTAATGAAATAAAATCCAATTTCACAACTCTAGATACTATGAAGGTGTTTAATATTAAATGGGTAGATTCTTTAGTAACAGATGAGTCTATAGCAAAAGACAGAAAAAGACTTGAAGCTTTTATAAAAGAAAGATTAGATTTAGATACATTGGTAATTAGAAGTATAAATTAGATTTTACTGATTTTCTTCAATATACATTTTACGCACTTTTTTAAATAATTCTGAAGAATATACAAAGTCAGTTACGACTTCATTGTCGGTTTTAAATATGGTTTCTTTAGAGCCTTCCCATGCTTTTAAGCCATCTTTTAGAAAGACAATTTTTTCTCCGATCTCCATAACAGAATTCATGTCGTGAGAGTTAATTACAGTAGTTATATTAAACTCATCTGTAATTTCTTGTATCAAATTGTCAATAACAATTGCCGTTTTTGGATCTAAGCCAGAGTTAGGCTCGTCACAGAATAAATACTTAGGGTTGTTTACAATAGCTCTCGCTATTGCAACTCTTTTTTGCATACCACCAGAAGCTTCACTTGGCCTTTTATTATGAGCGTTTTCTAGATTAACACGGTTAAGAACCACATTAACTCTATCCTCCATTTCGCTCTTACTTTGTTTTGTAAACATGCGTAAAGGGAACATTACATTTTCTGCAATAGTCATAGAGTCAAATAAAGCACTACCTTGAAAGACCATCCCTATTTTTGCACGTAAATCTCTTTTTTCATTAGTGCTTAACTGGCTGAATATTTTGCCGTCATAAGAGATTGAGCCTTGTTCATATTCAAATAAACCTAGTAAACATTTTAAAAATACAGTTTTACCAGAACCACTCTGACCAATAATTAAATTGGTTTTACCTTTTTCAAAAGAGGTTGTTATACCTTTAAGAATATGGGCATCTCCAAACGATTTATGTAAATCCTTAACTTCTATCATTAGCCTAGTAATAAACTGGTTAGTAAAAAGTTTAACAGAATTATCATAACACTAGTCCAAACAAAAGAAGTTGTGCTGGCCTTACCGACTTCTAGAGCGCCACCTTTCATAAAATATCCATAGAACGACGGAACTGTTGCCAAAATAAATGCAAATACCAATGTTTTTATAAAAGCATAAGCGATATGAAAAGGTATAAAATCAGTTTGAATCCCTTCAATATAATCTTCTAAAGTGCCATAACCACCATAAACAGCAGCTGCCAATCCACCAAGCACACCAAGAAACATGGCTATGGAAATAACAAAAGGATATAACGTTAATGCAATAAATTTAGGAAACACCAAATAGTTTATAGCATTAATTCCCATAACTTCCAAAGCATCAATCTGCTCTGTAACACGCATAGTACCGATACTAGATGTAATATAAGAACCCACTTTACCAGCCATAATTATAGAAATAAAAGTTGGTGCAAATTCTAATATAATAGATTGGCGTGTTGCAAAACCAACTAAATATTTCGGAATTAAAGGATTACTTATATTCAAAGACGTTTGTATAGCAACAACACCTCCAACAAAAAATGCGATGAATGCAACAATACCCAATGACCCAATGATGAGGTCATCGATGTCTTTAAAAATTAAAGTTTTCATCACAGACCATTTTGTTGGTTTGCGAAAAATATCTTTAATCATTATAAAGTATGCGCCAATATTGTGAAGGTACTTCATGTGAGACTTTGATAATGCTAAAGTATAAAAAATGATTAGTTTATTACTGTTAATTTAAATTAAGATAGGCTAAAATCCGTATTTTTGATACTCAATAGAATCAGTTATACATCATGAAAAAAATCTTCTCTATAATCGTATTAGTATTAATATTTGCTTCTTGTAGATCTCAGAATAAAACAATGACCTCTCAGGAAAAAGCAGATTATTCTAAACCTAAATTAGTGGTTGGCATAGTCGTCGATCAGATGCGCTATGATTATTTAACTCGTTTTGAATCTAAATTTGGTGAAGGAGGTTTTAAACGTATGATGCGCGAAGGCTTTAATTGTAAGAACAATCATTTTAACTATGTGCCAACCTATACTGGTCCAGGTCATGCATCTGTTTACACTGGTACCACACCTAAATATAATGGTATAATAGGGAATAATTGGTATGATAAAGTATCAAAAGAAATGGTGTATTGCGCAGGTGATGAAAACGTGAGTCCTATTGGTACTGAAGATGATGCAGGTAAAATGTCACCACACAGAATGCAAACCACAACGTTTAGTGATGAGAATAGGTTATTTACACAAATGCAAGGTAAGACCATCGGAATTTCATTAAAAGATAGAGGTGCTATTTTACCAGCAGGTCATACTGCCAATGCTGCATATTGGTTTCATGGGATGGAAGAAGGATCTTGGATTTCGAGTTCTTTTTATATGAACGAATTGCCAAAATGGGTCAAAGATTTTAATACTTCAGATGCAACAGAATCTTATTTAAAAGTTTGGAATACCCTATATGATATTTCAACATATACAGAAAGTGTAAGTGATGAAAACACTTTTGAAGGTGGATTTGGTGGAAAGGACAAAGCTACATTTCCATACGATTTAAAAGCATTGAGTAAAGACAATCGCGGTTTTGATATTATAAAAGCAACTCCTTACGGAAATAGTTTAACTGCAGATTTTGCTATGGCTGCGATTAAAGCAGAAAGTTTAGGTAAAGATGCTATTACTGATGTGTTAACTGTAAGTTTTTCTAGCACAGATTACATAGGTCATAATTTTGGTGTTAATTCAAAAGAAATTGAAGATACATATTTACGATTAGATAAAGACTTAGAACGCTTCTTTAAGTACCTAGATGCAACAGTTGGAGAAGGAGAATATACGGTGTTTTTAACCGCAGATCATGGAGCTATTGATGTGCCAAATTATTTAAAAAGTGTGAGAATACCTGCTGGTTATTTAGATAATAGGGCTACCAAAAGCAGGTTTGATAAATTTCTTATAAAGCATTATAAAAATTCTGGGATAGTTGAAAACGTGAGCAATAATCAGATTTTTTTAAACCGTAAGTTTATTGATAGTATTGGTCTTAACATAAATGACGTTCAAGAACGTATAGTGAATGAACTCATTGGTTATAAAAATATAGATAAAGTATTTTCAGCATATACAATGACGACTACAAGTTTCACAACTGGCATTGAGTCATTGCTTCAAAACGGTTATAGTCAAAAACGTTCTGGTGATATTATTATAGTACCAGATACAAATTACATTTCTTATGGTAGTACAGGCTCTACACATGGCAGTGGTTTAAACCATGATACACACGTACCATTGTTATTCTTCGGAAAAGGTGTAAAGCATGGTGAAACACTTGATAAAACGGTGATACCAGATATTGCGCCAACTATTTCTGCACTTTTAGGGATTAGTTTCCCTAATTCTACTACTGGTAAGCCTTTGGGATTTGTTTTAGATTAAGAGAACTTATTCAAAATCCCTCTCCAACGCAAATCTCTAATAAACTTGCCTTCAGCTTTAGAAACCAAGAATTCAGTAGTATTAGATTTAGCTCTAAAGTAGCCAGACATATAGTCTTTAAACAATCTAAAACTTCCTTTTTTGTAAGCCAGTTTTAATGCAGAGATTAATGTAATCCAAAACCCATAACGCATTTTGTACATCGCTTCACCTTGTAGATGTTTTGAAGCCTTATTATAAGATTGACCAGTTGGTTTAAGATGTTTTACATGCAAAGATTTATCAGTAAGAATTTCCCAACCGTGATATTTTGCTAACAATTCATCAACTGTGTCCCAACCCATTGAAGCTTTTAATTTTCCTATTTGATTAAAGCAATCTTTCCTATAGGCTTTTAATGCACCTCTAATATGATCTTTGTTGGTTAAATTCTCTAAAACCCAATCACTATCTTTTTTTATATAACAAAAACCAGAAGCCATGCCTAGCTTTTCATTAGCATTAAAATGAGTAGTTATTTGTTCTAAATAATTATTCGGAAAAATAAGGTCGGCATCAAACTTGCAGATGATGCTATAATTATCATCCAATGTATCTAAGCCTTTGTTAAATGCATTAATAATTTTAGAACCTGGTAAATGTAGGTCTGAAGATTGAATATTTACAATGGTAATCCAAGGGTATTTTGAAGCATAACCCTCAATTATTGTTTGTGTGTTGTCACTAGAGTTATCATTAACTACAACTAGTTTTTTTGGCAACAGCGTTTGCTCAACTATAGATTGCAAAGTTTTACCAATGAAATCCTCTTCGTTATGTGCAGGAATAACAATATAAATGTTCAAAATTGAAATCTATTTATTCAAAGTTAAACTCTTTCAGCGTAAACAATATAATATCTTGGAGTAACCTGTCTTAGAAGTGGTCTAAATCCTATTTTCTTAACAGGATTAGTCCATTTTTGGCTATCCTTTATTATCCATCCTGTTTTCTCTAAGAGCCAATCTAGTTGCCAGTATTCAAACTCGTGGTAATGTCTATCTAACATGTCAGTTTTACTTCTGTACGCGGAAGAAAACCAAAGTTTTAAAGGAATACTTAGAACTAGTTTATTGCACTTAATTGATTTCAAAACCTCATAAGGTGATAATAAGTGCTCGAAAATTTCGAAAGCTGTTACGACCTTTGCAGGTGAGTTGATTATTGCAGAATGATCTTCGTCCAAATCTTCTCCAGTAGTATTCTCAATAGTATAACCTTCAGAAATCATGATTTTAGAAAACGGATTTTTAACACCTAAATCTAAAATAGATTCTGATGTATTGATATGCTTTTTTAAAAATTCTAAAGTATGACTGAAGCGCTTATCTGGATATGTTTTTTCGTACATATTTATTTCCCTAGATATTGGGAATCTGTTTGGTTAATACTGATAAACAATCGCATTAATATTCATACCAGCACCAACACTAGCAAAAATAATAACATCTCCTTTATGAATACTTTGGTTTTCTAGTTTCCTTTTTAATATCAGGTCATACAATGTTGGTACGGTTGCAACACTAGAGTTTCCGAGTGTATTAATTGTCATTGGCATAATACCATCTGGCATGTCCATATCGTACAGTTTGTAAAAACGTTTTACTATAGCGTCGTCCATTTTTTCATTCGCCTGATGAATCAATATTTTTTTGACATCTTTTATTGAAACACCACTTTTATCTAAACACGATTTTAGTGCTATTGGTACATTGGTCAATGCAAATTCATAAATCTTACGACCATACATTTTAATGTATTTACGTTGATCTGTAATTTCTAGGTTATTTGTTTCGCCAAAGTATATAAAATGTGCTTCGTCTAAAGTAAAGGTAGCAGTTTCATGAGCTAGAATTCCCCCTTTCTCATTGCTTTCTTCAATGATAATTGCGCCAGCACCATCACTATAAATCATAGAATCTCTATCGTGTTTATCAATAACACGAGATAAGGTTTCTGAACCAATAACTAAACAACGTTTCGCAATGCCAGAAGCGATAAAGGCTTTGGCTTGTATAACTCCTTCAATCCAACCAGGACAACCAAAAAGTAAATCGTAACCAACACATTTTGGATTTTCAATTTTCAATAAATGTTTAACACGAGATGCAATACTTGGTACTGTGTCACTTTGTTCTGCATTGTGTTTTACATCACCATAATTGTGTGCAACAATGATATAATTAATACTTTCTTTATCAATTTTAGCATCTTCAATAGCTTTTTGAGCCGCATAAAATGCGATATCAGAATTTAATAATTCGTCTTTAACATAACGTCTTTCTTGTATACCAGTGATGGCTTTAAATTTTTCTACAATAATCTCATTTGAGCTATTTATAGTTGATCCATCAGCATTTAAAAATTCATGATTATAAAAATCTTCATTCTTTTCAATAATACTTGGTATATAACTTCCCGTTCCTGTAATTTTAATACTCATTGTTATTTTAAATCAATTTCATTGTTGCGAAATTACTGAATAATAAAGAGTTTTTATTGTTTTGAGCTTTTGAACCCTTCATTTTTACCGAATTCGTAATAATATAGTGCTTATAATTTATAAAACAGAAAATAAGCATTCATTTAGAGAGCCTTTTTAAGGTATCATTTAATTTTATTATGCATCCATATAATTTTCTATTGGAGCGCAACTACAAATTAAGTTTCTGTCACCATAAGCGTCATCGACACGTCTTACGCTAGGCCAAAACTTATTATCTCTCACATACTCTAACGGAAATGCAGCAACCTCTCTAGTATATGGTAATAACCATTCATCGGAAGTTAGCATACCCATTGTATGTGGTGCATTTTTTAATACATTATTTGGCTCATCTTTTGTAGCGTTATCGATTTCTTTTCTAATTGATATCATAGCATCACAAAAACGATCCATTTCTGCTTTATTTTCACTTTCTGTTGGTTCAATCATCATAGTGCCAGCTACAGGGAAAGATACTGTTGGTGCATGAAAACCATAATCCATAAGTCGTTTGGCGATATCTGTAACCTCTATGCCGTTAGCTTTAAAATCGCGACAATCAATAATCATTTCGTGAGCAGCTCTTCCGTTTTCACCAGTATATAATGTTGGGTAAAAACCTTTTAAACGTTCTTTAATATAATTTGCATTTAATATAGCTGTTTCTGTAGATTGTTTCAAACCTTTTGCACCTAACATTTTAATATAGCCATAAGAAATAATGCAAGCAAGAGAAGATCCGAATGGTGCAGCAGAAATTGCAGTAATAGCTTTGTCGCCACCAGTTGCAATTACTGGGTTTCCGGGTAAAAAGGGTACTAATTGTTTAGCAACACAGATTGGGCCAACACCTGGTCCACCACCTCCATGAGGAATAGCAAATGTTTTATGTAAGTTAAGATGGCATACATCTGCACCGATATTTCCTGGATTTGTTAATCCGACCTGAGCATTCATATTGGCACCATCCATATAGACTTGGCCACCATTATTATGAATGATTTGTGTAATTTCTTTTATTGCAGATTCATAGACTCCATGAGTAGAAGGATAAGTAACCATTAAAGCTGCTAAATTGTCTTTATGTAGCTCAGCTTTTTCTCTTAAATCATCAATATCAATGTTACCATTGTTAGATGCCTTTGTAACAACGACCTTCATACCAGCCATTACTGCACTTGCAGGGTTTGTTCCGTGTGCGGACGACGGAATTAAACAAATATTTCTGTGGTTATCATTACGAGATTCGTGATATGCCTTTATAACCATAAGACCTGCGAATTCTCCTTGCGCACCAGAGTTTGGTTGTAACGATGTACCTTCAAAACCGGTAATCTCTGTTAACTGTTCTTCTAATGATTTTAGCATGGTTGTATATCCTTGTGCTTGCTTTATAGGAACAAAAGGGTGAATATTTCCCCAACTACTCCAACTTAATGGAAGCATTTCTGAAGCAGCATTTAATTTCATTGTACAAGAGCCCAATGAAATCATAGAGTGATTCAACGCTAAATCTTTACGTTCTAAACGTTTGATGTATCTCATCAACTCTGTTTCTGAATGATATTTGTTAAAAACATCAAAACTTAAAAAGTTTGATTGACGTTGTAATTCGTTTTGAATGGTTTTAGTTTCAGAAATTGATATAATCTTATCTGTTGTTTTTCCTGTTACGATTTCAAAAATTGAAATAATATCATTTAAGTCTGAAATTGTAGTCGTTTCATTTATCGAAATGGTTACAGTTTCAGCATTAGGATAGTAGAAGTTGATTTCTTGTTTTTCGGCTTCGGTATTTACTTTTTTAGCATCTGCTTTAATTTGAAGTGTATCAAAGTAATTTGAATTTATTTGTTCTAAGTCTAAGCTCTTTAAAGCATTTGCCAGTGTAGAAGCAGAATTGTTTACTTTATTGGCAATAAACTCTAGTCCTTTTGGACCATGATATACAGCATACATTCCTGCCATAACAGCAAGCAAAACTTGTGCTGTGCAAATATTAGATGTTGCTTTATCTCTTTTAATATGTTGCTCGCGTGTTTGCAAGGCCATACGTAATGCTCTGTTGCCATTAGTGTCTTTGGTTACACCTATAATACGACCTGGTACATCACGTTTGTAGGTCTCTTTTGTTGCAAAATATGCTGCGTGTGGTCCGCCATAACCCATAGGAATACCAAAACGTTGGGTGGTACCAACAACGACATCAGCACCAAATTTTCCTGGAGCTTCAAGTTTAATTAAACTTAAGATATCTGCAGCGACAGCAACTTTGATTCTCGATGCACTTGCTTTTTCTATGAATGTTTTAATATCTGTAATCTGCCCATCTTTCCCTGGGTATTGTAAAATAGCGCCAAAGAACTCTTTGGTAAAATTAAATTTAGATTCGTTACCAACTACTAACTCAATTCCAATAGGATTTGCTCTGGTTTCTAATAGAGATAATGTTTGTGGTAAAATAGTATCAGAAACAAAGAATTTATTAATTCCGGCTTTCTTTTGGTCACGCTCTCTAACAGCAAATAATAGACTCATGGCTTCAGCTGCGGCAGTACTTTCATCTAAAAGCGATGCGTTGGCAATTTCCATTCCTGTTAAATCGATAACCATAGTTTGAAAATTTAACAACGCTTCTAAGCGACCTTGTGCAATCTCTGCTTGGTATGGTGTATATGCTGTGTACCAACCTGGGTTTTCTAAAATATTACGCTGAATTACGGCAGGCAAATTAGAAGGATGATAGCCTAAGCCTATGAAAGATTTAAATTCTTTATTGAGTTTAGAAAGCTCATAGATATGATTTAAATACTCTTGCTCGCTCATAGCAGGTGCTAAATCTAATTCGTTTTTAAGACGAATATCATCAGGTACAGTTTCATAAACTAATTGTTCAATATTTGCAACACTAATAGTGTTTAGCATGGCTTTTTTTTCTTGTAAATTTGGGCCAATATGTCTAAGTGCAAAAGAGGTCGTATTCATTAAAAATTTAGTGTTTATTTAGTTTTGCAAAAATACATAATTCACATTTTTATTAAGTTAATGAAAACTAAAGTTTTTAACCATAACAAAGGGTTATTAACACAATGCTTATTTTTGTATTGTGAATTTATTTAAACGCATTCTTAATTTTTATATCAATAGCAGTATTCATGTAGCGTTGGCAGTGTATGCTTTGACATGGGTGACACTGATTCAGTTTGGATTGGATTATAATGAAGACGTTCTGTGTTTTGTGTTTTTTGCGACGATAACTGGCTATAATTTTATAAAATATTTTGGGGTTGCAAAATTTCATCACCGTAGTTTAACAGGTTGGTTAAAAGTAATTCAGCTGTTTTCTTTGATTGCATTTGTTGTAATGAGTTATTATGCTTACCATCTTATGGCTAATACGCTTTTAATTCTTTCAGTATTTGGTCTTATTACCTTTTTATATGCGATTCCATTATTGCCAATGAAGTATTTTAGAGATGATCAGAGAAATTTAAGAGAAATAAGTGGATTTAAAATATATGTAATTGCGCTTGTTTGGGCATTTACTACAGTGCTTTTACCATTGATTGATAATGGTTTTAATATAAGTAATGATGTAATAATTACAAGTATTCAGAGATTTATTTTTGTAATTGTGCTGATGCTGCCTTTTGAAATTAGAGATCTAAATTACGATAATTTAAAACTTGCTACCATACCACAAAAGATCGGAATAAAAAACACGAAAACTATTGGTGTTTTGCTATTGGTGTTGTTTTTTGTGCTGGAATATTTTAAGGACGAATGGACTAGTGATTCTGTGCTCTCAACACTAATAGTAGGATTTGTAACGCTTTTTTTGTTAATTTTTTCTAAGAAATCCCAATCGAAATACTATAGTGCCTTTTGGGTAGAGAGCGTGCCAATAGTTTGGCTAATTATATTATTGATGCTTGGTTAATTCTTTTTCGAACTGTTCTTTAAGTTTTTTACGTTCATCTTTCTTCATGCATTTTACTTCTGCTTTTTCTATAGCATCCGTAAGCTTATTGTTGTTCTTAGAATAGGTTTTTGTAAATCTACACCAAGATAAACGGATACCTAGTTTAAGACGATCCCATCTGGTAGATTCACCATATTGTGTTTTGTCACAAATATGTTTTGCTTCATCACAGCTTACAAATAAAAAACTTTTCTTCATTTTGTTGTTCCGTTATTATGGAATATTTCTTTTATTTACATCCAATTTTTCTGCATGCAATCAGCTAGTGCGGTTCTTGCTCTATGAATGATTACCCAGAGGTTAGACGCAGTTATATCTAAGTCATTACAAATAGTCTCCGTGTCGTAGCCTAAAATGGTTTTCATTTTAAAAACATTAGCTTGTTTTTCAGGTAGTTTATCTAAACAGTCATAGATGGCTTCACCGAGCTCAGAGTTTTCTAATTTGTCTTCTGCCGTTTTATCAAAAGGATCTGCAACACGTTCTTCTAACCAATCTCCTTCTGATTCTGAATCACTGTTGTAACTCATTCTAACTTCGGCTTTACCTTTGTTAGAATTTATTTTGCGATAATGGTCAATAATTTTTCGTTTTAAAATCGATATTAACCAAGTGCGCTCACTAGCTTCTCCTTTAAAGTTAACCATCGATTTTAAGCCAGCTAAAAAAGTTTCCGAAACTAAATCTTGTGCTGTTTCTCTATCGTTAACACGTGTAATGGTATAGTTAAAGAGATAGTCGGAATATAGTTTTATCCAGTTATTAGGATTTATTTTATGCTTAGACATTTTTGTTTTTCATTGCTAAACAAAAATAGGACAAAAAAATGAAACTCTTTATTTAACTTTAATAGCTGTAAATGATATTAGAAATAATCAAATCCGCTATAGCAAAAGTCAGATGTAAAGCTAATGTAGCAACTTTAAAAGAAATGTCTTTGTGATTTCATAATTTTTCTATTTAAATAGTATCTAATCTGTTTGTGTATTACAAACGTACTATCAAATTGTATTCCTGCCCAAGTATCGAATTCTGATACTTGAAGGAATGGTCAAATCGTAAGAGGAACACGATTTGCAATTGATCAGTTCATGAAAAGATATTCAAGTCATTGAATTAAATGTTCAAAAAGACCACATTCATTTAGTTTGCTCAATTTACCAAAAATTTCATTTCAGAATATATGGGTGTATTTAAAGGGAAGATGTTAATAAAATTTTTAAAAATATATCCAAACTTAAAATAGAAGCCATATTGGGGCAATCATTTTTGGTCAAGAGGTTATTTTGTAAGCATAGTTGGATTAGATGAAGCTATGATAAGACGATATGTCAAATATCAAGAACATCATAATTTGAAATGAGTGTTATAACCCTTTGGATCTAATCTAAAAACCAAAGCGACCTTTTTTAACGGTGGTTGTTTACTCTTTAATGTTCAGAACATAAAGAGTAGAGTTTTGGTAGTTAGCGTTTTAGTGTGAAGTGACCAAGGTAATTTCTTTCAATTAGCACTTCAGTTTCATAGTATATAATACTGCACCAATAGTCATTGGTGGGGAGTGGGTTGCCATTAAAGAATCCATCCCAACTATCAGAACCTTTTAGTATAGTAATTAATTTACCATATCTGTTAAAAATTGATATAGTTTTAATTACTAGGTTTTCTCCAGGATTAATCATCCAAAAGTCATTAACACCATCATTGTTTGGTGTGAAAAATAAAGGATATCCAATTACAGAAAATGATTTTTCTTTTATACCACAGCCTAAAATATCTCTTATGCCAACTGTATGTCCGCCTTGAATAACACTGTTAAAAATGTTGCTCGTTTGCCATTCTCCAGAATCCAACCTGTATTCATAAACTCCAGAACCAGTTACATTCACATTTATTGAGTTTCTTGGTGAAAAAAGAGGAGAGGTTTGACTAATGCTAATTGATTCTGGAGGGTATGATGTTATCACATGAGTTGTGTCCCAAAACCCGCATCCTGTATTAATATCAGTGACATGTACCGTATAAAAACCTTCACCCTCTGGATTAAAGAAGCTATTCTCTTCACCAATAATTAAAGTCGTATTTAAATCATTAACAATTTCTTCTAAAGTGCCTTCATACCATTGAAACTGATAATTATTTGTGCTTAATTCAGTATCTATTGGCAGAGAAGAGTTACTGGCATCAATAATGTTTTCATCACTATCTAAGCAAATAACATATTCCTCTAAAATAGAAGTGTCTGTTATGTTAGAAGGAATGACTGTTAAAGTAATAAATTCACCATAACCTATGCAATTGTTTCCGTTTGTACTATCAATACGTACCCATATATTTTGCGTAAATGGAGACTCATTGTTACTGTAGTCATTTGGATTAATCTCATCTTCTTCAGATAAAGCATTGAGCTCACTTGTGTAGTAAGAAACGACTATATCTTGATTTAAAAATAGATTCTCTATTGTTGTAGTGGCATCACTAAAATCGAAAACAGCTATACCATCTGTATTGTCAGTATCACTAATATCGTCGTCACAAGTCTCATAATTTAGCATAAAACCGAGAGGAATTTGATTAGGTACTACAGTTAAATTCATTTCTACAATAGAATAACAACCTTTAACATTTTCTACTCTAGCAAACACTGTGTCATTAAGCGGATTTGTATTTGTGTATGTGAGAACTTCTGTTATTTGAGATTCAACAGTTGCTAATTCAGCATCTTCTTCACTAGGGTAGTATGTGAACGTTAGACCTGTACTATCTTCTGTCATTATTTCATTGGCTTCGGTGAGATTAAACATAGAAACACCATCCATATTGTCATCACATTGCACCAATTCAACGGTTTCTATAACTTCAGGATTTGATAAAACCAATATTTCCTTGGAATACTCAAATTCAGTACCATTAACTTGAAGGGTCACAGAAACGCTATATGTTCCTGCTGAAGAATAGGTGTGCTGTGTGTTTATGCTTGAAGACGTATTGTTACCAGAAGCTGGGTCGCCAAAATCCCAAAGGATTGATCCGATATTTTCGTTGAACATTGTAAAGTTGACTTCTGTTCCGATACAAGCAGTTTCGTTAATAATTTTGTTAGAAAATAGACTTTGAACAAATTGAGGTAATCCAAATTGACCTTCGTTACCACCTAAATTTATAGCATTTTCTATATAATTACAATCCAAACCTAGAGCATTAGGGTTTTCTATTACATCTAGATAACCTTGAGAAATTGCTGATATATATATTTTTCCATCGATACCGATCTGCATAGATCCAATTGGTCTGGCGGATTGAGGGATTAGAGTTCTAGTATTTTGTATGTCATTTACGGCACCCGCAGTTAAATCAAATTGAACAAATACACTTGAAAAAGAAAAACCATTGCTTGAATAGAGCCTTGACCCATCTGGAGAAAATTCTAACCCATAGGCACCACTAGAGCCCAACTCTAATCCAATAGTATTGGCAACAACACCTGTGTTTGGATTAAAATTACTAACATTAATATTTTGCATGCTACTTTCGCCAATACCTAGGCTATATAAAGTTGCAGCAATCTTATCTCCTTGTGGAGATATTTTTAATTGACCCACGGGATCGGTAAAAATGTTACCAGTGCTAGATACAAGAGCTTCAGTGTTTACTCCATCTTGATCGACGCTAAATGTTATGTATTCATTCGTAAACATTTTGTGAGTTACAATCCAAAACCCTTCGAAACTTTCACTTTTATATGCAGTAATCATTTCTGAGGTATGTGAGACTAGCAAGACATTTTTGGTTGAAGTGACTCCTCCTAAGCCACCATCTTGTGACATTTCTACTTCAGAAAAATAAATACCACCATCTTCTGAAGCTCCGCTATCGACGGTAAACACATAGTATATGCCTAAATTGTTTGGTTTTGGAATAATAAGAGCGGCTTGAGAACTTGACGCATTTGCAAACAGTCCTGTGCCATTTAACATTTCTACGTGATTACGATTCCATACGGTTTGGCCATCTGTATAAAAAAGTAAATCACCTGCGAAATCAGAAACTGTTGCACATCCTTCGAGGGCGTTCATTTGACTGCCTTCGAGAGCAGAAGGGGGTGAAGTGTTAAAAGTTATGCCTGCACCAGATCCGAAATACCAATTTGAGGCTTCGCTTTGGGCATTTAAAGGATATAATAAAACACAACAAACCCATAACAGAATTTGAGCTAATTTCTTAATCGAAACAGAACCTATATAATAATAATCGAAAACCATCAATAAAAATTAGTGTTAAGATAATGAATCTCAAATTAATAATGTAGTTAATCCACTATTTAACCAAAAAATAAGGCTAATTAATTGATAAATTAAATTTTTGGCACTTATTTGTTGGTCAGAATATTATATGTGTAATGAACCAATCATTATTTTCCTTATAAAACTCTAATTAGATCAACCCAGCACGTTTTAGTAAAGCCTCAGGTTTTGGTTCTTGTCCTCTAAATTTTTTATACAGTGTCATTGGGTTTTCTGTGCCACCTTGAGATAATACATTGGTCTTAAATTTATCAGCAACCACTTTATTAAAAACACCTTTTTCTTTAAAGTATTCAAAAGCATCTGCGTCTAATACTTCTGCCCATTTGTAACTGTAATAACCAGAAGAATAACCACCTTGAAATATATGTGCAAATGAGGTGCTCATACAATTTTCAGACACATCTGGATATAAGCTGGTGTCTCCAAAAGCTTCAATTTCATAAGATTTAACGCTTGAAATTTTTGAGGGATTAACACCATGCCAAGACATATCTAATAATCCAAAACTTAATTGACGTAGTGTTTGCATACCTTCTTGAAATGTAGAAGATGCTTTTATTTTCTCGATAAGTTCCATGGGAATAATGTCTCCAGTTTCGTAATGCGTAGCAAACAACTTAAGAGTTTCTTCTTCGTAACACCAGTTTTCTAAAATCTGACTTGGTAATTCAACAAAATCCCAATAGACACTTGTGCCAGATAAACTTGGATAATTGGTGTTTGCTAGCATACCGTGTAGTGCATGTCCAAACTCATGAAATAATGTTGTTACTTCATTAAACGTCAGTAGAGAAGGTTTACTCTTAGTTGGCTTAGTAAAATTACAAACAATAGAAACATGTGGTCGCTCATTTACACCTAGCTTTATCATTTGAGGTTTAAAAGACGTCATCCATGCGCCATTACGTTTACCAGCTCTAGGGAAAAAGTCGGCATAGAAAATAGAAACTAAATTGCCTTCATTATCATTTACTTTATAGGTTAAAACATCTTCATGATATTTATCTATAGTATCAATTTCTTCAAACTGTAAATCGAATAATTTTTCAGCTACAATAAAAGCTCCGTTAATTACGTTTTCTAGTTTAAAATAAGGTTTTAATTGCTCGTCATCTAAACTAAATAATTTTTGCTTCAATTTTTCAGAATAATAACCAGAATCCCACTTTTGTAATTGATCGATATTATCTAAATTTTTTGCAAAATTTTCAAGTTTTTTAAACTCGCACTCAGCAGCAGGTTTAGCTTTTTCTAATAATTCATTTAAGAATGTATTTACTTTTTTAGGTGTTTCTGCCATGCGCTCTTCTAAAACAAAATGAGCGTGTGATTTGTAACCTAAAAGTTGAGCGCGCTCAAAACGACGTTTTGCTATTTTAAGGACTACTTCTTGATTGTCTAATTCGTCATTATTAAATCCTTTACTTCCAAAAGCTTTAGAGAGTTGTTCTCGTAAAGCTCTATTATCCGCATAAGTCATAAACGGAATATAACTTGGGTAATCTAAAGTAATTAACCAGCCTTCTTTGCCCTTACTCTCAGCTAATTGTTTAGCTGCTTCTTTCGCTCCTTCTGGTAAACCTGCTAAATCAGAGGCGTTAGTAAGAAACATCTCAAATTTGTTGGTTTCGGCTAAAATGTGCTCACCAAACTCTAATTTTAATTGACTTAAGTCTTTGTCTATAACTCTAAGTTGTTCTTTTTTGTTTTCTGCTAGATTAGCGCCATTTCTAGAAAAACCTTTGTATTTTTTATCTAGAAGTGTTTCTTGTTCGGTCGTTAAATTTAAATTCGATTTTGAATCGTAAACTACTTTTACGCGTTTAAATAAGTCTTCATTTAATGTTATATCATTACTAAATTCTGAAAGTAATGGAGAAACTTTCTGTGCTATTTTTTGAAGATAATCATTAGTCTCAGCAGAATTTAAATTGAAGAAAATACTTGATACACGATCTAATTCTACTCCAGAATAATCTAAAGCTTCAATAGTGTTTTCAAAAGTTGGGAGTTCTTTGTTATTTGCAATAATATCAATTTCAGATTTTGCTTTTGATATAGCAGTTTTAAACGCAGGTAAAAAGTCTTCAGTCTTAATTTTTGAAAAAGGAGCTGTGTTATATTGGGTTTCGAATGGTTTATTAAGAATTGTCATTGTAAATCGTCTTAATTTTCTTACTTAATTTATTGATAATGTGAATTTTAACTCATTTTTAAGAGGGAAAAAACAGAATTCATGTTTAAGTTTAGTTATTTTTGCAAAAACTTTACAGGCATTTCTTTTTGCGGTAAAGAATTGATTAATAGCTAAAAGCCTTAACGAAAGTTGAGGCTTTTTAGAGATTTTTAGCTGATTCAATAACTTTAATTCTTAACCCTTCTTTATAAATTATAATTTTGTCTAAAATACATTTGTCCGAGCAACCCAAAATCTGAGCTGCTAAAATCCCTGCATTTTTTGCTCCATTTAAAGCGACAGTAGCAACAGGCACTCCACCTGGCATTTGTAATATTGAAAGTACTGAATCCCATCCGTCAATAGAATTACTGCTTTTTACAGGTACACCAATTACAGGAAGAGGCGATAAAGACGCCACCATACCAGGTAAATGAGCTGCTCCACCTGCTCCTGCAACAATAACTTTGATACCTCTTGTATGGGCATTTTTACCGTAATCAAATAACTTATCTGGTGTGCGATGTGCAGAAACAATATCTACTTCTACTTCAATATCGAATCCTTTTAATATATCAATAGCGTCTTGCATTACTGGCAAATCGCTCTTACTACCCATTATTACGCCTACTTTACTCATAATTTATTCACTAATTACTTCTATTGTACGTTTCACTTTTTCTGCCACTTCACGAGCTACTGTAATATCTTTATTCACTATAGTAACATGTCCCATTTTTCGGAATGGTCTTGTTTGTTTTTTTCCATAAATGTGTGGCGTAACACCATCCATTTTTAAAATGGCCTCCATATTTTTATAAATTACATTTCCGGTGTAATCTTCGGCACCTACTAAATTTACCATTACTCCTGCTACTTTACTTTCTGTATTACCTAGTGGTAATCCTAAAATGGCTCTGAGTTGCTGTTCAAATTGCGAGGTGTAACTCCCTTCAATACTGTAATGCCCAGAATTGTGAGGTCTTGGCGCGACTTCGTTAACTATGATGTCGTCATTCTCTGTTTGAAACATTTCTACGGCTAATAAACCAACATGCTCAAAAGCAGTTGCAGTTTTTAATGCAACTAATTCGGCCTTTTTAGCTATATTATCAGGAATTCTAGCTGGGCAAATAACATATTCAACTTGGTTGGCTTCAGGATGAAATTCCATCTCAACCACAGGATAGGTTTTTAAATCTCCTTTTTCATTTCTGGCAACAATTACAGCGAGTTCATTTTTAAAAGGAATTAAATCTTCAGCTATACATTCTACATTTGGTAAGTTAATTAAGTCTGTATATTGTCTTACTATTTTTACACCAGTACCATCATAACCAAATCGAGTGCTTTTCCATACAAACGGATAACTTAATCCACCATGATTAATAGCTTCATCAATTTCAGAAGTGTATGCAAATCTTGAAAAACCAGCAGTCGGAATATTATGATCGCGATAAAACAACTTCTGAGTGGCTTTATTCTGAATAGTACGAAGAGTTTTAGAAGATGGAAATACTTTTACACCTTCATTTTCAAGCGTTTCTAAGGCATCTACATTTACGTTTTCAATTTCAAAAGTTAATACATCGACTTTTTTCCCGAAGTTAACAACGGTATCATAATCTAATAAATCACCAACTGTAAATTCATCGCAGGCTAAACGGGATGGTGCATCTTTACTTGGGTCTAAAATACAAGTGTAAATATCAAATTTGCGTGTGTCATAGAGCATCATTTTGCCGAGTTGACCACCACCAAGAATACCGAGTTTGAAATTTGAAGAAAAATAGTTCATCAACTTTAGTTGTTCTCATGTCAATGAGAAACTTTTTAAGGATTAAAACATTCACTTTTGTGTTACAAAAATAAGCTAATTATAGAAGAAAATTCTAAAATCATAAATCAAAAATCGGTATTCCACAATCTATTGATTATCTTTGCATTTCTAAAATAATAAGACATTGATAAAGCTTCACGATTTATACTTTAAACCTTTTATTTCAAAGCAAGCAATTGATACTGCTGTGCAGAACATGGTAGATGCAATTGCGTCAGATTTAAGTGATGAAATGCCTGTATTTGTTGGGATTTTAAATGGATCATTTATGCTGGTGAGCGACTTTGTTAAAAAATATCCAAAACCTTGTGAGGTTACCTTTATTAAACTCGCATCTTATGAAGGTGTGAAATCTACAGAAGATATTCAGCGTTTAATAGGGTTAACACAAGATCTCACTGGGAGGACAGTAGTTATTTTAGAAGACATTATAGATTCAGGAAATACTCTGGTAGAAGTGCATCGTATTTTTAAAAATGAAAATGTAAAACAATTGCTCATTGCAACATTGTTTTATAAACCAGAAGCTTATGATAAAGATTTTAAGCTTCATTACGTTGGCATGGAGATTCCTAATAAGTTTATTGTTGGCTATGGCTTAGATTATAACGGTTTGGGTAGAGGTTTACCAGATGTATATCAATTAAAAACAACACAACATATGACCAACCTAGTGTTATTTGGCCCTCCAGGAGCAGGTAAAGGAACACAAGCTAACTTTTTAAAAGAGAAATATGATTTAGTGCACATCTCTACAGGTGATGTCTTTAGATATAATATTAAAAATGAAACAGCCTTAGGTATATTAGCTAAGTCATTTATGGATAAAGGGGAGTTAGTTCCAGATCAGGTAACTATAGATATGTTGAATAAAGAAGTCGAAAAAAACGCTGATGCTAAAGGTTTTATTTTTGATGGTTTCCCAAGAACTAATGCACAAGCTAAAGCCTTAGATCAACTAATGGACACTAAAGATTCTCAGATTAATGCAATGGTTGCTTTAGAAGTTGATGATGAGGTTTTGGTGCAACGTTTATTAGAACGCGGTAAAACTAGTGGAAGAGCAGATGATGCTGATGAAGGCATTATTAGAAATCGTATTAAAGAATACTATACAAAAACAGCAATATTAAAAGATTATTATTCTGATCAAGATAAATATTTTGGTGTTAATGGAGTAGGTAGTATTGAAGATATTACAGTGCGATTAAGTGCTTTATTAGACAAGCTTTAGTTTTTATGAAGACAGGAGAATCTCATGAGGTTTCATTATGGTTTTATTTCTTGTAGAATCAGATTTAGCATAAGATTTTAATTAAAAAATCCCCACTTCCGTGGGAAAAGAATATGACTGAAGGAAATTTTGTTGACTACGTAAAAATGCACGTATCCTCTGGTAATGGAGGTAAAGGTTCTGCGCATTTGCATCGCGAAAAATACATACAGAAAGGTGGGCCAGATGGTGGAGATGGAGGTCGTGGTGGCCATGTAATTCTCAAGGGAAATTCTAACCTATGGACCTTAATTCACTTAAAATTTAAACGTCATATAAAAGCTGGTCATGGATCTCATGGTAGTAAAGGAAGAAGTACAGGTGCAGATGGAGAAGATGCGTACTTAGACGTGCCATTAGGTACAGTAGTTAGAGATACTGAGACTAACGAAATTTTGTTTGAAATCACTGAAGATGGAGAAGAGAAAATTGTTGCAGAAGGTGGTATGGGAGGTCGTGGTAATTGGCATTTTAAAAATTCAATTAATCAAACTCCGAGGTATGCGCAACCAGGAATTCCGTTAGAAGAAGGTTTTATTACATTAGAGCTTAAAGTGCTAGCAGACGTTGGCTTAGTTGGTTTTCCTAATGCAGGTAAATCTACATTGTTGTCTGTTTTAACTTCAGCAAAACCAAAAATAGCGGATTATGAATTTACGACACTTAAACCAAATCTAGGTATTGTAGAATATCGCGATTTTAAGTCGTTTGTAATGGCAGATATTCCTGGTATTATTGAAGGTGCTGCAGAAGGTAAAGGTTTAGGCTATTACTTTCTAAGACACATAGAACGTAACTCAATTTTACTATTTTTAATTCCTGCTGATGCAAAAGATATAGTAGAGCAATATGAAGTTTTAGTTGATGAACTACGACGTTATAATCCTGAGATGTTAGATAAAGAACGTTTTGTAGTGGTTTCAAAATCTGATATGTTAGATGACGAATTAAAATCTGAAATTTCTACTATTTTAGATGAAGATTTAGATAGCAAGTATATGTTTATATCATCTGTAGCACAACAAGGATTGACAGAATTGAAAGATAAGCTTTGGAAGATGTTGAATGATTAAATCTTAAAGCTAAAGTCATCTCAATTTCTATTGAGATAATTTATGTGGTAGTTGTGTTGTGAATAGGGCTATGATTCAGTTTTTTAAAGCAATGCTTATGGTAAAAGAGCAGTTTATTTAGTTTATAGCTATTCCTATTGTGTTTTTCGTATTCTTTAACAAAAGCGGTTCAACCCTCTTTTAAATACTAAGAGTTAAATTCTTTACAAGCATCTTAATTTTTTAATACCTTTAAAATAAAAAGATGAAACCATTCAGATTTATTTTGATCCTGCTATTTATTACCTCTTGCGGAACCATTGTCAATTATGACTACGAGAAATCAACTGATTTTACTGCGTATAAAAGTTACAACTATTTTGATGATATGAAAACAGGTTTAAGCGAGCTTGATACCAAACGTTTAATAAGAGCTATCGATGCAAAACTTGAAACTATGGGATTAACACGTTCAGATAACCCAGATTTTTATATAGATATTCAAAGTCAAGATATTCAAAACCGAAACAATAACAATGTTGGAGTAGGTGTTGGAGGTGGAGGCGGAAATGTTGGAGGCGGAATTTCTGTAGGGTTACCCCTTGGCAGTAATCAAAATACAAGAGAGGTTGTCATAGAATTTGTAGACGATACTAAAAGCGGAATGTTTTGGCAAGCTGTTAGTGAGAGTTCATATCAATCTAACGCAAAACCAGAAAAACGCGAAGCTAAGTTTATCACCTTGGTTGAAAAGATTTTTGTCGGTTATCCTCCTAAAAAATAAATTGGACATGTTAGGTTAATGATTAACGAGTTCAAAATATATTTTAATCAAAGTTGGCTTACAAAATAAGTCGAAACCTAATTACCGATCTAAGTCATAAATCCACTTAGACAAGTTTTACTTGGCTGCCTTCAAAACAAAATATTTTTTTTATCGCTAATACTCAGTGTAATTAGCACGTTAATCTCCTGTTAATTATAATGTTTGAAAATGATTAGGGATTTATATTTAGAAAACTAAAACCTTCAACCAATGAAATCAAAGATTCACGAACACCTTCAGAATAACAGAAATTCTGAGAGTAAAAGTCGTATTCAAATGTTACTATTAATTACTTTTTTTACAACGTCGCACTTATTTGCTCAAACTGAAATAAAAGCACCAAAAGGTTATACAAATGATATAGGAAACATGATCTCTATGCTCGATAATTTAAAGAAGCGTGTAGAGCGTCATGTTGTGAATTTAGATCAGGAAGGCACAGATTTTTTATTAGATGATAATGCTAATAGTCCAGGAGCTATTATTTATCATTTAGCAGCAACAGAAGCGTATTATCAAGTTTATACTTTTGAAGGTAGAGGTTTTAATGATGAAGAAAAGGCAAAATGGGAAATGGCTCTAAATTTAGGTGAGACAGCAAGAAAGGAATTTAAAAATAAGCCAATTCAATATTATATGGACATCTTTGATGAAGTTAGAGCCAAGACAAAACAACTCTTAAAAACCAAAGATGACGCTTGGTTTAAAAAGAAAAATGGAAATATGAGTAATCATTGGGCTTGGTTTCATGTTATGGAACATCAAGCCAATCACATGGGACAATTGGCGTTAATTACAAAACGTATTAAATAAAAAAAGAGATTCTAAATCTAGAGCCTCTTTTTTTATTACTTGTTAAGTTTCCTTAACTTAACAAGTCTTTATATTTATCCTTATAACTATAAAGTGCAATTATATTTAAAACTAATAAAGCAATTGCTGGATAGATATTTCCTGGGTCTAATGTAGCATGAAATAAAACGGCATTTAAAGAAACACTCATAAGTATTATAGAAAATAGTGCACCGAACTTATTAAAAACTAATGCGACTCCAGCGACTATTTCTACAATCCCTACAAAATCCATGACCTTTGCGCTAGATAATGCGCCAAAATAAGCACCTGCTGCTTCAGACATTCCTTCTGGTGGAGGTAAAAATCCTGCAAATTTGTTTATTCCAAAAACAAGAACAAAAATTCCAAGTAAAATTCTTAGAACCATAAAAACTTTTGAATTCATAATCTTATAATTTAATTTGTTAGTATTTTTCAAGTTACGAAATTAATTTTCGTACTTATTTTGACTACTTGGTCGCTATAACAACCTTTAACTAACAAATTAACGTCATTGCGAGGACGAAGGACGTGGCAATCTCATAAGCAGAACTAAAAATAAAGAGATTGCCACATCACACAAAAAAGTGTGACTCGCAATGGCGAAAACTAATCAACCACAACTCTAACACCTTCACTATGGCTGCTAAACTCTGGTGCATACATACTTTGTATCGTACTAATACCATTACTCATATCACCAGCATTATTAACCCTTAAATCGTATTCAAAAACATAAACGCCTTTAGGTAAGTAATCCATAAAGAAGTTGGTAGCGGCATCTTTTGTACTTTCATAATAACCTAAACCATCTTGATACTTGTATCGTGAAATAACATTTATAGGTTCAAAACCTGCTGCACGCATATCTTTAAGATGTACAAATTCCATAGAACGATCTGTTCTTAATTCGATTCTAACTCTTACTAAATTACCAACTTTTAATTTGGTATCTGATGTAATTTCAGAAATTTCTTCACCTTTATCTGTATTGGTTTTTAAGAAGAGTTTCTTACTTAACTTCAATGGTGTTTCTGCTGAAGTAATTTTATCTAAATCTTCGAAATATTGCCAGTATAAAGCTCCCCAAGCAATGCCATCTCCTTTTTTAGTAATGGTAACATTTGCCTGTTCTGGTTTAATTTCAGAACCTGTCCAAGATGTTTTGTAGTAACCTGTACCAGCTTCGAGCTTCACATCTTCTAATGTTTCTAGTGAGATTGTTTCACTTCCAACTTTTACATCTACCATTTCTGTGACATCTAGCCAATCACTACCTTGTAATAACAACGCATAAACTGCTTCTGTGGTCGCTTTTGTGGTTTTCCATTGATTGGTTTGCTTATTCTTTAACAGCCAGATTTTAAGATTATCAATATCTTCGAGATTCTTCGCTTCGCTCTGAATGACATTGCCAACTTCTGAAAACGCTTCAATCAATAAGGCTTGCGTTTCAATTGGTGCTTGGTACCAGTTCCATGAATTCGTATTGGCTTTCCAGTACATTCCAAGTTCATCAGAAGTGATGCTGTTTTCTTTTAATGATTTCAGAATTTTCCCTGCAGTTTTTGCATCATCCATTCTATGCATACTTAAGGCCATTAAACCTTTAGCATATAACGAACGCTTTAACCAGTATTTCTGAATCTGACTTTGGTAATAATCCATTATCGTTTTTACCTCTTTTGAAGCTTCTACTTCAGGATAAAAACTACGCACATATAAATAATGCAATTGTGTGTAAGACAAATGGTCTTTGGTTAAATCAACATTCTTATTGTATTTTTTTAAATCTTTATATTCTTTCACGAATTCAGTATCTAAATAGGCCAAGGCATTTTGAACCATAGATTCTTCGTTGCCGCTCAGAATGACATTGAGGTGTTTTAGGTGACCAAAACCTGCAATAATATGTTGAGTGATATAACGATTATCTCGTCCACCATTAAACCAAGCCCAAGCACCAGAAGACATCTGATTCTGTTGTAATTTTCGTTTTGCTGAGTTTAATTCGTTCGTCATCTTATTCAAATCGAATAACAATCCAATGCGTTTTTTCTGCTCAGTTTCAGATTGTGCATCACGTAACCAAGGTGTTTCTTGAATCAATAAAGATTTCAATTCTTGATTTTTTTCTAAATTACTCAACAAAGCATCAGAAGATTTCCATTGGTTAAAAACCGCTTCAATCTTTGGATTCGATTTTACGATGTGTTGTGCTATAGCATTCGAATAGTAACGTGCAAAGGTTTGCTCATTACAATCGTAAGGATATTCCATTAAATAGGGTAAGGCTTGCACAGCATACCAAGCCGGATTAGACGTCATTTCTAAAGTCAACTTATGGTGTTTGAGCGTCGTCGAAGACTGATTTTTCAGCTTATCTAACGTGAAGGTCTTCGTCTGATTAGAACGTATCCACATTGGTAAGGTTTCAGTTACCATCATTCTATTAGATAACACAGGAAGCGCATTTTGCTCACCATCACTAAAATCACCAGCTTTTGCAATAACTTTATATTGAACAGCTTGTATACCTTCTGGGATTTCTATATTCCAAGTGACTTGCGTATTTCCTTTTGCATCTACTTTAAAACCTAAGTCGTTATAGGCGTTAGACAATTCTCCATCAATAGATTTACCTGTAATAGGATCAGTTAATAGTAATTGTGCAATTCCGGACAATTGATTTTCAGTGAGATTTGCAATTTTTGTACTGATTCTAATCTTATCACCTTCTCTCAAAAAACGTGGTGCATTTGGTATCACCATCAACTCTTTTTGAGTCACAGTTTCTAATTGCGTGACAGCACTTTCTAAAGTTTTAGTATGCGCTAACAATTGCAGTTTCCATTTCGTTAATGCTTCTGGTGCTTTAAAGTTGAAACTTACATTACCTTCTGCATCAGTCTGTAATTGCGGAAAGAAGAAGGCGGTTTCGTTTAGGTTTTTTCTTATTTGGATGTTGTCTAAAGATTTTTCTCCTGGAGCACCAGAACCAGTTTGAATATTAAGACCATCAGCTTCGCTATTTTCAAGCCCTGAAATAGATCCGCTAAAGTTTGATAGAGCTATTGTCCCATAGCCAACAACTACATTTTCTTCCATTTCAACTGAGTCATCCATAACCATTGCAGCTTCAGGTGCTGCCATTGATTTCATCTTATAATCTTCTCTCAAATAACGACGATTATTCCCAAAATAAAACCCAAACCAATTTAATTGGTCATAGCCTTGATGCGGATAACTCCCTGAAATATTAAAACTATTAAAGAGTCTAAAATTGACATTCCCAAAACTTTGTCTAAAGTTTTTATTTACACGACCATTGTATGTTGGACGATTAATTGGATTAAAGCTCCAGTTGTGTGCTCTGAATTCATCTAAAGACGCATCGTACATACTTGCTAACAATTCAGCAGATACTTTATCTCCTTTTGGGCCTTTTATTTTAAAGCTCCAAGTTTCATCTTGTCCTGGTTGTAGCTTATCTCTAAAGGTTTTGGTTTCAATTTCTAAATCCGTTTTAGGATAAGGCACGTTAACTCTATAGCTTTGTGGAATATATGAATTGTAAGCTGCAAAACTACAATGCACTTCAAAGCCACCTAAATCACTTTCTAAAACAGGAATAAGAATTGTTTGTTTTGAATTATTGAGTTGAACCAATTGTGTCATTATAATTTTACTGTCCTTTTCAATCTCTACAGTCACTGTTATGTTTTCAGCAGCAGAACCTAAAGTTAGTTTAGCCATAGAACCTTGCTCGTACGTAGTTTTGTCTAATTGCCCTTCAAATAATTGATTATCAGCAACCGTTTTATCCTTATCACTAAAAAGTATTGTAAAAACTTGGTCTTTTACCGTTTGCTCAAATTTATCTTCGCTTTCGGTAATAATAACATATTGACCAGAATTCCATTTGTTGAGTTTTTTTAAGATTATGGTTTTGTCTTTTTCAGTATCAAAAGTTTTGCTAAAAACTTCCTTTCCCTTTTTCCAATTGGTTAACACATCTTCATTGTTATATGGATCGTGAGGAAATTGCGTTTTAAACTCTTCTTTTGATAAGACTTGATAATCTGGAGCTCTCCAAGGTCTAGGTCTTAAAACAGCATCATGCGCATTAAGCTTGTATATCTTTAAGGTGCCTTTTGCTGGTGCAAATTCACCATTAAGGTTTTCAGAGACTAGAGATAATTCTACGTCTTTTTTTGTTTTATCAATGAGTTCTGGTGCAACAATTCTCACAGTCATAGCATGATAACCAACATTAACAATGGTAGAAGTAGAACGCGTTTCTCCATTAATATCTGTAACGTCTGCTGTGATTTCATAATTAAAAACAGGAAGATTGTCTTTAGAAACACTTTCATCTGGTAAGGCTTTAAAGATAATTTCAAATTCACCTTTATCGTTTGTTTTGGTATCTCCAAACGTAATTTCTTGTGCTTCTACATTATAATAAGGGCGTCTCCAATAATACCAACTTGGAAACTGAACATTTCGTTTTACACGATAAACCACTTTAGCATCTGTGATATTACTTCCAGCAAAAGCTACGGCAATTCCTTTTACGGTAATGCTATCGTTCACTTTATAGGTTTCTGTAATAGGTTGAAATTCTGGTTTAAATTTTGGACGTTTGTATTCTTCAACTGAGAAATTAGTATAGCCAGTATTGCCACAAATTAACTCTATAGCATAATTGCCTGTGAGTCCATCATTTGGTAAAATAAATTCACCGCTTACAGAACCAAATTCATTGGTTTTTAACGGTAGCTCGCTGATCGCTTCACCATTTACATTTTTGAGCTTTACTTTAGCCGTATTATTTGCAAGAACTTGTGTTTTTCCATCTCTAGTCGCAGTGACAATGCCTTTGAAATAAACTGTTTGCCCAGGTCTGTAAATACTTCTGTCTGTAAATAAAAAGGATTTGTATTGGGTATCATTTTTAATATTTTCTTTATACTTTTTGTTGATGTAGTAATTACCAAAGTACCCTATGTCATTCTTGTAGGTCGCTTTTATTTCAACATTTCTATAACGGTTATTATCCTTTATAAATTGAAACTTACCAAAACGATCAGTGACAAATTTTTTATTCCAACGTTGATCGTATCCATTTTGAGTATAGGATATTGCAACATTAGCATCAACGATTGGCTTACCATTGTTTCTGTCTATTAATTGATAATTGTGCGTGTTATTGTTAGTGCTTTCAATTAAGGCCAAATCCGTCACCTGAATATGTGCTACCGCAAATACATTAGCTTCAGATTTCGTTTCAGCTTTAATAAGATATAAGCCATTTGGTAATTTTGGCACTACAATTTCTGTACTGTGATTTTGGTAATCACTTTCGTTTTTTAATGGACTTGAAAATGATTCCGTACTACTTAGTTTTTTTAAGAAATTGGTTTTTTCTTCTACTCTATAAGTACTATTGTATTTTTCTAATTGCTTTTTTGAGATTTTATATATTTTAAAATCGAGCGTATTAAGATTTCTATAACTGACCAGTAATCTTGAAACTGAATTAACAGGAATAAACTGCTCAGCTTGTAATCTTATACTTTGCAGTAATAACTGCTGTTTTAGAACGTCGCATTTTTTCGCGCCAATACTTTCAGGAAATTGAGAAGAGACTTCTGTACAAAGCTCTAATGCTTCTTTAATTTTCCAACGATGGGTTTCGTCAACGTCATTTTCGTTAGGATTACTGTTATATCTATTGCCTTGTTGTCTGTAAAGTGAAGCAATTTCAAAATTATAAAGCGCTGAAAGCGGAGATGACTTTAGGGTTTCAGCTTTTGACTTTAAAGTTTCTAAAAGTAAAGCCTCTTTATTGGTAAAAGTGGCATGTTGAGACACAAATTGTAAGCGTTCAATATCTACAGCCACAAATGCTTTTGAAGATTGGTCGTTACGATGAAACTTTAATAAATTTTGATAGATTTTTAGCGCATTCAATTGTAAAGATGTAGAATCTTTTGATTTTAAATCTAAGTTTATGAATGTTTCACTATCACTTATTAAAGCGTCATTGTCAATAGTGAACTTATATGCAGGTTGCGTAATACTATTTTCATCTGTTTTGTAAAACTGTAAAGCATTATGGCTTAGTAAATCATATAGTGTAGGACGAAATTCTTTAGAATTTTTAACTTCTACGATAAGAGTTTTGTAATTGTTTAATGGTTCTTGTTGAAGCATTAAGCCATTCTCCAAAGACCGTTGATAATACGCATGAATTTCATTAAACAAGGTTTCTAAATCCCAAGTTCTAAAATCAACAGTATCTACTTTACTTTCAGTTTTGGTACGGTTATAAAATTTATATCTATTTTGCTGAAAATATTGCCAATACATGGTAGCCAACATGTTTTCTAACAGATGCTTAGTAACAATGTCACTTGTTTTAATTTCTGTTTTAAAAAGATTAACAATGTTTAATTGCGCTTCTTCTTCGAGTGTTAACATGTACTTGCTTTTATAAAGCAATGCTTTAATACGTTGTTGTTTGTCCTTTTCCTTGATTGCAGATTTGTAGATGTCTTCTACCAAATCAGCAGCACTTTTTGTTAAGCCTTCGTTTTCAAACTTGGTTACAGCTTTCCATTGACTGTCAAAGTTATCTTGAGCATTAGAGAAAGAAGCAAAGCAAATTAGCATTAGTATTGAGATATAATTTTTCATGTGTCTATCTTAATTGTTTTAAATTGTCACATACAGTTCGCGCATGAAACATATACACAAGATTGACAGTTTGTTTTTGCGCTTGGGTCATTCTTATGTCATTTTCTACAAAATACCTTCAAAAGGCATTCCAAAAATAGTAGTAACGAGTAAACGTGTCGTTTGGATGAGTGAAGTTAAACAATTTGTGAGTGAAACAGAACGTTATTAAATTAAGATTTTACGACTAAGACATAAATTGTATTTTTGTGAAATAAAGCCCTTATCTATGTATAGATTCTTATGGATCTTTTTAATTTCCTCTATATGCTTTTCTCAAACGTCTAAAGAGAAGGCCGAAGCATTTATTGCTGAGAAAGCATTTATAAGAGCCCAGAGCGAAATGCTTACACTTTTAAAGTCAAACGCTGAAGATAAAGAAGCCATAGAGCTTTTAGGAGATGCTTATGGTCATCAAAAAAAATGGGATGAAGCTATTGAGCAATATGAAACTTTAACAGAAAAGGAACCTAGCAATGCCAATTATCAATACAAATATGGTGGAGCTTTAGGTATGAAAGCTTTAAGTATTAGTAAACTAAAAGCTTTGGGGATTATTGGTGATGTTAAACGTGCTTTTTTAAAGGCAGCAGAATTAGATTCTAACCATATTGATGCACGTTGGGCTTTAGTAGAATTGTATGTATCGCTTCCTGGTATTATTGGAGGTAGTAATTCTAAAGCTCTAAAGTATGCTGAAGAATTGCAACAATTATCTAAAGTAGATGGTTATTTAGCAAAAGGTTATGTATATGAATATGATGACGAACCAGAACTTGCTGAAAAGTATTACAGATTAGCCATAAAAGTTGGTGGTTCAGTAACTTGTTATGAGAAATTAACGAGCTTCTACGAAGGGCAAAACGAACCAGAAAAGGCAATCGATAATCTAGAAGAAGGACAAGAGAAATTACAACGTAATGCGATGCATTATCAAATTGGTAAAGTTTGCGCAGATTATAATATTCAGTTAGATAAAGGAGAAAAGTGTCTAAAAGCCTATTTATCTCATCATTCTTCTAAAGACGGTGTGCCTAAAGAATGGGCTTATTACAGATTAGCACAAATCTATAAGCACAAAAAGGATAAAACTGAAGCCTTAAAGTGGATAGATAAGGCAATTGCAGGTTTGCCTAAGATTGATGTTTTTAAAGAAGAAAAGGCGACTATTTCTAAGCTTTAAGACCTAATCACAAATTTATTACTTGACTTAATACTACAATTTTTGTGGTACTAAACTTTTGTTAATCATTTTAAATTAATAGTATTACTATTATATTTGCAATCAAATAATGTAAAAATGCTAAACTTACTATCAAATTTAAAAATTTCTGTTCCAGATAAGATCTATATTAAAGATCCAGAATCGTCAAATTTAGGCAAGCGAATTATTGAACACAGCATAGTGCTTATTGATGAAATTGGCTTCGACAGTTTCACATTTAAAAAGTTAGGTGTAAAGATTGGATCTAATGAAAGTTCAATCTATCGTTATTTTGAAAGTAAGCACAAGCTTCTTCTATACTTAACGTCTTGGTATTGGGCTTGGATAGAATATCAAATGGTATTTACAACCTTTAATATGCCAGACCCAAAAGAGCAATTGTTTAAAGCCATCGAAGTGGTTACAAAAACTATTGAAGTAGATAAGACCTTTTCTCATATTAATGAGGTGGTCTTAAACAGAATTATAATTAACGAATATTCAAAATCATATTTAACTAAAGAGGTAGATGTCGAAAACAAGGAAGGTTATTTTGTTGTCTATAAGCGTTTGATTAAGCGTTTACGAGACATGATAATTAATATTAATCCTGAGTATAAATTCGCATCGAGTTTAGCAAGCACTATTGTAGAAGGTGCTTTACATCAACATTTCTTAAAAGAGCATTTTATTTCAATAACGGATTGTAATGATACTATTACTCCAACAGACTTTTTTAAAGAACTCACTATCAACGCTATTAGTAAGTAAATCATTATGAACATAAAAGAAATTATGTCTCCTTGGGAGAGGCTTGTTGGACTCTTAAAGTTAGAAAGAAGAGACGTATTGCAAGTCATATATTATGCCATTTTTTCTGGAATCTTGGCCTTAACGCTTCCATTAGGAATTCAGGCTATTATTTATCTTATTCAAGGTGCACAAGTTAGCACATCTTGGATAGTTTTGGTAGCTCTAGTGACTCTTGGAGTTGCTTTTATGGGTGTTTTGCAACTGATGCAAATGCGTATTATTGAAACGATTCAACAGCGAATTTTCACTAGAGCATCTTTTGAGTTTACCTATCGTTTCCCAAAGATTAAAATGAACGAGCTAAGGAATAATTATCCACCAGAATTAGCGAATAGATTCTTCGATACACTCAATATTCAAAAAGGTTTAGCAAAGATTTTGGTCGATATTCCCGCTGCAATTTTACAGATTGTATTTGCATTAATTCTACTATCATTTTACCATCCGTTTTTTATAGCATTCGGAATTCTATTGTTGATTCTTATATATATCGTATTCAAGTTTACAGCTAAAAAAGGCATGGAGACAAGTCTTATGGAATCTAAGCACAAGTATAAAGTAGCACATTGGATTCAGGAAGTCGCTAGAGCAGTTGTCAGTTTTAAGTTGTCTGGTAGAACCAATTTAGCAGTAAATAAAAATGATGAGCTCGTAAATGACTATTTGGTAGCTAGAGAAAGCCACTTTAGAATTTTAGTGATTCAATTTATACAAATGATCGGCTTTAAGGTGTTTATAACAGCTGGTCTTTTATTAATCGGTGGATTATTAGTGTTGAATCAAGAAATGAATATTGGTCAGTTCGTAGCAGCAGAGATCATTATTCTTTTAGTTATCGCTTCAGTCGAAAAACTTATCCTTGGTTTAGGATCCTTTTACGATGTGCTCACCTCTTTAGAAAAAATGGGTCAGATTGTAGATAAAGAACTAGAAATGCATGAAGGGGATAAGCCAGAGTTTAAAGACGATTTTAATATTGAATTGGATAATATCTCTTACAAAGTTCCAAATCGCGAAGCGTCAATTCTTAGTAATATTTCATTAAATATTAAGCCAAAAAACAGATTGCTTGTAAAAGGTGATAGTGGTTCTGGGAAATCGAGCTTATTGCGTTTAATCGCAGGAGTGATTGAACCAACAAAAGGAAAATTGTATTTAGATAAATATCTGCTCAGCAATATTAATTTGAATCATTATCGATCGCATTTAGGATTGTCTTTAGCAGACGAAACCCCTTTTGAAGGTACCATTAGAGAGAACATCACCTTCGGGAATTCAGACATTTCAGATGAACAATTAATGTGGGCAATGGAGAATGTTGGCTTGAATCAGTTTGTAAAAGAAAGTCCTCAAGGGTTGAATACAGTCTTATATCCTGAAGGTAAACAAATTTCATTCACAGTTGCCAAGAAAATTGTATTAGCAAGAGCAATAGTTAGCAAGCCTAAGGTTCTCATTTTAGAAGATCCTTTAGAGCACTTTGAGCCAGAAGAAGTTGATAAAATAATTGCCTTCTTAACTAATGCGGCTAACCCTTGGGCATTAGTTGTTGTAAGTATGAGTAACGATTGGTCAAAAAGTTGTACTCAAGTCGTAACGCTTAAAAAAGGTGAAATCATTTAAAGAAACGGACTATGTTAAATATATCTCATAATCAACTTCATAAATCTGTAGACATTACTGATTCTAAATCAGGAAAGCGTGTGTTTCACGGTAGATATTACAAGTATTTTAATCGATTTTTAGGAGCATTTGCTATCGTTGGTTTTATTGCGCTGTTCTTGCCATGGACTCAGAATATAACAGGTAGAGGTAACGTCACGACATTGACTCCAGACCAAAGACCGCAAACCATTCAATCTCCTATTCCAGGTCGTATTGAAAGTTGGTTTGTTCGCGAAGGTGATTTTGTAGCTAAAGGCGATACCATAATGCAGATTTCTGAAATTAAAAGTGAGTATTTCGATCCTAATTTGGTAGAACGTACTGCGCAACAACGCGATGCCAAAGCCCAATCTGTTGGTTCTTATGGTGAAAAAGTAAAAGCCTTAAATCGTCAAATTGGAGCTTTATCTAATGAACGCGGCTTAAAATTAGAGCAAGCTAGAAACAAATTTTTGCAGTCTAAACTAAAGGTGAAGAGTGATAGTATTGACTATGAAGCTGCCAAAACTAATATTAAGATTGCGCAATCAAAGTACGATAGAACGGAAACTTTAAAACAAGAAGGATTTAAAGCCACTAAAGATGTTGAAGATGCACGATTGAAACTGCAAGAAACTGAAGCGAAACTTATTTCACAAGAAAACAAGTTGTTGGCAAGTAGAAATGAAGTTATTAATGCGCAAGTAGAAATCTCTAGAGTTAGTGCTACTTATACCGATAAAATCTCTAAAGCACAGAGTGATAAGTTTACAGCACAGTCGAGTCAGTTTGATACTGAAGCACAAGTGTCTAAATTAGATAATCAATATTCGAATTATCAAATGCGAAATGATCTGCGTTTTATTAAAGCACCATATGATGGTTATATAAACAAAGCCATTAGAGGAGGTGTTGGTCAGACGTTTAAAGAAGGTGAAGCCTTGGTTGGTATGATGCCAGATCAAGTAGATTTAGCTGTAGAAACTTTTGTTGAACCTATCGATTTACCATTGTTGCATATAGGTGAAAAAGTCCGTGTACAGTTCGATGGTTGGCCTGCAATAGTATTTAGTGGTTGGCCTAATGTATCTTATGGAACCTATGGAGCTAAAGTTGTAGCTATCGAGAATTTTATTAGTGAAAATGGCAAGTTTAGAGTGCTATTAGCACCAGATGAAGAAGAGGTGAAATGGCCTAAAGATATCAGAGCAGGTTCAAGAGCTTTTACTATGGCATTATTAGAAGATGTGCCAATTTGGTTCGAGTTATGGAGACAACTTAATGGTTTTCCACCTAATTATTATCAGCCAGAAGGAACTGCAAAAGCTAAAAAGAAATAACAGATGCGATTTATTATTACAGTACTTCTTATTGGTTCCAGTTGTTTTGGGTTTTCACAGACTGAAGACTTGTCTAATGTGCTTCGCTTTGATGAGTACTTAGGCTTTGTAAAGAAGTTTCATCCTATTGTAAAGCAGGCCGAATTGGCCATTGACGAAAGTCAAGCGAAATTGATGAAATCTCGGGGAGCTTTTGACCCTAAAGTTGAAGTAGATTATGACAGAAAGAAATTCAAAAACACAGAATATTTCGATAGACTCAACGGAACGTTTAAAATTCCGAGTTGGTTTGGAGTAGAGTTGAAGGCCACATTTGAAGAGAATACTGGAGATTTTCTAAATCCGCAAGCCTTTGTGCCAGAAGATGGTTTATATAGTGCAGGTATTGCAGTGCCATTGGCTCAAGGTTTATTGATTAATAATAGAATGGCGTCTTTAAAACAAGCGAAGTTGTTTAGAGAACAAGCCAAAGCAGATCGCGATATATATGTCAATAATATACTATTTGAAGCCTCATTAGTTTATTTTAAATGGTTGCAAGCGTATACTGAGTTGAAGCTTTTTGAAAATATTTTGGTCAATGCAGAACAACGTTTTAGAGGAGTTCAAAAAGGAGTAGAGGTCGGAGAAAATGCCGAAATTGATGAGACTGAAGCACGTATCGCAGTTAACAACAGGAAGCTAGGATTAGAACAATCTAAAGTAAAATTGATGAAAACGGCTTTAGAGTTGTCTAATTTTTTATGGCTAGAGAATAATATGCCAGTGGAGTTGCAACCAGATATTATTCCAGATGTAAATACTGAGCCAATTGTTGTTGCGACTTTTAATGTCAACCAATTGCGAGATGATGAAGTTGTATTAGATGAACATCCAAAAATGATGTCTTTAGGTTATAAGCTTGAAGGTCTAGAAGTTGATACGCGATTAAAAGCAAATAGACTATTACCTAGAATAGATGTGGAATATAATTTCTTATCTCAAACGCCAGAAGTCGCAAGAACATTTAATACAGCTGAATATAAAGGTGGCGTAAATCTGAGTTTCCCGTTATTTCTAAGAAAAGAACGTGGTGATTTAAAACTGGCGAGACTAAAAATGCAAGACACAGAATTTGAGATGGATGCGACACGAGTAAATCTTCAAAATAAAATTAATGCCTTAAAACAAGAACTAGAATCTTACGTTGCTCAGAATGAAATTACCTCTCAAATGGTGTCGGATTACGAACGCATGCTTCAAGCAGAAGAACGTAAGTTTCAATTAGGTGAAAGTTCTTTATTTTTAGTAAATTCTCGTGAGTCTAAATTGATAGATGGACAATTAAAAGCGATTGAAATTCAGAATAAATTCTTTAGTACCAAAGCAAAGCTTTTTAATAGTTTGGCTGTAAATCCTGATCTTTAGGTTTTGGCTATTAACTTTTAGCCTCTAGCTGTTAGCTAGTTTCTTTGTGAAATTATGTTTTCCGTCAGTTCGAGTGATTTTTTTCTTTTAAAAAATCGTATCGAGAACATTTTATATCTTTAACTTAAATTCTTGATAATCTTACAGAGCTTCTCGATAGTTCTGCTGAGCGCCGTCGAAGTACAATTCTTCATCCTTCAGAATCACTCGAAGTGACGTTGAGGTATAACTTTAAGTTCTTCCCATTTCAAAAAACTTATAGTATTTTTACAGTACTTATATAAGGATACTATGAACGTACATTTTATCGCTATTGGTGGTGCAGCAATGCACAATCTCGCCTTAGCACTTCACAATAAAGGTTATAAGGTTACAGGAAGTGACGATACTATTTTCGAACCGTCAAAATCTCGATTAGATGCAAAAGGTTTATTGCCCGAAACGTTTGGTTGGTATCCTGAGAAAGTGACTTCAGATTTAGATGCCATCGTTTTAGGGATGCATGCCAAGGCTGATAATCCTGAATTGCTAAAAGCCCAAGAACTAGGTGTAAAGATTTATAGTTACCCTGAATTTTTATACGAACAAGCCAAAAACAAAACACGAGTTGTAATTGGTGGAAGTCATGGTAAGACAACAATTACCTCTATGATTTTGCATGTGATGCATTATCACGATCGTGATGTCGATTATATGGTTGGTGCACAATTAGAAGGTTTTGACGTGATGGTAAAACTCACAGAAAACAATGATTTTATGGTTTTAGAAGGTGATGAATATTTGAGTTCACCAATTGATATGCGACCAAAATTTCATTTGTACAAACCTAATATTGCCTTGTTGAGTGGAATTGCTTGGGATCATATTAATGTGTTTCCAACGTATGAAGATTACGTAGAGCAATTTAGCATTTTTGTAGATTCTATTGTTACAGGCGGAAGCATCAATTACAATGAAGAAGATCCTGAGGTAAAACGCGTCGTGGAAGCCTCAGAAAATCAAATACGCAAAATATCATATCAAACTCCAGAATATACAGTAGAAGATGGTGAAACACTTTTAGAAACACCTGAAGGCCCAATGCCAATTGAGGTTTTTGGTGCACATAACTTAAATAACTTAGCTGGTGCCAAATGGATTTGCCAGCACATGGGAATCGATGAAGACGATTTCTACGAAGCCATTTCTACCTTTAAAGGAGCAAGTAAACGTTTAGAGAAAATTGCGGAATCTAAAACGAGTATAGCGTACAAAGATTTTGCACACTCACCAAGTAAAGTAGAAGCGACAACCAAAGCATTAAAAGAACAATATAGCGACAGAACTTTAGTCGCTTGTTTAGAATTGCATACCTATAGTAGCTTAAATGCTGAATTCTTAAAAGAATACAAAGGTGCTTTAGATGCTGCAGATGTTGCCGTAGTTTTTTATTCACCACATGCCGTAGAGATTAAGAAACTAGAAGAAGTAACAGAAGAACAAATTGCAAATGCTTTTGAACGTGATGATTTAATTATTTACACCAATCCAGAAGATTTTAAGAACTTCTTATTCTCTCAAAACTTTGATAACAAGTCATTGTTATTAATGAGTTCTGGTAATTATGGTGGTTTGGATTTTGATGCCTTGAAAGCACTTTTTTAAAAATTTCGCATTTAGATAACTTAGATAAGCAGCAAGCTCAATTAGACCAACACATATTTCGAACATAATTAAAGAATTCCTGCGTAATTAATTCCTGTTAACTTATGCATATCAGTATCGAATGTCGATAGATCGTTATGGTTAAATTTAGTAACATCGTCATAGCCACAAGATCTAGCAACAACTCTTATGAGATTGTTGGTAGCATCAAAATAGTTGTGTAATTGCTTTGCTGACGAATCAATAATAAGTCTGCTTCGCAATGATTCTTTTTGAGTAGCGATACCAACTGGGCAGTTGTTAGATCCACAAGCACGCATTCCTAAACAGCCAATAGCTTGTAATGCAGAATTTGATACTGCAATGGCATCTGCACCAAGCATCAACGCTTTTGCAAAATCTTCAGCGACTCTAAGTCCACCAGTAATTACTAAAGTAACATCAGTGGCTCCTACTTTATCTAAATATTTACGAGCTCTTGCTAAAGCAGGAATTGTTGGTACATTGATATGATCTCTTAAAATTGTTGGAGCAGAACCAGTTCCGCCGCCACGACCATCGAGAATTATATAATCTACAACACAATCTAAAGCGAATTGAATATCTGCTTCGATATGACTTGCTGCAATTTTGAAACCTATTGGAATTCCGCCAGTACGTTCTCTTACTTTTTCTGAAAAATCTATAAAATCTTGAACCGTATGAAAATTAGGGTTTGCTGCTGGTGAAATAGCAGTTTCACCTTCTTTAAGTCCACGAACTTCTGCAATTTCTGCACTTACTTTATTGCCTGGTAAATGACCTCCAGTTCCTGTTTTGGCACCTTGTCCACCTTTAAAATGAAACGCTTGTACATTATCTAATTTATCCCAAGAGAATCCGAATTGGGCTGAAGCTAATTCGTAAAAATATTTCGAATTGCTTGATTGTTCTTCTGGCAACATACCACCTTCACCAGAACAGATTCCTGTGCCAGCTAGTTCTGCTCCTTTACTTAGTGCAATTTTTGCCTCTCGAGATAAAGCGCCAAAACTCATATCGCTTACAAAAAGAGGAATATCTAGATGTAAAGGCTTTTTTGCCTTAGGACCAATAACCACTTTAGTCGCTACGTCTTCATGATCTAATAAAGGTCTTGTCGCTAATTGAGCAGGAAGAAATTGAATATCATTCCATTTAGGTAATGTGTTTCTATCTACTCCCATGGATGCTGAAAATCCATGATGTCCAATATTCTTTAAACCATTTTGAGCGAGCTCTTTTATATAACCTGTATAAGGTTCTGTGTCTTCAGGATGTGTATCTGCATAGGCACCTAAATATTGGTCGCGATTAAAAGGTTGTGGATGCTTAGTTTCAAACGCAACAATTTCATTTTCATCAACTAAAAGCGAATCTCCTTCTATATATTCTTGAAACTTATGAAGTACTTCCTTATCATTATATTCTGAAACACCAGTATCAACTCTATAATCCCATCCGTGAACACCACAAATAAGATTATCACCATCTACGTAACCATCTGCCATTAGTGCACCTCTATGTAAGCATCTACCATATAAAACAGATATGCCTGTCTTATGTTTAGTGATTACTAAATCTGTGTTTTTAACTAAGGCATTTATGGGTTGGTTATCTACTAATTCGGAAAGTTTTGCAATTTCAATTTTCTTAATCGTCATTTGGTTGGTGGTTTAGTTGTTGTAAGTTACAACCTTTGGACGTAAAAGAAAAGAGCACATTACAGATCAGCCAGAGAAATAGATTTGTCATCCTGAACGTGTTTCAGGATTTTATTCATTCTCAATTTTATCAATCATCTGCCTAAACAAGTCTAATAAGAAAATGAGTTTTCCGGCATCACCTGCTGCTAAAAATTTCTGATTTTCAACTTTAACACCATACCAATCTTGTCGATTGATTTCGTTAAGAATCCACTTTATTTCTAAATTGGCTATTGATGTTTTTGAGATATCAATTTCTACTTCCCAACCTGGAGTGTCTAATGTGGTAATCTGAATCACTTCAGCTTTTTCCCAATCTCCATCACAATTACTTTTGAACCAATCTTCTATCCAGTCTAAAATTTCCATTTGTATTAACGTATTATTTTTTTTGTCATTCAGAACGAGGTACGAGTGAAGAATCTCACTTAACAATATTAGTGATAAATATAGATTCTTCGGTCATGCTTCCCTCTGAATGACAAAGGTCTTTAAATACTCTCAACAAAATCTGCAAAGACTTTTTTATGAAGTTCCAAATCTAAATATGGAGACAATGAAACACGTGCAATATAATCCTTGTCGCCTTCTTTAGTGGTACCTTGTGTAGAGGTTGCAGGTATGGTCCAATAACTACCTTTTAACTGTCCGTAACTTACACAGTACTTACTTTCGTTAGGGATTTCTGTAATCATTAAACTGATTAGCTTATGATTCAATTGGCGTTTGTAAGTTTCCTTTTCTGCAGGTGTATTTCCTTTTGTTGGAAGATCTAATGAAAATACAGAAGGTGTAAATCCTTGTGCTGCTAATTCCTCTGAAACAAAATTGATTTTCGCTTCTGGCAACGTCTCGTGGATAAAATTTACGAATTCACGCGTGTTTTTATAAGCATCAGCAATTCTCTGATTCATTGATGGCAATTGTTTTGCTAATATATCCATTTGAAGTTCAGTAGCCTCGTTATCGCAAAGTTGAATATGCAGTGCAATCTTTTCCATAAGCGCATCTGCTTTTGTATTACCTACGCAATAACCAGCAGTACATT
>TARA_R110002124_G_scaffold10415_6_pt1 | contig 44035 bp, 90 predicted proteins | sample TARA_R110002124 | Tara Oceans TARA_R110002124 (sample SAMEA4397445) | marine metagenome | biome: Polar Biome; feature: [SRF] surface water layer (ENVO:00010504); material: water (ENVO:00002006), including particulate matter (ENVO:01000060) such as... | depth 5 m
GCGGCAACACCGGCGGCGTTGGCGGCGGCAACAACGGCGTATGCGGCATGGGCAATGCGGGTTGGTGTTATCATAGAGGTTATTGAGGACGTTGAGCCAGCCGGTGATCAATGTGTTGTTTATTGGTCTGACAATATAAAGTCTACTCATTGGGAAACAGACTTGGAGATGAAATGAGACGCGGTGATCTCTGTAAATTTGTAGGCACAACAGATTGGGGCACACTCTGCATTGTAGTAGATGTAGACGTTTGGCTCACGGGGTCGGCGGGTCAGGTCAGAGTTCTTTCAGACAATGGTAAAGTTGGATGCCTTGCGCCCGCGTTTCTTGAAGTTGTAAAAATAAATAATGGTGATAACTTGCCACAGACTTAGACACATTTTCGCACTACTTATAAGAGTAAGCAGGAGAGCCAACCATGACTATTAATAAAACCAAACTAAAGAAAATCGTTAAGGAAGAGATCAAAAGAACTTTGAACGAAGGATTTGATCAAAAGACGTGGTTCACTGTAAAGGGCTTACGCCCCCGCGATAAGAGCGGCAGGGACTTCATCGAGATTGCAACTATAGAGTTGCCAGCGTCTTTTACCATACCTCATGACAGTAGTGGTCTTTACGCAAAACTTACAGAAGAGGGGATTGCCTACGTTACAGAAAAAGTTCCCCGCTATAGCACCGAGCCGGGGAAGAACCAGATCCTTCCGAGCGCAAAACCCAACGTTATTCCTTGGCAACCGCCGGTCGATCTGGATGATGCAGCGCATTCGTGATACATAAAAGGAAACAAACCATGACTATTAATAAAACCAAACTAAAGAAAATCATCAAAGAAGAAGTGCAAAAGTATTTGACAGAAGGCAACGACTATGACGCAGACGCTGCTCGTATCGGCTTCGATCCCAGAAGCACCGCGAAGAGTTTCTCAGATGACGACTTTGAAGACACAGGTCTCGGCAACGTCGGTGACGCAATTTTGTCGATGACACCTGTTGGCGATCGTGACGGCTTCGTTCCGTGGGATCGGGCAGAAGAAGAATCTGGCTTTTCGAAAGAAGAACTCATAGACTACATTGAGCGTGGCGCATCAGACAGCGAACAATACTATATGAAATATAATGATGACGGCTTAGTTCTCTATGATCCGATGTCAGTTTAGAAAAAACACAAGGCAAACAAACAATGACCATCAACAAAACCAAACTAAAGAAAATCATCAAAGAAGAAGTGCAAAAGTATTTGTCGGAATATAACGATGACGATTACGGATGGGATGATGACGAAGAAGAAGATCCATATGACGATGGTGGACGGTTTGGAACTGAACACGACGACGAGGTTCACCCTGACGACCTGCCGCGCTTGACGCGCAACAGTTGGGACTAACAAAACAAAAAGATAAACAAACCATGACCATCAACAAAGCCAAACTAAAGAAAATTATCAAAGAACAATTGGCTCGTACACTTCATGAAGAAGAATACGACGACCCAAGCGAGCTTGGGGTCATTGATGACTTTAAAAGCTTCGCCCGTGAGTATAACGAAGACCCATCGCAGTACACCACTGAGCAACTTGATGGGGTTGTCTCCTTGGCGGTTGACGATGTTCTATCTGAACTTCGTACCGTCGCGTCGAGCATTGGCGTGCGCGGTGACGATTTTAAACAACGGGTTGCTGCTGCACTAGCCGAACTGTGAACAATTGTAAAGACCCCCCAAAATCGCTTGACTCTACCCCTCATTGTGTTATAATACATATGTAAGAAAGGGAAGAGGCAACATGAATCCTCAAAACAACATTTTCAACAAAGGCGATTTGGTCACCTTTTATAAACACAACGCACAGTATGCTCCAATTTCGATGCTACTTGGCTGTTTACCCCTATCACGGGGGATTGTTATTTCTTGTTACACAGATCTCTATGAACAAGAATTAGTAGACGTTTTTGTTGACGACCAAATCATAACATTTCATCGTCGCCACATTTATGCGGCTAATTAATAAAACTGTGAACAATTGTAAAGATTGCTAAAAAACCCTTGACCCTGTCGCTCACTGTGGTATAATACAGGTGTTCTTGAGAGAGGAAAAGATTATGGTTAGTTCTCGTCGTTGTAGTGCTTGTGGGTCGCGTGGGCATAATTGCCGCACTTGTCCCGAGCTTGGCGCGGTTGCCTCGACAGTTACTTTAAAAGCAAAAAAGAAAACTGCTTGTGGCTGGTGTACAGAAATTGGACACAATATCAGGACTTGTCCCAACAAGAAGCATTCAGCGGTGAAGCTTGCAGAACTCCAGCCATTGTTGGAAGAACATGTTTCAAACATTTTGCTGAAGGCTGGGATTGGGCGTGGTACGTTGGTAGACATTCGTGGTTATAGCGAACGAGGCAAGGGTATTGTCACTGGATTTTCTTTGGAGAAACAACCCTACTTTAATGGAGTTAATATTTTTCATATTGAAGAACCAGAAATTCAGGTTACGTTTCCCAACGGGGACTACAGTTCTGCTTGGATTCCGATTCTTCCAGAAGACGCGATTGCAGAACTTGTAAAAGATTTGAACCATGAGTATCGCGACGGGGTGCGTTCGCATCTTCATAATTGGGGATACAGCACGCACACAGTGATTTGTAAATCATCTACTCCGCTCAAGCTGACTAATAAGCTGAAAGTTCAAAGGGGTCAAACGCTGGTCGGGCTAAAAGAATGGAAAAAGAATCTTACAGCACACTTGGCAAATGTGAAGAAAAGTGAAGATTCCGAGAAAACTGTCGAAAACCCTTGACCCTGTTACCCACTGTGGTATAATATGGGTGTCTTGAGAGGGAGAATATAAAATGAGTTGGTCAGGAACCGTCTGTTGTCGCTACTGCGGACAAGAAGGTCACAATCGCCGAACATGCCCCGATTACAAGGAACGCCTTAATCGTCAAGCAGGAGAGGGCGACAAATGGGCGCAAGCAACGCTTGAGCGCAAGAACCGCAAGTCGAATCGCAAATGTGGATGGTGTGGCGAAACGGGTCACAACAAGCGCACATGTCGCCATCCAAAGGAAGCAAAGCTTATTGTTCCACTCTTGGCAGATACCATCAGTAAACTCCTTAAAAAAGCACTTGGCGATGTTGGGCGCGGGTCAATTGTTGATGGGCGTTACAACAAGAACTGCATTGTCCTGCACTGCGACAACCAAGTGACCCTTGGCAAATCAAACATTTCTGAAGATGCCGTCGAAAAAAACCGTTCAAATACCGAATGGCAGGGTCGCGTGTTGGCGTCCTTTATCAATCGTGCGCGGTTGAAGTGTATTACTCCAGAAGGTGGCAAAGTTGAGGTTCGACCGCCCGTCACCGCCGGGGTGCTTCGGGGCAGCACGACTCACGTTGGTAGCACGACTCACGTTGGTTCACCGGCATGTACAGCCAAGGTCGCTTCTCATGCACCAATTGAATGTAAGGTTGATATCGACGTTCAGCCCGGTGCCACTGCCGAATCGTTGAAAGGTTGGGTCGCAGTGATTAGTCTGTTGCTCAATGAAGTAACTTTTGAGAAATGTCAATGAAAAAGGGTGACTTGGTAACAATGCCGGGACAATATTCAGACGTTGACCAGCTAGTCATCGGTCTTGTGGTCAAGCTGCCAAAGATGATCAGACGCAGAATAAGAATCGGCGTCCTGTGGTCAGATGGTGACGGAAAAATTAACTATGAACCTGTAGAGTGGTTGGTGAAAAAAAATGACGGTTAATGAATGGTTTGGAAACGATGGCTCAAACTTGCCCAAGCTTCCCAAGGATGCTACTCCTGCGGAAGTCCGCAAGGTCAGCAAAGACTTGGACGCGACCGTGGGCGAAGAAGAGCGACGACGTGTTCTCGGTGAAGTCGCCTGTCGGCTCCTGTTCGACGCGAACCCCGGTTTGACTCCCGGTTTCTTGACACGGGACAACAAATGAAAAAGGGTGACTTGGTTAAGTTTGATAGGATTAATAGTCATACACCACACCTCAACAATAAAACTGCCCTCTATTTGGGAGAAGCCTTTATCCATCGTGACGATGGCGTGATTATCGAGAATCATAGAGTTTGGATTGCGGGTAACGCTTTGCCGACGATTATTGGCAAAAGTTTGTTGCGGCACTTGAGGTTGGCAAATGAAAAAAGGTGATTTGGTAGAATACCACCTTGACGGCGACAAAGACGCTGGCTGGCGTGGGATTATTGTTGGTAAAAAAGAGGCGTATGAGGGCAAAGCGGCTTGGAAGGTTTTGACCTCTGACGGCGTGGTTGTGTTATATTTCGAATCAAATCTGAATGTGGTAAAAATAAAATGAAAAAAGGTGATTTGGTTTATGAACACCCCTACCCCGAACGTGGCGTTGTGGTCGAAGTATTGAAAAACGGCAGCGTAAGAATTCTTTGTCCCGATGGGAAAGTCACAAAGTTTGGTAAAATATATGTTGACAAGCTTGTAGTAGTTGCTAATGAACAAAATAAATAACGAATAAATTTTCGCGAAAAACATTTTCATACCAACAAGCCTCTTTCGGGAGGCTTTTACTATTTATAACGTGAATATTAATGAAGAGAACGTTCTGGCTATGGGTATGTGTTACCCATTCGCGATTAAGAAAGCCCGCAAGTGGTATGATGACCATGTAACCGTGGATATGAGCGGCAAACGCCCCAAGGTTATTGTTCATCCCGACCGAGACAATCTGGACAAGTTCAAAGTTGTTCACGGCACAACAACCAACAAGTGGAGCGGTGATGCCAAACCTGTTTTTCACGCTTGGGTCCAAATGGGCGACATGATTTTTGACGACCAAACCAAGCACACTAAGCCAAACGGTATTGATGAAGCTACTTATTATGATGTGTTCTCCGCTGAACCAAAAAACGAATACACGGCGAAACAAGCAATCGCCAAATGTTCGTTGAAAGGAACTGAAGGACCGTGGGACGCAAAGTCTATCGCTAAAATGAAAGCCCGCGATGCGTGGTTAGGAGAAAACAAAGTGAACATTAAACAAATCATCAAAGAAGAACTTCAAGCTGTTCTAAAAGAATCTCTTCAAGACCGCTTGTATGGTCACCCAGAGGAAGATATGACAGGTTGGCGCAGCGAAGAACCTGACGGCGACCGATTAGCTTCGCAGCGGTTTACTCAAAACAGAAATAAGCAACGATCAAATGCTGGCGTTGCAAATGAGATAGAAGACCTTATTTCGGATCGACTCATCAGCGTTGCAGGACCAGTGCAGCGATGGACTCCCGAGCAGTTGAAAGCCTTTGAACAAATTGATAATTTGTTGAATGTGTTGTTTCCATCGGGAGAGTAATTTTATGAATATTAAACAAATTATCAAGGAAGAGATTCAAGCTGTGCTGGAGGCTGATTATGATCCGCATCAACCAAGTGGGCTTGGTAGCGCACGGACGCTGACCGCTATAGAGGCAGCAGCCAACAGCGCATATGCTATTGAATACCAAGCGGGTCGAGTTCTTCGGTCTCACGGAGACTTACAGTGGGCTGAAGTTGAACAAGCTATGAAAGCTATAAAAGACTCGGCAAGACGCATTCTAACATATGCAAACGAGGAACAGCCATGAACAAAGCCAAGCTAAGAAAATTGATAAAAGAAGTTTACTACGGAAGCATACCACCAGAGCCAGAAACACCCGCTGGTTACGGAGGTGCTATGGACCGTGCGAAGGTTCAGCAACACTTGAGCGACGTGATTGATGATCTAGTTCGTTTAGGTAAACTAAATATTGATGGCTTGTCCATTGAAACTGTAAGGGCAAACCAAGAGATCCCTTGGGATAAATTTCAAGCTATTGACGACGAAGTTTTAGGAGACATTATTCGTGATTATAAACGGCGTCAAAGGTTTTATAAAGAGGGAACAGAAAGCAAACTAAAACAAATCATACGCGAAGAACTGACCATGATGACTAACGAGGATGTTCCTTGGGAGTTTTATCGCGATTTGTATAAAGATTTGTATGGTCACAGTCCCTCCGAATACCCAAGCGATGAAAATCTGCGTGCAGAGATTGAAACACTCACGTTCATCCAAGACACCAATAACGAACAAGACAAGTATTGGGCAGAGATGGACGCTGTGGAAGCAATGCCACCGGATGCAGGCACCGAGACACCATTGCCACCCAAGTTTAGCGGCATGGGTCGAAGAATAAAAGAAAGCAAGAGGATCAGGCAGTTGGTCAAGGAAACAATGGAATCTGCTCTTAACGAGCGTGACTACGATTGGGCAAGACGATCGAATCGCCGCAAGTGGTATGGTAAACCAGAAGAAGCACTTGAAGAAATCAAAAGATTAGTAGATGAAATTTTTACTCTAATCAACAACCCAACAGAGGAAATAGAATGAACATCAAACAAATCATCAAAGAAGAACTGGAAAACATCTTGAGAGAGGAAGAGCTTGAAGAAATAACGATTGTACCACCGGACGACGACCTTTCTAAGATCGGAAAAAAGTGTGATGAACTTGATAGGTTGGAGGATCTTGCGTTTGATGCGGCAGATAAGCTCAAGAATGGTGAACCCGATGTTGCAGTCGTTGTCAAACGGATTGCAGAACGAATTAACGTCATATCAAATGAGATTAGAGTGCTGGTCGGTAGGCACAGAAACCGAATGCGTCAATCCGGTCGCGCACGCGATTATCGTCGTCGGCACCAATCTACCGGTCGTTGGTAGAAGCGTCAACAGTTTAAAGTTGATAATTATCGGCGTAATAAATAAAACAAAACTTAAATAAGGTTTCGCTCTTGGGTTATAATAGTTATATACAACCCAAGGGCTTTTTTCATGACAAAATATCACATATTCACACTTACTATACTAATCTGTGCCTGTTCCAACTCACAAAGCGGAAAAAAGGCGCAAGAAGCCTTCATTTATGGGACGCCTGACGCAAGTTCTATAAAGGAAATGGACACTTTGGCTAAAAAAGACTCTTTTGTGGAAAAATCCGACACATTTGCGCCCGAAAAAGACATTTTTAGCCAAGATGCCCAAGAAATCGCACAAAATGACACAAATGTCGCCGATATTCTTTCAGTTGACGCACAATCCGCTAAAGATGTCGCACAAAAGGACTCTGGACCATCAAAACCACCCTGTATTGACGACGACAATGACGGCTTCGGCATAAATTGTGCCAAGGGAGTGGATTGTGACGATAAAAACCCCAATTTTGCCGTAATTTGCCCCGATTGCACAAATAAAAACTACGCTGGGTGCTTATGTACAGGTGTTGCGGCTAATTGTTATAGCGGACAAGCACAATGGCTCGGCAAAGGTCAGTGTCAATCAGGTGTTCAACTGTGTAAAAAGGGTTTTTGGTCGGAATGTAAGGGAGAAAGCCTCCCAACTCCAGAAATTTGCGACGGAATGGACAATAATTGTAATGGTTTGATTGACGAAGGCGTTTTATCTGCGTGTGGAACGTGTGATTTGTCCTGCACATTACAAAAAATTGGACCGGATTTCGGTAATCCGTTCGATATTTCTGGTAAAAAGGGTCTAAAAATCAATAAAAACGGCTATATCGAACTCGATATTGGCAAATCGAGTGTAGATTTGAGCAATATTTGGATAGCAAACTCGTCTGAACAGACCGTTTCGAAGCTAAATACCAAAACTGGCAAGGAAGTGGGGCGTTATAAGGTCTGTGGTAGCCCTTCTCGCACGTCTGTTGACCTTGAGGGCGACGTTTGGGTTGGTTGCCGCTCTGATGGGGGTGTGGTTAAGATAATAAACGACAAGAAGCATTGTATAGATAAAAACGGAAATGGGGTCATCGACACTGCAACTGACACCAACAACAACGGTAAAATTGATTCTAATGAAATAAAGCCGTATCAAACCGACGAATGCCTAAAGTTTGTTGTTTACCCAGATGGCAAGACTGTAGCACGCGCTGCTGGGGTGGATAAAGACAACCACGCTTGGATGGGCTTCTGGAACAGCAAGCGGTTACGGAGGCTGCACCCGTTTACTGGTGCCAGTACAGATGTGATTAACCTTGGGTGTAATCCATATGGCTTGGTTATCGACCAAAAGGGGATCATCTGGGTTTCTGGTCGGGGTTGTAGCAGTTTAGTTCGCGTGGACCCCAAAACAAAGTCAGTCAAGAGCGTCGGCAACGGAAAAGGGTCGCCCTATGGCATCAACGTGGATATGTTTGGTAAAATCTGGATAGCAAACACAAATTCATATACATCGCGTTATGATCCCGTTACCGGAGTTTGGAACTCTATTCTGCACAACCAGCGTTCACGCGGTGTTGCAACCAGTAACGATGGTCATGTCTATGTAGCATTAGACACCACTTCGACTGTCGCCAAAATCAACGTGGTGACATTAACCGTAGTGGCACATATCGCCTTGGGCAACGGTCGATACCCTGTCGGTATCGCTGTTGATTATGACGGGTATGTCTGGGCTGTGAATCAATCGAAAGCCACCACTTCGAAGATTGATGTAAATATAAATAAAGTGGTTGGTGAGTATCCCGTGGGGAAAGGACCATACACCTATTCTGACATGACGGGTTATACTTTACACAACTATACTGCTCCAAAGGGCGACTTTTCTCATACTTTTGGCTATTCTGGCTGGTCAGGAACTGTGGCTGAGTCTAAAATCACTACCAAATGGGAGAAAGTAATGGTTGACGTGACATTACCACCTAAATCTTTTATTGAAGTGCGATATAAAGCATCGAACACCCTGAAATTGTTAGATAAAGCACTGTGGAGCAAGAAGTTTGGACCGTATCCCCCCAAACAAATGCCCTTGACCCTTCAAGGAGTGACCGGGAAATTCCTAAAAGTGGAAATTTTTATGCAAGCTGGAGAAAATAAACTTTCGCCTGTTATCAAATCGCTGTCCGCTAAAGGATCGTCGGTGGTGTTACCATAGGTGGAGAGGAGAGATAAATGAAATACTTTTATTGGTTTTTACTGGTTATGTTTCTCTATACCCTAATTGTCTTTTCTCGATTGGAAGAGGTACTTCTTTCTTTTGAGCTTGGTCTATTGTTGGCTTCATCCAGCACTATTCTGTGGCTTTTCTATAATACATTTTGGGAAACCTATGAAAAACATCAAAAAAAACTTGACAAATAGTTATAAGAAGGTTATACTTATTATAACGAGCAACAAAGGAAACAAACGAGATGGAACTCTTTGAACTCACATTAGAATGGTTTGTAATGATAGTGCAAGAAGCTATTGTAACTACATTTGTATATGTTGCTGCGATCTGTTTTGTAACTGGAATATTGATATACACGGCTCATAAGCACTTTTATCAGCGATTTATAAAGAAGCCCAAAGTAGAAAGACATGAAAAAAAGAATAAAAAGGGCAATTAAAGAGGTGTCAAACACTTTGTATGGTGTTGGCATGGTTATTCATAGCGGAGTATTGCTCTATCTCAAGAAACGAAAAGAGATGCTAAAAAAACAACGGGGTCGAAACGGTTTCGATTAGGTAAGGAGGATTTTTTGTGCAAGGAAGAGGGCAGCGCGGCTCTTTAAAAACGCTGAAACAATTTAATTGCCAACGACAACGTTGAAAATTATAACTACGCCTTAGCTGCATAGTTACGGGGAAGACAGCGCCTTGTAAACCAAAGACTGTCATAATAAAGGTTTGTTTATTTTCCTTTCCCAAAAATAAGCGATCGTTGCTTATGTGCTTGTTGGAGCCAAAAACCAACTAACCTTGTGAATGACGAAAAATTTGATGTATTTAACACTGCGGTTCGACTCCGCACGACTCCACCAACAAATCTGGGCGACTCCACCTTTATGGTACTACTTATTATAGAGGTGAAAAAATGTCCAGAGTAACAGTAGAGTGTGCTTCCTGTGGGAAGCAGTTCGAAAGAGCAAAAAAAGAAGTTAAGAGAAACAAGAAGGTTAGAAGAAAAACTTATTGTTCGCGCACTTGCGCTGGAAAAGCAAATCAGCACTCGTTAGGAGAACATCTCAGTAATGGTATTACCACCCACTTGATTGCCGGAAATCGTAGAACACCACAGACCCCCTTCAAATGGTTTATGAGAAATGTTAACCGGCGAAAAAAAGAAGTAAACATTGACATAGATTATATTATGGAAGTATGGGACCGGCAAAAGGGAATCTGTCCTTTTACTGGTTGGAAACTGGAACTTCCAAAGAACTGCACAGTATTTGCTGGTGGTTCAAGATTGCAGCGGGCGTCCCTTGATCGCATTGATTCAAGCAAGGGTTATATAAAAGGGAACGTCAGATTCATATCAGTGATGGCTAATCTTTGCAAAAACAATTTCACCGACCAAGAAGTGCGATTGTTTTGCAAAGCAGTCTCCACCTTTTAGACTTAGGAAAGAAAATGTTATTGAAGGATTTTATTAAAAAAAGTGTTCTCTGCCTTACGAGCTTTGTTTTGATCGGCTGGGGTATGAGAGAATACTACCTCTTTCTATCACAATAGGAAATAAAATGGACAAAGAAGAATATCGCAAGGCTTATATGGATCTTTATAAGAAGAGAGACAGAGAAGATGAGCGAAATGTGCTGCGACGTGCTGTTGAGAGCCTTCATGAGCGGATACTACGGAATGACAAGCGAATTAACGACTTAACTGATCAGCTTGGCAAGCTCCGCGAAGATGTTGGTAAGTTTATACCATAATAACAACAATTGTAAAGATTGTGAAAAACCCCCCAAAAACGCTTGACCCTACCTCCCATTGTGGTATAATGTAGTTGTTCTTGAGAGGGGGTTTAGGAATGAAGACTTCAAAGGCATTTAACGAGAGCTATAACAAGACTCTGGAAGAGTATCGCGAACTACAAAACGCGCTCGATAAGAAATATGATGTTCTTATTCATAAGCTGGCTTTAGCCGAAGCAGAACTCCAAGAAGCAAAGACGGTGCCTGACCATTTTGTCGGTGACCGCGTTTGGTGTAAGAGGCACAAACGACAAGGGACTGTGGTTGAGGCAAAGTGTCAAGTTAACGTTTCAAATGATGACTATTATCAGGACCGCGTTGGACCGGGTCGATATTACGACGCCGACGATGGCGATCCAGATCCAGATCCAGTTCAGTGGACATACACGATTCAGCCCGATCCATCACCAGTGCAAGGACGACCGGCACAAACATATATAACCAGCAAACCCACGTTGCTGGACGAAAACGGAGAGCCGATCAGCGACGAGTGGTGTTGAGCAAAGGATAGCACCATAAGCGGAACCAGTATATCAAGGGGTAAGCGACTACTTATGTGGTAAGCTTGCCCCTTTTTTTATTAGGAAAATATTATGAACAAACAGCAACTTTTAGAGATCGTTAGGAGGCAACTAAAAGAAATGATTACTGATGAGCAGCCGGTGCGCGGTGTTGATTGTGATGCAGTGACTGTGCCCCATACTACAGCTACGGATCTCGGTGCTGCACATAAATCAATTATTGATGCTGTTGGGCTTATGGAAAAGGCAAAACAAGAAGCCCACTCAGAAGACCTCAAAGAAGAGATTCAAAAAGTCCAAGATTCGCTCATCAGAGGCGCAACACAGGCAATTCGTGCGCTTGTATGTCTCTTGAGTATGGAATCACAGTTGGATGAATAGCAAACACAAATAGCGAAAGAAAATTTGCCAGACTATTTACGATATGCACTGGTTCTTGCTGCCACTAATTTTTACATTTTGCTTTTCTTGCAGTAAACCGCCATCTTCTAAAAAGGGGATTTCTTCTACAAAGGAAGTGGCGTATGCACAGTTCGAAAAGACCAGAAACACCCAGCGGATTCGAAGACAACAACATGATATCTGTGACCGCTTGAAAAAAATTCAAAAGCGAATAGAAAAAGCAAAAGCTCACAAAAAATCACCGGAAAAATAAAAACGTGTCAACGAGATTTTCTCAAATCAAAGATTGGTTTACTTTTGGTATTGCTGTCGTTGCAGCAATTGCTAGTTTGATTTTTTGGGTCCAAAGCGCGGATAATGACAAAATCCAAAGAATCCAAAGCGAAGTTCACGAACTCCAGCAAGATATGAAAGCCATAAATAGACAGAATGCTGAAATCCTGCGTCTAATAGGAAGAATAGAGGGTGCAATGACAAAGTGAAAAATATTTTCTGGATTCGAAAACTTTTCTTTATCACAGCTTCACTAATTGTTGCCATAACATTATTCTATCACACCACTGCCCACTCAAAACCCCGAAAAGCTCGCTTCTATGATTTTAGCGATCAACTAATCGACGGCAAGATTAAGAAACCGTCTACTCTTTGGATGGATTCCAGTTCAAGAGCAAAATTTGGGAAGTTGTTGCTTCTTAAAAAATCTTTTCGTAACGCCTTGATTATGTCAGCCAAAGACCCCATCCTAAAATAAAAAAACTGTGAAGAAGTGTAAAGTTCGGTAAAAACACTTGATCCTGTTGCTCAGTATGTTATAATATAGGTGTTCTTAAGAAGGAATGGTGGTAAAAAAATGACAGACTTGAAACGAGGCGACCTCGTAAACCAATTTTTTAATACTGAGTCTGACAGTAAATATGTTGGCATCGTTCTCCATGAACAGGCGATCAGCGGACCCGGCATTGATACTGAATATAACGTGAGTGTGCAGTACGAGGTTTTGTGGAGCGACGGAAGTAGGGATTGGAACTGGCGCAAATATTTATCAAAGGTCAATAATGACTGAATGTACAGTAAAAAAAGTGGGTGATCTTATTCAAGAAAAAAAGCATCCTGAATATGGTAAAGCCTTGATTGTTAAGGTTGGAGACAGGCGTCAAACTGTGTGTTATCAGGTTTTGATGTACGGTGACACAAGCACAAGTGTGTGCTGGTTGGCAAAAGATTACATCGAATGTGACTGTGAAATTATCGTGCGGGCGCGGTCAATGCTTTCTTGACCACGTCTATATCTTCTTTTGGTAACCAAACAAAACATCGCTTGGCGCGACTAAAATCTTTCAGCGACACAACACTTTCTTGTTTGTTGGTGGGGTGATTGATTTTGGTGTTTGTGCTGAAATTAGATGAGTTAAGCAATAAAAGAAGTGATGTGGCGGCGAATACTTTAAACATTTGTGGGATTTTCTCCTAAAACCGGGGAAATGGTTCATAATAAGTAGCGCGTTGATACCTAAAAGTCGCAACTACTTATTTATATGAAATATATAAAACCGGTGATCTTTATTTTTCTCATTACGATGATGATTTCTTGCAATTTTCGAAACACCGTTAAGAATATTTTACCGCGCAAATCGTTTCTAAAAATAGAAAAGAATTTGCTTCTAACTGTTTGTAATCCTAAAAACCCAAATCAATGTATAAGCAAAAAATTTGGTGCAGTGGCATCTGGAGTTGTAGTAGCGAAGGCTGTCAGCGGCTCCTATGCCCTAACAGCAGCACATGTCTGTCACGACAGTGATACGGAACAAGTTATTAAGCGAGTAAAGGAATATAAAGTTGATTTTAAGGTTGCAGATTTGGATAGGCGGCTTTATGATGTAGAGGTTGTATCGTTAGATCCACAAAACGACTTGTGCCTTATTTACGTTCGCGGCTTGAACCGTCCAGCTATGCCTCTTGCTGTAACAAAGCCGAAACCGGGTGACAGAGTTTATAATCTTGCGGCACCCGTGGGGATCTTTGATAAGGATATGGTTCCTATTTTCGAAGGTTTTTATAACGGAGAAAGTTACGGAAGAGCATTATACTCGCTTCCAGCCAAAGGAGGCAGTTCTGGTTCTCCTATAATGAATCATAACGGTGAACTTGTTGGTATGGTCAGTATGGTCTTCGTCCGGTTCAATCAAATTTGTATTTCTCCGCGATACGAGCCAACCATCAACTTTATCAAGACCTCCATTGAAAAAGATTCAATAAAAAGAAAGAGAACATCTTTTATGAAAACAATGATGCTCTTATTACATATAAACAACAAAAATCCTTGACTAAAAAATAATAAGTGTGAAGATGTGTAAAATCTCTCTAAAACACTTGCACTTAACATCAAATCGTGGTATAACATAGGTGATGAAAGGGGGAAAAATGCTCAAGTCAGGAGAAAAGCGCAAGCACCTCTTTAAAAGGGGCGATGCGGTTGTCTGGCGACATTGGATACCAGATCATTTTCGCACTGGTCTGAAAGATAAGGATCTTATTGAAGATCGAGGGGTTATACTAAAGGTTTTTTCAGTACAGCGCACCAATCGACTTCCTGATGGTAGAAGCATCAACGGTCTAAAACCGATTGAGGTTTGGAAAGCACAGGTGTTTTTTACCAGTGGAAAAGAAGAGGTTTTGCCTTTGATATGCCTCAAACATTGTGGCGAAGATTAGAACTTTTCTTTACAAACTTTTACAAAAGAAAGCTTGACTTTTCTGCTCAATTTGGTATAATGTGAGTGTCTTGGGGGGGAAAGTCATGAAAAAAGGCGACCTGATAAAGTGCATAAAAGGACAACTGATAAAATGTGAAGCTGGTGTGTTTGGGATTGTGTTACAGCCTCCCACAAAAGACGAGCAGTATTGGATTCAGGTTTTGTCCGAGCTTGATGGAAAGACATGGTGGCACAAATCATATGTGGAGACTACTAAATGAATTTGGGTTATGCCTGTATTAATATGCAACTTTCTTATCCACAAAAGTGGGGTGGTAGACCAAAGGGCGTGGAGCCAATTACCACTAATCGGTCTATGATTCGTAGGACTTACGACGCAAAGGGTATTAATTATGCCTCCACACTATCACTTAAAAATTGTGAAGACTTAGAAAAGATTATCGATTGGAACCTTCAAAATGGTATTCAATTTTATCGCATGTCGTCCAATGTTTTTCCGTGGGCGTCTGAGCATGGTATCAAGGCTTTACCAGATTATGACACAATTTGTCAGGTTCTGAAACGGTGTGGAGATAAAGCCAAAGCGGGAAATCTGCGTCTTACTTTTCATCCCGGTCCTTTTAATAAGCTCACTTCTCCAAATGAACAGGTGGTCCTCAATACTATCAAGGACTTAGAGATTCACGGAGAAACAATGGACCTTATGGGTTTGGATCGTTCACCGTGGGCAAAAATCAACATTCACGTCGGCGCACATTATAACGATAAGCCTATGGCTGTTGGTAACTTTTGTAAAAACTTTTATCGCTTATCTGATTCTGTAAAATCACGCCTAACTGTTGAAAACGACGACAAAGCAAGTTTATATTCAACTACTGAGCTTTATGATGGGATTTACAAACGCATTGGTATTCCCATTGTTCACGACTTCCACCACCATACTTTTTGTACGGGCGATTTGAGCCAAGAAGAAGCACTTCAGATTGCGATTTCCACTTGGGGCGATATCAAGCCGGTGACTCACTATTCTCAATCGCGTGCTGTAGAATATAATGACACTAAAATTAAAGCTAACGCTCACTCTGATTCTTATTGGGAGCCGGTTAATACTTATGGACAAAATGTAGATGTTATGCTTGAATGTAAGCACAAGGAAATTGGTTTGATGCAGATGAGGCTTATGCGGAGACTACTAAATGAAACGCGGTGATTTAGTAGAATACCATGACCCCAACAGTCTTTGGGTTTGGGGCGATTGGCGCGGAGTCGTTTTGCGGTCGATCCCCGGCACCGAAAACAACCAAGTTGTTTATTGGTATAATAATAAAACGAAACAGACACACCCAGCAAAAAAACTTAGGTTAGTAAATGAAACTGAAACGCGGTGACTTTGTAGAACTAAAACCCTACTGTAGAGACAGAAACAGACCAGCGGTTGTTCTTGCAGTTACTTGGAGCGATGCGGTTATCGTCTTTGCAGATACTGGTGAAAAAGTGACTGCCTTTATTAGTAATTTGGTAATGTTAAATGAAACGCGGTGATTTAGTAAAATTTGAGTGGGACCGAGATGGTTGTTATGGGTGTGGTATAATTATTAAACACGATACTCACAATCATCTGGTAAAAATTCTTTGGTCTGAAACCATAATGCACGGTCTAATCGAGCGTGGTTATAAGCAAGCCGTTGATGGCGTGTCGGATTGGTTGCCTGCTAATGCTGTGATTCTTGTTCAAGAACCCAAAAATCAAACTATTTAGTATATGTCATCCATAAAAGAACTTAAACAAGCCATCGATAAGTTAGAAAAAGAAAACGCACGCTTGCAGGACGAAAACTCCTCCTTGTGGTTTTTGCTTGATGAGCTTGAAAAGTCAGATATTGGCAATGAACAATACCGAGAAAACTTTGAACGAGTTTTTAACAATCTAAGAAAAAATGCGATGATGATGCATCAAAAGGTGGAAGAGGCGTAAACAGGTTCACCACAATTGCGAGCGTTTGGGAAGCTTACCCCAAACACCTCATCAAAGAGATTGTGGTAGTCTGTGGGGGCATCCTAAGAGTTCAGACTGTCGTTGTCAGTTGGCGCTATAAGCGGAGCTTAGAACGGCTCCTAAAAACAATAATCTTTTTTGATTTAGTTGAAGCATTACCTTAGCGGGTGATGCTTTTTTGGTTTTTTGTGGAACTATTTAAACTGTATTTTTCCACGGACAAACTAATGTTACAAAAAGCAGAATATATTTGGCTGGACGGCGGCGATGTCTCACAGCTAAGATCAAAAGTAAAGGTTATAGATTTAGTAGATGGACAAAAACCACCAATTTGGGGCTTTGATGGATCAAGCACATTACAAGCAGAAGGAAGCAGTTCTGATTGCGTTTTGTTTCCTGCGTTTACTTGTAAAAACCCTTTAGAAAAAAACAGCATTTTAGTTCTTTGTGAAGTTCTTGCCACGTCGATGAAACCTCACGTCAGCAACACGCGGCAGGCTTGTGCTAAGGCAGCTAAAATTTATGAAAATGAGGAGTGCTGGTTTGGCTTAGAGCAAGAGTATGTTTTAGTGGATATACTCACAGATCGACCGGCAGGTTGGAAGCTGCATAAAGATCCCCCGGCGCAGGGTGATTATTATTGTGGCAACGGGGCAGGTATTGTGGCTGGACGCAAAATTGTTCAAGAACATTTGGATGCTTGTTTGGAAGCTGGATTACAAATGTGTGGCACAAACGCCGAGGTGATGTTGGGTCAGTGGGAGTTTCAAATCGGTCCATTGGGTCCAGTAGAAACTTCTGATCAACTTTGGGTAGCAAGGTTTTTATTACAACGTATAGCTGAGAAGTATGGAATGACCGTCAACTATGATGCTAAACCAATTGAAGGTGATTGGAATGGTAGTGGCTGTCACACAAACTTCAGCACTCAGAAAATGAGGGCGGCGGGTGGATATGAGGAATGCGAGAAAGCCTGCGAAGCATTGGGCGAGCGTGCGGAGCATCACATAAAAAATTATGGCACTGGAGCCGCACGCAGACTTACAGGTAAACACGAAACTTGTTCTTATAAAGAGTTCAGATGGGGTGTTTCAGACCGTGGAGCCTCGATCCGCATCCCTTGGCAAGTAGCTCAAGAAAAGAGAGGCTATATCGAAGATAGACGACCTAACGCGGATTGTGACCCATACGTTGTTACGAGACTAATTACTGAAACAGTGTGTGGATAAATAGAAAATGAAATTCCTACTTGAAAATTGGAAAAGGTTCCTAAACGAAAATCAAGAACTTTCTTTTCTTCCAGATGAGGTTCTTCGTGGCGAAGAAGAATTTGACGAATATGAGGGGGAAGAGGGTGTTTTAGTAAAAAATATTCCAATGACCTCGCTTAGTATGCTTGCTTCTCAGGGCAAGGCGGTTTTGACAGATATTTGGCGCAGTGAACTTAGTATGACTGAGGGTTTACCTGTGTTATTCTATCACACAGATGAACAACAGTTGATTGTTGATGACGGAAATCATAGGATATTTCAAAAATGGCTCAAAGGTGAAAATACTTTTGATGCTTATATATACAGCGGGAGTTGGCACGGCACACTTCGGCACGTTTATGACGATGAAGAGAAGTTTGATTGGGACGAAGAGTATAGAAAATGAAACTATTGCTTGAAAATTGGAAAAGGTTCCTAAACGAAGGAATCGACCCGCGTATCCAAAAACAACTTGATGCACTTTTGGCTTTGCCCGATGATATTGGTATTCTCATTGAAGAAGGACCAAGTATGGGTACGGGCAACATTATGACGTTTCAGTATGTTAAGATTTTGGGACCATCAGAGTTTCATCGTTTACACAGAGAAGACACCACCAAGTATGAAAATAGAAAAGTTATTAAAACTGGTTTACCTCATGGTGAAGTAGAAATCTGGAAAACTGATGCTGGTGAATGCCTGAATGGCTGGGCTGTTCTCCAAAGCGGAGCAGAGCGCGGGTGGGGTCCATTACTTTATGAAGTAGCCTTAGAGTGGGCATCTGAACACGGAGGTGGCTTAACTTCTGACCGGGGCGCTGTCTCAGATTATGCTATGGCTGTGTGGGACAAGTATGCTGCACGGGGCGATGTCACCGCAAAACAAATGGACGTTGACCACACAGAAAAATGGATGCGAGACTACGCCGAGCTTACACCTGACGTTAAGGTGGACGACTGTGACCAAGGAAAAGCCATTGACCTAAAGGGCGACAAATGGATGGACACGTCTGTTTCCAAAATGTTTTATAAGGACTCAACTCCAGTAATGGATGAACTATATGTTGCGGGGAGAATATTAGAAGCATGAAACAGATTCTTGAAAGATGGGAAAAGTTTTTAGAAAGCTATGGCAAGAAGATTTTTGTTCACGGTGATGGTGAGAGCGAAGAAAAAGAAGTGTTTTCAAAATACCTTATTCAAAGTCTTACTAAATTTACTGAAAACTCTACCATCAACGTAAAAAGGAGGTTATTACCTCTTCTTCAAAAACTCGCTGATGAGAAGGCGCAGGGTAAAATGACGCACCATTACCTTAAAGAGTTAGAGCCGCCACCCGGTTATGTGCATCGTGGACGAGTTGCACTGACAGTTGAGATGGTTGAAAAAGAGGGGTTATTCAAAATCCCTTATGACAAATTGAAACACGGCTCAAGTTGGCTCATTCCCGGTGGTGTTTTTACGCCGCGACAAGATGACATAACTTCTTGGTCATATAATATGTTAACAGCCCGCCAGTTTGCAGACTTTGATTGGGTGCCTGCTATTGGCAGGGAGAAAATCCGAGCATTAGAAAAAGAAGGCACGCCCTATTTTACGCTGGTGATGACCGCTAATTCTAAACAGCCCGGTTTTCTGTTGAATTACACCGACATTAATATTTTGAGAGCGATGGGGGAAGAAGAAGTTCTTTATATTGGTGGAGAACTTCCTTTGAGGGCTGTGAAGGCAACCTATTTTGATCCTGCCGTTGAGAAGCAGGAGTACGACGACGAACCCAGCAACGCCCGTGATTTCGACCCACCGATGTGGGCGTTCGAAAGTGGCGGCAAACTTGCCAAATCAAAGAAAATCATTCAAGAGGCGTTGACTGACGTTCTCTATCAGTATCGATCAGTGCCGACCATCCTAAATATCCTAAAGAAAAATGCTTTCTTTCCTTCGGTGGCGTTTGCGACTCCGAGCGAGGTAGAGATTAATAAAGGATATAAGTATTATCTCTCTTTTGCTCGCAATCTTCGTGGAGCATATCATAAACAAGGCAGGATGAGTGCGTATATGGTTCTTGATGGCAGAAAACTTGGAGAAAGATTCAAGGGAAGTGCTGTTAATTATTGGGGTAATATGGCATATGCAGCCGGGAAAAAGAAAACAGAAGTGGAAGACAGACTTTTTACGAATGAGCCTGTAATCAAGAATGTCGCTCAATATATTGAAAGTATTCACGTTTCTATACCGATTGAATCACAATCATCATCGGGTTATAAATCTTACCCAATCAATTATACGTCGTCCCAATTTGAAACCTTAAAAGGACTTGATGAAACAGCAAAGAAAATGGGGATTCCTATTTATTATTATACTGATGTGCGCTCTTACCGAATGAAAAACACCAAGGCGGCGATTAGCCTTCGTGATTGGAAAAAGGCTCTGCCCACGGACCAAATCGAGAACTTTACCAGCAACTGGCAACCTAGTCCAGAGGATACATCGAGATTAGATGCCATTGGCAAAGCAATAGAATCAATGTTGATAAAGAAACAGGACTACTACAAATTTTTAGATTCCCTTCCCGAAGAAGAAGCAAAATTTATCAAGGGCAGGCTGTTTTATTCTGGGTCAGCGAATGAAGTGGCAGATAGGATTAGAACCGAAATAAGAAGTGTCACAACAAAACCAGACGCACGACCGGCTATAAATAAAATCGCCAAAGCCCTTCGCAAACTAAAGCTTAATATACGAGATGCTGGGCGAGCCTTGTGGGACGTGGAGTGGGAAGCTCGCAAAAAGAGACAAGAAGAAGAGTCTGCAAAATGGGCAGCGCAACAAAAGGAGTTAGAAAAATGAAACTCCTACTTGAAAATTGGCGAAAGTATCTGGATGAAGAACAGATAAATGAAAAAATGATGTTAAAACCCGGTCCAAAGGGCTGGGATCTTTACGCACAGTTGGTTGGTGATGCTTATCTGGCTGCGCCCAAGTTTGAACAGAGGGCAGTTCCGCATTTTCAAGCTATGGTGCCTTTCTTGGAGAAAATGTTTAAGAGGATTTCAAGCAGAGTGAACATACAATTCGTTGATTACCACCCTTATAGCACAGCAGCAGAGTTGAGGGATTCGGTAAAGAACACTGGAAAGATGAAAATAGCAACAATTGATGCCGAACACGATGTCTTTGACGAGATCACAAACGCAAAGTTCAGGGCGGTCCACGATTATATGTCACATATTCAGGCAATTGGATCAAGGGGAACTGAATTTGATTTGAGGGGTGAGCTTGCCTCCTATAACGCGCATCTTAAAACAATGCCACAGAAATCTATTCCAGCCTTATTTACAGAAATTGTTGGTCAAGTTTCTGCTTACTACGCGGGAGGCGGTACTTTCGCAGAACAAAAGATATGCCTATTGGATGGTTTTGACTACACCAACCTTGGTGTTGTTGAGGGCTATGACATAATCAATAAGGAGTTGGTAAAAGAATGAAATCACTCCTTGAAAATTGGCAGAAGTTTCTTGACGAATCCATCGATGAAGCAAAATATGGTAAAAAGTTATTTGTTGGTTATGATGGTGAAGAAACTCCCACAGACAGGTTATTTTCTTTAGAACTTATTGCAAGTTTGAAAAGCTTTATTTTGGATTCCACATTAGAAACAAAAAAAGAGTTGCTCTCATTCCTTCTCAAGCTTAATGATGAAATCAAAAAGGGTAATTTGGTAGAATATATGTCGGAGCTAAAACCACCAACGGGCAAAGTTTATAGAGGGCGGTTTGGAATGACCTTTGACCAAGCAAAAAAAGAGGGGCTGTTTCCCATCACAGTAAGCGATCCTGATGCTCTGGCAGATAAAAACGGTGTGGTGCAAGTAAGTTCTGGTGGAACGTTTGTTCCGCGTCCTAGTGATTTTACTTCGTGGACTTATGAAAAAATTACTGCGACGAACTTCACCGCTGTGGGTTTTCATGGCGACCGTGCCGAACAGTTAGCTAAAAGTGGCACAGGGTTCTTTTCGGTTATAATGGAAACTGATGCTTCTGAGCCGGGATTTATGTTGAACCACAACGAAATACATGATTTGAAAGATTCATATGAACACGAAGTTCTATATATTGGGGGACCGCTAAAACTCACTAAGGTTTATTATAGGTGGTATGAGCCGAGCTTAAGAATATATTCTTGGACTCGACCCGCAGAAGCTGAGATGTTGAAAAGAGCGATTACACCACTAGAACCAGATGACACGGAGATTGTTTTATGACCACAAAACATATATTTGAAAATTGGCGAAAGCACTTAGACGAAGATGCTGAAAGCCGTGGACGTTTTGCAAAGGATGTGGAAAATCTTCCTTCTTATGTATCGTCCGGTGGTGCGGAGGAGACGAATCCTACTAAAAAAATGGCAACAATGGGGAGAGGTCTCAAAAAGATCTTTGCCAAAGAGGCTGACCGTTCTTTTATGACTTCTCTTACCACAGTACACTGGGGCGAACTGAAAGACATTATAACTCTTATCAAGGATTATAAAACTCTTCGACGCGATGAGTTGAGCGCAGTGGCGCATCTCAGCCCAAGTGACATCAACCTTAAAGGACCGTGGGGTTTTGATTATGGGGTTGTCATCAAGGGACACATTACGCTTTTGGCAAATGATATGAATGAGGTTGGATCAGGTGGTGGCAGGCGTTATAAAAAAGACCTTCCAGCACAACGAACAAAATCTTCTGGTGCAAATAAGGGAGTCCAAAAAATTAGTTACCACGGTGATTACCGAGATCACCCTATTATTGTTTTGGACAGGGATGATTGGGAACCAAGAGTTATGAACGGAACAAATTATAATGAGGCGCTTGTGGATAACTGGAAGATAGAAGCTGTTATTGTTTCTTATGATTCTCATAACATAATCAGGGAGATCCAACAGTTCGAAAAATACTTATCCAAGTTTGGGTTGTCGGCAATTGTTGGAACGCCGTCGAGGGTGTCGCGAAGCCTATGAAACTCCTTCTTGAAAACTGGCGAAAGTATTTGGAAGAATCAAAACAACTTCCAGAACTTCTGTATCACGGCACCACAGAAGTTTTTGATGCATTTGATATTAATAAAACAGGCAGAAGAGACAGCGGCAATATGGGCAGTGGAGTCTATCTATCAACAGATAGTGATATAGCCATGAGTTATGCAGAAGAAAACGCTAGACGATTTGATGGTGTTCCAGTTGTGTTAGAGGTCGAGCATAATTTAGATAATGTGGCTGATTTTAATAATCATATATCAGAACTAATACAGATGGGGGTAACCTTTCCACCTAAAGCAGACGATCCCGAAAGGTCAGCAATCTTAACGAAATATTTTACCGATAAGGAATTTGATGCTGCAAGTTCGGGTCACGAAGTTGTCGTCTTTGAACCAAACAAGCTAAATATTAGAGGCGTTGGAGATGTCCCATCGACAGAAGACGCTTTCAAGGAAAAAGCAAGAGCACAAGCCGATAAACTTGGGATCCCATATGAGGACTTGGGGCTATGAAACTCCTACTTGAAAATTGGAGACAATATCTTAACGAAGTTGAGATGGGTGAACCAACAAAAAATATTGGATATACTGCTTTTGTATTAGACGACAACTCAAAGCTTTTAGAGTATGTTCCCGAAGGGTGGAAAGAGTATGCTCATCATATGACGATCCTTCCTCCAACAGAGATGAAGCGTAGACTCCCGGCGCGATGGCTAGATTATGAAGGCTGTTTAAGGATTACTGCAATTGCTAAAAATGAGCAGGTTGTGGCAGCAAGAGTTGATTTAGAAGGTACGCCAATACCGATGAAAATTCGGGGGCTTCCCCACATTACAATAGCCACAAATCCAGAATCTGGTGGGAATCCATCGATGTCAAACGATTTTGTAGAAGAGGACTTTGAGCCGCTTGAAGAATCATTTGAAGTCTGCGGTAAAGTCGAAGAGGTAAGTAGAAAACAATGAAACTGTTACTTGAAAACTGGCGAAAATATCTAAAAGAGGCTAATGAAAATTTTCCCTATCAAATTTATTGTGATATGGATGGTGTTCTTGTAGATTTTGATTCTGCTACTTCAAAGATTTTGAATGATTTAATTGATAACCCCGAAGAACACCAAGACAACAAAAAGCTTTATAAAGCAATTCTTAAAGCAAAAAAAGAAGTTGGTGATAAGGAAATAACCAGCGACCATTTTAATTTTGGTTCACCTTACAAAAAAGTTATAGATTTAATGTTTAGGGCATTAGCCACCAACAAAGATTACTGGGTTGAGATGGATTGGTTGGAAGGCGGCAAGGAGCTTTGGGATTTTATTAAACCCTACAAGCCCATTATTCTTACAGCCCCGGTACAAACCTCAGATGCTTCTAAATTAGGGAAAGAAGAGTGGTGTAGAGAACATTTGGGTAAAGATATCCAAGTCATTGTTGATGCTAAAAAAGAAAAATATGCCAAGCACGAAGGCAAAACGGGGTTATTAATAGATGACCGTGAAAAGAATGTAAATAGATTCAAAGCCGCTGGGGGTAAGACGATTCTTTACATAAATTATGATAGTGCAAAGCAGCAAATAAAACAAATAATTGACAATGGAGAGAACAAATGAAACTCCTACTTGAAAATTGGCGAAAGTTTGTTGCTCTTCACGAAGCAGTAGGACTTCCAAACATTGTTTATCACGGAACAAGCCTTCACAGGTTTAATAAAATGAAAAAGGATAACTTTAACACTGAACTTTTATATTTTGCTACTGAACCTGATGGGACAGATATGTATTGGCGAATGGCAGTAGAAAATGACGAAATGGCTGGAATAAACGAAGATGATAACCCACCTGTAATTTTATATCTTGAGCTTCAACAGCTACAGACAAACGGGGAGCTTGGACCTGATTGGGATGATATGGGGGCAGCATTTCGCCAAGGTGAAATAGATAAACCCCCCGAAGAAGTATCGTGGGAAGAATCAATAGATTTTGGAGGCACTGCTTCATTTAAGGGAAACATAAAAAGTGCCATTAAAAAAGTGGAGATTATAAAATGAAACTCCTACTTGAAAACTGGCAAAAATATTTGACAGAAAAGAACTTTGATGATTCGAAGTTTCCTTTTCCTCAACCAGCTTCTGCCGCAGAGGCAGAGAAAATCTTTACGGGCGGCTTAAAAGACGGCGATCCTAATGATGATATGGTCAAAATAAAAGTCTCATCCGACATTGCCCCCTGTAAAGATTTGTTTCCTACGCAGCAGGAAGTTATTCTAACCAATGCTTTAGAAGTCGCTTTGCGAATCCAGCTTGGTAAGCTTCCGCTTGGGGGAAATATTGGAGCGATTATTAGCGAAGACAACCGCATTATGGATGGTCATCACCGATGGGCTGGTTCTTGGTTATCCGGTGGTGGAGATATAATGATTGGTGGAGTTTGGGTAGGAATGCCTGCCAAGCAGTTGGTGCCTGTTCTTGCCGCAGTGGGAGACCATTTTCATCCCGGTAAACGCAACCCCGGTAGAGATGTAGAGAATATTTTTAATATTGGAATCGAGGCTGTGGGGGAGTTGCTTCAAACTCTTACCACAAAGGAAGGCTACAGTCGCTGGTTGACTCCAGACGAGGCAGTCGAGGCTTGTAAAATATTGGCTGGTTCAGTCGAGAACACAGAAAAACTTTTTGTCAAGCGGCTCAAAGAAATACAAAAAAATAAACCACCGAGTTGGTCGCCGCCGCGAGAAGAAATGCCTGTTATCCGAGCGTCACAGGGTGAACATATTAAAGTTGCCAATGCTATTGAGAAAGGACAAATTGATATTTATGAACCATATATGAAGGAGTCTTGAATGACATTTTATAAAAGCTGGAGAAAACATCTGAAAGAAGGTGTTATCACCGAAAGCACAAAACTACCAAAGGGGCTATATGGAGGCTTAGAAAAGTTTCTTTTGGCTTCGAAGTATTGGAAAGCTGACAATACAATTATTTACACGCCCGGTTTCCCACAAACTGAGATGGCAAAAAAGATGCAGATATCTTTACGGGCAGCGTTTAAAAATCTTGGGATTGATGATGTGGAGGCACTGGTTAGAAGCAAGGCTGCACAATATATTTATCCTGATGACGATGATCCACAAAACATTTTACACGGCGGCTTTTATAGCGGTCGCCCGAGAGAGAAGTCCACACTGCCAGCAAGAATAACTTTGTTTTTGCCGCTGGGTGAACCAGAAGAACAGTATAGTGAATATGATGCTGTTTTTGATCCAGAAGAGGCTTCTTTTAAGGTGTCTAATGCTGTGCGGCATGAACTTATACACCATTTTCAAACCAAAGCCCAAGCAGGTTCAAGAGGGGTTCAAAGGACAACTGCTTTTCAAAAGTTGTTGGACGACCCAAAGCAAGTTGTGGATAGAAATGACCCAAAATATTGGGACGAGTTTGAAATACAATATGACGCCGATACGGATGAGCCATTTTTACACAAAAGCGGCTTCAAAAACGACATTTACTTTGAAGATTATTTGACTCGGCACATTGAAATAGACGCCTATGCTCACCAATCAGCCGAAGCTCTTTTGAGGGCTTACGGCGAGCAAGGGGCTTTAGATGTAATCAGTAAAGATTTTGATTTACAAGATCCAACGCTTACGGCTGACGTTAAAAAATACAAAAACTACGTTACAGACAAGAAAAAACTAAATACATTTAGAAGTAAGGTTTATACTTACATCAAACATATGACCGAGGAAAACTAAATGAACACAAAGTGGCAGCGGTTTCTTTATGAATCTCACAATGGCGAGCAAAGCGCGGGTGTTCTTTTATATAAATTTCGCGATGGGTTGTATTATGTTTATTTGGTTCATGCTGGTGGTCCTTATAATAAGAACAATCCTCACGCTTGGGGTATTCCCAAAGGACATTTTGATCCCGGCTTGGATGACACCTTGCAAGATACTGCTGCAAGGGAATTTTCAGAAGAGGTGGGAATAAAAGTTCCCGGCGATCTAACTTTTGATTTGGGACAAATAATGACCGCAAGTGGAAAAAATGTTCAAGCCTTTGCTGCGGAGGGTGACTTACCACCGGGACATGTTCTATCCTCCAATATGGTAGACAAGATAATCAACGGAAAAATGATGACATTTCCCGAAGTAGATGAGGGAAGATGGTTTACATTTGAAGATGCCTATGGTATAATAAATAAGAAGCAGAGAGATTTTATTGTTGCGCTTGAAGCGGAAATGGACGATAAAACACAAAAACTATCCGAGGAATTGGACACCGACAGTTCTAAAGATTCCAAAGCAATTTTCATGGCTGGTGGTCCCGGTTCTGGGAAAGGAACACTCCTGAGTAAGATCGGAGCATATGATGAAGACATCCAGATTATTAACCCAGATGAACATTTTGAGCCGATGTTGAAAGCGGCAGGATTATCTCTCGATATGGACCATCCCGAACGAGAAATACGGTCTCAACAAGGAACCCTGTTTGTTCAAGCACAAAACAAAGCCAAAGAACAAACAAGAGAGTTGGTGCCCAAGAAAGCAGACATTATTATTGACGGCACGGCTGGTTCTTATATTAACATTCGTAAAGCAAAAGAACGTTTAGAAACTGCTGGTTATGATGTGGCTATGATTTATGTTGATGTTCCCTTGGATGTCAGTTTGGCTCGCAATGAAAAGAGATTTGAGCAGGGTGGCAGAAAAGTAAAGCCAGAACGACTTGAAAAATCTTGGCAAGCCGTAAACAAAAATAAAGACGCCTATGCCAGTTTATTTGGCTCCAACTTCTTTTATTTTGACGGGGCTGACGAAAAACCTGATGAACAGGTTGCTGATATGAAAAGAAAGTTCATTAGTTTTATCAGTTCCAGTTGATATGAAAAGAAAATCTAATAATTTTGTTAGTTCCAAGCAGTCTTTAGTCGAAGTCTATTTATAATATGAAGAAGGGCGACTTAGTAAGAATTACCATTAATGTTGTTACAACCGACAACGATACAAAGCTGTGTAGAGGTGTGGTTGTTTCAAAAGAACCTCAGTGGTTCAGAGCCATCGTTGTCGAGGACTATACCGGCAATAAAATGGTAAAGGTATATGTGCCGTCCACAGGTGAAATCAAAAAATACCACGCTTCGCAGGTTCAAATCCACAAAAGAATAAAAGAAAACTATTGACAATATCTTCAAAACAGGTATAATAGAATTATATAGAGGGAGAAAATATGAAATATCAAATTTGTTGTGATATGGACGGCGTGTTGTGTAATTTTACAAAGTCGGCTATTGACGTTATGAACAACAGCATTCAAAATAAAAACGAGTTCCAAAACACTGATCCAGAACTGTATGACCTAATTGATCGAACAGAAAAAGAAGTGGGTGGCTTTATTACACCTATCCACATTGGTTTCGATGTCGAATATAAAGCTGCACGCTTACTTATGAAGCGATTGATTACTCATGATGAGGATTTTTGGGCAAACTTGGAATGGCTTGACGGTGGAAAAGAGATCTGGAATAAAATCAAAGATCATAAACCCCATATCCTGTCTGCGCCCATGAAACACTCCAAGGAGTGTAAAGCGGGTAAGCGACGTTGGGTTGAAAAAAATCTTAAGCCGGTTCCAAAAAAGATTATTCTTGATGATAACAAAGGAAAATACACGAAGTTTGGAGACAAGACCGGATTGTTGATTGACGATAGGATCGATAATATTGAGGACTATCGGGACAATGGTGGAGCAGCCGTTTGGACCGAATCGCCGAAACTACAATCCGTCTGCAATATGATTGATCTGTTGATTCGTTCCTAGTTATATAAGAGGATTATAATGGACATCGACTACGACGCTTCTATTGTTACAAGAATAGCAGAAGTGATGACACTTGAAACCCAAACTAAGGTTCATGAGGATGCGACGGTGAAGACAATTATCCTCGCAGTGTCCCCATACTCCAAAAAAGAACAGGCTGAACTAAGTGAAAAACTTTTATGCCAATATTATCTGGGTTATCTTGATATTGATATTGATCTATCAGGAATTGAAGGTCCAGTTTATAATTTTAACATGAACAAGCCTTCATGACACGCAAACCTAAAACATTTTCTCAAGCGCGTGGACGTAGAGCAATTATTTATGCTTATACGGGTGTTGCGAACGTTGATCTGACCCTTCTTGGAGGCACACAGGGTATTGTGCTTGACCGAGAAGGTCACACCTATATCATTTTTTGTCCTGATGTCAATCAAGTTCTGACCTTTCACAAGGAACAGGTTGATATTATTTGGCGAGATGTTGAAGTCCGTAATCTTATGCGCTATCACCACAAACATCCTTTACAATCTTTCACAGAATAAACGCTAAAATTGCTTGACTATAAGCCTAATCCTTGGTATAGTGTGTATGTCTTGAGGGGATAACACTAGCGGAGTCATACAAATGAAACTTGCAAAAGCGATTAAGAAGATTGAAAAGCGTCTTGGAAAGAAAGGTTGTGTAACCATTTCAAATCCACATCATAACGTAAATTTTAAAGCTTGGGTCCAGCATGGCGATCAGATTCTAAGTTTTTGGACTTCAAACGGTGGGGAAGACGACTGCCATCTGTGGCACGTTCGTGGGGTCAACGACCATTCTGATCCTCATACTGATTATTTTGCGGGTACTCACCTTTCTAATCTGACTCAGGCACTGAACTGGCTTCAGCCTGCGCCATCTAAGTTCAAGAAGGGTGATGCCGTAAGGTTCAAAGATACTAAGCGTAACACGCGCTGGCTGCGTGCTGGAAAGGTTGGTATCGTTATTACTGACGAAGCTGCTACTGATCATTGGAGCGTTCTTTTGCCCGATGGTACGAAACAAACTTATTGCAACGTGCGAGATATCGGGCTTGTAGTATGATGCAGTTTGCTGCATGTCTCGTTGCTTCAATCAAGTTCAGCACTCTGACTACTTGGGGAGCAATTATTCCACTTGTGGCGTTCGTGCTTGATCGATGGATGGTTTGGGAAGGAGAAAAATACGAAAATATTGAGGATGTGCCAATTTTAACAAAAATAACAATGGTATTACCAGCAATGTCCATTTGGATAATGTTGTTAATTGCCCTGATCAAAACATCATAGCGTTTATATAAAATTTAGAACTATTTATAGGGAGCTTCGGCTCCCTTTTTTTGTAGGAAAAAATAAATGAACAAGCAACTTATCGAACAAATGGTCCGCAAAGAACTGACCAAGATACTCAAAGAGGACAACGCAGCCGATGCTATTTCTGCTTTAGGTGGTATCAAGGGTGATACACCCAGCAATCAATCTTCCATGAGTGCCAGTGACGCGCTGGCAGCAGCATTCGGTGATATAAAAAAGGATACATCTAAGCTGGATCGAGGCGAAAAAGAAACAGTTTATAAAAAATTGATCTTGGCTCTGAAAAAAGCACTTGCTGGGAAGTAATGAACTGCCGTTATAACTTATGCACAAATTACGTTTATGGATAAAAGGTCGAGGTGGGCGGGTTCTTATACTCTTTGTCTTTTTTTTGACTGTATCAATAGCTTCCGAAAGATATCTTAGAAAATATGTGGCGATAGAACAAGAAAATATCTCTCTAAAAAATGAACAAAACAAGATGATGGGTTATATCTCTTTGTTGGAAAAGCAGAGCCACACTTTGATAAAGCAAAATCAAGCTTGTTTCAATGACACCAATCGCGAAGGACTAGAAATTATTGCTTCGGTCGTTCATTTACGCATGTCACTAATAAAAACACTACAGACCGGACATACAATATTCAACGTAAACCATTGTGAAGCGGTTAGGAAGAGAATAGAAGAAATAGTAACCACCATCAACACTCACCAAGAATTTACTGCTAAACAAAAACAATATTTGATGGACATTGTTGGGCTTGAAGCAACTTTTTTTATGAGAGTTTGTGCCAAAGCACTTGATAAAATATAAAACTACTTATACTTGATGTATAAACTGATTAACAACGCCAACATCGATGCCGGAAAATACACTCAAGTGTTTGACGAGTTTTTTCCCTATGTAAAAGAGAAGTTAGGCTTTGATAAAGATTTTACAGTCGTATTTGAGTCAGACCCCGAAAACGCCAAAAAGTTTTTTGCCGGGACTGCACATTACGCCCCAGATACACACACAATAACGGTTTACATTGACCAAAGGCATCCAAAAGATGTGTTGCGGTCGCTGTCGCACGAACTTGTTCACCACTCACAAAACTGTCGAGGAGAGTTTGATGGCGGCATTGAGACCGGCGAAGGTTACGCACAAAATGATCCACATTTGTCGGAAATGGAAGATGAAGCCTATTTATTAGGCAACCGTCTTGTTCGTAATTACGAGGACGGTATAAAAACAAGAAACGAGAGACTTTATGAAACTCTCAAGAAAAAATTTACAGGAGTACAATCATGGTAGCACCATACATTAAACGACGACGAAGAGCAGCAGCGGAAGCCAAGGCGGCAGCAGAAGCTGCGGCGCAGGACGAAGCAAAGCCTGTCAAAAAAGCGGCGAAGACGCCTGCGTTGCCAGAGAAAAAAGTTGAAAAGAAGATCCCGGCTGCACCGAAAAAAGAAGTGGCAAAAAGAACTTTTTACCGTAAGAAGGAAGACTAAAAAAATGCCCGCACATTTACGAAGAAAGACCTTGGCGGCGGCGTCTAAGGAACCAGAAGAGACTGTTCCGGTGGTTGCCGATTCAAAAAAAGAAGTTTCACCAAAAGAAGTCAAAAAAGCACCAAAAGAAAAAGAGCCTGTTCCGCTGAATAAAAAGGCACAGAAGAAGAAAATGATCTAATGGACTTACGAAAGCTCACAAGAAAATTCATTATAGGAGAGGCTTACACGCCTTCCGCTGTTGGATACATAGAATCACTCGTTGAAACTCTTAAAGCGATGAGAACAGGGTCACAGCGGCAGGAGAGACGCCGTCAGGTGGCATTGGAGCAAGCCTCAAAAGCTCGGTTAGAGTTTCTGAGAATAGAACAGAAGATGAAGAAGCTGGAAGAGCGTATACAGGAATTGGAAGAGAACAAAAAATGATTAGTAGGATACAACTTATAAAAGAAGAAATGTTGCGGGACTATATTCGCAAATCTCTTAAACAAAAAGATCGCCTTGTGGAACAGCAAGAAAACCAACTTCGTTCTGTTATTCGTAAAATGATAAACGAAGCCACCGAAGCAGATCCTTCTGCAAATACTGGCATAAATGTTTTAGAAGAGTTATTGAACAACATTGCTACTCAGTTCAAAGACAACTATAAAATGCTCACCTCAGAACCATCTGAACGCATCTCATTTATCAAACACTTTATTGCCTTCGTGAATGATGCCTTGAACCAAGAAAAAATGAATGACGAGGCTGCTGACATTGCTGCGGCGATGATGGCTGATGAAGTTCCTGTAGAAGACGATAAAGGCTTGGATGACTTAGAAGAGGACATAGATGTATCTGTGGGTGAAGAAGAAGAAGTTTCGGGCGAGTCAGAAGAACAAGAAGCAGGTATGTTTCCCGACGTTGATAAAAACAAAGACGAGGATGAGTCTTGGATAAATATTGAAGGCTGTAATCCTGATGGTCGAGCGCGTGCGATTCTTGCTTTCAAAGACATCAAGAAAAAAATCCTTGATGCATATTCCACCATTGGTGGAAAGAATGCCGAACTGTTCAAGACATATCTCATCAAAAATCTTGATGCCTATCGTAAACAAGCTGAAAAAGAGATCCCCAATCCTGATGATGAGCTTGCCAATCTTGATCACACTGAGTTGAAATGCTAAAAAAAAAGAGAACTGGTCTCTTTCTAAAAAACTAAAAAAGCAAAACAAAATAAATAACGAGTTCGAAGCCATTCTTTCACACTTGTCTCTTGAAGAGATTGTTGCTCTAAAGGTTGAGTTGGCAGCAAAAGCTTGTGGTGGGAAGTTTTATGGAAACTATTTATTGAAGGCAACTAAATATATTGCTGATGAGGCTGTACTAAAATATGCTCTCGCAGCTTGTCAAACTCGCGCAAGCGCAGCAAGATTTTTAGGAGTTAGTTTACAGCACCTAAAAGCCATTATGAGGGTTTATCGAGTAAAAGAACAGCTAAGGTTGGATGAAGAATAATGTCGTTTAAAGTTGAATACGGATCGGATAATGTTTCTTTATGGACGCCTGCGGCATCTGCGTCATACACTCTATCTACCGGAAGCATTGTTGCTTGGGTGGATGCAGAACACACGGACAGCGTGGTAACTGCTACTGGTGATGCAACTTATAACAATGGATATAATGTTGTTGTAACATTGGCGGATCGCTTTAACAACAAAACTTTTGGGCAACCAAGTGCCGATGGTCGAACACACGCTCGTTATGCTGCGGCTGATCTAAGTGCATCCATAAACAGTAGAAGGACTGTTTGGTTTTCGGAACAAACACTTAGCAGTCCTACCTATGATGTTGTCCTGACAGCTTCAACAGGTGATTGGCAGTCACTTCTGCCTGCTGGTAATGAAGACCGAGCAGTTTTTGCTGTTTATAAGATTAACAGGTCTTATCCATATGATGAATCACATTTTGTTTATTCATTTGGTAATAATGCTGCTGATCAAGAATATAGTCAGGTTTTTTGGGTCACGGGCAGCACGCCACAAGAGAAACCGGGATATATTTATTTAACTAAAGGTGGTAGTCCCTATTATCTAAGCTATGCGTCGGGGTCTGGTAGACTTTATAATGAATCTGAGACACCGGAAGTTTGGTATCAATATCACAGTTCTTCTGGGGTTGGTGCTGTTACTAAAAATGGTTCTGAGAACCAAACCGAATGGTCTTATTCTGGTGCCACTTTAGCAACACACGATAGCACTTCAACCAAGTTTACTTTGGGTGACGATCTTGCTCTGTCTAAGAAAGGTTTTGGATGGACTTTGGGCGAGCTTATTATTATGGAGGGTGTGCCTGCGACCGACGACCGACAAAGAATCGAAGGTTACTTGGCTCACAAGTGGGGAACAACAGCATTATTACCAGCAGCACATCCTTATAAATCGGCTGCTCCTACAAACGGTCTTGTTCAACCATTTCCTATTTCTGAAGGTTCAGATGAATATCCTGAGATATCTACAGATTTTACGATCAATGTTTTTAAGAACATGTCTTCAGGTTATAAAAGAGAGCTTCAACAGGTTCCTTTTTCTCTTGCAACTAAAGGTCCGTCTACAATTAGAAAAAGATCTTCAGCTTATTCTAGTTCTTTAGGATAAAAATCCTTGACATTTCAGAAAATATAGGTATAATAGATTATGTAGTCTTAATCACATGGTGATTGACAGAACAACTCTTTTTTAACTTACTTCTAAATTTAGATCTCTTTAACTTTATTTTGTTTCTAAGTTATACTGTGTTATACACTGTGGATCACAGTATAACCAAGGACACCATGAAAGCGGACATTGTAGTTGATCTCCAATACGGAGACTGTGGTAAAGGCAAAGTTACACATTTTCTAGCTAAGACCAGAAATTATACTCACGTTCTTCGTTATAACGGAGGTTGTAACGCTGGTCATACTATTTTTCATGAAGGAAAAAAGTTTGTTACACATCACATTCCAAGTGGAGTCTTTTTTGGAGTTAAGAGTATAATTGGTTCAGGATGTGTTATCAACCCTACTCAATTTTTCAAAGAAATAAAGGAATTGGAAGACGGTGGGATCAATACTAAGGGAATGATCTTCGTCGCAAAAAACACACATGTGATTACAGACAAACATTTAGAGGAAGATAAAAAAGATACTGCCATCGGCACTACAAAAAGAGGCAATGGTCCAGCATATAGAGATAAATACGCTAGAGACGGTTTCTTAGCACAGGATATTCCAGAACTTCAGCCATACTTGATTGATTTACTTGAAGAACTCAATAATCCTGAAGTTTTTGTTCTCTGTGAGGGCGCTCAAGGCTTCGGCTTAGACATCGACCACGGTGATTACCCATTCGTTACTTCCTCCCATTGTACCGTAGCAGGAGCCTTGCTAAACGGCATTCCTCACCAAGCGGTCAATGAGGTATGGGGAATCATGAAGGGATATGAAACATACGTCGGCACAAAACAATTTGAGACCGATGATCCTATGTTTTCAGAGATCCGCGATGTCGGACAAGAATATGGAGCAACTACAGGAAGACCACGCCAAGTTAATTGGACAAATCTTCAGCTTGTACAAAAAGCGATAGCTATGAATGGTGTTACCCACCTTGTGGTAAACAAAATGGATGTGTTAGAAAAGGTAGATGTATGGAATTTTTTGAATAGTGGAAAGATTACAAAGTTGGCTAATCGGACTGAGTTTGAAAAATATTTGGTTGATTTTCTCAAGAGCGACCCATCGTCTCATCTTTCAAAATTTCATTTTTCTGATTGCCCAGAAACAGTATAGGAGAAAATAATGAAAAAGAATACAAAATACAAAGTTCACTATAAAAATGATCGACTTGATCAAGTGGCAGATTCTATGTACGATGTTCCTCATTTTGAAGAAGCCCTGATTCTTGCTCATCAGCATGTTGATAATCTAAACCAAGTTGTAGGCACGGGCTGGCGCATTATCGGGGTGTATGAAATCTTGTATAACTATGAGAAGTATTTGGCATCGGTACACTAAATACTATAAGAGGCAAAAATGAACAAACATTATCAGGTTGCTTTCTCTTGTCCGAAAACGGGCGAAACAAAAATTATCAATACTCAACAATTGTCATTTGCGCGTGCCGCATCGTTTTCTTATGTGAAAACACAGTGCTTAAAAGAAAACACTAAAGAAACATGGACAGTTGTTGCAATCTATGATGTGGATTTTAAATCAGATAAAATCCAGTTGTCATAAAATCTCGTAATATAACCACGCTCTGGGGGTGATTTTTGCAGTGGACACGAGATACCCGCAGGTAGGCACGGGGTTACAGGTGCCTTACCAACAAAAGGAATAGTTTACATGAGTCATTATTATTGGGCAGATAAAAAAACGACGCAGGACAAAGAGAAGCAAGAAGAAGAACCTCTTCAGCCAATCATTGTTCTTTCTCCCGAAACAGGTGGCTACAGTGAAGGCTCGCCTGTTGAAGTCCAAGACAATATGGTCATGTTTTATGGCGAAGTCAACGAAAGAAACAACAAAACTCTAAACAAGGTTTTACGAGGTCTGGATAAAGATCTCCAAACAGTGAAGGTAAAATATGGAGTCGAAGTCCCAATCAAACTATACATTAGTTCTTATGGAGGTTCTATATTTTCAGCTTTCTCCACAGTCGATACGATTCTTACTCTCAGAACCCCCGTTCATACTTATATTGACGGTTCTGCCGCTTCCGCTGCTACACTTATTTCAGTGGTAGCAGAGAAGAGATTTATTCACAGGAACTCCTTTATGCTTATCCACCAGCTTTCAAGCGTGATGTGGGGTAAGTATGAAGAGATGAAAGACGAAATGGAAAATCTTGATTTGTTGATGGAGCGCATCGAAGAAATTTATCGAGCGCATTGTTCCATTCCCAAAAAAGAGCTTACTGAGATTTTGAAACACGATCTGTGGCTCGATTCTGCCAAATGCATAAAATGGGGTTTGGCTGACGAAATAGTATAAAAAAGCTTGACATACCTTCTCAAACCAGCTATAATAATGGACAGGAGGTAAGAATGGGAACATTGGTATTTTTAGGTTATTTGATGTCAGCAGTCGCTGTGTATGGAGTGTGGGAATGGTGGACCGAACAATGAATCAACAAAAACTTCAAGAAGCAATCAAAACTTTTTCACAACAAAATCCACAAACGAATCTCACGTCACCAGATTCTCAAAAGCAGCTTGCTGCGTGGATTTCTTCTTTTCTGGGAAATAAAAATGAGAACGACCAAAAATCTTGTTGAAAAACACAGGGAACTGAGTAATGAAGTAAAGACCATCAGCGCAAGAAGCGGTCTTACACCAGATGAACAAAAAAATCTACAGGTTCTCAAAAAACTAAAACTTGCTTATAAAGATGCTATCCAAAAAGATTCTCGTTTATCATACGACGATTGATTATATGGGGTGAGTGTCCGAGTGGCTAAAGGAGGTGGTCTGTAAAACCGCTGGGCGCAAGTCCTACGTTGGTTCGAATCCAACCTCACCCACCGAAGCGAGCGTGGTGGAATTGGTAGACACAAAAAAGCACTTTCACCTTCGCCTCTACTACTTATTATAGTGGAGAAAGCAAAATGAAATTAAGAAAGTATTCATTAGAACAATTAACAGAGGCAGTGGCACAGTCTCTTTCCATGGCTCAAGTCCTCAAGAGGTTAAATGTTAGAGTTGCTGGTGGAAACTACACCACCTTGAAAAAAGCAATAAAACATTTTGATTTGGATGCAAGCCATTTTAGAGGGAAAGGTTGGAATAGGGGGGATCATTCTGGAATATTGAAATCTCATAGAAAATCTTTATCGTTAACAGAAGTTTTGGTAGAAAACTCATTTTACCAAAGCAACAATTTAAGAAAGAGATTGTTAAAAGCAGGAATAAAACAACATAAATGTGAGTGCTGTGGAATAGTTGAGTGGAATGGAAAACCTACTCCAATAGAACTTGACCATATTAATGGAATCAAAACAGATAATAGGTTGGAGAACTTAAGAATCTTGTGTCCTAATTGCCACGCTCAAACAAAAACCTATAGAGGTCGCAACATTAAAGTTGCTTGACAAAAATAGTGAGTTGAGATATAATAAATTATCAATATGCGAGCGTGGTGGAATCGGTATACACAAGGGTCTTAAAAACCCTCGCCCAATTGGGCTTGCGGGTTCAAGTCCCGCCGCTCGTACCAAGGAGAACGAAGAATGATCGGAAATTATAATGGCTTAACTATTCCAGAACTAATAGAGTTTTTGTTATCTCTACCAAAAGCAGAACACGAAGATGATATTGGCGAGGTTTGGGTTCGCAACGACCGTAATAACCCGTTTATAAGCAATCTGTGTTATACTGCTAGCAAACTAAACAAAAACGATGTGCTTCTTGGAATGGATTCTAGAATAGCTGACTTCATAAAAAAACGCGAAGAAGAAGAAAAAGAAGAATGATTGAACTTCAAGAAGACATTTTAGCAAAAATCCTTTCTTTAACAAAAGACTGCAAATCTGATTCGGAGATCATAAATGCAAAAACCTATACTATCATTGGAGAACAAAGAAACATGGGAGTGTAACTACTGCGACCTTGTTTGGAAAGACAAGGCGGCGTGGCTGAAGCACTTCAATGAAACTCACACAAGATGCGCCTATTGCAGCGCTGTGTTTTTCAATAGTGAATTTGATGATGATTACTGTGTCTGCGCCGAGTGTCGCTTAAAGGAGAACGAAGGATGAAAGAGGAAATAACAATGTGGTCTGATACCGTTGGAGGAATCACTGCCACCTGTCTCTATGATACAGAGGATGAACGCTACATAGTTTCATGTTCAATGGGAGATTTATCATTGGAAACTAAGTGGATCAGAATGGGGTATGAGCCGCGATTTGGAATGGATGAAATGGATACCATTCGCTCAAGGCGAGAAACAGAGAAACTGGCGAAGGAGTTGGAGAACGAACAGTGAGTAACAAGTGGTATCTCTACGTCCTATTGTGTAGCGACGATACGTTTTACACAGGGGTAACAACAGATCCCAAACGAAGACTCAGAGAACACAACATAGGCAATCGTGGAGCCAAGTATACAAACTCCAGACGACCGAGCAGGATGATCTATTGTGAAGAACACCCTGACCAATCAACCGCTCAAAAAGCCGAACACACATTCAAGAAGTTAACGAGAAAACAAAAAGAGAAGATAATTAATATATGAGCAAAAAAACCATTATTAGAGATTTTCAAGAAGAGTTCGTCCTAAGCGACAAGTATGAATATGATTTTGATAAGGATGTGTGCGGAAAAACTATTGAAGTGACAGTTCCTCAGTCTCACGCCCACCACATCAGACTAAAATTACCAAGGTGGTGGCGCAAATACAGAACCATAGTGTGTTATAAAGACCAAAGAAAAACAAGCGACGAAGACGATGATGAATAAAAACGTAGAGAGGAAAGCAACTGGCTTTTGTGATGGCTGCTGTGGTTGTATCAAGCCCTGTGGAAAAAAACAGGACTAATATATAAGCCTCCGTAGCTCAGTTGGATTAGAGCATCGGTTTTCTACACCGAGGGTCGCAGGTTCGATTCCTGCCGGGGGTGCCAACTAATTCACACAACGCAAAGTGGGTGTAGCATAGATAGTAAATGCGCGGATCTTATAAGTCTGAGATAGTGGGGGCAGTACCCATCACCCATACCATTTATAAGACAACATACTACTTATAAGCGGAGGTGTTATTATGAACATAAACACTAAAATTTGTAATGTATGTAAAAAAGAAAAAAAAATAAAAGATTTCTCAAGGAATAAAAAATGTAAAATATGTCATAACAAGTGGCAGAACGAATATTATCACAAAAAGAATAAAACCAAACACATTAAAAGGGTTAAAGAAAACAATAGAGAAAATAAATTTATGCGCCAGCATAAAATGATGGAATATTTGACAAAACATTTTTGTGTAGATTGCGGGGAATCAGATCCTGTTGTGCTTGAGTTTGATCATATAGAACCTGAAACTAAAAAAAAGGGTGGGGTTTCAAGACTAATGACAACACAAAGTTGGATTTCTTGGAGTGTCATTCAAGAAGAAATTGATAAATGCGAAATTCGCTGTGCAAACTGCCACCGCCGCAAAACAGCAAAACAGTTTAATCATTATAGGTTTCTATTATCGCAGTAAAGAAGCTCCCATCGTCTAACGGTCAGGACACTGGTTTTTCACACCAGCAATGAGAGTTCGATTCTCTCTGGGAGTACCAAACAAGGAGGAAAAATGTATCGCATTTGCAATTTTGTGGCAGGAGATCATCTTTATAAATATGATGACTCAGAGTGGAAATATAAGGGACAAATTACCACGGTGAATGACGCCTCATACGGTATTCGCAGTGATAAAATCTGTGGTATCATAATGGTAAACAAAAGTCTATGTGAAACACAGGGATATATTGCCTGTCAACACCCAACACCGGATTATAATTGGTGAAGCAAGTAAAACTAAATCTATCGGAAGAAGCATACGATAGACTTGACAAAATACGCCGCAAGGAAGCACCGACACAGCGTAATAAAACATTTTGTCGAGATCTATTAGAATCAATGATTGCAGTCTTTGAAGAAGACTATAAAAAGAAGGAGAAAAAAAATGTTCGTAAACGACCGCAAACACGAAAAAGAAGCAAATAGATTTTTCTATGGATCGCTGGCATTGTTGTCCACATCCTCAACACTTTTCTTTTATTTCATCACAATGTGAGATAGGGCTTAAATAACGGCAAAAACAATGTATAATAAAGACAAGTGCCACAACAATACCCGTGCAAATCTAATGACAAAAAAGAATGGCAACCCAACAGAAAAAGACTTTCCGAAGCAGAGTGGAAATTACGCACCGGAAATTCGCAATAAAGAAACTGGTGGAATGTATTATAACCACTCAACGATTTATAAGAAAGAACCAGATCCCTTTGATGATGTTAAACAGACTGTTCCAACAGCCAAAGAGAAAGTAAACCACCCTGACCATTATAATGCAGGAAAAATTGAAGTTATTGACGCAATCGAGGATTGGGGGCTTGACTTTATCGAAGGAAACGTGGTAAAATATATTACAAGAGCGAAACACAAGGGAAATACCCTTGGTGATTTGAGGAAGGCAAGATGGTACTTGGATTATCGGATTGCCGAGCTAAATGACAAAAAGGAGTAAATTATGTCAGTTACTAATACACTACAGACAGTTGTAGATCAGCTTTCAGAGGCTATTTCGGATGCACAGAAGTGTGACTCCGGTAACAAGTCCGCTGGAACTCGCGTTCGAAAGACCGCACAAGTGGCAGTCAACGAGTTGAAGTCTTTGCGTAAGCAGGTTCTTCAGACTCGATCGACTGATAGTTAGGCGAAAGGTGTCACGAGGGCGGGGAAAGCCCCGCCCTCACATCGCCTTGTAAGCATAAGTGGCGATGCAGCGGATTTGTAATCCGCAGAAATTGGTTCGATTCCGATACGAGGCTCTTGGAGGGCAAATGTTACTAAAGGTTTCAAGGGTTGGTGTTGGCGCACAGTTGCCATCAAGGTCAAACCCGTCAGATGCTGGTGCAGACGTTTTCTATTGTTCACCCAGCGGCAAGAAAGAAATTGTTGTTTGGTCAGGAGAATCAAAAATTCTTCCAACCGGACTCAAGGTTGAAGTTCCACACGGTTATATGTTAGAAGTAAAAAACCGTTCTGGAGTAGCAGCAAAAAAGTCTTTGGTTGTTGGCGCTTGTGTAATAGACTCTGGCTATAGTGGCGAAATTTTTGTGAACCTTCACAACATTGGGAATAGTTCACAGACAGTAAAGAACGGGGACAAGATTGCTCAACTGGTATTGATTCCCGTAGTTCAATGGAGATCAGTTGAGGTCAAAGAAAATAATTTATACCAAGATCCACTAACCATCTCAATTAGAGGTGATGGTGCGCTTGGAAGTACAGGAGAATAAAATGGAAGTTGTTACTTGGAAAGAAAAGATTAAGAAGGCTGTGGACAACAAGGTTCACACCAAGGTGCGTCTGTATACCGAAGACTCTACGTCTGTGTTTCATTACACTGGAGATGGTGAGTCGAAAGCCCTCAAGGAGTTGGGTTCTTATCAGACTCTGGCTGATTTGGTTTCTGTTGCGCCCTTCTCTTCGCGGGGAGCCTGTAATGTTATGGACACATTGCGCGATGAAAGCCTGATGGGTGGTTATTACCGTGGAAACAATGAGTTCACGGAGCATCTGGCTGATGTTTTCGCGACTGATTGGATTTGTTCAGAAAATGGTTGGATTGAAGTCAATCTTGATCAAGTGGATCATAAGCGTGCAAACGCGACAGTGACTCACAACGTTGAAACAGACGTAGACACAATCCTCAAGGCTGGTGATAATCAGCTTATTGGTTGGACTGCTTCTTTTGATACAGAGTTGGGTCGGATGCTTGTCGAGTGTGAATAAAAAGACTTGACAAACAACAAAAATAAGCTTATAATGTAGAAACAAGATGAACCGTTGGTGACCCCAGCGGTTCATCTCATACAAGGAGAAAAAAAATGACGTTGAAAGAACAGCAAACACAAATCAATAAATTGCAAGCTCGTATCACTACTTTAGTTGATGAGCTACGTGTTACACAGGCTGATGTTAAAACTTTTAAAGAGGCTGTCGCACGCGATATGCAACGAGCTTTTGAACAAATCAAAAAATAAGGAGTAACACATGGACGACTTTGAGTTTCCAGTTAACCTGCCAGACGGCTGCACATTTGACTATTCTATCAAGGATTCATATTATGAAAATGATTATGGGGTCTTGAATGATAAAGATCTTTCCGGTCTTTTCGATGATTGTGAACAAGATGATGACGAGGAATAATGGATAAGCAAACACAAAAGATAATGTTCAGTAGCAACTCTAATGAATGGAGAACTCCACAAGATTTTTATGATAAACTAGATCGAACCTTTCAGTTTGATTTGGACCCGTGTTCGACACACGAATCTGCCAAATGTAAAAAGCATTTTACTGAAGAGGATGATGGTCTAACACAGGATTGGTCAGGTCATAAAGTTTTTATGAATCCTCCATACGGTCGCGGAATCGATAAATGGTTGAACAAGGCTTTTGAAGAAAGCAAAAGTAAAAACACAACAGTTGTTTGTCTTATTCCAGCACGAACCGATACGAAGTATTGGCACAAATATTGTATGAAGGCAGACGAGATTTATTTTGTGAAGGGTCGTTTAAAGTTTACTCAAACTCTTGGCGCAGATGGTATGCCACTTTCGGAAAAAAACTGTTGTAACACAGCCCCATTTCCGTCCGCAGTGATAGTTTTTAGGGGACCACCAGTTGAAGGAATGGCACGAAACCATGTTCGAATATCAACATTGGAAAACAAATAATGGGAAAGATTGAAGAAGTAGTGGAGAGCCTTTGTAACTCTGAGGGTTTGACAACGATTGAGGTTTTCGAAAAATACCCCGATCTTAAACGTCTAAAACACCAAGAAGAATTACAAGAGAAGAAGAAGGTTGTCAACGAAGACAAACAACTACTTAAAGGGTGATCGAATGAGCAGCTACAAACAATTTTATAACAAACACGCAAAAAAAATGACCCATTGTCCTACCACTGGCAAGGAAGGACAACCAATACCGGGGAACCCTCTGGTTTGGTATGTAGAATATAAGGATCATCGTGGACATAAACAGGTTTCACGGTGGTCATATGCTACTGGTCGCAAAGTCTGTCCTTCAGCCGAGGACACGAATATTGTTTAAGGAGAAAAAAACAATGAGAGATTTGAGTATTATTATTGCATTTATCGCTATTATTTTATCGGCGTGTGGTCCCAAGGAGAACACCGATAAAGACGCTGTAATCAAAACCGCGACTACTGACGTTGGAGAGTTAGAGGACACTTCTGAGTTACCAACAGACGCAACAGAAACCAACTCTGACGCAACTGCCACACTACCAGAGGAAGTATCAGATACAAAGAAGTAAAAAAATAAGGCAAATACGAAGGGGGGCGTCCATCGCCCCCCTTCATCTATTTGGGGACTATTTATATCAATGGCAAAAAAATCTTATGTCTTAGACACAAACGTCTACCTAACAGATGCTCATTGCTTCAGAAAGTTTGGCACAAATGATATTGTTCTTCCCATAAAAGTTCTGGAAGAAATAGACAAACATAAAAAGCGGCAAGACGGTGTGGGAGCAAATGCTCGCCACGCCATTCGTCTTTTAGATGAGCTTAGAGAAAGAGGAAACCTTCATAAAGGTGTTCGTATAGGAAAGGGCTTAGGAATAATTAGAGCAGTTTCCAGTGACACTTCTCTTTTGCCTTCTAATATGGATCGCCAAGACTCCGACAATATTATTATTGCGGCTGCTCTTGGGGAACAAAAGGCTTTTCCAACCCGTAAGGTAGTGGTTGTTTCTTTAGATATTAACCTCCGCGTTCGATGTGACGCCATCGGTCTTGCCTGTCAGGATTATCAAGAAAACCAAGTAATAAAAGAGAAAGAAACATTTTATTCTGGACTTGCAAAGCATCTGGTTGACGATGAAATCATTGATAGGTTTTATTCAGGCGAAGAAATGTTCATCGAAAAAGATAAGGGCGAGTTTTTTCCAAATCAATTTGTAATGCTC
>TARA_R110002124_G_scaffold63350_42_pt1 | contig 43938 bp, 55 predicted proteins | sample TARA_R110002124 | Tara Oceans TARA_R110002124 (sample SAMEA4397445) | marine metagenome | biome: Polar Biome; feature: [SRF] surface water layer (ENVO:00010504); material: water (ENVO:00002006), including particulate matter (ENVO:01000060) such as... | depth 5 m
TACTCCTGCCGCGCCGCCACATGCGAAACGCTGGAGCCATCGGCCCCGGCCTCATCGCCAAGCGGATCGAATACCGTCAAACCGCTGGAAAACAGCGAACGGAAAATCACCCGCTCGGCAATGCCATCGGCAACCCGGCAGCCAAATCGCGTCGAAATGGCCTCCAGCGTACTATGCACCTGGCGGGCATTGCGCGACCCCAGCATGGAAATCCGGTTGCGCACCAGAACCCAGTCAATGCTTTCGCCGGTAACCGACAGGCGCTCGGAGCGCGCGCGCTGCACCAGGCGGGCATAGTGGCTGGTCTCGACCGGCTGGCCGGTTTCAGGATCCACTCGCGCCAGTACGTTGAGGTCGATCAGGCTGTCATTGACCGGGGTTACCAGCGTATCGGCCAGTGAATGCGCCAGACGGGTGAGGTTGGTGTCAAAGCCAGGCGTGTCGATGATCACGAAATCGGCGCGATTCTCGACCTCGCCGATGGCGCGGCGGAAGACGTCGAATTCGGCCTGGTCATTCTCGCGGACCGAGTCGCCCCAGGCCGAGGGAAGATGGAAGTGCCGGGGACTGGGAAGAACCAGCCCGCGCTCCTGCGCATGGGCCCGGCGATTGCGCACATAATGGGTAAGGGTCTGCTGGCGGCTGTCTACGTCGATGCTCGCCACGCGATAGCCGGCATGCAGCAGATAGATGGCAAGATGAAAGGCTGTCGTGGACTTGCCAGAGCCCCCCTTCTCGTTCCCCACCACAATGACATGCGCACAGCTTCGCGCCATCGCCGCCCCCAAATCAGTGCGCCAATCGCACACTGCTAACAACGACTGCCATGGTTAACAGGCCCTTAACATCGAGCCGTGCACCTGCCTAGATAAGCCCCAGCTTGGCAAGGTCCGCGGCCAGCGCCAGCGAATCGGCATTTTCATTGGCACCAAGGTCCGGCGGCGCATCGGCGGGCGCCAGATAGCGCCAGCCCTGAAACGGCCGCTTGGGATAGGGAACCGTGCGGATCAGGTCGGGCGCCAGGATGATGTCGCAATAGGTCTTGCCCTCGTCATCGGCAAAGGGAGCCAGCCGAATAATCGGCTGTCGACACACCACCTGCCCAGCGATCACCCAATAGATCGAGGACTGCCCCTCCATCTCGGCGGCACGCTTGGGCATCATCCGCGTGCGATGGACATGCACGTCCTCGCCATAATCGGCATCCCACCAATGGGCGCGCTCATGGCGGTAACTCTCAAGCTCCTCATAGCTCGACACACCGACGCACAGCTTGATCATATGGATCATTCTCGGCCCTCCGGCCCATAAAAGAAGGGCACCCAAGTGGCCCGGGCGCCCTTCAAGAATATCAAAGAGTGAAAAACTCTAGCGCCTAAACGCCAGCAACCACGGAGAAAACCAATCCCATCGAGAGTAGACAAACCATCGTCCAGCTTGCCGCACGCCACATTGTGGCTCTCGGTTGACTACGCATATATCGCTCCTTGTCAGCCGTTCACACCTGGGCTCCCGGCAGATCGCTCCACCCGCAATGCCCAGTAGCAAACCGTTAACGCTGTCACAAAAGCATTGCAAGCGGCGAAGTTGCCACAGTCCGAAGTGCGCCAAAGGCAAAATCGCGCCGGTGACGCGACATGGGCTGAGGAGGTCATGACCGCCACGCCGGGACGTCGAGCTGTCTCGATGTCGAGGAAATAAGCACTTATTCCCAGCGATTTACGCCGTGCAATGCGTGACCTGATGGCGAGACAGCAGTTCTTTCGGTGCCTTTGGGCCGGGTCCGGAGCAGTCCGCTAGAACAGCCCGAACCACAGGCCCGCAATCCCCAGAAATGCAAAAAAGCCCACCACGTCGGTGACCGTCGTCACGAATACGGCGGAGGCAATGGCGGGGTCCGCCTTGAATTTGTCCAGCGTCAGCGGAATGAGAATGCCGGCCGTTCCAGCCACGGCCATATTGATCACCATGGCCGCCCCGATCACCGCGCCAAGCTGCAGATTATTGAATCGCAGCCAGGTCACCAGCCCGATCAGCACGGCAAAGATCACGCCATTGATCAACCCGACCACCATTTCGCGACTGATCAGCCGGCGCAACCGGCGCCCATCCAGCTCGCGCATCGAAAGCGCCCGCACGGTCACGGTCATCGTCTGGGTGCCGGCATTGCCGCCCATTGAAGCCACGATCGGCATCAGCACGGCCAGCGCCACCATCTGTTCGATGGTGGCATTGAACAGCCCGATCACCATCGACACCATCACCGCGCTGAACAGATTGATGATGAGCCAGGGCACCCGGCTGCGCACGGTATAGATGGTGCTGTCGGAAATATCCTCGTCGCCCACGCCGGCGAGCAGCTTGATGTCCTCGTCCGCCTCCTCGTGGATGACGTCCACGATGTCGTCGATGGTAAGCACCCCAACCAGCCGGTTGCTCTCGTCCACCACACCGACTTCGACCAGATCGTAGCGCTCGAAATCGCGCGCCGCCTCTTCCTGGTCCTCATTGGCGTCAACCAGCACCAGATTTGTGTTCATCAGCGCCTCGATCGGCGTGGTCCGGTTGGCGCGGATGAATTTGTCGAGCGGAATGGTGCCAAGCACCTGATAGGCGGCATCGACCACATAGAGCTGGTAGAACTCGTCAGGCAGTTCACGCTCTCGCCGCAGATAGTCGATCGTCTGTCCCACCGTCCAGAACGGGGGGATGGCGATAAAATCGGTGAGCATGCGGCGCCCGGCCGAATCCTCGGGAAAATCCAGGCTGCGCTTGAGACTGAGACGCTCGAAAGTGGGCAGCTTGGCCAGGACTTCATCCCGGTCCACCTGCTCCATGTCCTCGAGGATGGCGACCGCGTCGTCATTGTCCAGACCCGCCACGCCGCGCGCGATTTCCGCGTTGGGCAGCTCCTCCATCAGCTGGGTACGGACCGATTCATCGACCTCGGTCAGCGCCGAATAGTCGAACCGGTCACCCAGCAACCGCACCAGCTGCACGCGCTCGTCGGCATCGATCGATTCCAGCACGTCGCCAATATCGGCCGTGTGCAATTCCGCCATAACCAGCGCCAGATCGTCAGCTCGGCCGGCAAGCAGAAACGCCCGCAAGCGCTCAAGCCAGAGCGGACTGATGCGGTCATCTTCATCGCGGAAGACATCGGGATCGATGCCGTTGTCGGAATCGGGACTGGTGTCGGAATCTGAACTCAATGGGGGGCCCTTCGTGCCGGCATTGCGGGGCCCCCAAGCTGTAAACAAAGCCGCCCCACTGCGCTAGCGCCCGATCAGCGAATTCGAGTGGCCAAATGACAAAACTTCGTCAGTTTGCGGCCCTCCCGCTGACCGCCAATGGCCCGCCCAAAACAAAAAGGGCCGCCCCGAGGGGCAGCCCATTTTTCCTGCTATCTCAAGATAGCTGGTGCGGTCGAGAAGACTCGAACTTCCACGCCCTTTCGGGCACAGCGACCTCAACGCTGCGCGTCTACCAATTCCGCCACGACCGCACATTCTGGTAGAGCCAAGCCCACCGGGCGAAGCGATTGGGGATGTAGCAAAGGTTCCCGCCAACCTCAAGCGGTTAAATCGAGATTTGCGTTTGCCTGTGGAGAGTGCCGTGCATCACCCGGCAAAGCAGGAGGCGGTTATCGCGACAGCGCCCCGGTTCCACAGTGCTGAACCCGGCAACTTGATTTTACCAAACCGTATAAGCGCCTAGCGATGCCGTGAAGTCTTTCCGGTGATCTGCACACGCAGATGACCGTCTTCGACGCTCACTTCGCCATGGGCAATCAGCGTACCATTGGCATAGATGCACAATGGATCGTTTTCACTGGCATCCAGCTCGATCACCGCACCACGGCCCATGCGCAGCAAATGGTGGATCGGCAGGTTGGTGGCACCCAGTTCGACGGTGATGTCCACTTCAATATTGTCTAGCGTGCCCATAGATATGTCTCTAACCCCGTCCCGGCACCCGACAAGGTGACTCCGAATTTCCTGCGTGAAGGCATCCTCTGACAACCATGGTTATCGAACCGTTAACAAAACCTGATGACACCGGCGAAACCCGTAACAAAATGGTACGGAACGATGCCGAGCCCGTCGCCTGGGTGATTTCCGCCCAGCCGGTGCCCTATCCCGAGGCTTTGGCGGCCATGAAAGCCCGTGCGGCTGCCATCGCGGCCGGCGAGGCGCCCGAGGCGGTGTGGCTGCTCGAGCACCCACCGCTGTACACCGCCGGCACGTCGGCTCAGCCTACCGACCTGCTCTCGGACCGTTTCCCGGTCTTTGATGCCGGGCGTGGCGGGCAATATACCTATCATGGCCCCGGCCAGCGCGTGGCTTATGTCATGCTCGACCTGACCCAGCGCGGCCGCGACATCCGCAGCCTGGTGCAAAACCTGGAAGACTGGGTGATCGATACGCTGGCTGCGCACAATATTACCGCCCGGAGTCGGCCTGCCCCGCGTATTGGCGTCTGGGTCAAGCGGCCCGAAAAAGGTGTTCTGGCCGAGGCCAAGATCGCTGCGGTCGGTGTGCGGGTCTCCAAATGGGTCACCTTTCACGGCATTTCGCTCAATGTGTCGCCCGATCTGGACCATTATGACGGCATCGTGCCTTGCGGCATCGCCGATGCCGGCGTCACCAGCTTCGAGGACCTGGGCCATCTGGTGTCCATGCCCGAGGTGGACACCGTGCTACGCCGAACCTTCGAGGCCCGCTTCGGTCCCACCCGCGACGCAACCGAGCAAAGTCTGCTCGGGGGTGACGCGCCGCGCCAACTTGCGTAACAATCGAATCGAAACCCGTTTTGAGCCAAATTCAAAGGATCCCGTCATGACGCTGGACGACCTGAAACGCTTGTTCACCCGCCAGACCCTGTTCCGGCTCGACGCCATCCTCTCGCCCAAGCTGGTACCCATTCTCTATGCGCTGGGACTTGGCGCCATCCTGCTCTGGGCGGTCAGCCATTTATTCTTCAGCTTCAGCTTCGGCTTTGGCATGGGACTATGGGGACTTCTGGAAATTCTGGTGTTTGGCCTGCTGGCTTTTGTCGGCCTGCGCATCGCCTGCGAGGCCCTGCTGGTCTGGTTCAAGACCCATGAGCAGAGTGGCGAGACTGTCCACCGCTCGCGCTATTCGTCTTCGCTGATCGATGAAGTGCGCGACGCCATTCGTGACCTGGCAGAAGCCGGCGACGATCCCGATTATGCCGAGGCGGACGAGTATATCACCCCCGCCACCGAGCCTGCGCCCTTCGTGCCGCCAGCGCAGCCGACCGCTGCGCCCACGCCCACGACAGCCCAGCGCGCGCCGGCTACCAAGCCCGGCGAAACCCACAAGCCGCGGCGGACCGCCAAGCGGACCCAGCCTGCCAAGCCGGCAGACTAGAAAAACTAAAGGCCGCCCAGACAATCATCTGGGCGGCCTTCTTGATTCTCTACATCAAGCTTAGTGCTTGTTGACGCTCCAGGCGCCAGGGCCCGCAAACACCAGATAGAGAAAGATAAAGCAGAACAGCACGGCACCGTCGCCGCCATTGGCCTGCGGGAACAAGCTCGATGGGAAATGCGCCATGAAATAGGCGACGGCCATCATGCCGCTCAGCACGAATGCCACCGGGCGGGTGAAAAATCCGACCAGCACGGCCAGACCACCAAACACCTCGAGCAGACCGGCCACCAGCATCAGGCCTTCGGTCGGCCCCATGGCTGGGACAGGAAAGCCGAAGAGCTTCTGCGTGCCGTGGGCAATGAACAGCAGCGCCGTGATGATGCGCAGCACGCCCAGGGCCTGCGGCGAATAGATGGACAGTCGATCGAACATGCATGTGCTCCTTTGAGACAGGTTGAACCACGCCAAACCCGTTGACGCCGTAGCCGACTTGTCTACGGGATTCGGGTTGTTGCGAATACCGACACAAATGCAGACGTGCTGTTCGCTGAACGCGATCAAACACCCGTCCAGCGCTACAAGGTCCCGGCTACCGCACAGCTGCCCCGCGCCAGTCGAGAGACGGTCACATTGCGTAACCATCAATTTCTCTGTATGACGCGCGCAATCCTTCTCCCCATCGGAATATCAAGCTCTCATGAGCCAAGCGCCTAAAATCGGCCTCGTCAGCCTCGGCTGCCCCAAGGCCCTCGTCGACAGCGAACGCATCATGTCTACCCTGCGCGCGCAGGGCTATGCCTTCAGTCGTGATTATGCCGGAGCCGATATCGTTCTGGTCAACACCTGCGGCTTCCTCGATAGCGCCAAGCAGGAATCGCTGGAAGCCATCGGCGAAGCCCTCAACGAAAACGGTCGCGTCATCGTTACCGGCTGCCTGGGCGTCGAGGAAGAGCTGATCCGCCAGACCCATCCGTCGGTGCTGGCCATCTCCGGCCCTCACCAGTACGAGAACGTGGTCAATGCGGTGCACGAGCACCTGCCGCCCGTGCCCAATCGCTTTGTCGACCTGGTGCCCGAACAGGGTCTCAAGCTGACCCCGCGCCACTACGCCTATCTCAAGATTTCCGAGGGTTGCAACAATCGCTGCTCGTTCTGCATCATCCCGCAGATCCGCGGCGATCTGGCCAGCCGTCCCGCCGCCGGCATTCTGGGCGAGGCCGAGGGGCTGATCCGCAACGGCGTCAAGGAACTGCTGGTGATCAGCCAGGACACCAGCGCCTATGGCGTCGATATCAAATATGCCGAGAGCAATTATCGCGGCCGGCCGGTCAAGGCCAAGTTCTACGACCTGGCCAAGGAACTGGGCCAACTCGGCGCCTGGGTGCGCCTGCACTATGTCTACCCCTACCCCCATGTCGATCAGATCATGGAGCTGATGGCCGAAGGCCTGGTGCTGCCCTATCTCGATATCCCGTTCCAGCACGCCTCGCCCAAGGTGCTCAAGGCGATGCGCCGGCCGGCGCATCAGGACAAGACGCTCAACCGCATTCTTAAATGGCGCGAGCAGGTCCCCGACCTCACCGTCCGCTCCAACTTCATCGTCGGCTTCCCCGGCGAGACCGAAGAGGACTTCGAGATGATGCTAGACTTCATCGAGGAAGCCGAGATCGATCGCGCGGGCTGCTTCAAATACGAGCCCGTCACCGGCGCCCCGGCCAATGAACTCGAGGGCATCGTCCCCGACGATGTCATGCAGGATCGCTTCGAGCGCCTGATGGAAGTGGCGCAGAACGTTTCCACGGGTCAGCTCGCCAAGAAGGTCGGTCGAACCATCCAGGTGCTGGTGGATGATGTGCAGCCCGAACAGAACAAGGCGATCGCCCGCTCGAAATGGGATGCGCCCGAGATCGACGGCCAGGTCATCGTCGCCAATGCCACCGGCATCAAGCCCGGCGACATGATCGACGTGCTGGTCACCGACAGCGACGAATACGACCTGTTCGCCACCCCGATCGCCACGCTGAACTAGACTCTATTTTCAATGCCTTGCCGGCATTTTCGGACTCAAAAGAAGAGGCGCAGCCACAAGCTGCGCCTCGTTTGTTTTGCAGACGTCAGGCCTGGCATGATGCGGCGGAGGGCACGTCCGACGCGATGCTCCAGTCGACACCCTCCCCCTTGTGGGGAGGGCAAGGGAGGGGGTGGTTAACCCCAATCGGAGCTCTCTCACCTTCACCCAGCCTCCCCCATCAAGGGGGAGGTGCCATTCGGTATGTGGCAGAAATCGGGAGACCGCCACAGGCAATCGCCCTGCCTCAAGGCACACCTGGCTCCGACGCCGCAGCGGCGGCAAGGCAAGACCATCTACGCCGATTTGCGCGCAAAGATATTGACCACATTGCCATCAGGGTCCCGCAGCAGCATCGAGCGGTTGCCCCAGGGCATATCGGCCGGCGCCATGGCAATATCGAGATCGGCGTCGCCCAGACCCGCGAGCACGGCGTCGACATCCTCGACCATGAACTCCAGCATCGCCGAATGGTTGGCCGCGGCCACGGCAGCACCGCCATTGAACTGGGCGATCATCCGTTCGGTGGTGATGGCCAAGGTAGCGCCCTCGAACCGGAATTCGACAAATTCGGGTGCCAGCCGGTTGGCCGCCTGCCCGCTCAGCTGGGCGTAAAAGGCAATCAGCCGGTCAATGTCATGGGTTACTAGGCGGGCAGAGGCAAATTTCATCGTGAGCTCCAGATAGTGTTAGAGCTTTCTGGCCGCTTACCGCGTCAGAATCTGTCAGCAGCGCTCCGCCAAATCCGATTCTGGTTCAATGCCCTGTCGCGAAGAGCGGACTCTCTTGCAGAGGCGCAGTCTGGCGGCTGCGCCTCTGGCAAACGCTGGTTGAACCGGCTAGTGCCAGCTCTTGAGCCCCAGCAGCTTTTCGCCCAGTTCAGTCAGCTCGGCTGTCTTGGCATTCTTCTTCTCCCATTCGCGCGGATCGCCTGGAAAGGCGTCGCGTTGCGGGTGATCGAGCTCGCGCCACAGCCGGATGCGCTCGGTGCGTTCGGCTAGGTTGGCTTCGTCGGCCGGGAACATGGAAATATACTGCGCCATGCGCACGCGGCCGTCCGAATGGTTGGGCCGCACGCCGTGAGCCAGCAATGTATTGAAGATCATCAGGTCGCCCGGCTCCATCTCGATATTGGTGATGGTTAGCCCCGTGGTGTCGGGGTGCATCGGATCGCGGTCGGCCGGTTGCGTCTTCACCCACTCGTCAAAATTGTAAAACAGCTCGGGGATGCACTGGAAACCGCCGACATCGCCATCCTGCTTGACGAGGCTGAGCACCCCCTGCACGCCGATCGGCAGCGGATCGAGTGAGGTGTCGCTGTCCCAGTGGATGAAGCCATTGGGGTTGCCCTTGACCTTCTTGGGGACATTCAGATTGGCCCGGTCGATGCTGGTCCAGAGTTCTTCCATGTCCCAGATATCGACAAAGGCGTCATAGATGCGCTGCTCCATCCGGTTGTCCCACAAATACTGGTGGTTGTAGATCTCCACCATGCCGGTGCCGTTGAGCTCCTTCATGATGTGATCGCGCCGCTGCGGGGCGTACCAGGTGCTCGGATCTGACGGATTCTTTTCATCAAATTCCCAGAGCAAAGCCTTGAGCCGCTCGACATTTTCCGGCGGCACCGCATTGCGCACAATCACATAGCCCCTGGTCACCCAGTGTTCCCAATCGGCTTGGCTCAGCACCCGCAACGGCAGCTTCTTGACGATATCCTTGAGCTGGGTGGTCACTACCTGTGTGGTCGGATGGCTGTCGCGCTTGGTTGCCGGCTGCATGTCTGTCTCCCATTGTCCTGCCCCGTTCGGGTTTGGCTTGCCGGACAAAACTAGCTGCCGCCGCTGCGGCTGGCTTGCCCGCAGCTGGCAATAGCTGATACTATTCTGGCGTATTGGAGCATCCATACGCCATATGAAGCCCTACCTCGAACGTTTGACTGCCGATGACGGCGCCTCCTGGGCGACGCTGAACCGGCGGCTGGACGATGGAATTCCGTTCCAGTGGCACCACCATCCCGAGTTTGAACTGACCCTGACGCTCAATTCACAGGGTCAGCGCTTTATCGGCGATCATATCGGCCGCTATGGCGATGGCGACCTGGTGCTGATCGGCCCCAACCTGCCGCACACCTGGCATTCGCTGGACCGCGCCGACCCCGCCCGGCCCCATATCGCGCTGGTGATGTGGTTCCTGCCCGAATGGGCGGAGCGGCTGACCGCCAATGCCGAGTTGCACGGCGTCGCCGCCATGCTCGCCCGCGCTGCCACTGGCCTGCATTTTTCGCCACACATTGCTGCTCAGGTGCGTCCGCTGGTGCAAACCCTGTTCACCCAGCCGGCAGTAGACCGTTTTCTCAGCCTGGTACGGGTGCTCAACGTGCTGGCCGGAGACACTGCGGCCAGCCCTCTGTCAGCCACCGCCCCGGCGCTGGTGCTCGCCACCGCCGATCGTGGTCGCATCGATCGCGTGCTGACCTACATCCACAATCACTTCGCCGAGCCCATTACGATCGCCCGGTTGGCCGACATCGCCGCGCTCAGCCCTTCGGGCCTGCACCGCACCTTTCTGCGCCATACCCGCCAGAGCGTCAGCCATTATCTGATCCGTCTGCGCATCGGCCGCGCCTGCGCCTTGCTGTCGGCTGGCTCGATGCCGGTCAGCCAGGTTGCCGGCGCTGTGGGCTACGACTCGCTGGCCAATTTCAACCGTCAGTTCAAAGCCCTCAAGGGCACGACCCCCACGCAATACCGCGCCGCTTTCCGCTAGCGGTGTCGTCGCGGCGCGCGGTGCCCCCGCAGGAAGGCTGAAAGCCGGGCTTCGATTCCGCGGCAGCCACCTGCGCCGGTTTGCGCAATGATCGCACGCAACAAAATCCCGCTCCTGAAGCAAAGCGCGCAACGCCATTGCCGGCTGTGAGACCACAGTAAATTACCGTTCCGGAACAGGGTTTTACCGCTGGACGCCGCGTCGTCCGGCATCGCAGGTTGCCGCCAACGTCTTCCTCGACCCATGGACAGCAGTGCCAAAATGAACAGATTTCTCGCTATCGCCGCATCGACACTGGCCCTGGTTAGTGCCCCAGCTTTTGCCCAGCCCACCGAAATTCTCAACGCCTCATACGATATTGCCCGCGAGCTGTTCGAGGCCGAAAACGCAGCCTATGCGGACTCGGGCGCCACGATCACGGTCAACCAGTCCCACGCCGGCACGTCGACCCAGGCCCGCGCCATCCTCGAAGGACTGCCCGCAGATGTGGTGACGTTCAACCAGGTCACCGACATCGCCAAGCTCGTCGAAGGGGGCTTCGTGTTCGAGGACTGGGCCAGCCAGTTCCCCAACAATGCCGCACCGTTCTACTCCTTCCCTGCTTTCCTGGTGCGTGCCGGCAATCCAAAGGGCATCAGTGACTGGGGTGACCTGGCGGCCGACGATGTTCAGGTGATTTTCCCCAACCCCAAGACCTCCGGCAATGGCCGCTACACCTATCTGGCTGCCCGCGCCTGGGCGACCGAGGAATACGCGGGCGATGAAGCACAGATCGAGGCCTTCCTCACCAAGCTGTTCGGCAACGTGCCCGTGTTCGAGACCGGCGGTCGCGCGGCCACCACCGCCTTTACCGAACGCCAGCTCGGCGACGTCCTGGTGACGTTCGAGGCCGAAGTGCTCAGCGTCCGCAACCAGCTCGGCGCCGACAACTATCAGGCGGTGATCCCCTCGGTAAGCTTCCTGTCCGAATTCCCGGTTGCCATCGTCGACAAGGTCGTGGACGCCCGTGGCAGTCGCGAGCAGGCCAGGGCCTATCTCGATTTCCTCTTCACCACTCAAGGCCAGGAAGTTGCTGCCGCCAATTTCCACCGCCCCAGTGACGACGCTGTCCTGGCCGAACACGCCGCGGACTTTCCCGATATCCGCCTGGTAACGGTCGAAGACGCCTATGGCGGCTGGGCCAAGGCTGCCGAGGAGCACTTCGCCGATGGCGGTCTGCTCGACAAGGTGTTCCTCAACCAGTAACCAGCGCGAACACGGCAATGGCGGCGCGGTCCCGGCGGACCGCGCCGCTCGTCCGCTGAAGGATCTCCATGGCAAACAAGCGCAGCAAGCACCTGCTGCCCGGCTTCGGGCTGACGATGGGCGTATCCTTGCTTTATGTGACCATCATCATTGTGTTGCCGCTGCTGGCCATGCTGCTCAAGGTGAACGGCATGGGGTGGAGCGAGTTCTGGCGCATCGTCGCCTCAAACCGCTCGCTGGCGGCCTATCGGATTACCTTCAGCTCGGCTGCAATCGCGATGGTCTTCAATGGCGCGTTCGGCTTGTTGCTGGCCTGGGTACTCACCCGCTACAGCTTTCCGGGCAAACGCGTGCTCGATGCCCTGGTGGACCTGCCCTTTGCGCTGCCCACCGCGGTTGCCGGGCTCGTGCTGGTCACGCTTTTTGCTGACACAGGCTGGTATGGCCAGTTTCTCGAACCCAATGGGCTAAAGGTCAACTACACCCAGGCCGGCATTATCCTGGCCATGGCGTTCACCTCCATCCCTTTTGTGGTGCGCACGGTCCAACCGGTCATCGAGGACCTCCAGCTCGATCTGGAAGAGGCGGCGCGATCCCTGGGCGCCAGCAACTGGCAGATCTTCACCCGGATCATCTGGCCTGCCATCCTGCCCGCCTTCGTGGCCGGTTGCGTGCTTTCCTTCGCCCGCTCGCTCGGCGAGTTCGGCGCGGTAGTGTTCATCGCCGGTAATTTGCCGGGCCTGACCGAGATCGTCTCGTTGCTGATCTATATCCGCCTCGACGAATACAATTACGAAGGGGCCGCCGCGCTGGCCTTCGTGCTGCTGCTGGCTGCCTTCATCACCCTGCTGCTCACCAACCTGCTACAGGCCTGGCAGATGCGCTATGCGGACCGCAAGCAATGAGCACAGCAACTCGCCGCTCCACCGCAGAGATCGGTTTGATCGCCCTCGCCTTTGTCTGCTCGGCGTTGCTGCTGGTGGTGCCGCTGGCCGTCATCTTTGCCTTTGCCCTGCGTGAGGGTGTTGGCGTCTACCTGGCCAATATTATCGAGCGCAACACGCTCCATGCCATCGGGCTGACCGTGCTGACCGCCGTGATCGTCGTGCCGATCAACATCGTCATCGGCGTGTGCATCGCCTGGCTTGTCAGCCGGTTCCGGTTTCCCGGGCGCCAGCTGTTGATCACCGTCATCGAATTGCCCGCCGCGGTCAGCCCCATTGTTGCCGGCGTGGTCTATCTTTTTCTCTATGGCGGCCAGGGACTGCTGGGCCCCGCCCTGCAGGGCGCCGGCATCCAGCTGATGTTCACCGTGACAGCGATCATCATGGTCAGCCTTTTCGTCACTGCGCCCTTTGTGGCGCGCGAGCTGATCCCGCTAATGGCGCAGCAGGGCACCGAGGACGAAGAGGCCGCGTTGTCGCTGGGCGCCAATGGCTGGCAGATGTTCTGGTTCGTCACCTTACCCAATATCCGCTGGGCCATTCTCTATGGCGCGATCCTCACCAATGCGCGGGTGATGGGCGAGTTCGGAGCGGTTTCAGTGGTTTCGGGCTCGATCCGCGGCCAGACCAATACCCTGCCCCTTCAGATCAGCCAGCTCTTCAACGATTTCAACGTCACCGGCGCCTTCGCCGCCGCGTCCACGCTGGCGCTGATGGCCGTGCTGACCCTGCTGCTAAAATCGGTTCTCGAGTCAAAGGGCGGCTGGCGCTAGTGGTCAGCCGACTCTCCTGTAGCCACGTTTGCACGCACGCCCCGCGGACATTTCAATTCGGTCCCTGTCATTAAAAGGCGTCGATGTCGATTTTGTCCCTTGTCTGAGTGACCGTGGTGGGTTGAGTTGGGCCGTAACGCTGCTATGGAACCGCAATGACCCTTCCACAAATTCTGGCCTTCGCGTTGATTGGCGCCATGATGGTGGCGTTCATTTGGGGCCGCTGGCGCTATGACGTCGTTGCCGTCTGCGCCCTGCTCGCCTCACTCGCCGTCGGCATCGTCACCCCCAGCGAGGCCTTCGTCGGGTTTTCGGACGATATCGTGATCATTGTTGGCAGCGCATTGGTCGTCAGTGCCGCCGTATCGCGCTCGGGCATTATGGAAGTAGCCGTCCGTCGCTTCGCGCCAAACCTGTCCGGGCCCCGCTCGCAGTTGATTCTGCTGGTGATTGTGGTGGCGGTGCTCAGTGCCTTCGTCAAGAATATAGGTGCGCTGGCCATCATGATGCCTATCGCCTTCCAGATGGCGCGCCGCTCAGGCGTATCGCCATCGATGTTTCTGATGCCCATGTCCTTCGCCTCGCTACTGGGCGGCCTGATGACCCAGATCGGCACCTCGCCCAATATCATCGTCTCCAAGGTGCGCATGGAACTCACGGGCACCCCCTTTACGATGTTCGACTACACGCCCGTGGGTCTGGCGCTGACAGTGGCCGGAGTGATCTTCCTGGCCCTGTTCTACAAGCTGCTGCCCGAGCGCAAGCGCGAGACCCAGGGGCTCGATAGCGCCGTTGAAATCAAGAATTACACCACCGAGGCCCGGGTCAAGGAAGACTCGTCGGCAATTGGCCGGACCATTGGCGAGATCCAGGCCCTGGCCGATGGACGGGCCATGGTGACCCGTATTGTCGGCACTGGTGGCCTCACCCGCACCCCACTGCCTGATGCCAAGCTGCGTGCCGGCGACATTCTGCTGATTGCCGGCGAACCCGAAGCGCTTGACAAAATGGTCAATCAATCCGGGCTCGTCTTCTCGGAACGTCGCGGCGCGGCCACCAAGGACGCAGCCGATTTTGGCGTCATCGAGGCGGTCATCGGCGAAAGCTCGGGCCTGATCGGCGCCACGGCGCAGGAACTCACGCTGTTTGACCGCACCGGCCTCAACCTGCTGGCTGTCAGCCGGCGTGACGAGCGCTTCACCGAGCGACTGGGCCAGATCCGCTTCCAGAACGGCGACGTGATCCTGATCCAGGGCCACATCAAGCGCCTGCCCGAACTGCTGCGCGAATGGGATTGCCTACCCCTGGTAGAGCGCGGCCTGCGCCTGGGCAGCATCCGCAATGGCCTGCTGCCGCTGGTTATCCTGGGTATCGCCATGGGCGCCACCGCGCTGGGCATTCTGCCGGTAGCCGCCGCCTTCTTTGCTGCGGCCGTCGCCATGGTGGTGAGCCGGGCCATGCCGCTGCGCGACGTCTATTCGCAGCTTGATGCGCCCATTCTGGTGATGCTGGCCTGCCTGATTCCCGTTGCCGACTCGTTGCGCACCACCGGGGGCACCGAGATCATCGCGGGCTGGCTTTCCATGACGGCCAGTACCTTGCCCGGCTGGGGCGCTCTGGCGCTCATCATGGTGGCGGCAATGGCCGTGACGCCCTTTCTCAACAATGCCGCGACCGTCCTGGTGATGGCTCCGATTGCCGCAACCTTCGCGACCGAACTCGGCTATAGACCCGAAGCGTTCCTGCTGGCGGTGGCCATTGGCGCCGGTTGCGACTTCCTCACCCCCATCGGCCATCAGTGCAACACGCTGGTGATGGGTCCGGGCGGCTACAAGTTCGGCGACTACTGGCGCCTGGGGGCGCCGCTATCGATCATTGTCGTGCTGGTTGCCGTGCCCATGCTGATGCTGGTCTGGCCTTTCTGAGGTGGACACGATGCACACTGCCCACACCATATTGCTTCCCGGACGGTCGCCTCTGCAGCTGGGCCAGAGGCCCCTGGTCATGGGCATCCTCAACGTAACGCCCGATAGCTTCTCCGATGGCGGCCGGCACAATCTGGTTGAGCACGCCCTTGCCCATGCCCGTCAGATGCTGGCCGAGGGCGCCGATATCATCGATGTCGGTGGCGAAAGCACACGGCCCGGCGCGGCACTGGTGCATGTGCAGGAAGAACTCGACCGGGTTCTTCCGGTTATCGATGCCCTGATTGCCGAGGGCATAACCGCCCCTATCTCGATCGACACCTACAAGCCACTGGTCGCCGACCAGGCCATCCAGGCTGGCGCCTGCATCATCAATGATGTGCATGGCCTGCAGGGAGCGCCCGAAATGGCGGCGGTTGCGGCACTTTATGGCGTGCCGGTCATTGCCATGCACTGGGACAAGGCACGTGACGCCAGCCTGCCGCTGCTGCAATCGATGCACAACTACTTCCAGACCACCATTGCCCGCGCAAGGCTGGCCGGGATCAGCGACAGCCAGCTGATCCTTGATCCGGGCTTCGGATTTGGCAAAACCCTGGCCGAGAACTACCATGTTCTGCAACATCTGCGGCAGGCCTGTTCTCTTGCCGGTCCGGACCAAGCCACTTTTCCCGTCCTGGTGGGCACCTCGCGCAAATCCATGATCGGCAAGCTGCTCGACGAACCGGCCGACCGGCGCCTGGCCGGCACCATCGCCACGAGCGTTCTGGGCTACGCCAATGGCGGGCATATCTTCCGCGTACATGATGTCAAAGCCAATCGCGATGCCCTTCGCGTCGCCGAGGCGACGCTGTATGGTCCGCCCGCAAACTTGGGGTAACAGCAATGGCCAATCCATTCACAGGCGACCGTATCATCCTCAAAGACCTCGGCTTTTACGGCTATCACGGGGTCTTCGCCGAAGAAGAGAAGCTCGGCCAGCGCTTTTTCATCGATCTTGAGCTGGGCACCGACCTGGCGGCCGCCGGCGCCAGCGACCGCCTGAGCGACAGCATCTCCTATGCCGACGTCTACGATGTCATCAAAGCCAGCTTTGAAACCCGCCGGATGAAACTGCTCGAAGCCGTGGCGCAGAACATCGTCGACGATATCCTGAAGAACTTCCAGACCGTCGGCTGGGTCATCATTCGCCTGCGCAAGCCCGAGGCCCCCATCGCCATGGTGCGGGGCGAAGTGGCGATCGAACTGCAGCGGACGAGGAGCATCCGATAATGGCGCAGGCGTGGCTCAGCCTTGGCGCCAATATCGGCGATCCCCGCGCGCAGCTCGCCCAGGCGGTGCAGGCCATTGCCGATCACCCGCAGATAACCGTCACGGCCCAATCATCAGTGCTGATTACCGCCCCATGGGGCAAAACCGACCAGCCCGACTTCGCCAACATGGCGATCGCGGTTGAAACTAGCCTCCAACCCATTGATCTGCTTGACGTTCTGCTGGGCATAGAGCTGACCATGGGGCGCATCCGCAAAGAGGTATGGGGACCGCGCCTGATCGATATCGACATCATCGCCTATGAGCAGCTGCAAACAAGGACCGAGCGCCTCACCCTGCCCCATCCGCACGCCCATGAGCGGGCCTTCGTCACCGACCCGCTTAGCGAAATCGCCCCGGAAGTCACCTACTGGCTGATCGGCATTGCCGCCAAACCCTAAAGGCGGATGGCATCGAGCACCGCAACGGCCGTGTCGAACTCGACCCGACGCATTGCCCGGCGCGCCGCGGCTTCCTCGTCCTCACCCCATTGGGTGATCTGGTAGTCCTCGTCCACATGCGCCGCCGCCCAGACCTGGTCAGCAGACAGCAGGCCATGCCGATACCCCAGTGTCAGCAGGCCCGACCCCGTCAGACCCGTCATCGACACCATGGCCGTCAGCGCCAGCAGATGCTCGCCCTCCAGCGCTGCCGCCAGCCGGTCCAGCGTCGTCTGGGGCTGCGGCTGATGCTGGATGGTGAACGTTGGCTGGAAGCCCACATCGAAATGCCGGGCGATGGCCACCAGTGCCGCGTCCCAGTGCCGTTCCTGCTCCGCCACCAATGGCTGCGGGCTTTCGGCGCGATACAGCAGCAGGTCGCCCGCGGCAAACTTGATGATCTCGTCGCGGAAGGCTGCAATGCTGGCCTCGCCGCTCTCAACGCCCGAGTTGATCAGCCGAACGGTCGGCATGGTGCCCGGATTGATAAACTCGCCCTGCGCGGCCCATTCGGCAGCCATGGCCGTCGCCACTGCTGCGGCGGGGACCACTATCGGCAACTTGCGCCCCGGCGTCCGCACCTGGCGACCGTCCAGGGTCACGGTGAAGCCGCCATCGACAGCACCAGCAGCGACGTCGATATAAAACCTCTTGGGCAGTTCGACCTTGTTGAGGTGCTGCGCCCGCCCATAACCGTCATCGAGATGCTTCTGGATGTCTTCAAGCTGGTCGCGCATGGGCTACTCCACGAGTTGACGGATGGCGCCGTCCAGTTGGTCAAAGCGATCGATCATGGTGCTGGCACCCGACGCAATCAGCTCGCGTGGTTCGTGATAACCCCAGGTGACGCCAATGGTCTTGCAGCCGGCCGCAACGCCCATGTCGATATCGAATGTTGTGTCGCCGACCATTATCGTGCGATCCGGGTCGACACCAGTTTCGCGCATCGCTGACTGCAGCATGCCCGGATGCGGCTTGGACGGGTTGTGGTCGGGCGTCTGTAGCGTGGTAAAATAGTTCGAGACGCCATGCAGCGCCAGCAGACGATGGACACCGTTGAAGCCCTTGCCCGTCGCAATTCCCAGCAGCACATCGTCCCGCGCGTTCAGTCGCTGCAAGGCCTCAAGGGCCCCGGGAAACAGCCCCTCGCGACCTTCATTGGTCAATACAGAGGCGCGATAGTGCGACCGATAGGTTTCCACCAGGCCGTCAATAAGCACGCTGTCGTCCGTCTGGGCCAGACGCGCCAGCGCAATGGGCAACGCCAAGCCGATCACCCGGCGCGATTGCTCCGGCGTCGGCTCGGCCAGCCCCATGGTGCGAAATGTCGTGGCCATATGCTCGGTGATCAGCGATTGGGTGTCGAGCAGTGTCCCATCCATGTCGAAGACGACGAGCATCATTTGCCGTCCTCAGGGTCCCCGCTGACGTCATAGCGATCGGGGTCAAAGCCGAGCGTTTCAAAACTGTGTCGCATGTGTGGCGGCAGCGGCGCCGACACGTCGAGTCGCTCGCCATTGCGCAGGGGGATGGCAATGCGGCGCGCGTGCAGATGCAGGCCATAACTCAGCCCCGGTGCGCCCTGCCAGTTTTCGATATTGAAGTAGCGTGGATCGCCGATGATCGGCGTGCCCAACTGCGCCATATGCACGCGCAATTGGTGCGTTCGGCCCGTCACCGGCTTGAGGGTTACCCAGGCAAAGCGCCGGCTGGCCGTATCGGTAGTCGAATAATAGCTCATCGAATGCTGGGCGCCGGGCGTGCCGTTCTTGACTACAACCATCTGTTCGCCGTCATCGGTACCCTGGCGCATCAGGAAGCAGGAGATCTCGCCCTGTTGCGGATGTGGATTGCCGGCCACGATGGCCCAATAGATCTTGCGGGCCGAGCGCGAGCGAAACACTTCGCCGAAATGGCTGGCGGCCTGTTTGGTCTTGGCCACGATCAGGCAGCCGGAGGTATCGCGGTCGAGCCGGTGCACCAGGCGCGGTGGCTCGCCCTTCTTGTTGGGCAGGCTCTTGAGCATGCCGTCGAGATGCCGCTTCATGCCCGTGCCGCCCTGCACCGCCAGACCATGCGGCTTGTTGAGCACGTAGATATCGTCATCCTCGTACATGATCATGTCGCGGATGAACTGGGCATCGTCTTCGCTGACCTTGACGGGCTTGACCACACCGGGATCGTCAATGGGCGGGATGCGCACGGTCTGTCCGGGAGACAGCCGCGTGCTGGTGGTCACCTTCGCCTTGTCGACCTTGACCTCGCCATTGCGGATCAGCTTTTGCAGACGGCCAAAGCCCAGCTGGGGGAAATGGTGGGCAAACCAGCGATCCAGACGCATCCCGTCTTCATCGCTCTCCACCTGCCGTTGTTGTACGCCACTCATGCCACGCCTCGGGTCATCAAAAGCCCGAGATAAAGCCCAATGAGACAAACCACAACCGACAACAACACATATAAGCCAGCCTGCAGCACGGCACCGTTCTCAACCAAGGCGATGGTATCGAGCGAGAATGAGGAAAACGTGGTGAAACCGCCCAGCATGCCAATGGCTATGAACAGCCGAAGCTCGGCCTGCTGCGGCGGCATGTGGCGCGCCAGCAAACCCACGAAAATGCCCATGAGCACCGACCCGGCTATGTTGATCAATAGGGTCGGCAACGGGAAACTCATTGGCAGCCAACGGCCGATCAGGCTGCCGCAGCCATAGCGGGCCATGGCCCCCAGAGCGCCGCCAGCCCCGACGAGAAGATATGGATACATTACTGTTCCTCGTCCTTGCTGGCCTTGAGCGCCCGCAACCGCTCGAAATAATCCAGCCGCTTGCGGTAATCCCGTTCGGCGCCACGCTCGACCGGTTCGTAGAATTTCTGCCGGCCGATGCTTTCGGGAAAATACTGCTGGCCGGAAAAGCCCTCGGGCGTGTCGTGGTCATAGACATAACCCTCGCCATAACCGGACCCCTTCATCAGCTTGGTCGGGGCATTGAGGATGACCATGGGCGGCATGGGCGAGCCGGTGGATTTCGCCACGCTGCTGGCCGCCTTGAAGGCGGTATAGACCGCGTTCGATTTGGGCGCGAGCGCCAGATAGACCACGGTCTGGGCCAGCGCCAGTTCCCCTTCGGGCGACCCCAGCATCTGGAACGCATCGCGTGCGGCCACGGCCTGCGGCAGCGCCTGCGGATCGGCCAGCCCGATATCCTCGACCGCCATGCGGATCAGTCGCCGCGCGAGGAACAGTGGGTCCTCGCCGGCATCGAGCATGCGCGCGAAATAATACAGCGCCGCATCCGGATCTGAACCGCGGATGGTCTTGTGCAGTGCCGAGATCAGATTGTAGTGCCCGTCCTGCGCCTTGTCGTAAATCGGCGCCCGACGCTGCACGACGGTGAGCAAACCGGCCGCGTCGAGCATCTCGCCCTGCTTGGTGGAGGCCAGAACCTCCTCCACAAGCCCCAGCAAAGCCCGTCCGTCGCCATCTGCCAAGGTCAGCAGGGTCTGCCGGGCCTCGGGCTGCAGCGGCAAGGTGGCCCCTGTCAGGGCTTCGGCACGAGTCACCAGTGCTTCAAGATCCTCGGCGGACAATGACTCAAAGCGCAGCACCTGGCTGCGCGAGAGCAGAGCCGCATTGAGTTCAAAGGACGGGTTCTCCGTGGTCGCGCCCACCAGCACCACCGTGCCGTCTTCCATCACCGGCAAGAACCCATCCTGCTGCGCGCGGTTGAAGCGATGGATTTCATCGACGAACAGCAGGGTCTTGTGACCGCTCAGCCGCTCGAAGCGCGCCTTCTCGAACACCTTCTTGAGATCGGCTACCCCGGAAAAAACGGCAGAGATCTGCTCGAAATTGTAACCGATCTGGTCGGCCAGCAATCGCGCGACGGTGGTCTTGCCCGTGCCCGGCGGTCCCCACAGGATCAGCGACCCCAGCCGCCCCGAGGCGATCATGCGCCGCAGCGTGCCATTGGCGCCCAGCAAATGGCCCTGCCCGATGACCTGATCGAGCGAGCGCGGCCGCAACTGGTCGGCCAGCGGGCGGGCAGTGTCGCTATCGACGACGCTTTCGGGGTCAGCAGCAAACAGATCGGCCATGCACAATCATCGTTTCAAGGTCATCGGCGCGCGGCGCCGTCAGACAATATTTGGGCAGCAAGACGCTTGCTGACAGCTTCTGGCAGGGGTGAACCCTATTGGTTCTCCTGCCAAACAAGAGGAAGAACACCATGATAGACCATTCCGGCATCAGCGTAACCGACTTTGACCGATCCAAAGCGTTCTATGAACAGGCACTGGCCCCATTGGGCGCTTCGTTTCTGGTGCTTGTGCCGCCCGAACACACCGGGGGTGTCAAGGTCGGCGGCATGGGCACCGATTCTGCAACCTTCTGGCTGACCGAGGGCGAGGCGCAGAACCCGCCAGTCCATTTTGCCTTTTCTGCGGCGACGCGCGATCAGGTCGATGCCTTCTACGGCGCCGCCATTGCCGCTGGCGGTGTGGACAATGGCAAGCCCGGACTGCGCCCCCACTATCATGCCTCCTATTATGGCGCGTTCGTGCGCGACCTGGACGGCAACAATATCGAAGCCGTCTGCCACGCCCCCGGCTAATGCCAACGGCTCAGATGGTCCGGCTCCAATCCGCGATGGCGTGCGCCGCCCTTTGCGGCGACATGGCCGTAACGTCCAGCTCCAGCAAATGGGGTTGGTCGGCGCCGGCCAGTCTCTTGGCGCCGAGCTGGTTGCGCCGGGCCATTTCCGGGTCTCGTGGCTTGCGTTTCGCATCCCGCCCAACCGACTGGATGCGGCGCATGTTCTCGTCCAGCCCGCACGTCACATGAACCACGCATAGGGGTGGCCTTGCCTGCCCCAATGCTACAATCCGCGCCCACTCGGCCTGTCCCCAAGGGTCTTCCCCGGCCAGAACAGTTGTCAGGACGACGGGGACATGAGTGGGCAGCTTGTGGATCAGGTCATGGGCTATCGCTTCGACCTGTTCGACCGTTGCGATAAACTCAGGCGATTTGAACTCGGTCAGGGCAAAGGCAAGGTTGTAGACAGTGTGGATGTCGAGCAGTCGCCCCTCAACGATACTGGCCAGTTCCCGCCCGATCGTCAGCTTGCCGACCCCGGGATACCCGTTCAGAACGATGATCATGCGTTCTCCACCCTTGCTGTCACGACAGGATAGCAAGGGTGGCAGGAAGCGTCACTGTTGGTCGGCCAGTTGCCTTGTCGCCACCCTCTTGGCGCATCAGCCACTGACATAGCTGCGCGTCACCTGACCGTCGCGCTGCAACACGATCTGCCAGGTCCGCGTGCGCTGCGACGCCGTCTTGGCGAAGGCCTGAGCCGTGTCCATGGCAACATCGTTGAGTGACAGGATGACATCGTCGACCTTCAGGCCCATTTGCGCTGCCGGCGAGCCCGGCTCGACGCCGGTGACAATAACCCCCCTGGTGTCGTAGGGCAGGCCTTTGGTCTCGGCCAGCGCGTTGTCGATCTGGCGCACGCTGGTGCCGGCAAAGCGCGAATTACCGCTGATTGCCGCCAGCATGCTGTCATCGGCAACCGGTGCAGCCTCGACGGTGAAGTCGACGCTGTCGGTCCTGCCGCCGCGCAGACGCTCAATCTTTGTGGTCTGCCCGATCGGCTTGGTCGCCAGCCGGAAGTTGAACGCGCTGGGATCATCGACGGCAATACCATCCACATTCAGGATAACGTCGCCCGAGGCAAAGCCGGCTCGGGCAGCGGGACCGTCTGGCGCCACTTCGGTGATCAGCGCGCCATGCGGCGCCGCCATGCCCATGCTCGCGGCAATGTCGGCATTGACTGCCTGCAACTTGGCGCCGAACCATGGCCGCACGATCTGGCCCCCGGCGATGCCGGCTTCAGCCACCAGATGCGCCATATTGGCGGGAATGGCGAACCCAATTCCGACCGAACCACCCGTTTGCGAATAGATCGCCGTATTGATCCCCACCAGGTGGCCATCCATGTCCACCAGAGCCCCGCCCGAATTGCCCGGATTGATGGCCGCATCGGTCTGGATGAAGAACTCATAATCGGAGCGCTCGACGCCCGTGCGAGCCAGCGCCGAAACAATGCCACTGGTCACCGTCTGGCCGACGCCGAACGGGTTGCCGATGGCCAGCACCAGATCGCCGACCTCCAGACTGTCGGAATCCGCAAAGGTAATCGCCGGGAAGACCGCGTCGGCCGGGTCGCGCACGCGCAGCACGGCCAGATCGGTCTGGGCATCCTCGATGACGATGTCGACCGCAAATTCGCGGCCATCCGACAGCGCGATGCGCACGTCGGTTGCGCCTTCGATGACGTGGCGATTGGTGAGGATCACGCCGCCCGCATCAACGATAACGCCCGAGCCCAGCGCCTGCGACTCGCGCGGTCGGCTCTGGAATTGCCCCCGACCAAAGAAGCGCGAGAAGAACGGATCATTGGCAAATGGGGAGGCGGTCTGTTGTTCGATACGGGTGGCATAGACGTTGACCACCGAGGGCGACACCGACTTGACGATCGGCGAGAAGCTGAGCTTGACCGCAGCGTCGCTGGTCGGGACGGCTCTGGCAGCATCGGCGGGCGTTACCACGTTTTCCTGCGACGCAGCGGCAACCTGCGCCACGCTCGGGGCATTCCAGGGGGCGAAAGCCAGGGTTCCTCCGATTGCCAGAATCGCAATTGCAGCTCCAGCCATGAGCAGCGTCCGCATCGACATTGACCTAACCTCCAGCCATAGTGGCCGCATACCGATTTCCGGTAGCGCGCCCGTGAGGCAAACGCCCGGAATCAGGCATGAAAATGGCGTCATGCAGCTGACGCATTCTACGGCCAAATAATCGTTTGCGTGCAGGGCCCCCCGGCCCTATATGCAGCGCTCATTTTCTCGCAGTCCCAGCCCTGAAAGGCCAGTCGTCCATGACCACCGAGCCGAACCGCGTTTACCCGAACACCTCCGCACTCATCGCGGCCGAAGCCCCCGATTTTCCGGCTTTCCTGTTCTCCGAACGTGAACTGCACAGGGCCACCAAAGTCTTCAAGAAGGGCTTTGACGGACTGCTGACCTATGCGGTCAAGTGCAACCCCTCCCCGCACATCATCGCCCAGCTCCATCGCGAAGGTTTGAAGGCCTTCGACGTGGCCTCCAATACCGAGATGGAACTGGTGCGCGATAATGCGCCGGGCGCCGTGATGCACTACAACAACCCCATCAAGAACAAGCGCGAAATTGCCCGCGCCTATGATGAGTTCGGCGTTCGCTCCTTCACCATCGACCATCCACAGCAGCTCGACCAGCTCGCCGCTGTGGTGTCGCCATCGCGCGACGTGGAAGTGACGACCCGTTTCAAGGCCGGCAAGGCGCTCAAGTCCTATGACTTCGGCATCAAGTTCGGCGTGATGGAACAGGGCGCCGCCGAGATCGTCACCATGGTCGAGCAGATGGGCTACACACCCAGCCTGTGCTTCCATGTCGGCAGCCAGTGCGAAGATGCCTATGCCTATGAACGCCATATCGCTGCCGCTGCCCGCATCGTCGAGGAATCCGGCATCGAACTCAAGCGCCTCAATATCGGCGGCGGCTATCCGGCCCCTTACCCGACCAGCGAAGCACCGCCGATGGACTACTACTTCGAGACCATTGCAACGGCCGTAAACGATCACTTCGGCGAGAAGCGCAAGCCCGAGCTGATCATCGAGCCCGGCCGTGCGCTGGTCACGTCCTCCACCTCGCTGCTGCTGCGCGTCAAGCACCAGCGCGGCGGCCAGTCGGTCTATGTCAATGACGGGGCCTATGGCAGCCTGATGGAAGTCAAGTTCATGCACTTCACCCCGCCGGTTCGCGTCTGGCGCGGCGCCCGTGTACACGACAATGACCAGGTGTTCTCCGATTTCACCATCTGGGGCCCGACCTGCGACAGCTACGACGTGCTGCCCCAGGTGTTCACCCTGCCCGCCGACATCGACGAAGACGACTGGATCGAGTTCGGGCTGATGGGTGCCTACACGCAGGCTTCGCTCACCCCATTCAACGGCTTTGACCGCCGTGACCAGTTCTGGGTCGAAGAAGCCTATACCGGCAAGGATCAGCAGCCCGAATAGCCTGCCCCAAGCCATCAAGAATTGATCCCCGCCACGGCGGGGATTTTCGCTTCTGCCCATCCGCCTTTTCCACCCCGATCCTCCAATCATATCGGAACTGAAAATGCAGCCTGTCCTGCCACTCGCCGAGCTCGGCCGACGGATCATGATCAATGGTCCGACAAATTCAGGAAAGTCCACGCTGGCCGAGGCAATTGCCCGCAAGCTGGACATAATGCCGGTTCATCTCGACCAATTCAGTCATCTGCCAGATACCGATTGGGTACCCCGCGACAAGGCTGAGTTCCACGCCTTGCATGACGTGGCAATCCTGAATGACGAATGGGTAATGGATGGCAACTACACAGCCATCATGCCGCAACGCTATGCCCGCGCGACGGGCATCGTGGTGCTCGACGACCACTTTCTCAATCGCTACATACGCTATTTCCGGCGAACCCTGTTCCAGCAACAGCGCGTTGGCGGTCTTGCCGGCGGCCGCGATAGCGTCAAATGGGAGATGATCGCCTGGATCTGGAAGACCCGTGACGCCGGCAAGTATCGCCGGATGGGCATCCAGAGCGGCCTTCCCATGGTCACCTGTCACTCGCTTGCAGAACTCGAGCAACTCTACCAGGCGTGGGCGCTGCCAAGGCGCTCCCCGTAGCGTCACCCGCCAAGCTGGGGCGCCTGCAGGAGATTGCCGGCAACCAGGCTCTGAGCCGTAGTCAGGATCGTGCTCTCACCGGAGCTAAAAGCTTTGCCAAGCAGGGCCTCGCCCTTGGCGCGCGCATAGTATTTTTCCTTGCCGATATCGTTGACGATCAATCTTGCAGAACCGCCAAACCGAGCCAAGAGTCTGACGACCCAGTCCGGCGCGATCCGCCGGGTGATGGCGAGATGAGGATAGGCACTCGCCAGAATGGCAGCCATCTGCGGGAATGACACGTAATCCGACGCCGCCAGATAACGCTCACCGATCGAACCGGCGTGCCGAAGCGCCGCCACGTGCATCAGCGCCACGTCGCGCACATCAACGACAGAGAGACCACAACGCGGCAGAGCCGGCAATGAACCCTGCATCACGGACAGCACCATTTTTACCGACGCATTGCAGCGATCATCCAGCACGGGCCCAAGGACCAGCCCGGGATGAATGGTGGTCACGTTCAGATCCTCATTGCGGGCATAGGCCCATGCCACCCGCTCCGCTTTGGTCTTGCCGATGCAGTCGGCCCAAGGCAACTGGACCGCAGCGAGGTCGGTAAAATCCACTTCACTGTAAATGCGCTGGCCATTGGCATGCTGGTGACCGTAGCCAATCGTCACAGCTGAGGAAGTCACCACAACCCGCCTAACACCGGTCAGCGTCGCAAAGCGCATCACCCGCTCGGTGCCATCCACGGCAGGACCGATGACCTTGCGGGTATCCCGTGGTTCCTCACCAAGCACCTGCGCCGCCGAGTGAACAATCGCATCCACCTTGAGCATGGCCTTCAGCCAGCCATTGTCCAGCATCAGGTCCAGTTTGACGAAGCTGAGACGATAGAGCACCTCATCGCCCAAGGCAGCGACAACGGCGCGCCGCACACTGTCGGCAGTGGCCTCCGAACGCACGGAGCCCCGCACACTGAAGCCGGCACGCAACAGCTCAATCACGGTCCATTTGCCAACGAAGCCGCTGGCGCCCGTCACCAGGACCAAATCCCCCGTCATCCATATCCCCAACAAAAAAGACGGCCACGGAATGAACCGCAGCCGCCTTCAAAAGTCTATCCGGTACCGAAGCTTACGCTGCTTCGTACTCGTCGTCCTCACGGGCCTGCACAGGACCGCTATCGAGGCCCTTGGCATTGACGTCGCGATCAACGAACTCGATCACGGCCAGAGCGGCATTGTCGCCATAACGGAAGCCAGCCTTCATGATGCGGATATAGCCGCCCTGACGTTCCTTATAGCGCGGGCCAAGCACTGCAAACAGCTTGGCGACCTGGCCTTCATCACGGATCTGCGCAATCGCCTGACGGCGAGCATGCAGGTCGCCGCGCTTGCCCAGAGTGACCAGCTTCTCGACGATCGGACGCAGTTCCTTGGCCTTTGGCAGCGTCGTGACGATCTGCTCGTGCTTGATCAGCGCGGCAGACATATTGGCGAACATGGCCTTGCGGTGGCTGGCAGTCCGGTTAAGTTTGCGACCTGAATTACCGTGGCGCATGGTTGTCTCCTAAAGTGCTTGGCAGCGCGCGATCAATAATGATCTTCATAGCGCTTGGCGAGGTCATCGATATTCTCGGGTGGCCAGTTGGCAACGTCCATTCCGAGATGAAGCCCCATCTGTGCCAGGACTTCCTTGATTTCATTGAGCGACTTGCGGCCGAAATTGGGCGTCCGCAACATCTCGGCTTCGGTCTTCTGGATCAGATCACCGATGTAGACGATGTTGTCATTCTTCAGGCAATTGGCCGAACGAACCGACAGTTCGAGCTCGTCAACCTTCTTGAGCAGCGCCGGGTTAAAGGCCAGTTCAGGAACCGAATCCTGAGCCTTTTCCTTGCTGGGCTCTTCAAAGTTCACGAACACCGACAGCTGGTCCTGGAGAATGCGCGCGGCATAAGCCAGCGCATCTTCCGGCGACACGGCGCCATTGGTCTCGATCTGCAGGGTCAGCTTGTCCTTGTCCAGGCTTTCGCCGGCACGGGTAGCATCGACCTTGTAGCTCACCCGACGAACTGGCGAAAACAACGAGTCCACTGGGATATAACCAATGGGAGCGTCTTCGGGACGGTTCTTGTCAGCGGCAACGTAACCCTTGCCGGTGTCGACGGTGAACTCGATATTGATCTCGGCGCCGTCATCGAGATGGCAGATCACCAACTCGGGGTTCAGCACTTCGATATCGCCGGTAACCTTGATGTCACCAGCGGTCACGGCACCTGGACCCTGCTTGGACAGCGCCAGGCGCTTAGGCCCCTCGCCGCCCATGTTCAACGCGATTTCCTTCACGTTGAGCACAAGATCGGTAATGTCTTCCCGCACGCCTGGAAGCGAGGAGAATTCATGCAGGATGCCGTCAATCTGGATTGCGGTAACTGCCGCGCCCTGAAGCGACGACAGCAGCACACGACGCAGGGCATTACCAAGGGTAAGCCCGTAACCGCGCTCAAGTGGCTCGGCAACTACCGAAGCCACGCGCGCGTTGTCGCTGCCCGAAACAATCTCCAGCTTGGTCGGCTTGATCAGTTCTTGCCAGTTCCTCTGGATCGTCACGGTTATGTCCTTTCAAAATCGCGGCTCCAGCCCGAGCCGCTCCGCCGCAAACGCAATAAGACTCCCGGCCCATTCAATCGGCCGGGAGTTCTCCAACGGTCTAGATTAGACGCGGCGCCGCTTGCGCGGGCGGCAGCCATTGTGCGGGATCGAGGTGACGTCACGGATCGAGGTGACGTTGAAGCCAGCGGCCTGCAGCGCACGAAGCGCGGACTCACGACCCGAACCGGGACCACGCACTTCAACCTCAAGGGTCTTCATGCCGTGTTCCTGGGCCTTCTTGGCAGCATCTTCAGCAGCAACCTGGGCTGCATAAGGGGTCGACTTGCGCGAACCCTTGAAACCCATCACGCCAGAGGACGACCACGAAATGGTGTTGCCCTGCATGTCAGCAATGGTGATCATGGTGTTGTTGAACGAAGCGTTCACATGGGCAACGCCCGAAGTGATGTTTTTGCGTTCCTTGCGCTTGACGCGCGTTGTCTCAGTCTTAGCCATCTAATTCCTCTAATCCGATATCAGCGCTGCCGTTAGCCTGTGGCGGCCCCGGCAGCTACATCGAAGAACCCGAGAAAACGGGTTCTTACTTCTTCTTGCCGGCGATTGCCTTGGCAGGACCCTTGCGGGTGCGGGCATTGGTGTGGGTCCGCTGACCGCGCACGGGAAGACCGCGACGGTGACGAAGGCCACGATAATTACCAAGATCCATCAGGCGCTTGATGTTCATCGCAACATTACGACGAAGATCACCTTCCACGACGTAGTCGCGGTCGATTGCTTCACGGATCTGGATGACTTCTGCGTCGGTAAGTTCGTTCACACGACGCTCAACCGGAATGCCAACCTTGGTGCAGATATCCAGGGCGAACTTATCGCCAATCCCGTGAATATACTGCAACGCGATGACAACGCGCTTGTTCGTCGGAATATTGACGCCAGCGATACGAGCCACGTCTGCTCTCCTTCATTCAGCGCGAACCATCACGGCTGGCGCCATTAAACAACAAGGGACCGGAATCCGACCCCAACATTCTGGAGAACCGAATCCAGCCCAATAATCCATGAGACTGAAGCGGTTCTTTAAGGGCTCGATTCCGCGGAGTCAACCGCCAAGTCAAGCCCAAAAACTTACTGATCGATGGCGGCCTTGATCACGGCCGTCACCTCATCGACGGGCGCCATGCCATCGACGGCCTTCAACAGGCCCTTCTGGCTATAGTAGGCAACCAGCGGCGCGGTCTGATCCGAATAGACGCCGAGGCGCTTGCGCAGCACTTCCTCATTGTCGTCAGCCCGGGCTCCACCGGATTCCTTGGCGCGCTGTATGACACGGCGCACCAGCTCGTCCGCATCGGCTTTGATCTCGATGACGGCATCGAGTTTCACGCCCTTGTCCTGCAACATCCGGTCCAGGGCTTCAGCCTGCGCTATGGTGCGCGGAAAACCGTCAAGGATGAAACCGGGTTTGCAGTCGTCGGCATCCAGGCGCTCTGACACGATGCCATTGACGACCGCATCGCTAACCAGGTCACCACGGTCGACGATTGCCTTGGCCTCGAGCCCCAGAGGGGTCTTGGCCGCAATTGCCGCACGCAGAATGTCGCCAGTGGAAAGCTGGGGGATACCATAGGCCTCGACCAAAATCTTGGCTTGGGTCCCCTTCCCCGCTCCGGGCGGTCCGAGCAGAATCAACCTCATCGGCGCTTGCCTCCTCCAAGACGGGACTTCTTGACCAGCCCCTCGTACTGCTGGGCAATCAGGTGGCTCTGGATCTGGCTGACCGTATCCAGTGTCACCGTGACCATGATCAGCAGCGAGGTGCCACCGATGAACTGACTGACTGCCAACTGGTTGTGCACGATCTCGGGGATCAATGCCACTACCGTAAGATACAGCGCGCCGACGACCGTAATGCGCGTCAGAACATAGTCGATGTGTTGGGCGGTTCGCTCACCCGGGCGGATGCCCGGGATGAAGCCGCCGGAGCGCTTGAGATTGTCCGCCGTTTCCGTCGGATTGAACACAATCGCGGTGTAGAAGAACGAAAAGAAGATAATGAAAAATGCAAACAGCGCCAGATACAGCGGCTGTCCACGGCCCAGCATGGCCGTGACCACCTGCAGCCACTGGGGAGAGTTACCCTGTGCCGCGAACGAGGCAATCGTGGCGGGCAGCAGCAGCAGCGAAGAACCAAAGATCACCGGGATAACACCGGATGTGTTCAGCTTGAGCGGCAGATGCGAGGTATCCCCCTGGAACATCTTGTTGCCGACCTGGCGCTTTGGGTACTGGATCAGCAAGCGACGCTGCGCCCGTTCGAAGAACACGATAGCGGCAATTACGCCCAGAGCCAGCACCAGAATACCGAAGGCAGCAACCGGCGGCAGCGCCCCGGTGCGGCTCAGTTCGAGCGTCTGCACCACTGTTGTGGGCAGGTTGGCGACGATACCGGCAAAGATGATCAGCGAAATGCCGTTACCCACGCCACGCGAGGTGATCTGTTCACCCAGCCACATCAGGAACATCGTACCACCCACCAGGGTGATAACGGTGGAAACACGGAAGAACCAGCCCGGGTTCAGGACAACGCCCTGGCTCGCCTCAAGCCCGACAGCGACGCCATAGGCCTGCACGGCACAGAACAGCACCGCCAGATAGCGGGTATACTGGTTCATCTTGCGACGACCGGCCTCGCCCTCTTTCTTGAGAGCTTCCAGGCGGGGCGAGGCAGTCGCCACCACCTGCACCACGATCGAAGCGGTAATGTAGGGGATCAGGTTCAGCGCAAAGATCGCCATGCGCTGCACGGCACCGCCCGAGAACATGTTGAACATGCCCAGGATCCCCTGCTCCGACTGCGCAAACGTCGCAGCGAAAGCATCCGGATCAATACCGGGAACGGGAATAAAAGTGCCCAATCGATAGACAAGCAGCGCCCCCAGTGTGAACCAGATGCGCTGCTGCAGGGCTTTCGCCTTGGCGAAGGTCGAAAAATTGAGATTACGTGCCAGCTGTTCGGCTGCGGACGCCATGTATCGCTCCCTATGGCTTCAAGGCCAGGTGCGCTCGGAGCGCTTCAGGACACAGCCACAACTGCATCCCTAACGCAACAAACCAAAAGAGCGCACCCAACCACTGGTCGGGTACGCCCAGCCAAGTGCATTACTCAGCGCGTGGGGCTTTCTTCCAAGGCGCCTTTGCCTCGATCACGTCGACCTTGCCGCCGGCAGCTTCAACAGCAGCCATGGCACCCTTGGTCGCATAGTTCACCTTGAAGGTGACCTTCTTGGACGTCAGGCCGGCCGAACCGATAAGACGGATACCGTCCTTGGCGCGACGAATTACCCGAGCCGCAATCAGCGCCTCGGCATCAATCACCGCCTTGGCATCAAGCTTGCCGGAATCGATATAGGCCTGCACGCGATCGACGCGAACTTCGTTCCAATCCTTGGGATTGAAAGAGTTGAAGCCACGCTTTGGCATACGCATGTGAAGGGGCATCTGGCCGCCTTCAAAGCCGTTGATCGCCACGCCGGAGCGTGCCGTCTGGCCCTTGCCGCCACGACCGCCGGTCTTGCCCTTGCCGGAGCCGATACCGCGACCAATGCGCAAACGGACCTTGTTGGCGCCGTCATTGTCGCGAAGTTCGTTCAAACGGGTCATCAAAAAGACCTTCTCTCTTACTCGCCGACGACGCGGACGAGGTGCGGCAGCTTGTTGATCATGCCGCGCACTTCAGGCGTGTCGAGCAGCTCGCGCTGCTTGTTCATCTTGTTGAGCCCGAGACCGATCAGGGTCGCACGCTGCACTTTGTCACGGCGGATCGGGGAGCCGATCTGCTTGACGATAAGGGTTTTCTTGTCAGCCATGATGTCTCTCCGATCAAGCTTCGACCGCGGTCTCGCCGCGGCGAGCCTGCAGTTCCGAAACCTTCAGGCCACGGCGGGAAGCAACCGAGCGAGGGCTGTCGACGCGCTTGAGCGCATCAAAGGTAGCCCGCACCATGTTGTACGGATTGGCAGTGCCCTGCGACTTGGCAACGATATCGTTGATGCCAAGCGTTTCAAACACGGCGCGCATCGGACCACCGGCAATGATACCGGTACCGGGCTCAGCCGCACGCAGAATGACCTTGCCGGCACCGTGGCGGCCCTGCACGTCGTGGTGCAGCGTACGCGCATCGCGCAGCGGCACACGGATCATCGTGCGCTTGGCAGCTTCGGTAGCCTTGCGGATCGCTTCGGGAACTTCGCGTGCCTTGCCGTGACCGAAGCCAACGCGGCCCTTCTGGTCGCCGACAACGACGAGTGCTGCGAAGCCGAAACGACGGCCGCCCTTGACCACTTTAGCCACACGGTTGATGTGGACCAGGCGATCGACGAATTCGCTGTCGCGCTCTTGAACGTCTCTCATAATTCTCTTTCCTCGCCGTGTTCTAGAACTGCAGGCCGCCCTCACGGGCAGCGTCTGCAAGGGCCTTCACACGGCCATGATAGATGTATGCCCCACGATCAAAGATCACTTCGGCAATACCAGCCTTGGCACCGCGCTCAGCGATCAGCTTGCCGATCGTTGCAGCAGCGGCGGCGGTGGCGCCATTCTTGACAGAGGACTTGATGTCCTTGTCCAGTGTCGATGCGGCGGCCAGTGTACGGCCTGTCGTATCGTCGATGATCTGAGCGTAGATATTCTTGTCCGAGCGGAACACGCTGAGACGAGGACGACCGAAGGCACGAGCCTTGAGCGCCTTGCGGACACGAGCCTTGCGGCGTTCCGCACCTTTTGCACTGATAGCCATTGCAGGCGCTCCTTACTTCTTCTTGCCTTCTTTGCGGAAGACGAACTCGCCAGCATAGCGAACGCCCTTGCCCTTGTAGGGCTCTGGCTTGCGCCAAGCGCGGATCTCAGCCGCCGCCTGGCCCACAGCCTGCTTGTCGATACCGGAAACGACGATTTCCGTCGGAACCGGGACAGCCAGCGTGATTCCCTTGGGGGCTTCGTAGATCACTTCGTGGCTGAAACCAAGCGACAGCTTGACATCCTTGCCCTGCAGTGCGGCGCGATAACCCACGCCCTGGATCGCCAGCTTCTTTTCGAAGCCGGCCGAAACACCGGTGACCATGTTCTGGATCAGTGCACGGGTCGTGCCCCAGGCGGCGCGCGCAAAGCGCGTATCGTTGGCCGGAGAGACAACAACGCCGTCAGCGCCGTTCTCTACATTCACGGCATCCATGAGCGAAATGCTCATCTCGCCCTTCGGACCCTTGACGCTGACGGTACGACCATCGATCGTAACCGTCACGCCACTCACCGGTGCAACCGGTTGTTTGCCAGTACGTGACATTCTAACTTCTACCTTTGAGTAATCGTCTTACCGCGTCTCCTAGAAGACGCGGCAGAGTACCTCGCCACCAACATTGGCAGCCTTGGCTTCGTGATCGGCCATCACACCCTTTGGGGTGGAGAGGATCGATACACCAAGACCATTGGCAACCTGCGGAATATTCTTGACCGACGCGTAAACGCGACGGCCGGGACGCGAAACGCGTTCGATCGTGCGGATAACAGATTCGTTATCCGAATACTTCAGCTCGATTTCGTACTCGGCTGCACCGTTCTCAAACTTGGTCTCCGAATAGCCGCGGATAAAACCCTCGGACTGGAGCACATCCAGCACCCGACCACGAAGGGTCGAAGCCGGCGTCGATACGGAATTCTTGCGACGCATCTGGGCGTTGCGGATACGGGTCAGCATGTCGCCGATTGGATCGGAAAAGCTCATCTTCGGTTCTCCTTACCAGCTCGACTTCACGAGGCCCGGGATCATGCCCAGGTTGCCCAGCTGACGCAGAGCGATACGGCTCAGCTTCAGCTTGCGATAGAAGCCACGGGGACGACCCGAGACTTCGCAACGGTTGCGAATACGAACCTTGGCCGAGTTGCGTGGCAGTTCAGCAAGCTTGAGCTGCGCTGCGAAACGCTCGTCGGGGGGGATCGTCTGATCCTTGGTCGCTAGCTTGAGAGCAGCGCGCTTTGCGGCATACTGCTTCACGAGAGCGCGACGCTTGTCGTTTTTAACGGTGGAGCTGGTCTTTGCCATGTCCTGGTCCTTTTTCCCTTCCCTATCCGCTTACGTGCGGAAGGGGAAGTTGAATGCCTTGAGCAGCGCACGTGCTTCATCATCGGTCTTGGCCGTCGTGGCAACCACGATGTCCATACCCCAAACCTGATCGATCTGATCGTAGTTGATCTCGGGGAAAATGATGTGCTCTTTGATGCCCAGGGCGTAGTTGCCATTGCCATCAAACGAATTGGGGTTCAGCCCGCGGAAGTCGCGAACACGCGGCAGCGCGATGTTCACCAAACGGTCAAGAAACTCATACATACGAGTCTTGCGCAGGGTGACCTTCACGCCGAGCGGCATATCTTCGCGAACCTTGAAGCCGGCGATCGACTTGCGAGCATAGGTGATCACGGGCTTCTGGCCGGCGATCTTTTCCATCTCGGCAGCGGCCGACTTGACCTTCTTGGTATCGTTGACGGCTTCGCCGACGCCGATATTGAGAACGATCTTGTCCAGGCGCGGCAGCTCCATCACATTCTTGTAGCCAAACTGCTCACGCAGTGCGGCCTTGATGGTGCTGTCATATTCGGTCCGAAGACGCGGAATGTAAGCGGTCTCAGCCATCGATCGAATCTCCGGTCGACTTTGCGACGCGCGTCTTGACGCCGTCTTTGATCTGGAAACCAACACGGCTGGGCTTGCCATCCTTGTCGGCGATCGCGAGGTTCGACAGATGAATTGGCGCTTCCTTGGTGAAGATGCCAGCATCGGTCGACGCGGTCTGCTTGGTGTGGCGACGGACAAGGTTGATACCCTGAACCAGCGCCTTGGTTTCGGTCGGAATAACAGACAGGACCTGGCCGGTTTTGCCTTTGTCCTTGCCAGTCAGGACGACGACCTTATCGCCCTTCTTGATCTTGGCAGCCATTACAGCACCTCGGGTGCGAGCGAAATGATCTTCATGTGGTTCTTGGCGCGAAGCTCGCGCGGAACTGGTCCGAAGATACGGGTGCCGATCGGTTCTTTCTGATTGTTAATCAGAACCGCGGCGTTCTTGTCGAAACGGATCACCGTGCCATCGGGGCGGCGAATGTCGAACGCGGTGCGAACCACCACGGCCTTCATGACCTGACCCTTCTTTACGCGGCCGCGCGGAATAGCGTCCTTGACCGAAACGACAATGATGTCGCCGACCGAGGCGTATTTGCGATGCGAGCCGCCCAGCACCTTGATGCACATGACACGACGAGCGCCGGAATTATCCGCGACGTCGAGATTTGATTGCATCTGAATCATGACTGGATGCCTTCTTGTTAAATCGACCCGCCGTCCCCGGCTCGTCGACCTTGAAATCTAAACTTACGCGGAGGGAGCCGACGCGGTGTCCGTAACAAGCGTCCAGCGCTTGTTCTTGGAAATCGGCGCACATTCCTCGATCAAGACGATCTGGCCGATTTTGGCCACATTGGCCTCATCATGAGCCTGATACTTCTTGGACCGACGCACGGTCTTCTTCATAACCGGGTGCGTGAAACGGCGCTCGACGCGCACCACGACCGTCTTATCATTGGCGTCGGAGACAACAGTCCCCTGCAAAACGCGCTTTGGCATGGTCGCGGCTCCTTACTTCGCTGCGTTCTTTTCGGCCAAGATCGTCTTGATCCGCGCGATATCGCGGCGGACCTTCTTGACCTCGGTCGGCTTTTCCAGCTGCTGGGTAGCACGCTGGAAACGCAGGTTGAACTGTTCTTTCTTCAGGCCGACGAGCTGATCTTTCAGTTCGTCTGCGGTCTTGCTCCGCACATCACTGGCTTTCATGATCATCGTCCTTAGTCGGCAATGCGGGTAACAACCCGCGTCATGATCGGGAGCTTCATCGCGCCGAGACGCAGAGCTTCCTTGGCAACGTCCTCGGGGACGCCATCGATCTCGAATACAATACGACCTGGCTTTACGAGCGGCCCAGAATTCAACAGAACCCTTGCCCTTACCCATACGAACTTCAGTCGGCTTCTTGGTCACCGGCACGTCCGGGAAAATCCGGATCCACACCCGACCCTGGCGCTTCATCTCGCGGGTGATCGCACGGCGGGCCGCTTCGATCTGACGAGCTGTCACGCGCTCTGGCTCGGTGGCCTTCAACGCATACTGGCCAAATGCCAGATCCGTACCGCCCTTGGCAACGCCATGGATACGACCCTTGTGGGTCTTGCGGAACTTGGTCTTCTTAGGTTGCAGCATAATGAACTAACCTTCTTACGCGCGTTCGCGGTCGCGGTCGCCACGCTCAGAGCGCGGGCCACGTTCACTACGCTGACCACCTTCACCACCTTCGGTAGCGCGACGTTCGTGCGCAGTAGGATCGTGCTCAAGGACTTCGCCCTTGAAGATCCAGACCTTGATACCGATGATGCCGTAGGTCGTCTTTGCTTCAGCCGTGCCGTAGTCGATGTCGGCGCGCAGCGTATGCAGCGGAACGCGACCTTCGCGGTACCATTCGGTACGAGCGATGTCGGCGCCACCGAGACGGCCACCCACGTTGACACGGATACCACCGGCACCCATGCGGATCGAGGTCTGCACGGCACGCTTCATCGCCCGGCGGAAGGCAACACGACGTTCCAGCTGCTGGGCAATGCCCTGGGCAACCAGCGTCGCGTCGGTTTCCGGCTTGCGCACTTCAACGATGTTGATGTGCACTTCGCTGTCGGTGAACTTCTTCACCTTGGCGCGGATCTTGTCGATGTCAGCGCCCTTCTTGCCGATCACGATGCCCGGACGGGCTGTGTGGATAGACACGCGGCACTTGCGGTGTGGACGCTCGATGACGATCTTGGACACTGCGGCGGCCTTGAGGTCCTCCAGCAGCATCGCACGGATCTTGAGGTCTTCCTGCAACAGCGAACCGTACTCGCCCTTGTTGGCGTACCAGCGGCTGTCCCAGGTGCGATTGATGCCCAGACGGAAGCCGATTGGATTGATCTTCTGACCCATTATGCGGCCTCCTCAACTTGCCGGACGACGATCGTCAGATGCGCAAATGGCTTCTGGATCTGCGAAGACCGACCACGACCACGCGCCGTGAAGCGCTTCATTACCAGCGAATTACCAACAAAAGCTTCAGCAACGACAAGAGCGTCGGTGTCCAGGCCATGGTTGTTCTCGGCGTTCGCGATGGCGCTCTCGAGCACCTTCTTGACCTGCACGGAGATGCGCTTGTGGCTGAATTCGAGATCGGCCAAAGCCTTCTCAACCTTCTTGCCACGGATCAACTGCGCGACGAGGTTCAGCTTCTGAGGGCTGATGCGCAACATGCGCAGAACAGCCTTAGCCTCGTTGTCCTTGAGAGCGCGCTCAGTTTTTGGCTTGCCCATCTTACTTCCTCTTGGCCTTCTTGTCGGCAGCGTGACCGTAATAGGTACGGGTCGGTGCAAACTCGCCGAACTTGTGGCCGATCATGTCTTCAGTGACGTTGACCGGAACGTGCTTCTGGCCATTGTGAACGCCAAACGTCACGCCAACGAACTGTGGCAGGATGGTCGAGCGGCGGCTCCAGATCTTGATCACATCGTTGCGACCAGACGCGAGGGCCTTTTCAGCCTTCTTGAGCATGTAGCCGTCGACAAACGGCCCCTTCCAGATTGAACGGGTCATGGCTTACCTGCCCTTCTTAACGTGGCGGCTACGAACGATGAACTTGTCCGTTGCCTTGTTGCTGCGGGTCCGCTTGCCCTTGGTGGGCTTACCCCAAGGCGTAACTGGATGACGGCCACCCGAAGTACGGCCTTCACCACCACCATGCGGGTGATCGACAGGGTTCATGGTCACACCGCGGTTGACCGGCTTGCGGCCGAGCCAACGCGAACGACCGGCCTTGCCGAGCGAGGTGTTCGAGTGGTCCTGGTTCGATACAGAACCAACCGTTGCAAGGCAGGTGCCATGCACGCGGCGCTGCTCGCCAGACTTCAGGCGAAGGATCGCCCAACCCTGGTCACGACCGACATACTGGGCATATGCGCCAGCCGAGCGGGCAACCTGGGCACCCTTGCGGGGCTTGAGTTCGATATTATGCACGATCGTACCGACCGGCATGTTCTCGAGCGGCATCGCGTTGCCTGGCTTGACGTCAACCGTACCGGCCGACGAGATGACCTTGTCGCCAGCTGCCAGACGCTGTGGCGCAACGATGTAGGCGAGTTCGCCGTCCTCGTACTTCACCAGAGCGATCCAAGCCGTACGGTTGGGATCATATTCCAGACGCTCGACCGTACCAACCACGTCAAACTTGACGCGCTTGAAGTCGATCATGCGGTAGGTGCGCTTGTGACCGCCACCACGATGGAAGGCAGTGATGCGACCGCGATTGTTACGACCACCAGACTTGGAGAGGCCTTCGGTCAAGGTCTTGACCGGCTTGCCCTTCCACAGGTCCGAACGGTCGGTCGTCACTAGCTGACGGCGGCCGGGGGACGTTGGATTGTACTTTTTAAGAGCCATTTTTCTGTCTCTTCCCTTACAGGCCGGTCGAAATGTCGATCGACTGGCCGTCGACGAGGGTCACGATCGCCTTCTTGACGTCGTTGCGTGTGCCAACCTTGCCACGGAAGCGCTTCACCTTGCCCTTGCGGACCAGGGTGTTCACGGCCTTGACCTTAACCGAAAAGAGCTGCTCGACGGCAGTCTTGATATCGGTCTTGTTGGCATCGATCGCCACGTCGAAAACGACCTGGTTGTGCTCGGAAGCCATCGTCGACTTTTCAGTCACAACGGGGTTCCGGACGATGTCGTAAGCGCTCAGCTTGTTCATGCGAACCTCGCTTCCAGCGCTTCGAGCGCTGCCTTGGTCAGGACGAGCTTGTCGCGCTTAAGGATCGACACAACGTTGATCCCCTGCACCGGCAGCACGTCGATATGCGGGATGTTGCGAGCGGCCAGAACAAAGTTCTGGTCGACAACTGCACCGTCAATGATCAGCGCGTTGGTCCAGGCCAGCTTGCCGAAAGTGGCGAGCAGGCCAGCGGTCTTGGCATCCTTCTGGGCAACGCTGTCGACAACGATAAGCGAACCAGACTTGATCTTGGACGACAGGGCATGCTTGAGCGCCAGCGCCCGGACCTTCTTGGGAAGATCGATGGCATGGCTGCGCGGGGTCGGACCGAACGCACGGCCACCACCACGGAACTGGGGAGCCTTGCGATCACCGTGACGGGCACCGCCGCCACCCTTCTGCTTGCCGAACTTCTTGCCCGTGCGAACGCCTTCCGAACGATTTTTCACATCGTGCGTGCCGGCCATCGCCTTGAGCTGCTGATAGCGAACCATGCGGTGCAGGATGTCCTGGCGGACTTCCAGACCGAAGACGTCGTCAGCAAGCTGGATGTTACCAGCGGCCTTGCCGTCAAGGGTTGTTACATTGAGTTCCATTTAGTTACCCTCCCCCGCGACTTCAGCGGCGGGCTTAAAGGAACCGGGGAAAGATGCGCCCTGCGGGGCTGCCTTCTTCACCGCGTCCTTAATCATGATCCAAGCACCCTTGGCGCCTGGAACCGAACCCTGGATCATGATCAAACCGCGCTCGTTGTCGGTCTTGACGACCTTGACGTTCTGCGTGGTGATGCGACGATCGCCCATATGGCCCGGCATCTTCTTGCCCTTGAAGGTCTTACCCGGGTCCTGACGACCACCGGTAGAACCAATCGAACGGTGGGAAACGGACACACCATGCGACGCACGCAAGCCGCCGAAGTTCCAGCGCTTCATGCCGCCGGCAAAACCCTTACCGATCGACGTACCGGTGACATCCACCAGCTGGCCTTCGACAAAATGGTCGGCCTGCAACGTAGCCCCAACCTCGATGAGGTTCGCTTCGTCAACGCGGAATTCCGCGACGTGGCGCTTGGGCTCAACTTTGGCGACAGCAAAAATGCCGCGCTCGGCCTTGCTGGTGTTCTTCGCCTTGGCCTGGCCTGCGCCAAGCTGCAGGGCGACGTACCCGTCCTTGTCAGCCGTCCGCTGGCCCACCACCTGGCAGTTCTGCAAGCTCAGCACCGTCACTGGAACGTGCGAGCCGTCCTCAGCGAAAATGCGGGTCATGCCCAGCTTCTGTGCGATCAATCCAGAACGCATCGGTTATTACCTTCTCTCTTGGCGCAGTACCGGGTCATGGTTTCAGAGGACCCTGTTATCTGGTACGCGCGGAAACTTCTCGACTTCAGAGCTTGATTTCGACGTCGACGCCGGCGGCGAGATCGAGCTTCATCAGTGCATCAACCGTCTGAGGCGTCGGGTCCACAATGTCCAGAAGACGCTTGTGAGTCCGAATCTCGAACTGCTCACGCGCCTTCTTATCGATATGGGGCGAGCGGTTCACGGTAAATTTTTCGATTCGCGTCGGCAGCGGAATGGGACCGCGAACCTGCGCGCCTGTCCGCTTGGCCGTCGAGACAATCTCGCGCGTGGAAGCGTCGAGAACGCGATGGTCAAACGCCTTGAGGCGAATGCGAATATTCTGACCGTTCATCTTTGTAAATCCTGACGAAAATGGATCGCGGCGCGCGTTTATCCGCGCGCCGCGAATGTCTCAATAAGGCTTACTTCAGGATCTTTGCGACCACGCCGGCACCGACAGTGCGGCCACCTTCACGGATAGCGAAGCGGAGCTTCTCTTCCATGGCGATCGGGACGATCAGCTGAACGTTCATGTTGATGTTGTCACCTGGCATGACCATTTCCGTGCCTTCCGGCAGGGTCACGATGCCCGTCACGTCCGTGGTACGGAAGTAGAACTGGGGACGGTAGTTGCCGAAGAACGGGGTGTGGCGACCGCCTTCTTCCTTGGTGAGGATATAGGCCTCAGCAACGAAGTCGGTGTGTGGCGTCACGGAGCCGGGCTTGCACAGAACCTGACCGCGCTCAACCTGAGTACGATCGATACCACGGATCAGGGCACCAACGTTGTCACCAGCCTGGCCCGAATCGAGCAGCTTGCGGAACATTTCGACGCCGGTAACGGTCGTCTTCTGGGTTGCCTTGATGCCGACGATTTCGACTTCTTCGCCCACCTTGACGATACCGCGCTCAACGCGACCGGTCACCACGGTACCACGACCCGAGATCGAGAACACGTCTTCGATCGGCAGCAGGAACGGCTGATCAACAGGACGCTCTGGCTGCGGAATGTACGAGTCGACAGCGGCCATCAGCTCAAGAACGGCGTCGTGGCCGAGCTTGCGATCCGAATCTTCCAGGGCAGCAAGAGCCGAGCCCTTGATGACCGGAATGTCGTCGCCTGGGAATTCGTACGAGGACAGAAGTTCGCGAACTTCCAGCTCAACGAGTTCGAGCAGTTCAGGATCGTCGACCATGTCGCACTTGTTCAGGAACACCACCAGGGCAGGAACGCCAACCTGACGGGCAAGCAGGATGTGCTCACGGGTCTGGGGCATCGGGCCGTCGGCAGCCGACACGACGAGGATCGCGCCGTCCATCTGGGCCGCGCCGGTGATCATGTTCTTCACATAGTCGGCGTGGCCGGGGCAATCGACGTGTGCGTAGTGACGGTTGGCCGTCTCGTACTCAACGTGAGCGGTATTGATGGTGATCCCGCGAGCCTTCTCTTCAGGCGCAGCATCGATATCCGCATAGTTCTTGAACGTTGCGCCACCAGTTTCCGCCAGGACCTTGGTGATCGCTGCGGTCAGCGAGGTCTTGCCATGGTCAACGTGACCGATGGTGCCGATGTTGCAGTGAGGCTTATTGCGGGAAAACTTTTCCTTGCCCATCGCTATTCTCCGTATTCGTTAGCCAATAGGCCAACCTTGAGTTGAGTTATTGGTTAGGCGTATTTGGCCTGGACTTCGTCAGCAACCGCCTGCGGCACCTGCTCGTAGTGGTCGAACGTCATCGAGTACTGTGCACGACCCTGGCTCATCGAGCGCAACGAGTTCACATAACCAAACATGTTCGCGAGCGGGACGAAGGCATCCACAACCTGCAAGATGCCACGGCTTTCAGTGCCCTGGATCTGACCACGTCGTGAATTGAGGTCGCCGATAACGTCGCCCATGTAATCGTCTGGCGTGACAACTTCAACCTTCATGATCGGCTCAAGGATCTTTGGCGACGCCTTGCGGATAGCTTCGTTGAAGCCAGCACGACCAGCGATTTCAAAGGCCAGGACCGAGGAGTCGACGTCATGGTAGGCGCCTTCTGTCAGCGTCACCTTGACGTCAACAATCGGGAAGCCAATCAGCGGACCGGAAGCCATAACCGACTTCACGCCCTTTTCCACGCCCGGGATATATTCCTTGGGCACGGAACCACCGACGACCGCGTTCACGAACTCGAGGCCCTTGCCCACTTCGCCTGGCTCAATCGAGAGCTTGACGCGAGCGAACTGGCCCGAACCACCCGACTGCTTCTTGTGGGTATAGTCCACATCGGCAGCACGCGTGATGGTCTCGCGGTAAGCCACCTGTGGCTGACCGATATTGGCTTCGACCTTGAACTCGCGACGCATACGGTCAACGAGGATGTCGAGGTGAAGCTCACCCATGCCCGAAATGATCGTCTGGCCGGATTCTTCATCGGTCTTGACGCGGAAGCTTGGATCTTCAGCAGCCAGGCGATTGAGCGCGAGGCCCATCTTTTCCTGGTCGGCCTTGGACTTGGGCTCTACCGAAATGTCGATAACAGGCTCTGGGAAGATCATGCGTTCCAGGATCACCTGGGCGTTCTGTGCGCAGAGCGTGTCGCCAGTGGTCGTATCCTTCAGGCCCACGATGGCGACGATGTCGCCAGCAAAGGCCTCGGTGATCTGTTCACGGCTGTTGGCGTGCATCTGGAACATGCGGCCAACGCGTTCGCGCTTTTCCTTGACCGTGTTTTCCAGCATGGCGCCCTGCTCGACATGACCCGAGTAGATGCGGCAGAATGTCAGCGAGCCCATGTGCGGGTCGTTGGCGATCTTGAAAGCCAGCATCGACAGCGGCTCGCTGTCATCAGCGTGACGCTCGATCGGCGCTTCGGTCTTGGCGTCGATGCCTTGAATCGCCGGCACGTCGTGCGGCGATGGCAGGAAGTCGATAACGCCGTCCAGCAGAGGCTGCACGCCCTTGTTCTTGAAGGCAGACCCGGCAAAAACCAGGAAGAACTTGGCATCGATCACACCGCGGCGCAGCAGCCGGCGAATGGTCTCGTTGTTCGGCAGGTCACCGTTGAGATAGGCTTCCATGGCGTCGTCATCGAGTTCGACGGCGGCCTCAATCATCTGCTCGCGATACTTCACGGCAGCTTCCTTGAGATCGTCTGGAATCTCGACGATGTCCCACTGAGCACCCAGCTCTTCATTGCGCCAGACCAGGGCGTTCATCTCGATCAGATCGACGACGCCCTTGAATTCGGTCTCAGCGCCGATCGGCAACTGAACAGGAACGGCCTTGGCGCCGAGGCGCGAGCCGATCATCTCGACGCAGCGATAGAAATCGGCGCCGATCTTGTCCATCTTGTTCACAAAGATCAGACGAGGAACATGGTACTTGTCGGCCTGGCGCCAGACGGTTTCCGTCTGAGGCTCCACGCCGGCATTGGCATCGAGCAGCGCCACGGCACCGTCGAGCACGCGCAGCGAACGTTCGACTTCAATG
>TARA_R110002124_G_scaffold1797_16_pt1 | contig 43353 bp, 39 predicted proteins | sample TARA_R110002124 | Tara Oceans TARA_R110002124 (sample SAMEA4397445) | marine metagenome | biome: Polar Biome; feature: [SRF] surface water layer (ENVO:00010504); material: water (ENVO:00002006), including particulate matter (ENVO:01000060) such as... | depth 5 m
AGCGGCACCAGGCCGGCCCCGCCGCCGACCAGCAGCAGCGGCCCGCCATCCTGCGGGCTCCAGACGAAATGGCCACCCAGTGGTCCGCGCAGTTCGATGCTGTCGCCCATCGCCGCGACGGCATGGAAGAAGGGGGATACTTCGCCACTCTCGATGAGCTCGATGGCCAGTTCGATCCGCCCCGTGCCGTCAGGCGCCGAGGCAATCGAATAGCTGCGCATGGCCTGGTAGCCATCGGGCGCGGTCAGCCGCAGGTCGACATGCTGGCCGGCGCGAAAGGCAAAGGGGCGGGGCAGCGCGAAGACAAAGCTCTTGATGCGCGGCGTCAGCGTCGTGATCTTTACCAGTTGCGCATCCTGCCAGGCCAGGCCGCCGACGGGAACAGGCGGCGCCCGATCAGTCACCGCTATAGCGCTGCTCGCGCCAGGGGTCGCCATAGATATGGTAGCCGCGCAGCTCCCAGAACCCGGCTTCGTCGCGCTCGGTGAACTGCAGGCCGTTGACCCATTTGGCCGATTTCCAGAAATAGAGGTGCGGCACGAGCAGCCGGGCGGGCCCGCCATGGTCGCGCTCGAGCGGCTGGCCGGCAAATTTGAGCGCCACCATGGCTTTGCCGCCGGTCAGATCGGCGACAGGCACATTGGTGGAATAGCCATCCACGCTATGGGCCAGGGTAAAGGCGGTGGGCGGCTCCACCAAGGCATCGGCCAGGATGTCGTCGATCAGCACGCCTTCCCATTGCGTATCGAGCTTGGACCAGGTGGTGACGCAGTGAATGTCGCGCACCATTGTGGTCATCGGCAGGGCATTGAAGGCCTGCCAGTTCCAGCTCTTGACCGGGCGTGGCCCGATCTTGAGCGTGAAGCGCCAGTCCTGCTCGGCGATGCGGGGCGTGGCGCCGGCGGAGAGCACGGGGAAATAGTCCACCAGGTGCTGACCGGGCGGGATGCGGTCAGTCTGATCGGGCTGGCTGGGACGCCCCGTAAAGCCTCGTGTCACCATTGCGCCGCTCCTGGCTTGCCTGTCGGCACGCACTATGGCGCAAGGCGAAGCGAGCCGACAAGCCGGCATGCCGCCTGTCAGCACTGCGCAAGGTGGATGCCGGAGAAGCCGTCAGGCAGCGGGCGCTGGCAACTGATTTGTCGTGCAGGATTGCGCCGCCGCTTTGAGCTGGCGGCAGCGGCCCGGTCCGCGCCGACGTCCCGCGGGGCAGGCCGGATCAGTGCATGCTGACCATGGGGAACAGGGCCGGCAGGTTCAGGATGGCGATCAGCCGGTCTTCCTGGCGGACCAGGCGAGACACCTTGGCGCTGCTGGGGTCGCCGCCGGTATTGGGGGCTGCCCGGAATTCTTCATCCTTGGCAAAGATGATATCGGAGACCGAGTCCACCAGAATGCCGACATTGGTGTCACCCAGTGACACCACCAGCACCACGTGCCCGGGCTCGGCCTGCAGCCTTTGCCCGCCCAGCATGGCCGACAGGTCGTGAACCTCCACCACGGTGCCGCGGATATCGAGCACGCCGCAGGCCGAATAGGAACCATCGGGCAATTCGGTGGTTGGCGACCAGCTGCGGATTTCGCGCACCGCCATGATGTCTACGCCATAGCCCTTGTTGTCAGCCGAGAAGGTGACGAATTGATTGGCGGGAGGGGCCAGCACAGACCCTTGCCCGCTATCGCCGGTTTCAAATTCGAGTGGTGCACTCATCGGTAACTCCGCTGCGCTGTCAGTATCGCGCCAATTTCCTGGCCTGCCGGACGCTCTAGTCGCCTCATGCTGCAGGCCATTATTGGTCAAAAACCTTGCGAAACCATTGAGTATTGTTGGCTCTGTGGTTACGCGCGCGTTAACGCCCGACGGGGCTTTCCGCTATCGTCTTGAAATCAAAAGCGATTGTTCCGCGCCGCTGGCACCCTAAAAAGACCGAATAAATGCCGCAGTGTCATTAATTATCCCTGCGGCGGGGTGCCCGCCCCCCGCTGGCGCGGCCAAAACGCCGCAGACGGCCGGAAACCGGCGCTGCCCCGGCCGGGCAGCGCCCCGTTCAGGCAGCAAGCGGACCGGCAGGCTTGGGCGTCCGGCCCGCCACGATCAGCCCGGTCATCCGCATGGCGGCCACAAGGCCGAGTGCGGCCACGACGGCGCCAAGCACAAACACCGGGATGATGGCGTGCTGGATGGCAGTGGCACTGCCGGCCGTCGCATAGCCGGCCAGATTGGCGGCCATGCCCGCCAGCGCCGCGCCAAGGGCATTGCCGGCCGACTGCGCCGTCGGCACCAATGCGGCAATCCGGTCGCGCTCGATGTCGCCGGCGGCGGCCATCAGGGCCATGTAGAGACTGCTGTTGCACAGGCCGAAGCCCGCCCCCATGGCCAGTTGCGCCAGGACGACAGTGACAGCCTGCCCGCTGAGCAGTCCCACCAGCACGCCGATCAGCCCGATGGCGAGCAAAGCCGGCCCGGCCATGATCAGGCGTCGACGGGTGGTGTCGCGGTTCACATTGGCAACCAGTATTGCTGCCAGGCTCCAGGCCACCGACAGCACCGCCGCAAAGGCGCCCGCCAATGCCGGGCCGAAACCCCACAGCTGCTGCAACAGCAGCACCAGATAGACCGCCGAGGTTGCGCCCGCCACCGGCATCAGCAGTACCACCCACAAGCCGGTCCCCACCACCGAGCCGAGGCCGAATGCGGCCACGGGCAGCAGTCGCGTGCGGCAGCGCCGGTCCAGCAGCACCATGCCCACCAGCAATACCGCCGCGGCAGCCAGCAGGGCCGCTGCCTGCAGCGGCTGGGCCAGGCTGGCCAGCGCCACCAGCATGATTGCCACGCCCACCATCAGCAGTCGCAACCCGGGAAAGTCCGCATTGGCACCGGCGATCCCCTTGCTGTTGGGCACCACCCGCCAGACCATGCCGGCAAAGATCAATGCCAGCGGGACGCTGACCAGGAATGCGGCGCGCCAGGTGATCAGCTCGGTCAGCAGGCCCGCGCCCAATGGCCCGCCGAATGCCGCCACTGCCCATACCACGGCCTGGATACCGAACACCTTTGGCACCAGCCGCTGCGGGAACAGTTCGGGGATCAAGGCAAAGCAGATCGCCGCCACCACGCCTTCGCCCAGGCCCTGCAGCATGCGGCCCAGCAGCACCACTTCCATGCTGGGCGCATTGGCCGCGATCAGCGTGCCGGTCATGAAGACGGCACTTGAAGCCAGCAAGGCGGTGCGGGCGCCCAGGATCTGCTTGGCGAGCGCCGCGCCGGCCCCGCCCATGATGGCAAAGACCAGAAACAGCGTCAGCGCCCAGCTGATCAGTGCCACGCCGCCCAGTTCCTGGACGGCGGTGGGGAGCGCCGTGGAGGTGACAAAGGCATTGAACGCCAGCAGCGCCACGCCCAGACACAAAATGATCGTCACCGGCGCATAGCGCGGCCCGAACACCTCGGCCCAGCGGCCCGTCTCTGGCGTGTCAGTCATCTCGTCCATCCTGCTGTTGCTATCGGGACGGTGTTACAGCCGGTCAATTAACAAAGCAATAGCTTGTTTTATTAAGAGCGACGGCCAAACCCCATTTTAACCCGGCCGGGCCCATGCTGCGCCACCTCAGCGTCAGGACCATGCCGTGCCCAACCCCGCCAACGCTCATGCCCGCCTCGACTGGCGGCTGGTTCTCATCGTCATTGTCGTGGCGATTGCCACCCTGGTGGCGCGTTCCGCGTTCAACCGCACCGGCGTGCCGTTTTTTGCCGATACCGATGATGCGATGCGCATGGTGGTGGTGCGCGACTTCATCCATGGCCAGCCCTGGTATGACCTGACGGCTCATCGCCTCAACACGCCGTTTGGCGCCGAGATCCATTGGTCGCGCCTGGTGGACCTGCCCCTCGCGCTGCTGCTCATGGGCTTTACCGCACTGCTCGGCCACGATGCGGCGCTTGTGGCCGCCGCCACGGTATGGCCGATGCTGCTGCTGGGCGTGCTGCTGTGGCTGAGCGCTCTGCTCGCCCATCGGCTGGTGGGAGCCGAGGGGGTCTTGCCGGCGCTGGTGCTGCCGGTGCTCAATCCGGCCATCACCGCCGAATTCACCCCCGGTCGCGTCGACCACCACAGCGTCGTCATCATTCTGACGCTGGCCATGGCCTGGGCCGCCGTCGAAACGGTGCAGCGGCCGCGCTTTGCCATTATTGGCGGGGTGCTGGCCGCGTCGGCGCTGGCCATCGCCACCGAATCCCTGCCCTCGATTGCCGCCGCCATCTTGGTGGCGGGTCTGCTCTGGGTGCTGGACGCCACCAAGGCGGCCACCATGCGCAATTTCGGGCTGGCCTTTGCCGCCGCCGCGCTGGGGCACCTGGCGATCTTCCGCCCGCCCGGCCGCTGGCTGGAAGCGGCGTGCGACGTGCTCTCGCCGGTCTATGTCGCCATGGCACTGGTGGTGGCCGCCAGCTACAGCATCGCCAGCGTCCTGCCCGTCCGGCCCGGCTGGCGGCGCCTGGGCATCCTGGCGGGCCTGGGCGGCGCCGGCCTGCTGCTGGTGGTGCTTGTCTACCCGCAATGCCTGGCCGGACCCTATGGCGCGCTCGACCCCTGGCTGCAGGCCAACTGGATTGCCGGCATCGTCGAGGCCAAGCCCTGGTTCGTCAGCGTCTTCGAGCTGCCCGCCTATGGCGTGGCCGTGGGCGTACCGGTGCTGTTGGGCACCGTCGTCACGCTTTATCATTTGTGGAAGTCACCCGATGATCGCTGGCAATGGGCGGCGCTGCTGGTGTTTCTGGTCGGCGCGGCGCTGATCATGCTGGCGCAGGTGCGTGGTGCCCGGCTGGCGGTGATGCCGGCCACGCCCGCTGCGGCCTGGCTCATCGTCGCCACGCGGCAGCGCTATCTCGGCGACCCGCGCCTGCGCAACCTGGCGGGGCTGCTGGGGAGCTGGCTGGCCTTTTCGGGCATCGCGCTGGCCATGGCGGTCACGCTGCTGGTCAATCTGGTGCCCGGGCGGGCCCAGCAGCTGGCCCAGGCCCGCCTGAGCAAGGAGCCATGCCTGCAGCCGGCGGCCTTTGCCGATCTGGCCGGACTGCCACCCGAACGCATCATGTCCCCGATCGACCTGGGTGCCCATATCCTGCTCTACACCCCCCATGAGGTGGTCGCCGCGCCCTATCACCGCAACCAGCAGGGGGTGCGTGACGCCTTCCGCTTCTTCAACGATCCGATCGATCAGGCCCGCACCATGCTGGGCGCGCGCGGTATCGGTCTGGTGGTGCTGTGTCCCGCCATGGCCGAGATCAAGGGGCTGTCTGATCGGGCGCCGGACAGTTTCGCCAGCCTTTACGCCGCCCAGGCCCTGCCGGCCTGGCTGGTCGATGTCAGCCTGCCCGGGAGCGTTCTCACCGTCTATGCGGTGACCCCGCCATAGGCGATGGCGGCGCCTGTGGCCGCACCGGCATGGGCCTGCGCCATTTTAGAGGCCCAGCCCCAGCTCGGCCCGCAGCCTGCGCGTCAGCCTGGCGGCCACCAGCTGGTGGGCCTGGCGCACATAGGCGGCCAGCTCCTCCTGGCTCAGCGGCGCGCCGGGCAGCACCTGCACCCATTTGGCGCGCGCCAGATAGGGCGCCGGCCGCACCTGCGCCAGTTCGGGCAGCATGGCAAAGCTCAGTTCGGAGCACTTGAAGCTCAGTCCCGCCTCGCCTCCTGTCCCCCAGCCGGAGAGGATGGCAAAGATCTTGCCCCCGACCTTGGCGACGCTGGCGTCGCCCCATTGCCGCACCAGGGTGACGCCGGGCAGGCCCAGGACACAGGCCTCGAAGCCCGTCCGGCTCATCAGATCGCTGCTGGCGAGGGTCATGATGCAGACTCTGTTAACCGATCGGGTGGATGTGTGCCATCAGATCGAAGGCCATGTTACGGCCGTCACGAGGCTGCGGCGACGCCCAATCCGATCGGGCAGCTCACCCCGGTGCCCTGCAGCCCGCAATAGCCGGCCGGGTTCTTGGCCAGGTATTGCTGGTGATAGGTCTCGGCATAGTAGAACTCCGGCGCCGACCTGATCTCGGTGGTGATCGTGCCCAAGCCCTTGTCATTCAAGGCCTTTTGATAGGCTACCCGGCTCTGTTCAACGGCTTCGGCCTGGGCTGGCGAGGTGGTGTAGATCGCGCTGCGATACTGGGTTCCCACGTCATTGCCCTGGCGCATGCCCTGGGTCGGATCATGCTCTTCCCAGAAGGTCCTGAGCAGGCTGTCCAGCCCGATCCTGGCCAGGTCAAACACCACCTTGACCACCTCGGTATGCCCGGTCTGACCGGAACAAACCTCCTGATAGGTGGGGTTGGCGGTCGAGCCGCCCTGATAGCCTGCCGCCGTGACGATGACGCCGGGCAGCTGCCAGAACAGGCGCTCGGCACCCCAGAAGCATCCGAGACCGAAATAGATGGTTTGCGCATTGGCCGGATAGGGACCCTTGAGCGCCGCGCCATTGACAAAATGCTCAGCTGCTACAGGCATTTGGACATCGCGACCGGGCAGTGCCTCGGCGGCGTCCGGAACATTGGTCGGCTTGGATTTGAAAAACATGTCACTTCCTTTCACGGCACTATTCGGTGCCTGACGGCAATCGGTTACATCCGCTCAGATCTGGTCCTGGCGCAGAAAGCGTTCTCGCCCCTGCTTGCGTCCGAGCAGGGCCAGCGCCACGCCGGGCACGCCGAAGACGGCAAAGGCCGGATAACCCAGAACCGCCTGGAGCGCGGCATTGAGCAGATCCTCGAAGAACCGGCTGTGCAGGAAATCCTGCATGCCATCCAGGCTGGCCGGATGAAGCTGGGTCCACAAATCGGCGAGGCTGGTCAGTACGAGCGCATTGGCCCCCAGCGATCTCGTGCCATCGATAATCAGCAAAACCAGCGCCAGGCCGATCAGCCAGGTCCCGAGTGTTCTTAAAATCAACCGCATCAACATTCCCTGTGCCGAGGGGAATAAGTCGAGGCTGGGACGCCCAACTCTCCCCTGCACGCCTGCTCTTTGTGCCATGTGCGCTGGACAGCTCACAAGGTGGTAAGTCCCCGCGGCGAAAACAATTGCCATCGCAGCGTCGTGATCCCTTGCGCCCGAGCGCGCGATAAGTATATTGCGCCTCGCTCGCGTCGGCCAAACAGCCGGCCCCTCCGGTGTTCCAGCCGGGGTTACAGGCGATGCGGAGAGGTGGCCGAGTGGTCGAAGGCGCACGCCTGGAAAGTGTGTAGGCGGGGAACCGTCTCAAGGGTTCGAATCCCTTTCTCTCCGCCATTTTCCTATCAAGCCCTCGAAAATCCCAAGCCGCCCGCGCAAACGGCCCTTTCGAGTGATTCAGTTGTACACAGGATTCGCTGAATATCGCGTGGATGCTCCAAATTCTGCCGACACCGCTGGCCGCAGAAAAACTGGTCGCCACCATAGAGAACGAAGCGGACCAACGGTTGCCAGCCCCCTTCTTGCCGTTACAGGGGCCTGAGGGGTTCCTCGGCGATACGCCCCTGTTGCCCCGTAGCGAGCAGCACCCCGCTAGAGCGGCTTTTTCAGCCATTTGGCAATGACACCGACGATGCCTTCGCGGAACAACATGACACTGGCCACAAAGATCACGCCCTGGATCACCGTCACCCAGGCGCCGAAGCCGGCCAGGTAGCTTTCCATGGTGACGATGACGGCGGCGCCGACAAGCGGGCCAAAGACCGTCCCCATGCCGCCCAGCAGCGTCATCAGCACGACTTCACCCGACATGGACCAATAGACATCAGTCAACGAGGACAGCTGAAAGACAATGGCCTTGGTGGCGCCGGCCAGACCCGCCAGCGTGGCGGACATCACGAAGACGGCGAGTTTGTAGCGATCGACCTTGTAGCCCAGCGAAATCGAACGGGGCTCGTTGTCGCGGATAGCCTTGAGCACCTGCCCGAAGGGCGAGTGAATGATACGATAGATCCCCAGCAGCGCCGCGACCACGATAGCAAGCACCACGAAATAGAGCGTGAGGTCCGAACTCAGATCAATCAGGCCGAACAGCTTGCCGCGCGGCACCGCCTGAATGCCGTCTTCGCCCCCGGTGAAGGGCGCCTGAACGGCGATGAAATAGACCATCTGCGCAAAGGCCAATGTTACCATCGCGAAATAGATGCCCTGGCGCCGGATGGCCAGCACGCCAATGCCAAGCCCCAGTAGTGCCGCGGCCCCGACCCCCAGCAGAATGGCGATTTCGGGATTGAGCCCCCAGACCTTGGCGGCGTGCGCGGCCACATAGCTGGCCGAGCCGAAAAAGGCCGCGTGGCCGAACGAAAGCAGGCCGCCAAAGCCCAGCAGCAGGTTGAGTGCACTGGCAAACAGGGCAAAGCACAGCACCTTCATGACAAAGACCGGGTAGAGCACGAAGGGCGCAAGCAGCAGCAACACCAGCAGGGTGAAGAAGATGATGATGTGGTGGCGTGGCGTGCCGACGGTTGGGGCGGCAGCGCCAGTCTCAACCAGGCCGGTTTGCGATTGGGTGGTCATCACGCAGTCCTTCCAAACAGGCCCGCTGGCTTGACCAGCAGTACAAGGGCCATGATGACAAAGATCACCACTGACGAAGCTTCAGGATAAAAGACCCGGGTCAGGCCTTCGACGATGCCCAGGCCAAAGCCGGTCAGAATGGCGCCCAGGATCGAGCCCATGCCACCGATGACCACCACGGCAAAGACCACGATGATCAGATCGGCGCCCATGTTGGGATTGACCGAATAGATCGGCGCGGCGAGGACGCCGGCCAGGGCGGCCAGCGCCACGCCGAAACCATAGGTCAGGGTGATCATGCGTGGCACATTGATCCCGAAGGCGCCCACGAGCGTGGGGTTTTCGGTGGCGGCACGCAGATAGGCGCCGAGTTTGGTTTTCTCGATGGCAAACCAGGTGCCAAAGCAGACCACGGCCGACGCAACCACGACCCAGGCGCGGTAATTGGGCAGGAACATGAAGCCCAGATTCGTGCCGCCAGATAGCTCGGTCGGGATGGAATAAGGCAGCCCAGAGACGCCATATTGATTGCGGAACAGACCCTGGATGATCAGCGCCAGACCAAAAGTCAGCAGCAGGCCATAGAGGTGATCGAGGTGATAGAGCCGCGCGATCATCACACGTTCGATGATCACCCCGGTCGCGCCCACGACGATTGGAACGATCAGCAGCGCCCACCAGTAGTTGATGCCAGCATAGGTCATCAGCATCCAGGCCACGAAGGCACCCATCATATACTGGGCGCCATGGCTGAAGTTGATGATGTTGAGGAGCCCGAAGATGACGGCGAGCCCCAGGCTCAGCAGCGCATAGAACGACCCGTTGATCAGCCCCAGCAGCAGTTGGCCGAACAGGGCCTGTGGCGGTATCCCCAAAAGCTCAAACATTGAAAAACCCGGTCTCTCTCTCGGCCTGGATAATTGGGCGCCCCGGCAGGACCGGAACGCCCGATGGCATTACTTGACCAGTTCGCAGCCGCCCTCGGCCAACGGCCGGAAGGCGTCCTTGGCGGGAATGGTTGTCATCAGGTTGTAATAGTCCCAGGGGCCCTTGGTTTCAGCCGGCGACTTGACCTTGAACAGGTACATGTCGTGGATGTGCCGGCCATCGGCGCGGATCGTGCCTTCGCCAAACAGCGGGTCCTGGCTTGGGTTGGCTTTCATCCAGTCCATCAGGGTCGCGGTTTCCTTGCCACCGGTCGCCTCGACGGCCTTGAGATAGTGCAGCACGCTGGCATAGACGCCTGCGTGCACCATGGTGGGCATATTGCCGCCGTTCTGCTCGGCGAAGCGCTTGGACCATGCCCGGGTGTCGTCGTTGAGGTCCCAATAGAAGGCTTCGGTCAGCACCAGCCCCTGGGCCGTCTCAAGCCCCAGCGCATGAACGTCGGTGATGAAGATCAGCAGGCCTGCCAGTGACTGGCCGGCCTGGGTGATGCCGAATTCGGCAGCCTGCTTGATGGTATTGACGGTGTCGCCACCGGCATTGGCCAGACCGATCACCTGGGCGCCGGAGGCCTGGGCCTGCAGCAGATAGGAGGAGAAATCGGTGCCGGGGAATGGATGGCGCACCGCGCCGGCCACTTCGCCGCCTGCGGCGGTTACCACGGCCGAAGTGTCCGTCTCCAGGGCCTGCCCGAAGGCGTAATCAGCGGTGATGAAGAACCATTTCTTGAAGCCCTCCTGCACCATGGCGCTGCCCGTGCCATGGGCCAGGGCCCAGGTGTCATAGGTCCAGTGCACGGTATTGGGCGAGCATTTGGAGCCGGTCAGATCGGCCGAGCCGGCGCCCGAATCCATGAAGATCTTGTTCTTGTCACGGGTGACGTCATTGACGGCGAAGGCCGCCGAAGATGTCGGCACGTCGGCGATCATGTCGACGCCGTCCTGATCGTACCACTGGCGGGCAATGGTGGATGCAATGTCGGGCTTGTTCTGGTGATCGGCCGAGATGATCTCGACATTGATGCCCTTGGCGGCGGCGTCGAAGTCCTCGACGGCCATGCGCGCAGCAATCACCGAACCTTCGCCGGACAGATCGGCGTAAACGCCGGAACGATCATTGAGGACGCCGATCTTGATATCGGTTGCCATGGCGGTGCCCGCCATCAGCAGACTGGCGGCTGTCGCCAGGATCAGACTTGGTAGTTTCATGGTTCGGTTCTCCTCCCGAGATGTGCCTTGCGGCTTGGTGCTAGACGCCCAGATAGGCGTGCAGCTTGTCGATGTTTGCATCGAGGTCGGCATTGGGGATGGTGTCGATCACCCGCCCCTGCTCGACCACGTAGTGCCGATCCGCGACCGAGGCCGCGAAGCGGAAATTCTGTTCCACCAGAACGATGGTGAACCCCTGATTTTTCAGTTGGATCAACGTGCGGCCGATCTGCTGGACAATGACCGGGGCGAGGCCCTCGGTAGGTTCGTCAAGCAGCAGGAGTTTAGCGCCGGTGCGCAGAATGCGACCAATGGCGAGCATCTGCTGTTCACCACCTGAGAGCTTGGTGCCCTGGCTGGTCAGCCGCTCGCGCAGATTGGGGAACATCTCAAGCACCGCCTCGCGGCTGAGCCCGCCCGGCTTGACCTCGGGTGGCAGCATCAGGTTTTCATCAACCGAGAGGCTGGAAAAGATGCCTCGTTCCTCGGGGCAAAAGGCGATGCCCTGTCTGGCAATGGTGCGCGGTTGCTGGCCGATCAGCTCGTTGCCTTCAAACCGCACCGAGCCGCTGCGCTTGCCGGCAATGCCCATGATGGCGCGCAGCGTGGTGGTCTTGCCCGCGCCATTGCGACCGAGCAGGGTCACCACCTCGCCGGGGCGCACATCGAAATTGATGCCATGCAGCACATGGCTTTCATCATACCAGGCCTGGAGATCACGCACGGCGAGCAGCGGGGCGGCGCTGTTGGCGGGGGAAATGTCCTCACGCATGGCCGGCTCCGATATAGGCTTCAACCACGCGTTCATCGCTGGACACCTGGTCATACGTGCCCTGGGCCAGCACCTGCCCGCGCGCCAGAACGGTGATGTGGTCTGAAAGGTCCGCCACCACCGACAGATTGTGCTCGACCATGAGAATGGTGCGATTGGCGGAGATCTTGCGGATCAGCGCCGAGATCAGCGCCACATCGGCTTGCGCCATGCCGGCCATGGGTTCGTCCAGCAGTAGCATTTCGGGCTCCAGCGCCAATGTTGTGGCGATCTCGAGCGCCCGCTTGCGCCCATAGCTCAGTTCGCCAGCCGGCTCATGAAGATGGGGCGACAGGCCAACCTCACTGACCCGCGCTGCGGCTTCGTCATCAAAGGCGGAGAGCACTTTTTGCGAGTGCCAGAAATCGAAGCTGTCGCCCCGGCGGCGCTGCAGCGCGATGCGCACGTTCTCCAGCACTGTCAGCTGCGGAAACACCGCCGAGATCTGGAAAGAGCGCACCAGTCCCCGGCGCGCGATATCGGCGGCTGATTGACGGGTGATGTCGTGTCCGTTCAGGGTGATGGTGCCAGCGCTGGGCTGCAGGAATTTGGTCAGAAGATTGAAGCAGGTTGTCTTGCCCGCGCCGTTGGGCCCGATCAACGCGTGAATGCTGCCGCGCCGGATATCGAGATCGACGCCGTTGACGGCCACAAATCCGGCAAACCGCTTGGTAAGGCCGCGTGCAGACAGGATGACGTTGCTCTGGTTTGCGCTGGGATCACTCATTTGGCCGTCCATCCCCCATCGATCGAAATGGCAGTGCCGGTAATGGAACGGGCGAGGTCCCCACACAGATAGGCGGCCATTTCGGCAATCTCCTCCGGCTGCACGAACTGACGGGTCGGCTGGGGGGCGAGGAAGATTTCGCGCATCACCTGTTCCTCACTCATGGCATGGACCCTGGCCTGATCGGCCACCTGGGCCGCGACCAATGGCGTCCAGACATAGCCTGGGCAGATGGCGTTTACGGTGACGCCCTTTTCGGCAGTTTCCAGCGCCACGGTTTTGGTGAGACCCACCACGGCGTGCTTTGTGGCCACATAGGCAGATTTGAACGGCGAGGCCCGCAGGCCGTGGGCCGAAGCGATATTGATGATGCGGCCCCAACCGCGCGTGGTCATGCCCGGCAGAGCGGCGCGGATGGTATGAAACGCTGAATCCAGGCTGATCGCGACGATGCGGTGCCAGTCGTGCGGCGGAAACTCTTCGATTGGCGCCACCTTCTGGACGCCTGCGTTGTTGACCAGAATATCGAGCTGGCCAAAGGCGGCAATGACATCACCCACCAGATCGAAACCGCCACCGCTTTCGGCCAGGTCAGATTGAAAATACCGCACGGTCGCACCGCTGGCGGCAACCTCGTGCAGCGCCGCGCTGACGGCCTGCTCTGGCTCAAAGCTGTTGATGGCCACATCATAGCCCTTCGCCGCAAATCTGCTGGCGATTGACAGGCCGATGCCGGTCGTTGAGCCTGTGACCAACGCCACGCGCTTTTTATCCATACCCCACCCTGGTCCGGACCTTTTTGATCCGCTTGGTTTTGCCCTTTCTCTTTCAAGTTCCGTGCCAAGTGCACAAACGCTGGTTTGGCGGGATTTTCTAACACCGTGTCCGGCCCATGTGTCCGGTTATCCGGACACAGTCCGAACATCCGGACAGTCACTGTTCGATATTGTAGCGCTTGAGTTTCTCGTAAAACTGGCTGCGTGACACCCCAAGGCGCAGGGCCGCCGCCGATTTCTGTCCGCCGGTGGCGGCCAGCGCGTCGATGATTGCCTGCCGCTCTGTGTCGGCAACGGTGTGGGCCAGCGCCTGTGTGCCGCTTGGCGTGCCACTGTGGCGAACCGAACCCGGCGGCATGGCGCGATTGATGACTTCTGCATCGAGCACCTCGCTGGGCGCCAGCGCGGCCGCGCGTTCGAGCACATTGCGCAGTTCGCGCACATTTCCCGGCCATGAGTGCGCCTGCAACAGGCGGATTGCCTCGGGGGTGATGACCCAGCCACGCTCATCGGCGGCGCGCATGGTCTGTTCCAGCAACACCTCGCAGAGCATGGCCATATCCTCGCGGCGGTCACGCAAGGGCGGCACATGTACGGTCAGTACGGCGATGCGATAATAGAGATCGGCGCGAAAGCTCTTGTCAGCGATCTTGGCCTCAAGGTCCTGCGACGTCGCCGCGATGATGCGGACATCCACCTTCCTGACCGTATTGGACCCCAGCGCCTCGATCTCGCCTTCCTGCAACACGCGCAGGAACTTGGCCTGGATACCGGCCGGCATATCGCCGATTTCATCAAGAAAGAGCGTGCCGCCATGGGCCAGCTCGAACTTGCCCTTGCGCGGCTTGCGATCAGCCCCGGTGAAGGCGCCAGGCGCCACGCCGAAGAATTCGGCCTCAAGGAGCGCTTCTGGCACCGCCGCGATATTGACCGCCACGAAGGGGCCGTCTGCGCGGTCCGATTGCTGGTGGATGGCGTGGGCCAGCAGTTCCTTGCCCGTGCCGGTCTCGCCCAATATCAACGCCGCACCATCGCGCAGCGCGAAGCGGCGGACCATGGCCTTGAGCTCCCTGACGGGCTCGCTTTGGCCGACAAAGCTCGACAGGGAATATTTCGTCTGTCGCTCACGCGTCAGTGCGGCCTGCGCACGCGTCAACTGGCGATGGAGGGATTCGAACTTGTCGAGGATCGGCGCGAGATAGTCGACATTGTCGTAGAAAACAAAGCCAATGGCACCATCGACGGCGCCCTCGGCGTCCTTGAGCGGAATACGACAGACCACGAACTGGCGGTCATCGAAATTCATGATGTCGAGCAGGATGGGGCGCCCTGACTCCACCACGCGCCGAAGCAGGGAATGCGGTATCACGTCTTCGACGGGCAGACCGATCGGGTCGAAGCCGGGGCTGAGCTTGAGCAGTTCACGATAGCGCCCGTCCATCCAGGTGATGCGCGTCTGCGCATCGACGACAATGGCACCCTCGAAATACTCGCGCAGCAGGCTGAAGGCCCCCACTGCCTCCTCAATGCTGGCCAGACCATTGGCGGCCGGCCAGCGCTCGTCGGTCGGTGGGTGGGGCATGGTTGCGATCTCAATTGCTCGACCAGATGCGCCAGAGCCTATGCCTTGCCGGGCCGCGCCGCAACGCGGTCAAAAACGCTCCATGCAGAGCGCCGCGCCCATACCGCCACCATCGCACAAGTTGCCAACCGCATGTTTCCTGCACATCTGGCGTCTTGGCCCGGGCCATTTTGGCGCTATCACCACGCTTGTAGCGTCCAACGTCCTGCCGCCAGAGATATATCACGCCAAGCTCGCGCATATTCACGACCTTTCCCATCTCACTGAGGGGCACCCGCAAGCAGAAGCGGACCACCAAGCAGTTGCACGCGTATTTGATCAGCCTGGGGTTTGACGGGGCCCGCAATCGGGTCGCAGCCTTTGCCCGGGAATGGCGGGCGGGTCGGCAGCGCGAGATGCAGACCACAGGTCCGTGGGACCTTTGTGCCATTGAGCTTTGCGCCGGGTGAGGCGTTCCAGTTCGACTGGTCCGGGGTCTGGACCGTCATCGGCAATGGTCGGACCAAGCTGTCGGTGGCGCATATCAAGCCCAGATATAGCCGGGCCAAGGGATCAGGCGGCCTTTGGATTATGCCCGTGGCGCGTCATCTGCCGTTCGATCTCGGCCAGCAGGCCGGGCAACTGGCCGGGGGTGCGGATGGTGTAGCGCGGCACTTCGCCGGCATTGGCTGGAATATGGCTGCGCCGGTGCGACCAGCTCTGCCAGATGCTGATAATGCCCAGGCGATTGGCGCCGCCGATGTCACGCTCCAGATGATTGCCAACCATAACCACGGTGCCGGTATCAGCAGCGGTGAGACCCAGGCCTTCGAGGGCGCGCTCGAACATGCGGCGGTCCGGCTTCTGGCAGCCCTCGGCCTCCGAGATCACCTTGCATTCGAAATGCGGATGAATGCCGTGGCCGCCCAGGATCGTATCGAAACTGCGCACTCGGCCATCGGCAACCAGAGCCAGGCGATAGCCCTCCGCGACAAGGACCTGCACCATCTCCAGCGCGCCGGGAATGAGAGCGGCCTCAATGACATAGCCTTCGGCGTCGAAGATCTCGGTGCTTTCATCGACGAGCGTATCGCCGCTGTCGAGGAACACGGCTTTCAGCAACGGCTGCTCGGCGCGAACGTCATCGAGCACGGCGCGGACGCGGCTGGGTATCCAGGCCGCCAGTTCGTCCCAGAGGACGATGTCGAGAGCGGCCAGGTCAACGCGCTGGTTGAAGCGGAAGACCGGAGTGAAGGCGTGGGCCTGCAGGTAGCGCTTGACGGCGCGGTGATCCTCGGCGGTGAGGCCGGACAAGGATGAAGCGAACATGTCGTTGACCAGGATGCTGCCGCGCCCGGCGAGGTCGCCACAGCAGATTTCGGTCATCTCCCGGTCCCGAGCCTGCCCGGCGGCATCGGCGGTGAAGGCGTGCTTGCCGGGGGTCGAGATCAGGGTGACCCGGTCGGCCTTGATTGGCACCATGCCATCGATCTGCATGGGGAATTTTCCACCGTGCGCGCTGGCTTCGACGGCAATCACCTGGTCCGCGGCATCAAGATGTAGCCAGATGTGCTCAAGCTCGTAAAGGTGCTGGATGTCCCAGTCCCACCACACGGCATATTCGATGACCCGCGTGGCACCGGGCGCAAAAGTGACGTCGAGCGGTGCCGAGAGTGAACGACCGGGGGCGTCGAACAGGGTCACGCCGACTCGGCTGGGCAGGAAAGGTTCATTGTCGGCGATGGCCAGGACGGGAGCCAGCCGGCGGGCCAGCTCGATCGTGCGGGCGTGGCTGCCCTTCGGCTGGTCTACGACCTCAAGAATGGACGACATGGCAATGGCTTTCCGCATGGTTCTAGAACAGCACCGTTCTTGTAATCGTTTTCAGGCTGGAATTGCAAGATGGTTACTCGAAAGTTCCGCAAGGTTCCTTTTCGAATTTGGCGGGCGCCAGTGGCGTCAGGCAGGGAAGCGTATGGCGCGGGTTGAATCGCGGGGGACAAGCGTGTTCTCCAGCACCACCTGGCGCGGGGTGCGGACCGTGCCGCGCATGTGATCGATCAGGGTCATGGCGGCGATGCGGCCCATTTCCTCGATCGGCTGGGCAATGGTGGAGAGGGTGGGAAAGGTGACGGTGGATTCCAGCACGCCGTCATAGCCCAGGATGGAGAGGTCGCGCGGCAGGTCGAGACCGAGGGTATGGGCGCAGTGCATTACGCCAGTGGCCAGCATATCAGTGGTGGCGAAAATGGCAGTCATCTCACGCTCGCCGGTGATCATGACATGACCGCATTCGCGCCCGACCTCGAAGCTCGAAGCCTCGGTGAAGGGCGGAGAAAAGACAATTTCGACATCTGTCGCCAGATCCTGGGCAGCCTGGCGGATGCCGCGCACACGCTCGCTGCCGACGTCACTGCCACCGCCCTTTTGCGCCACGCCGCCGGCGACGACCCCGATCTTGCGGTGACCCAGTTCGATCAGGTGACGCATGCCTTCGTAGCCGCCCGAATAATTGTCGCAGACAACCGAACTCATGGTCGCCTGGCGTGGTTTCATGTCGACGAAGGTGACGGCGACGCCCCGCTCGCGCAGCAAGTTGGCATGGCGCAAAGTGCGGGTGGTGAAGGCGGATGGCCGGATGATGACGCCCTGGGCGCGCATCTCCATCATGGTGTCGAGATAAGCCTCCTCGCGGTCCGGATCGCCATTGGTGGAGCAGAGCAGGACGCGGTAACCCTCGTCGAACATGGTGCTTTCGATGGCATAGGCGAGAGCGCTGGAGAACGGCGTGCGCTGCTGGCGCAGCAGCACGCCGACAATGTTGGATTGCTGGGTGCGGAAGGAAGAGGCCAGCCCGTTGGGGCGGTAGCCCAGTTCGGCTATGGCCTTCTGCACGGCTTCGCGCACGGCCGGGCGGACGTGCGGGTAGTCGTTGAGCACGCGCGAAACAGTGGCGATCGACACGTTTGCGACGCGCGCCACGTCCTTGATCGTAATCACAGTACAGTCCTTCCCTCGCCACTCATTGACCCGAAGTGACAGCATAGTGTCACACGGAAAGGCCACGGGCTTTGCATGGAAATGACCCCTGAATTTTATATGTTGTTTTGAAAACGTTTACAAGATACCGTCGTCATATTGATACGCAAGGGCCATAAAGCTGCCGACCATTCCGCCCTGGAGCGAGACTGGTTCAAGGATCAGCCGGCGCCCGGAGGAGCGTCGTTCATGTTGGAGGATAACCCGATGCATATTAGTGCCTCGCGCCTCGGCCGCCTCGCGGCCGTGACCGGATTGCTGCTGGCTGCGACCGCCCTGCCGACTCTGGCCCAGGGCGATGCCGCGATCTGCCCCAGCGGCTTTGCTGAAGCGCCACAGCTCAAGACCATGGTCGACGCCGGCGACCTGCCGCCGGTAGCCGAGCGCCTGCCGACCGATCCGCTGGTGGTGCAGCCGGCGGAACGAGTCGGTGTTTATGGCGGCCAGTTCATCGATAGCTGGGGCGGCGGCAATGTCGCCGATTTCCGACAGTTCGGCTACGATCCGCTGGTACGCTGGAGCGTCGACGGCGCCACTGTCGAACCCAATATTGCCAAGAGCTGGGACATCAGCGAGGACGCGCGGAGCTATACGTTCCACCTGCGCGAAGGCATGAAGTGGTCCGATGGCGAACCCTTTACGGCAGATGACATCGTCTTCTGGTGGGATCGGGTCGAGAATAATCCCAAGATCACCACCGGCGGCCCACGCGGCGAACTGCTCAACAATGGCGGCAAGCCCGTGGTCGAGAAAGTGGACGATTACACCGTCAGCTTCACCTATGAGGAGCCCAACGGCCTGTTGCTGCAGAACCTCGCCGGGCCCTATGGCCAGCGCGTCGTCATGTTCCCCAGGCACTATATGGAACAGTTCGATATCGACCTGAACCCGGACGGCGTCGCCAAGATGATGACAGAAGGCGGGGCCAGCGACTACGCGGCCTGGTGGAAAGGCAATGTCGGCTCCTATGGCGACGCCTCCCAGTTCAACGACCCCAAGCGCCCCACGCTGCTGGGCTGGATCGGCCAGGACAGTATTTTGGGCAAGGAACGCGTCACCTTCGTGCGCAATCCCTATTACTGGAAGGTCGATCCGCAGTGCCAGCAGCTGCCCTATATCGACGAGCGCGTCTGGACGCTGGCGGCTGATCCGGAAGTGACGCTGCTGCAGGCCATCCAGGGCCAGATTTCCATGTCGCCGCGCAACGTCTCGACCCCGACCAACCGCGCCGTGTTCTTCGACAACCAGCAGGCGGGCGGCTATCACCTCGTGCCGGCCACCAGCTGCGACTACAACACGGCGGTGCTGGGCCTGTCGGTCAATCACCCCGATCCGATCAAGGCCGAGGTCTTCGGCAACAAGGATTTCCGCATCGGCCTGTCCTACGGCATCAACCGCCAGGAAATCATCGACACGGTCTATCTGGGGCAGGGCGAGCCCTTCCAGCCTGCCCCGCTCAAGGGCTCGCCTTTCTACAATGAGACTCTGGCCAAGGAATTCACCGCGTTCGACCTGACCAAGGCCGCCGAGCATCTCGACAAGATCGTGCCCATGGGGTCCGACGGGGTGCGCGTGGGGCCGGATGGCAAGCCGTTCAAGTTCTCCATCGACATCAACGCCGATTTCCGCCCCGACACGGTGGATGCCTACCAGTTGATCGAGCGGACCTGGAAGCAGCTCGGCCTCGACGTCACCCTGAACTTCCACTCCGATGAACTGTTCGGCAATGCCCGCGCCAAGCCGGACTCCGATGGTGCCGTCTGGGTGGGTGAGAACGGGTGTGGCCAGTTGCCGCTGGTCAATCTGGGGCGCTTTACCAATGACTACGGCTATTGGAGCCTGGGCAACTGGTCCGGCTGGGCCGCCTGGAACATCAAGCGTCTCAATCCCGATGCAGAACTGCCCGAAGGCTGGGCGCCGGTGGAGCCGCCCGACGAAGTCAAGCGCATCTATGAATTGCGCGCCATCATCCCGACCACGGTGGGCGACGAGCAGGCCAAGCTGATGCGGGAATTCACCGACCTGCTGGCCGACCAGTTCCTCACCATCGGCATCGCCACGCCGGCCGGCTTCTACCGCTCGGTCAGGAACGAGGTGCACAACGTGCCCGAAAGCCTGATCGAAGGCTGGCTCTATCCGGGCCCGGCACCCATCAACTTCTCGACCCTGTTCATCGAGAAATAGCGCCCGCGTTCCCAGGGCCTGGCCGGCCCGTCACGCCCATTCCGGGCCGGCCCTTGTTTCAAATGGCTTCGCACCTGGCGTCGATCCGCGAAAGCGGAACCCTTTTCAACTGGTATGAACAGCGGTTCCCACCTTCAGAACAACGACCCTGCGACGGCACGAAAGACGGAGGCGAACAATGGGACTCTTCATGCTGCGACGGATGCTCTATGCAATCCCGGCGCTCATTGCCGTGTCCCTGATCTCCTTTCTGGTCATTGCCATCCCGCCGGGCGACTTCATTACCCGCACGGCCGAACTGCGCGCGGCACAGGGCGATATCATGCCCATGGCCGAACAGGTGGCGATGCGACACGCCTACGGCCTCGACCAGCCGCTGATGGTTCAGTACTGGGACTGGATCAGCGGCGTCGTGACCCGCGGCGATTTCGGCTACTCCTTTTCCTTCAACCTGCCGGTCAGCGACGTCATCTGGCCGCGCATGGGGCTCACGGTCATCCTGTCGGTTGCCAGTCTGCTGTTCATCTGGGCCGTCGCCATCCCCATCGGCATCTATTCGGCAGTGCGCCGCTATTCGGCCGGAGACTACCTGGCCACCTTCCTGGGCTTTCTCGGTCTTGCCATCCCCAATTTCCTGCTGGCGCTCGCGGCGATGTACATCGCCTTTGCCTGGTTCGGACAGAATGTGGGCGGGCTGTTCTCACCCGAATATGTCGAGGCGCCCTGGAGCTGGGACCGGGTCATGGATCTGTTGGCGCATCTCTGGCTGCCCATGATGGTGCTCGGCACGGCGGGGACGGCCAGCGTCATCCGTATCATCCGCGCCAATCTGATCGACGAATTGCACAAGCCCTACGTCACCGCCGCCCGCGCCAAGGGCAAGGGCGAGTTTGCGCTGCTGATGAAATATCCGGTGCGGCACGCGCTCAACCCGTTCGTCTCCGGCCAGAACGATATCTTCGTCGACATCGTCTCGGGCGGCACCATCGTCGCGATCGTCATGGGCCTGCAGACGACCGGGCCGCTGCTGCTCGACGCGCTGCGGAGCCAGGACACATACATGGCCGCCAGCTTCATCCTGATGCTGAGCGTGCTGGTGGTACTGGGCACGTTGCTCAGCGACCTGCTGCTCGCATGGCTCGATCCGCGCATCCGGTACCAGCAGGGGTAAGGGGATGACCTTCTTGTACAGCGAATCCATCGAATTCCGGGTCCCCTCCCCTCTCGGGGGAGAAGCGGGGACCAGATGCACGAAGCGGTGGACGGGGGAGCCCTGCCCATGACCACATTCGACGAAACCACCGGGCAGGTGACACAGATCGCCAAGGCGCCGCAAAAGGGGCGCGGGTTCGATGGCCACTGGGCGTTGGTGTGGCAGAAGTTCCTGCGGCACAAGCTTGGCGTGGCCGGGGGCATTGTGGTGCTGCTCGCCTATATCGTGGCGCTGGTGCCAGAATTTCTGGCGCCGGTGACGCTGGAGGCCTATCTGCCGGCCTATAGCTATGCGCCGCCGCAGCCGCTGCATTGGGGACGCGACGATGGCGAGGGCTGGCAGTTCCGGCCCCATCTCAACGCCTACAAGTCGGTGATCGACTATAATTCAGGCCGGCGCCTGTTCGAAGAGGATACCGCCAACCCGATCGATGTCGGGTTCTTCGTGCGCGGCGAACCCTATCGGCTGCTGGGGCTGATCCCCAGCGACATTCACCTATTCGGACCGGTCGAGGCGGGACAGCCCTTCTTCATCGCCGGGGCCGACCGGCTGGGGCGCGACATCCTGAGCCGCACCATCTATGGCACGCGCATTTCGATGACGATCGGGCTGGTGGGCGTGGCGCTAAGCCTGGTCTTCGGTATCCTGATCGGCGGCGTTTCCGGACTGTTCGGCGGGGTGGTGGACAATCTCATCCAGCGCTTCATCGAGTTCATCCAGTCCGTGCCCTCCATACCGCTATGGATCGGACTGGCTGCGGCGATTCCCACCTCGGTGCCGCCATTGCAGGTCTACTTCCTCATCACGGTGATCCTGTCCGTCCTGGGCTGGACCAGTCTCGCGCGAGTGGTGCGGGGCAGGTTCCTGGCCATGCGCAACGAGGATTTCGTCAAGGCCGCGCGGCTCGATGGCTGCGGGCCGGTACGCATCATTTTCCGGCACATGCTGCCCAGCTTTCTGAGCCACATCATCGCGGTTGTATCGCTGGCCATTCCCGGGATGATCCTGGGGGAGACGGCCTTGTCCTATCTCGGCATCGGGCTGCGGACCCCCATCGTTTCCTGGGGCGTGCTGCTGCAGGAGGCCCAGAACGTGCGCACCATTGCCTCGGCGCCCTGGCTGCTCATGCCCGGCATTGCGGTGGTCGTCGCGGTGCTGGCCCTCAACTTCCTCGGCGACGGGCTGCGCGATGCCGCCGACCCCTATGCGGAATAGTGTCATGAAGCCATCAAACCTGGTCGAAATCCGCGATCTCGACATCGACTTTGCCGGCAGCGCCCGGGTGGTGGCGGGACTGGACCTCGACATTCCAGCGGGCAAGACGCTGTGCCTGGTGGGTGAAAGCGGCTGCGGCAAATCGGTGACGGCCAAATCGATATTGCAGGTGATCGACCATCCGGGCAGCATTGCCGGGGGCTCGATCCGGCTCAGACGCGCCGATGGGCAGCAGACCGACATTGCCGCCCTCGGGCCGCGCAGCGCCGAGATGCGCGCTCTGCGCGGGGCCGAAGTGGCGATGATCCACCAGGAGCCGATGAGTTTCCTGTCAACGCTCTACACGATCGGCAACCAGATCGAGGAAGCATTGAAGCTGCACCGCAAGGTGAGCAAGGCCGAGGCGCGGCAGGCGGCCATCGACATGCTGGCGGAAGTGGGCATGCCCGATCCCGAGCGGCGGGTGGACTCCTATACGTTTCAGCTCTCAGGTGGGCAGCGGCAGCGTGCCATGATCGCAATGGCGCTGATCAACAGGCCGCGCCTGCTGATAGCGGATGAGCCGACGACGGCACTGGACGTGACCACGCAGGCCAATATCCTGGACCTCATCGGACGCCTGCAGCGCGAGAGCGGCATGTCGGTGCTGTTCATCACCCACGATCTTGGAGTGGTGGCCGAGATCGCAGACGAAGTGGCGGTAATGTACCTGGGGCGGATCGTGGAACGCGGTACCGTCAGCGCGGTGCTCGACAATCCGCAACATCCCTATACGCAGGGCCTGCTGGCTTCGATGCCGCGGCTGGATGGGGACTTCAAGGCACCGCTGGAGGCCATTGCCGGCATGGTGCCGCCGCCGACGCTGAAGCCGAAGGGCTGCGCCTTTCATCCGCGTTGCGTGCGTGCGGTGGCGGGAATCTGCGATGGTGTCGAACCGGCGCAGATCGAGACGGAATTGCACCATCAGGTGGCGTGCCATGCCTACGGGGCAGAGGCAGCACAGTTCAGTGCGGCAGCGGCGCGGCGGCAAAGCAAGCGCGTGGCGGCAGGGCGATCCAGCCGGAAATCGTTCGGCGCGGCGCTGCTCAGCGTCTCCCAGCTCGACAAGCATTTTCCGGTGCGCGCGGGGTTCCTCCAGCGCAAGGTGGGTAGCATTCGCGCCGTCAATGGCGTGAGCTTCGACATCCTAGCGGGCGAAACACTGGGCCTGGTGGGCGAAAGCGGCTGTGGCAAGTCCACGCTGGGCCAGACCATTGTAGGGCTGCACAAGGCCGACGGCGGCAGCATGGAATATGCGGCAGAAGGGCGCGCGCCGGTCGATTTGCGGCAGGCACGGGGACAGGCGGCGCGCCGGCTCAAGAGCGATATCCGTATGGTATTCCAGGATCCGAGCGGATCGCTCAATCCGCGCATGCGGGTGCGCGACATCATCGGGGAAGTGCTGCAGGTCAATGGTGTAGGCAAGGCCGAGATCGAAAGGCGCGTGCAGCACCTGCTGTTGCGCGTTGGGCTGAGCCCGGATTATTCGGAGCGCTATCCGCATGCCTTTTCGGGCGGGCAGCGGCAGCGCATTGCCATAGCCCGGGCGCTGGCGTCCAACCCGCAACTGGTGATCGCCGACGAGGCGGTGTCGGCGCTGGACGTATCGGTGCAGACGCAGATCATCAACATGATGCGCCAATTGCAGGCGGAGCTGGGGCTGACCTATCTGTTCGTGAGCCACGACCTGGGCGTGGTGGCCAATATCAGCGACCGCGTGGCGGTGATGTATGCCGGGCGCATCGTGGAACTGGGGCCGACCGAGGCAATCTTCCGTTCGCCGCGGCACCCTTATACCGAGGCGCTGCTGGCGGCCATTCCGGGACGACACCAGCGCGGTGGAGGCAGGCGGCTACGGCTTGAGGGCCATGTACCCGATCCGTCGCGGCCACAGCAGGGCTGCCCCTTTGCCGAACGCTGCCTTTATGCACAGCCGGCATGTCGCACGACCACGCCGCCGCTCAAGGGCGCGGAAGGACACCTCGATGCCTGCATCCGGGCCGATGAGCTGTCGCTTCGGCCGGTACATGAGGAAGGTACGGCGCTGGTCCCGGCGTGATCGCTGCAGGTCCGGCAGCAGGCGGGCCGGCGATGGCGGCGACGCCGGGCGGCCACGGCAAAGCAGCAGCCAATGACCTGACAAGCGGCACGAGACATGCCAAGAGGCCCGGACCGATAGGAGCCCCAGTTGTCCACGGCATGTCCTACAGGATAGGGTGCATAGCTAATCGCTTGGAGTGCTGAACATCATGAAGAAGCCTGCCCCACATGGTGGGAGCGGAACGCTGGTGGCGCAGGTTTCCGCTGCCCTGCGCGAAAAAATCTTGGCAGAGGGTTTGAAACCTGGCGACAAGCTGCCCAGCGAGGCGCGGATCGCAGAGGATTTCGGGGTGAGCCGCACTGTTGTGCGTGAGGCCGTTGCGGCACTTCGCGCCGATGGCCTGGTCGAGCCGCGCCGTGGGGCCGGCGTTTTTGTCGTTGAGCCGGCGCCGGCGATTATACCGCCATTTCGAGGTGTCGATCACGCACGCATATCTTCGATAGTGGATATGCTCGAACTTCGGACCTCCGTTGAAACCGAAGCCGCAGCGCTGGCTGCCGTCCGACGATCAACCGCGCAGGAAGAACAAATTCTGAGCTGCCACAGGCGCGTCCAAGAGTGTATCGAATCCCAGCAATCCACTGCCGAGGCTGACTTCGCACTGCATGTGGCCATTGCCGAGGCGACGAATAATCCGCGTTTTGAAGAATTCATGCGCTTGATTGGCCCAAATGCGATTCCCCGCACCAATCTTGAGCTTTCGCCCGGGCGTGACTACCTGGCCCAGATTTTTCGCGAACACGAACTGATTGTCGCCGCGATCTCCGCCCGAGATAGCGAGGCCGCACGCCTTGGGATGCAGGAGCATCTCAAGGGCAGTGAGCGGCGGTACCGTGCACTGCTTAAAGCGAGTCCAAAGTTATAGTACAACTATGGACATCTGTCATTCAGGTTGCTATCGGCTGGAGGTGCATCTCGACAAAGGAGTAACCCGATGGACTTCGCTGCCCTCAAGCAAAATCTGGGAGCCGGCCTGCTCTCGTTTCCGGTAACGCATTTCGGTCGCGATGGAAGCTTCAATGCCGAATCCTATCAGCGCCATATCGACTGGCTCTCTGGCTTTGAGGCGGCCACACTGTTTGCTGCAGGTGGCACTGGAGAGTTCTTTTCGCTTCATCCCGGCGAGGTGCCGGCAATTGTCAGCGCAGCCAAAGAGGCGGCGGCCGGGCGAACGACGATCGTGTCGGGCTGCGGTTATGGGACAGAACTGGCGATCGACATCGCCCGATCGGCCGAGAAGGCAGGGGCTGACGGCATCCTGCTGCTCCCACACTATCTCATCGATGCGCCGCAGGAGGGGCTGTATGATCACGTTCGCCGGGTGTGCCAATCCATCGGCATCGGTGTCATGGTCTATAATAGAGACAACTCCATCATCACCGCCGACACTTTGGCGCGCCTGTGCGAGGCCTGCCCCAACCTGATTGGCTTCAAAGACGGGTCGGGAGATATCGGCCTCGTCCGACAGATCACGGCCACTATGGGAGACCGGCTTACCTATCTGGGTGGCATGCCCACTGCGGAGCTCTTCGCCGAAGCTTATCTCGCCGCCGGCTTCACCACGTATTCGTCGGCGGTGTTCAACTTCGTCCCCGGCCTGGCGGTTGAGTTCTACAACTCACTGAAAGCAGGCGAGCGAAGCAATTGCGAGCGAATTCTCAGGGACTTCTTCTATCCCTTCATGGCCCTTCGATCGCGCCGCAAGGGTTACGCCGTCGCAGCCGTCAAGGCGGGTGTCCGCCTGCAAGGCTTCGAGGCAGGTCCAGTGCGCAGCCCCCTGTCCGATCTGACAGGTGAGGAGGAGTCGGTGCTCCGCAAACTCATCGACCAGCACAAGACATAGCAATGGCGGGGGCGCGGCGCGGGCTCCCTCCCCCAGTTCATGCGGCAATCAAGCGGGATGTATCACAGATGAAAATGGAACTGCTGTGCAACGCGCGGTGCAAGGTGGGCGAGTCGCCAGTCTGGACCGATGGCGCCTTGTACTGGGTCGACATCGAAATGCGTCAATTGCACTGCTTTCAGGCAGGGCAGCACCGCAAGATGGATCTGCCCTGCACAGTCAGCGCGATAGCGCCCGCGGCCAGGGGCTTTGTCGCCGCAGGCGGGCGGGGCTTCGGCCTGGTGACGCCTGGCACCAATGCGGCAAGTTTTGAACCATTGGCAAATGTTCTGTCGGCAGATGTGCCCATGCGCATGAACGATGGCGCACTGGATCGCCAAGGCCGCTTCTGGGCAGGATCAATGGGCATGCCGGTGGACCCGCAGCGCCCGGCCGGACAGCTTTTCTGCCTTGATGGAAAAGGCGAGGAGCCCGTTCTGGCCGGGCTTTCAGTCCAGAATGGTCTCGCATTTTCTCTTGACGGCAAGGCGATGTACCTCTCGGACTCCCATCCCCGGGTCGCTATGGTCTGGCGTTTCGACTACGACACCGAGCGCGGCATACCGTCTAACCGGTCCATTTTCAGCAGTAGCAGAGAGTTGGGCGGGCGGCCCGATGGCGCCGCGATGGACACTGACGGGTGTTACTGGGTTGCGGCCAGCGATGGCGGTCAGATTGTTCGTCTGACGCCGCAAGGGCAAGTGGACACCATTGTCGAGGTGCCAACGCGCAATCCGACCAATGTTTGTTTTGGCGGTGCGGACCGGCGAACGATGTTCGTCACCTCACTGATTTCCAGCCAACCAGACAGTCTGTCGGGGGATGTCTTCGTGCTGGAATCGCCGTGGCAGGGGATCGCCGACGTCCCCTGGATCCCGCCAACCTAGAAGCCTACCCACAGCCGCCCAAAAATTGAAAGCTGTATGACAACTACTTGACACCGCGCGACATCAGTTGTACAACTACTGATAATACGCATTACCAGACACGGGAGCATCTGTTGGGAAGGCGCGTCACACAGCGAGACATCGCCCGCATGGCAAGCGTTAGCCAGGCAACTGTTTCCCTCGTCCTCAACGGCGTCTCGGAGGCCGTCGCCCGCATTCCCGCCGAAACCCGCAAGCGCGTCCAGGAGCTCATCGTCTCGACGGGCTACGTTGCAGATCCTGCAGCGCGGAGCCTGGTGAACGCCAGCAATCGCATTCTGGGGGTATTTACCTACGAGCCTGCCTTTCCCAGCGGGCAGGCCGACTTCTTCACGCCCTTCCTGTTCGGCATTGAGGAGACGGCGCAGAACCAGGGCTACGACCTCCTGCTGTTCACGGGGCGCGCCACGGAGGCGGATGGCAGGAAGCGCATTTTCCACGCCGGAAGCCGGCTCAGAATGGCGGACGGATGTCTCTTGCTCGGTATCGTCTTTGACCAAGACGAGTTGTTGCGGCTCATCGAGTCCGACTATCCCTTTGTTGCCATTGGGCGGCGTGATGATGCGAGTGGCCGAGTTCCCTATGTGGGGGCGGATTACGTCACTGCCACAGCGGAGCTCGCCGCCAGAGCAATGGAACTGGGTCACTCACAAATGGCGTATGTGGGCCCTGTTGATGGGGCTGAATCGCGCAGCGACCGCTGGAAAGGTTTCGCAACAGCGATTGTTGGCCATGCATCCGTTGTATGTCAGGAGCCTGGCTCCGGCCTGGATCCGGAGCTGTTGCTCGATCGTGTGCTGGAATCGGGCGCCACAATTGTATTCTTTGTGGAACTGGCCGACGCGGTGCCCTTCAGAGCTGCGGTTGTCGGCAAAGGCCTGAACGTCCCCGCGGATTTATCAATCGTGGTGCTGGGCAGCCATGTCCGAGCATCGGCGGAAGGTGTCGGCTTTACCACCTATGCGGTACCGCGCGAGGAAATGGGTCGCCAGGCGACAGACATGCTCGTCGGGATCATCACGGGCAAGCAGAGCCCCCAGCAAATTCTTCTCAAATGCAACCTGGTGCCGGGCGAGACGCTCGGGCCGGCAAAAACACGGATATGAACTTGAAAGAGCTACGAGCAGATATCGTCATCATCGGAGGTGGGCTGGGAGGCGTTGCTGCGGCCCTGGCAGCCGCGCGCGCCGGCAAACAGGTCATCATGACCGAGGAATATGACTGGATTGGCGGGCAGCTGACGAGCCAGGCGGTGCCTCCCGACGAGCACAGCTGGATTGAACAATTCGGCGCCACCCGTTCCTACAGGGCCCTGCGCAACGGCGTCAGGCGGTACTATCGCGATCATTATCCTCTCACCGAAGCGGCGCGCGCCCGGGCCGACCTGAATCCGGGCGCAGGAAGTGTCAGCCGGCTTTGTCACGAGCCCCGGGTGGCGCTTGCCGTCATGCAGGCCATGCTGGCGCCCCATATCGGCGCAGGTCGCCTTCGGATTCTCCAACCCTACCGTCCGGTCAAAGCAGAAGGGCAGGCCGACCGCGTGTCCTCAGTGACGGTGCAGCATCGCGACACCGCCGATCAGCTGATCCTGACCGGCCAATACTTCATCGACGCGACGGAACTGGGCGACCTACTCCCGCTTACCGGCACCGAATATGTGACGGGCTTTGAAAGTCAGGCCGAGACAGGCGAGCCCAACGCCCCCGATCAGGCACAGCCGGACAACCAGCAGGCAGTGTCCATCTGCTTTGTCGTCGATCATGTTGATGGAAACCACGTCATCGACAAGCCGGCCAACTACGACTTCTGGCGCAACTATCAGCCCACATTCTGGGGTGGGCCATTGCTGGGCTTCAAGGCGCCTCATCCGCGCACGCTTGAGATCACCGAACGGGCATTCACGCCCAATCCGGATGACGATCCGGCGGCGGTCGTTGCCGATCAGCGGATTGGCGGCGGTGACATGAATTTGTGGACGTTCCGGCGGATCGCCGCACGGCAGAATTTCGTCCCTGGTGCCTATGCCTCCGATCTCTGTCTCGTTAACTGGCCGATGATTGACTACTTCGAGGCGCCGATCGTCGACCTGCCGAGGGCAGAGTATGAGCGCCATCTGGCTGCAGCTGCGGAACTCTCATATTCCGTGTTTTACTGGCTACAGACCGAGGCCCCGCGCACCGATGGCGGACAGGGTTTCCCCGGCCTCCGGCTTCGCGGCGACATAACCGGCACTGAACATGGCCTCGCCATGGCCCCCTATATTCGCGAGAGCCGTCGCATTCGGGCGCGGACAACCATCGTTGAGCAGGATTTGTCGCTCGAGGTGCGTGGAGACAAGGGTGCTGTCCATTATCCCGACAGCGTCGGGCTGGGCATGTATCGGATCGACCTGCATCCTTCGACCGGCGGCGACAACTATATCGACGTGGGCTGCTGCCCATTCGAGATCCCGCTTGGTGCCTTGATCCCCCAGCGCATGACCAATCTGCTGCCGGCCGGCAAGAACATCGGCACAACCCATATCACCAACGGGTGCTATCGATTGCACCCGGTGGAGTGGAACATCGGGGAAGTGGCCGGCCTGCTTGCATGTCACTGCCTGGACACCCAGCAGACACCCGAAGCTGTGCACTCCAGCGCCACCAGCACCAAGGATTTCCAGGTGCATCTCGCTCGCGAAGGGATCGAGATGCGCTGGCCCGTAATCGCCGGCTATTGAGCCGATCGATCCACCATCACACAGGAGGATAGGTGATGAAGCTATTTAAGAAGAGTGGACTGGCCGCTGCGCTCTATGCGTCAGCAGCGCTTATATCCGTGAATGCCGCAATGGCTCAGGACCAGATCAATTTGAGGATGTTGATCTGGAGTGCCAATGAGGACCATCTGCGGCTTCTCAACGAGATTGCCGATGCCTACAAGGCACAAAATCCACAGGTCAGCGTGACCTACGAGGCGGTGCCCTATGGTGAATTTCCCACCACGCTGACCACTCAGATTGCCGGCGGCAATGCTCCCGATCTGACCTGGCTCACAGAAACCGGCTCATTTGACTTCATCGCCGCCGGCGCAATGTTTCCGCTGACCGAAACCTTCCGCACGACGGAGGGGTACGAGCTCGAGGACTATGCGCAGGCTTCGATCGACTCCTGGTCGCAAGACGGAGAGCTCTATTTCTACCCGTTCTCGACCTCCCCCTTTGCGGTCTTCGTCAACAATGACGTCGTTCGGGAAGCCAATCAGAAGACCCCCGCGGAGCTGATCGCGGAAGGGAACTGGGACTGGCAGCATGCCGTCGAGATCGGTTCGGCGGTGAATGGAGAGACGGGCAAGCACGGCATCGTTTTCCGCGACTTCGACTACACCAGCTGGACCCGCCTGGCGCCGCTCTACACCGCCTGGGACGTCAAGCTTTGGTCCGAGGATGGCAAGACCTGCATGATGACTTCGCCTGAAATGGTCGATGCGATGAGCTTCCTCCACGATGCCATCTTTGAGAAGAAGGCTATGCCGGGGCCAGGCGTCGCTGCAGACTTCTTCGCTGGCGACGCTGCCATGACCATTACGCAGATCAGTCGCGCAAACCTGCTGCCGACAGGCGATGACGCATTCGAATGGGATCTCGTCCCTCTGCCGGCTGGCCCGATCGGGGAGTACGGCTATGTTGGTGCCGCCGGCATTGGTGTGCTCAAGGCGTCTCCGCACGCGCAAGAAGCCGCAGACTTCCTGGCCTTCTTCTCCAACAAGGAGAATGTCACCAAGCTTGCTCGCTATTTCCCGCCAACCCGGTCCAGCGTCCTGACGCCCGAAGTCCTTGCCGCCTCCAATCCGCTGCTGAGCGTCGAGCAACTGACCGATGTGGTGATCAAGGGCGTGACCGAGGGCAGGTCTGCCGCCGGCCACACCAATTACGAGCAGATCGTGCAGAATGTTCGAGCTTCCCTGGACTCGCTTTGGGTGCCTGACGCCGATGTCGCTCAGGTGCTGCAGGCGACCTGCGATAACTTGAACCCGCTGTTGCAGCGCTAAGGATCAATCAATGGCAAGTGCCAAGCCTACGACCGGTATGGAGGGGGCGCGGAAGCGCCCCTTCTGGACCATGCAGCGCAAGGACCACCTTACGGGACTTGTTTTTGTCGCGCCTCAGTTCATCGGCATTATCACCTTTGTTTTCGTGCCGCTCGTCCTCGTCTTCTACTATTCGATGCACGATTGGAATGTCCTGGCGGGCACGTTCACCTTTGTGGGCAGCGAGAACTACGAAGAGCTGTTCCGTGACCGGGCCATGCCGGGGGTTTTGGCCGCTACTGCCATCTTTTCCTTGGGACTGGTTGTGCTCAACATATCGCTGGCGCTGCTGCTGGCGGTGTTGGTGAACCAGAAGCTGGCCGGAATGTCGGTGTTCCGGACGCTATTCTTCTCGCCGGTCGTCGTGTCCGTGGTGGCCTGGGCCATCGTCTGGCGCTTTCTGTTGCAGTCCAATGGCGGCATCAATGGCCTTCTCTACATGGTGGGCATCGAAGGCCCCAACTGGCTCCGTCTGCCGCACACCGCCATGATTTCGCTCATTGTCGTCCAGACATTCAAAAGCGTCGGCCTCAACATGGTGCTGTTTCTGGCGGCCCTGCAGGGGGTGCCGCGCGAGCTCCATGAAGCCGCGCGCGTGGACGGCGTTCCACCTTTCAAACAGTTCTATCGAATAACCTTGCCGCTTATCAGCCCGACCCTGATGCTGGTTTCCATCGTCACCATCGTCGGCGCCCTGCAGGTCTTCGGCCAGATCGAGGTGCTTACCCAAGGCGGCCCGGGCACATCCACGACGGTGCTGGTCTACTACTTCTACCAGCAGGCGTTCCAGTTCCTGAATTTTGGCTACGGCTCCACCCTGTCGATCATACTACTCGGCATCGTTGCCTTGCTGACCTACGCTCAGTGGCAGCTCCGCCGGAAGGTTGTCTTTTATGAACACTAAGCTGTCTCCCCGGACACAGGTGGCGCTCTACGGGCTGCTGTGCCTGCTGCTCTTCCCGTTCATTTTCCCGACTTGGTGGATGATCACCTCTTCGATCAAGCCCATCAGTCAGATCTTTGCCTTTCCACCAGAGCTGTTCCCGTCCAGCGTCGATTTTTCGTCCTACACCACCGCGTTCGAGTTCCAGCCGTTCGCCAGGCAGTATTTCAACTCGGTCTACATCTCCGTGCTCGTGACAGTCCTGACGATGTTGATCTGTTCGCTGGCTGGCTATGCTTTCGCGCGGATCAAGTTTCCGGGCGCCAACATCATGTTCATGGTCGTGTTGATGGGCCTGCTGGTGCCGTCGGAAGTGACGCTCATTCCGCTGTTTCAAATGTTCCGCGCCTGGGGCCTGTCCAACACGCACTGGCCGCTGCTGCTGATCCAGACCATTGGTGCCTCCAGCGTCTTTGCCACCTTCATCATGCGACAGTTCTTCATAACGCTGCCGTTGGAGCTCGAAGAGGCTGCGCGGATCGATGGCCTGAGCCGGTTCAAGATTTTCTGGACCATCGCCTTGCCGCTCTCACGACCGGCATTGGCAGCGGTCGCAATCTTTACGTTCCTGCACAGTTGGAACTCCTTTCTTGAACCGCTGGTTTTCATCTCCTCGCGCGAGTTGTTCACCCTGCCGGTTGCCCTCGTAAACTTTACCGACGCCTATGGCGGCGAAATGTGGAACGTGCAGCTTGCCGCCTCCACCATGTCCGCGATTCCCGTCTTGATCGTCTTCGTGATCGCCCAACGACATTTCATAGAAGGCCTGGCTCATACCGGGTTGAAAGGATAATCCCATGGCCAATGTTTCCCTCTCGGGTATTCGCAAGAGCTTCGGCGCCGTCGACGTCATCCAGGGCGTGGACATCGACATAGAAGACGGTCAATTTGTCGTTCTCGTTGGGCCCTCGGGCTGTGGCAAATCCACCCTTTTGCGCATGCTGGCAGGCCTGGAGACCATAACAGACGGTGACATTCGCATCGGTGAGCGGACGGTCAACGAGCTGGAGCCCAAGGATCGCGACATCGCGATGGTCTTCCAGAACTACGCGCTTTATCCGCATATGACCGTCGCCAAGAACATGGGTTTCTCGCTCGAGCATCGCGGCGGCAGCAAGCAGGAGATCGCAACGCGCGTGAACGACGCGGCCGCGATCCTCGGGCTTTCCGGCCTTTTGGACCGCTTCCCGCGTCAGCTCTCAGGCGGCCAGCGCCAGCGCGTTGCCATGGGACGGGCGATTGTGCGCAACCCTCAGGTCTTCCTGTTTGACGAACCCTTGTCCAATCTCGACGCCAAACTGCGCGTGGTCATGCGCGGGGAGATCAAGGCCCTGCATCAGCGCCTGCGCGTTACCACCGTCTATGTCACGCACGACCAGGTCGAAGCCATGACAATGGCTGACAAGATTGTCGTCATGAACGGGGGCAAGGTTGCTCAGATGGGCTCGCCGCTCGAGCTCTATGATCGGCCTGAAAATCTGTTCGTTGCCGGATTCATCGGTTCTCCCGCCATGAACCTGCTGGAAGGTACGATCACGGCCGAGGGCTTCACTGCCGGTGGCTCAATTCTTCCCATGGGAGCAACGAGCTCGGACGGCCGGCGCGCTTACTATGGCATAAGGCCCGAGCATCTCGACCTGGTTTCAGACGGTGGCATTGCGGCAGAGGTGCTGCTGATCGAACCCATGGGGGCGGAAACCCAACTCACGTTCCGCTGTGGCGACGTCCAACTGGTAGGAATTTTCCGTGAACGTTTCATCGGACAGGTGGGCGACATGGTTCGCATCCAGCCGCGGCTTGACCTTGTCCATCTGTTCGACGCCGCCACCGAACAAAGGATTGGCTGACTGCAAACCAGTTATTGAGCAAGAAAATGCATATCGGGACACAACTGAGCGGTCAGGCCCTCGAAAAACTGGGCGATCGCTATCTTCGCCAGCTCGCGCAGTTCGGCATTCGCCACGTCTGTATCGATCCGCCCGGCAATCCGCACGACTGGACACGCGATGTACTGTCGCGGCACATCGACAGGCTGGACGCAGCCGGGCTGACGCTGGACATGGTGCAATTGCCCATGTCCTCGGTCGGCATCGACCGAGTTGCCTCGCCAAACATAATGCTCGGGCGGGATCCCGGCCGACAAGGCGAGGTCGACGGCATTTGCCGCATCATCGAGATGCTGGGGCAACTGGGCATCGGGGCGACCAAATATAACTTCAATATCCTGGGCATCCCGCGCACCACGAGCGAGGTCGGTCGGGGTGGCGCGCGCCTCTCCACATTCCGCCACGATCTGACCAGGGACGATGACGTACCCACCTCGGCCGGAGCCGTGTCGGCCGAGCAGATGTGGGAGCGAATTACATGGTTTCTGCAGCGGGTGGTGCCGGTGGCGGAGTCGGCGAAAGTGCGGCTGGCCTGCCATCCGCATGATCCACTGACGCGACCTGGCTACCGTGGCATGGAAGAGCGCGTGCTGGGATCTGCCGATGGCCTGAAGCGTTTCGTGCAGATCGTGGAGAGCCCCTATCACGGCCTAAATTTTTGCCAGGGGACAATCGCCGAAAGTCTTGAAAATCCGCGCGAGGAGATCGAGCCGATCATTCGCTGGTTTGGTGAACGGGGCAAGATCTTCAATGTGCATTTTCGCAACATCCGAGGGGGCCGCTACTCCTTCACCGAAGAATTTCCCGACGCTGGCGACATGGACATGGCATCCTGTTTTCGGCTGTACCAGGAGTTGGGGGTCGATTGCATGATCATGCCGGACCATGTGCCCGAGATTGACGGCGCAGCGCCCTTCGAGACCGCCTTCGCCTTCTGCTACGGCTATATCACCGGGCTGTTTCAGGCGCATGGCTGGGATCCCTACGGCCCACCACTGATGCGCCGTGGGGAACAACCGCCGCCTTCGATGATTGTACGCTGACCCAAGGTTGCAGTCAGCATCTGGCAACTGGAGAACCTATGGTCAAAATCTTGCTGACCGGAGCTGCAGGGCGGCTAGGGTCATACCTGCATCAATGGTTGGCCCAGCGTGGTCATGAGGTGGTCGCGACCGACATTCGCCAGCCCGACCGTGGACCTCCGCTGATTGTCGCTGACCTTGCCGATCGCGCTGCAGTGGATGCGTTGCTGGCAGTTGGCGTGGATGCCATCGTACATATGGGCGGCCTATCCACCGAAGCGCGTTGGGAGGATATTCTCAACGCCAACATCGCCGGCACTTACAATGTCTTTGAGGCTGCCCGGCAAGCCGGCGTCCGGCGCATTGTCTATGCCTCAAGCTACCATGTACTTGGCATGTACCCCACAGCGCAACGTCCGCTTGGGGTAGAGGCAGCGCCACGGCCCGATTCCCTCTACGGTGTCTCCAAAGTCTTTGGCGAGACGCTTGCACGTCTCTACTTCGATAAATTTGGCATGGAGTGTCTGGCCATCAGGATCTGTACGGCCAACCCACCCAAGACCACCCGGGAAACGCAGTTATGGTGCAGCCGGGAAGATCTGGCGGGGTTGATAGAAACGGCCCTGCTACACGACAAGCTGGGATACCGGATCGTGTTTGGGGTGTCTGCAAATGCCGGCGCGTTTTACACCAACCCTGCCGATCCGGAGCTGGGTTGGACTGCGCACCATAGCTCTGCCGAACTTGGACTTCCGTTCACCGGTTTGCCTCTCGACCCGGAGGATCCCCTCAACGACAGACATGGGGGCATATTCGCGATCCGGGGGCACTTTGAAGACTAGGCATCTCTGTTCCGGCATGGCCGGACAGGGCTGGGTCCTATTCCGCCTTTCGCCGGTAAAGGACCATTCCGCCGTGGTACAAGACACCGTCGACAAAGTCGCCATCCGCAGTGAAACCGGTGTCGTCCCAGTATTCGATGTGGTTGCCTTGAACCTCGTACCGCCCTTGATAGGCGCTTTCGCGGCTCCCACGCGCCTCGTCGTAGCGTCCATTTGCGAGAAGCTCGTGCCGGATGCGTCCGTCCTGGGTTACCCACATGCCGACGTATGGATGGTCCTGCAATTTATGTGATCCTTCTTGTGTGAGTGTAGGATTGCTTGCCAAGGCGACAAGCAAGGCAAGGCCCGCTGCCGTGATCATTTTCATCTGCGTGCGCCTAGGTCGTCGCCGTCGGCCGGATGGTGAGTTCGTTTGTATCAACATCTTCCGGAGCGCCGATCAGATGGCGGACGGCGCGAACCACTGTCTTGAGCTGTTCGGTATGCCGCGCGCCCAACATCAGATTGGCGCCAACGGCGCCTAATTCACGCGCCATGCCGGCACCCATGCCGCTGCTTGCGCCAGTTATTGGAACTGCTTTGCCTGTGCTACTCAATTGCGTATCTCCATAGTCCCGCCCCATGGCTGCCATGCGCACGAAGCTCTGTTTGCCCGAAGGTCATTGGCGGCCGCAGGTCGCCGAAAGCTGGGCATCGGTGTGTTCCTGAAGTTAGCGATCGACGATGGAAAGACAATTTGCCTTCTGATGGATGTTATGGTTAGTGGAGCTTACCAATGCATGCTGACCTGAACCTGCTGAAAATTTTCGTTGCCGTTGCCGAAGCAGGGAGCTTCAAGGCCGCTGCAGATCGGCTGGGCGTTACGCGTTCTGCGGTCAGTCAGAGTGTGCAGCGCCTCGAAGACACACTGTCTCACCCGCTATTCCAGCGCTCGACGCGTAGCGTTCGCTTGACGGAAACAGGTGCGAGATTGCTGAGTGAGGTCTCTTCCCACATCGCCGAGATCCAGCTGGCTATCGAGAGGACCGTCGACGCCTCGGGGGTCCCACGGGGCCTGTTGCGGATCACCGCAACCTCCATCGCCGAACGGTTTTTGTCTGGCCCTCTCATTTCGTCTTTCATCCAGACCTATCCGGACGTTACGCTGGACGTGACAGTGTCCGACGAAGAGTTTGACATCGTTGCGGCGGGATATGATGCGGGGGTGCGTCTCGGCGAAGTCATCGAGCGAGACATGGTGGCGGTGCCGGTAACCGGGACACAACGGCAAGTGGCGGTCGCGTCGCCAGCCTACCTCGAGAAGTTTGGACGACCTCAGCATCCGCGCGAACTCACGACGCATAGCTGCATCGGATGGCGGCCTCACCCAACGTCGGCCCCTTACCGGTGGGAATTTGAGCAGGACGGCCAAGGGTTCAACGTGGCAGTCGAGCCGCAGGTCACCACCAATGACATGTTGCTGATGATCAGGACCGCTATTGCCGACGGTGGCATCACGTTTGGGATGGAAGATACTTTTGCGCCCTATATCGAGCGCGGCGAGCTGATACCGGTGCTGGAGGAATGGCTCCCCACTTTCCCAGGGTTCTTCATTTACTTTCCGAGCCGTCGAACGGTCACGCCCAAGCTGCGCGCCCTGATCGATCACGTCAGGAAATTCCGCGCTGGCAAGAGCGCGGCCGCCATCGCCGAACAGAAAGCCCCATCCCAGCTCACTTGAGTGGCTTTGAATTCAATGTCGTTGGCTGGTTTATGGCTGGCCAGCACCGTCGAAGCGACTATCCCGGTGAACCAACCGGGACCGTTGCCCCCGGCAGGCGTGTACTCGACGCGCCGTTTGTCCAGCACAGCTAACCACAACGTAGAGTATTGTCGCGCTACCGCTTCCCAGTTCGCGGGCATAGCTTCTGATCGTCAGAACGACAAAGAAGGAAAGCTCAGATGAACTTCACCAAACATGCCGTCGCCACACTCGCTCTTTGTGGTCTTGCAAGCCCGGTTTTTGCGCAGGACGAGGCCCTGTGCCCGCAGACGGGTGCTGATGCTCCGCTGGCGTTGCACGAGGAGTGGATCATGGACGGCTGGGAGCGTCATGAAGGTGATCCCACATTCGTCTTCACGGAAGAAATGGGCAAATTTTACGACCTGGAAAACACCGAGGGGGTCTATTGGGACAACTTCGCTCCCGGCAACAAGCAGCTGTTTTCCGATGCCCTGGAGTACGGCCAGAACTGGGAGGATCACGTTAACGCATCCCGCTCGATCCGCCATGGCATGACCGACGTCAATGAAGCCGTCGTTGGCCAGGACACCGCATCATCCACGATCGGCTTCGTCGGCCGTATTGAGCCTATGGATGGAGAAGTCGTTGCCTTTGACACAAGGTCGCAGCTTGGCTGGAGCTGCGTTGATGGCGTCTGGAAGATCAAGCAAGAGCTGAATTATGCCTGGATCGTGGAGCCAGAAAGCATCGAGGCCGTCCTGGGGCGTCGGTTGCAGCCCAATTGATCAACGATCGGCCCATGCAGGCATGCGGTAGCTCCAAACGGCCACATGCCATATCAGCCGAATAACGACTGATATCGCAAGGCTCCTCACGGCGCGGGACGGAGCCCAACCGTCCCGCGTGCTCTTCCTATAAGTCACTCTTGCCAGGTTTCGGCAATCACGGGTTCTGCTTTGGTGCCTGTTCGTTGCTCACCTGTGCGCCTAGCGCCATCCAGCAGATCACATCATTTTGGTCGGCAGCCGCTCAAGCATCGACGGTGCCGGTCAATCTTTGCCAGTTGCCATTGGCAAGCCCGACCTTTTCGGACTCGGCCAGACCGCAATTGGCCAGAAATCGCCGGGCATCCCCACCCGGGCGGTATTGATAGGGGTAGTCGGTCGAGAACAGCAATCGATCGGCCCCTACGATAGCGGCAGCGCGCGACAGATAATTGGTCGAATACATGCCGCTCGCTGTGACGTAGAGATTGCGGCGCAAATAGCTGGCGATCGGCAGCTGCAGACCCGAAACCCGATCCAGCGCCTTCAGCCGTTCAGCATAGAACAGCACGACTTCGCCCCAGTGGCCCAGGATCACCTGGAGGTCCGGAAGGCGATCAAAGGTGCCGCCCAGCATGAGCCGGATGAACTGGATGCCCGCATCGTAGTGCCAGCCCAGGCCGTACATGGCGAATGCGGCATCGACTTCCGGCGCGAAGCCGGAGTAGTAGGCGGACCGCACCGCTTGGGGGGGCGTGCGCGGGTGCAGCAGGATGGGCACTTCGAGCGCCGCCGCGCTCTGGAAAATGGCAAAGAAGTCCGCGTGATCGAGGTTGCGATCAGCGACGCGACCAGACAGCATGGTTCCCTTGAAGCCAAGGGTGTTCACACAGCGCTCAAGCTCCAGCGCTGCCTCGTCTGGCATGGCGACGGGCAGTGTGGCCATCGCCTGCAGGCGATGGGGCCAGCGAACAACAGCCTCGGCAACCGCGTCGTTGGCGCGGCGAGCCAGATCGATGCTTTCACGTCCCAAATCGTGCAGTGCCGGAGTGGTCAGCGACAACACCGCAATGTCGAGGGCAGTCTCGTCCATTAGCGCGATCCGCTCGTCTGCCAGATCGATCAGGCGCCGTTCCAGGTCGCCTGAGTGGATACCGACACTGGGATCGGTCGCTGCGAGCCCGACCGCCTCCCAGGCGTCGCGCACCGCCGCGGTGAGGTAGTGCTCCTCAATACCGATCAGCTCGATGTTACCTTGATCACGCGCGGCATCTTGGACGATTACCATGACACGGTCTCGCCGTCCCGGTCGATGAAGCGCAGACCTGGGGTGCCCTGCTGCGCGACCAGGGTGTCGACCAGTTGGGGGATGGTCTCCTCGACGCCGAACGGCGCTTCGGGCCCTCCCAGCTCGGTGCGAATCCAGCCCGGCGCCATCAGCACCAGGGCGCGGCTGTCGTCGGCATGTCGGGCGGCGTAACTGCGCATCAGCTGATTGAGAGCGGCCTTGCTGCTGCGATAGACTTCATGGTGGCCATTGGTGTTGTTGCCGATGCTGCCCTGACCCGACGACATCACCCCGATCAGGCCGTCGTCCTTGACCAGGTCCTGCAATCCTTCGATCACCTGCATCGGCCCGAGGGCGTTCGTCAGCAGCACGCGGGTGAACTCGTCGGGAGCAATATCGGCGACGGTCTCGTCCTGCATGCTGGCCGTGCCGGCGTTGACAAACAGCATGTCGAAGGACCGGCCTGACAAGCGCTCACGCAATGCCGTGATCTGATCGTGCTGCGTGATGTCGAGGGTTTCGATCTCGATACTGCCGGCGGTCTCGTCGGCCAGGTCGTGCAGCCTGGTTCGGCCGGTCCCGCGCGCCGTGGCAACGACGTGCCACCCCTTGCTGACGAACTGTGCTGCCATGGCGTAGCCAAGTCCTCGGGAGGCGCCAACCAGCAGGATGGTGCCGGCTTGGCGATCTGGAAAAAAGCTCATGGGATAGTCCTTTCATCAATGGTGTGTCTGCCATGTAAAAGGCCCCGGTTCGCTGCGCCAGACGCACAGAATGCAAACAATGATTGCACGCGGCGCTATGCCTGTCTCGCAAGCCCGGGTAAGCTCCTGCTATGCCTCCCATCGATCTCAACCTGCTGACTGCCCTGGACGCACTGCTTGCGGAACGCAGCGTTACAGCCGCCGCCAAACGTCTTGGCCTCAGCGTTTCGGCAACCAGCCGCACGCTGACCCGGCTTCGCACCGCCACGGGCGACCCCCTGCTGGTCCAGGCGGGTCGATCACTGGTGCCGACCCCCTATGCCGAACAACTGGCTGGTCGCGTTCACGCGCTGGCCCGGGAGGCGCGGGGTGTGCTCACACCAGTCCGGGATCACATGGACCCGGCAATGCTGGAGCGGACGTTCACGATCCGCGCCAATGAAGGGTTTGTGGCGCTGTTCGCAGCCGATCTGGTGGCCTCGGTCACCGCAGCGGCGCCGCACGTCCGCCTGCGCTTTGCGCCCAAGCCTGACAAAGATGCGGCGGCGTTGCGGGAGGGCAGAATCGACCTCGACATCGGAACGACAGGGGCCTCCGCCCCCGAGGTGCGCAGCCAGTTGATCTTTCGCGACCGCTTTGTCGGCGCGGCACGCCTTGGCCATCCCCTGCTCGACGACGCGATCACACCCACGCGCTACGCCGCCTGTCGGCATGTCATCACCTCACGGCGCGGCGCGTCAAAAGGCCCGGTCGACGACGCCCTGGTTGAACTCGGTTTGCAGCGCGAAATCGTGGCGATCGTGCCAAGTTTTCTTGATGGCTTGAACATTGCGCGCCATTCGGATCTTGTTGCGCTGGTACCGGGTTCCTGTTTGCGCGAGGGACAATTGGCGGGGCAAGGTCTGGTAGCTTTCCAGCTGCCGGTAACGACCCCGGACCTCACGATCAGCGTGATGTGGCACCCGCGACTGGACGCCGATTCCGCCCATCGCTGGCTGCGCGAGACGGTCGTGGCAATCTGCAAAGCGGCAGCTTCCAGGTCCGGGTAAGTCTTTGTGCGAAGGCCAAATGCCAAGGCCATTTGTAACACTCGACATGTCCGTGTCGCCTTAGCTGCAGCTAATGCGGCCGTTGCAATCAGCCAAGCTTCGCCCTTCGAAATGTGCCTGCCTGCCCACGGGTCATTCCAAAAGCCGCCCGCCCGCTACCCGCCCCATCTCCGCCATTACCTCAACGCCAGAGGACCAGCGGTCTTGGGAAACCGGATAGGGGGCTGAGCGGCCAAAATGCGGCGCATTTTCGCCGGGACACTTTCAGGAAGAGCCGCCGGACAAGGTGGGTCCGGTTGCGGTCGGGATGCGCGATACATAGACCGGCACGGTTCCGGCGCACCGTGTGTGTCCTGTCAATCCGCCAGACTTAGTCGCGCGGAAGGAACAGGCGATCGCGCGAGCCCAGAAGGTGCTTGCGCATGAGTTGGCGTGCGGCCTCTGCATCGGCGGAGCTGATGGCATCGAGGATCTCAGTATGTTCGGCGAAGACCCGCGTGAGACCATCGGCCGTGCTGCGCAATGAAAGTCCATGGAGACGCATGCCGACAGCGATGTGCTCTTCAAGCGCCTGCATGGCCGTCACGAAATAGGGGTTCAGCGAGGCCTGGGCGATGCTGAGGTGGAACATGAAATCGGCGTCGGCACGGTGGGCCTGGCGGTTGGTGGCGTCCCGCAGCAGCGTCAGTGCAGTCCTGATCCTGGTGAGCGCCTCGGGTGAGTGACGCGTGGCCGCCATTGCGGCCGCTTCAGGCTCGATGGTCAGTCGAAAATCATAGCAGTGCTGCAGGTCGGACAGGTTCTCCATCTGCCCGAAGCCGAGTGGCTCGCGGACACCTTGTTCGCGGACGAAACTGCCGGCGCCGCGGCGCGAATAGATGAGTCCATGTTCACGCAGGCGCTGGAGGGCGTCGCGGATGACGGGGCGCGACACCTGGAATTCGCTGGCGAGGGCATGCTCGGTCGGCAGGCGCTCGTCCACCGCATAGGCGCCCGACTTGATAGACCGCTGGAGGCGTTCGAACACCGTGTCAGAAAGACTGCGCCGACCAACGATACTATCTGACATGAGACTGATCAGGGCTCCCGACGCTAAGATATGGGCGGAGTAAACGGGACAAGGTGTCCGGGCCGCCAAAACCGCCCGATTTTGTCACCACAGTCAAGCTGCCAGCGCGAGCAATGGGCAGGCCAGCCAGGACTTCACCCATGAGTTCGAGCACCTCGATACCCATCATGCCCAGAATGACCTGGGCTGTGGCTCCGCCGGAGAGGACGAGAAGGGCATTGGGTGGGGGTGAAAGCTGCTTGAGAGATGCGCCAAGAGCCATTGCGACAGCTTTTCCGGTTGCAGGAGAAGAGCCCCTGGTCGCCTGCAGCAGCGTCAATCGCGACGGAAGCCCATCATAGGTGCCAGCCTCGCCATTGGGCGCCCTAATGTCGGTCAGACCGGGGAAAGTGCCGCGCAGATGACTAAGCTGGGTAAGGGTGATGGGATCGGTGGAGCCGATGACGCAGTAGACCGCTGCTGCCGGCAGGGCCAGTTCGGGAACTTGGTCCGCAGTTGCCATTTTTCGCGCCAGCCGATCGGCCAATCCACGAGCGCCAACGACCAGATCATGCTGCTGCATCAGGGCCGCGTCGATATCGTGTACGGACTCAATGTCGGGAATGATGGCTGCTCCCGCGTGCCGGCCGAGCCGCGCCGCGATATCGATGGGTTCGGCAATGCCGAAGCCGAGAATACGACCATTGCGCGTGAGGCGGCCAAACTCGGGAATGGCAGGAACGACCAGACTGTGCTGGTGCGGAATTGCCTTCAGTTCTGCCGCGACATTGCCCTTGAGGCGGGAGTCGACCTTTTTGAAGACGGGCGTGCCGGGCGGCAAACTGGCAAGCACGGCACGCACGGCGGCTG
>TARA_R110002124_G_scaffold150418_2_pt1 | contig 43246 bp, 42 predicted proteins | sample TARA_R110002124 | Tara Oceans TARA_R110002124 (sample SAMEA4397445) | marine metagenome | biome: Polar Biome; feature: [SRF] surface water layer (ENVO:00010504); material: water (ENVO:00002006), including particulate matter (ENVO:01000060) such as... | depth 5 m
GACAGACCTATAAGCTGCGCTGGCCGGAGAGCAATCACGCCATATATATAACACTGAATGACATTATTCAGGACGGACGGCGACGTCCTTTCGAGATTTTCATCAACTCCAAGAATGTCGAACATTTTGCCTGGACCGTCGCCCTCACCCGGATGATCTCCGCTGTTTTCCGCCGGGGCGGCGATGTCAGTTTTGTTGTCGGGGAGTTGAAGGCCGTTTTCGATCCGCGCGGCGGGGCCTGGGTGAAAGGGAAATATGTTCCCTCTCTTCTCGCGGCGATTGGCGAGGTCATCGAAACCCATATGATTCAGATCGGCTTCTTACCTCCCGCCGGAGAGATAAAGGACAAGGCGAGCGAGGCAGTCTCAAAAGTCGTGGTTGACGGGGAAAGCAAGCCAAAAGAGGGTCTGTTGCGTCAATGCCCGCAATGCGGGGAAGCGGGCTTGCTGAAAATTGAAGGCTGCGATACCTGCACGGCTTGCGGTTATTCCAAATGCAGCTAATGGCGGATATTCTTTAACGGAGATACACATGACGGAAAAAACCATCCGCCCCTTTCATCTGGCCTTTCCTGTCGATGACCTTGAGGCAGCGCGTACATTCTATAAAGGCCTCCTCGGTTGCGGCGAAGGGCGCAGTTCTGCAGATTGGGTAGACTTTGATTTTTATGGCCATCAAATCGTTGCGCATCTTGCACCGGAGGAAATTGGTACAGCCAAGACCAGTGCCGTCGACGGGCATGGCGTACCCTGCCGTCATTTCGGCCTGGTCATGGACATGGAAAACTGGCAGGAAGCCGCGGACCGCCTTACCGGCGCGGGCGTTGAATTTGTAATTGAACCCTATATCCGCTTCAAAGGAGAGCCGGGCGAGCAGGCAACAATGTTCTTTACCGACCCGGCGGGCAATGCCATCGAGTTGAAGGCATTCAGAAACCTGGATCAACTCTTCGCCAAGTAGCGAAAATTGCCGGCAACATGCCCCTACATCTCGCGTTCAATCAGATTCAGAATGCGATGAAGGGGTCCATCTGCGATGCCGAATTCATCAAGATGCTCCAGCGTGCTTTTTAAATAATCTACATTGGGACCACCGCGGCCATGGGCGCGGGCAATAATTCTCGCGGCCTCTTCCAATGCGGGTTTGCCGCAATATTGCGCGTGAGATGGATCGGCAACAAAAGTCAGCGCTGGCGCCATGACGCCTTCAGCCAACAGCTTGATCCTGACCATTTTCGGCCGGTAAACACTGGTGACCATTTCACGCCGGTAAAGATAGTCGATGACGGGTTCACGTATATCGGCAGGGCAGAGAATGCCTTTCCCGCGGCACGAACCTCCCCGATCAAGGCCAAGTACAAGACCCGGATTTTCGGGTGTGCCGCGATGGACAACCGACGATACGCAGAACGCCCGGTGATACCCGAATAGCCGCGCATCACGGATCCCCAGATGATCAAATCCCGGCCGCCACATCAGAGACCCATATCCAAAAATCCAGAGATCCTCTCCGTCCGGTAAGTCTGGCAAGGGATAATCGACGGGAGGGAGGTCCGGTTCCAGTTCCAAGTCAAATTTCCGTGTCATATAGCGCTCGTCTTCTTCCGTTGATAGTTGACCAACGCGACACCAACTGCCGCAACCGCCATGCCGATCAGAGAAAGAATTCCCAATTGTTCGTCGAAAAGGAAATAGGCAACCACCGCCGTACAGGGCGGGGTCAGGTAAAACAGGCTGGAAACATTTGCCGCGGCCCCGCTCCGCAGCAACAGATACAACAGCGTCATGGCGCCAAGCGACAGAACGAACACCAGCCAAAGCAGCGCAAAGATTAGCTCACCGGACCAGACAATATGTCCCGTCTCGAAAATATGGGAGGTGATGAAAAAATACACCCCTGCCACGGCGAACTGGATCATATTGCCACTTTTGATGTTCATATTTGAGCAGAATCGCTTCTGATACAGGGTCCCGGCCGCAATACAGAAAAGCGCGATGAAGGAGAAACTCATCGCGAAGTAGGTTCCTTCCCCCAAAGAAAGTTTATTGAAAACAACGAGGAAGACACCGGCGAGACCCAGTAACAATCCGATCCATTTCTGAAGGGTCACATTCTCATTCAACAAAAATCCTGCAAGAGCCGCTACGATCAGGGGTTGTATCCCGACAATAAGCGCAGAGATACCTGCTGGTGTCCCATAGCTGATGGACAGAAAGACGAAGCCAAGATATCCGCCATGCATCAGAAGGCCGCCAACAGAGATATGGAAATAATCCTGCCCGCGGGCGGGCCAATGGGTCCGCGTGAACAGGACGACTGGCACCATCAACAAAAAGCTGATGGCGAACCGGATTGAGAGAAAGTTCAAGGGCTCGATATAGGGAAGGCCCAATTTCGCGCCGATAAAGCCCGTACTCCATAGAAACACAAAAACGAAAGGCATCGCTTTCAGATATAGCGTTTCATGCAGGGGAGCATTGGGGTTTGTCATAAGATACGAAGGCTCCGGAGGCCGAAAATTCAGTGACAGTTACTGTCCTTTCTATATAGAGTGCCATGCAGTTTCACAAGCAATCAACCCGGACTTTAAATGCGTATCCTGTACAGCGGAATTTTGGCACTGATCGTTATTTCGGGCAGCTATGTCTATTGGTGGCATTATGTCGCTGACCGGTTGGTGGATCTCGCCAACAACTGGCGAGAGCAGCGTATCAGTGAGGGATATGATGTCACCCATGATCCTCTGGTGACGTCCGGCTTTCCCTATCGGATAAAAGTAACGGCAGAGAATCTCACTCTCACTAATCCGACACATATACAGGCTCCCTCGATTAAAATTCCTGAGTTCTGGGCGGTGGTTCAGCCGTGGCAGATTAATCATGTTATTTTTGGCGCTGATGGAGATGGAAAGGCCCGTTGGCAGGAGAATGGAGAAGAAAGGACACTCAATTTTTCGTCAACATCCGCATTGGGGAGTGCGACATTCAGCCTTCAGGGACGCCTGCAAACCCTTGCTCTCGATATCAAGGAGCTTGATGCCCTGCCGTCCTGGCGCCCTCCGGTTACCGCACAAAGAGTACAGCTTCATGGACGGCCAACGCCGCCCCGGGACAATGAAGCCGAAGACAAAAAACCGCAGCTTGCCGCGCAACAGATTGTTCTTCGCGCTGATGACATAACCGTCGACGGCATGGCGGATTTTCCGCTTGGTGAGCATATAGAGGACTTTTCCATTTCCACCATTTTACATGGAAAGATTCCACGCCTGCCTGCGGCGGATACGCTTGCCATCTGGCAAGACAATGGGGGTTATGTCGATATTGAGGCGCTGAATATCAAATGGGGCGAAAGCGCCATGACGGGAGAAGGCGCAATTGCCCTTGATGACAGGATGCGCCCAATCGGCAAGCTCGAGACCCGCATTTCCGGTTACGGGGCAATACTCGCGGCCCTGACCGACTCTCGACAACTTGATGCCCAGACAGCCCGCACAATCGGGTTTGGACTAAACCTGCTCTCGCGTGAAGATAAGGACGGCAAGCGTTATATTGCCCTGCCCTTGTCCGCGCAGGATGGCGGGATGTATCTCGGCCCGGTTTTCCTGATGCGGCTCGGCTCCGTCATCGGAAGCAACTAACCGCTTCAGGATTTCTTGGGCAACTCTTCCGCTTTATGCGCACGGCCAAAATCAGGCTCCGGCGTTTCCTGGCCTGCATCGATAATCTGCCGCCGGATCGCCCGCGTGCGCGAAAAGATATTAAACAGTGTCTCACCATCATCGCGCCGGATAGCTCGCTGTAACGCGGTCAGATCTTCGGTAAAACGACCCAGCATCTCCAGTACAGCCTCCTTGTTGTGCAGGAAAACATCCCGCCACATGGTTGGATCGGACGCCGCGATACGGGTAAAGTCCCGGAAACCACCGGCGGAATATTTAATGACTTCTGACTGGGTGACATCTTCCAGATCGTCCGCCGTGCCGACAATATTATATGCAATCAAATGCGGAATATGCGAGGTAATGGCCAGCACCAGGTCATGATGCTCGGGGTCCATAATTTCCACCTTGCTACCCATCGCCGACCAGAAAGCTGTCAATTTCTCGACTGCCGCCTCGCTTGCTTTTCCGCAAGGTGTCAAAATAAGCCAACGATTGATAAAGAGCTCCGCAAACCCCGCCGCCGGGCCTGACTTTTCCGTCCCCGCAACCGGATGGCCCGGGATAAAGTCGACACCCTCCGGCACATGGGGTCCGATGGCGTCGACCACTGCACTTTTAACCGAGCCCACATCGGAGAGAATGGCGCCTTTCTCAAGCACCGGCGCAACCTGTTCCGCCAGCTTGCCATAGGTGCCAAGCGGGGTGCAGAAAATCACCAGATCCGCGCCCTTGACTGCGTCAATCGGATTCTCATACGCCACATCGACAATCCCCAGCTCCTTGGCGACGCGGCGGCTGTCCGCCGTGCGGGCCGCACAGACGATTTCATCGGCGAGACCGTTCTTGCGTGCCGACCGGGCGATCGAAGAGCCGATCAAGCCGATCCCGACAAGAGCCAGTCGTTTGAATTTCACTTCCGTCATAATCTATTTCCCGAGAAACGCCCGGAGCGCCTCTATCACTGCGTGGTTCTCATCGTCCTGCCCGATCGTCATGCGCAGGCAATTGGGCAGGCCATATCCGGCCACAGCCCGCAGCAACAATCCCTGATCCGCCAGATACGCCTCGGCATCCACCGCCGACTTACCGCTGCCATCGAAATCGAGAAGCAAAAAATTTCCAACGCTCGGAGTCACTTCCAGGCCCATTCCACGGAAACTTTGCGTCAGTATCGGCAACCACTTGTCATTATGCTTCCGCGCTTTTTCAATATGCGCCTGATCCCGCACCGCCTCAACGCCTCCGGCCTGAGCCAGCGCGTTGACATTAAACGGTCCGCGCACACGATTAAGGACATCAACAATCGCAGGCGGGCAATATGCCCAGCCGAGGCGCACCGCCGCAAGCCCGTATATTTTCGAGAATGTCCGGGTCATGACAACATTGTCATGAGCCTCCACCATCTCTATACCGGCCCGATAATCTTCCCGTGTCACATATTCCGCATAAGCAGCATCAAGAACCAGCAGAATGTCGTCGCGCAGCCCATCCCTCAAGCGCTCGACCTCCGACTGCGGTATATAGGTTCCTGTCGGGTTATTCGGATTGGCAAGGAACACAATCTTCGTTTGTTCCGTCACCGCCGCGAGCAGGCTGTCAACGTCGGTTGTCCGGTTCACCTCCGGCGCCTTGACCGGAGTGGCCCCGGAAACAGTCGCTGAAATGGCATACATCAGAAATCCATACTCCGGGAACAACACCTCGTCATCCGGCCCGACATAGGCGGTATTCAGCAGGGAAATCAGTTCATCAGATCCGTTGCCACAAACAATGCGCGCCGGGTCAATATTATGAACCTCGGCAATTGCTTCGATCAGGAGTCTGGAGCCACCATCCGGATAGCGATGTCCATCGGTCAGCACAGCCTCAATCGCAGCCACAGCTTTGGGGCTCGGTCCGAGTGGAGACTCGTTCGAAGAGAGCTTCGCAACCGTCTGCCTCTCACCTGCCTTTGATTTACCGCCAACATAGGGTGAAATGGTCATAATACCTGGCTGTGGGACCGGTGTCGTCATAGCACTTCTTTCAACTGGGATTACGTAATTGACTGCTGAATGGGAACGGCATAAGCACCGAGGATAACCGCCTTGATAAACCCGTCTCCGTTTATCTTGCCAAGTTCCTCAAGACGCGGGTCATTTTTCGCCACAAATTCCGGCATTTCAATAAGATGTAGCCAGTCACCATCGCCCGTGTCCGGTGAACGGGAGTCAGCGCAATAGCCCTTAAGGCCTGCCTTGACGAGATTTTCATTAAGGCGGGCGCGGCTTACTTCATCACGGGTGGCAACCACCATCAAGGTCACGTCATCACCGGAGGGTTCCGGCTCCGCCTGCCCGATAACCAATGAGTTCAGGTCTTCAAAACCGCCAGAGGGATTGTCCAGAAACGGCAATGCCGCAAGAATCTTGGGAACATTTTCCCCGCCCTGCGCAAGCTGCATCCACCAGATATCCCGCTCCCGGGAGAGCCAAGGCAGGACACCCAGTGTCGTCGGATTTTCGTATACTTCACGGAGAACCACCGTCGGGAGCTGATAAAGCTTCATCGGTGTGGCAGAGCCAAAGTGAAATCGTGCGAGATCCCAATAGCCGACGGATTTATCCGGCGCTGTAATGGAAACGGAATAGGGCCGCTGCATCGCACCTACAGCGGAAATAAGCTCCCGCCAGATCGCGGCGATAACCGTATCGGAGAGCTTGCTGGAATGAGTCTTCAGAATGTTTCGAAGAATGGATGCCTCTCTGCCCGGACGAAAGGCAATTGCCTTGCCATCATCCTTCTTTGCCGCGGCGATATCCTCAACGATGGCAATGCGCTTCTCCAGAACCGAAAGAAGTTCCGCATCCAGCCGATCGATTTCAGCCCGAAGTGCTTCCAGTTTAGTATTTGTTATTGTCACTTTAGTTACCTGAATAAACAGACCATTTCGTCAAAATTGGACCACAAAGCCCGTTAATTGGCAAAGAATATATTGACAGACCTCGCCTCGCCGCACTAGCTAACAGCAAAGTCATGCAAAACAAAGATTTTTCTAATCCAATTTAGGCAAAAAGAGAAATAAACGTGTCCGCAAATCCACCACATTCCGGTAATCATTCCGTTGTTCTCGCAACGGAAACACCCTTACCGCTTGATTGTGGCATCTCGTTGGAGGCCGTCAGCATAGCCTATTGCACCTATGGAAAATTAAATGCGGACAAGTCAAATGCTATCCTGATCTGCCATGCGCTGACAGGCGATCAGTTTGCCGCCAGCCGCCAGCCGTTGACCGGCAAAAATGGCTGGTGGGACCTTATGATCGGTCCGGGGAAAGTTCTGGATACCGATAAATATTTCATCGTCTGCAGCAATGTGTTGGGGGGGTGCATGGGCACAACCGGCCCGAAGGATACGGATCCCAAAACCGGCAAACCCTACGGTCTGAACTTCCCGATCATCACGATTGCAGATATGGTGCGGGCGCAGGCCCTTTTGCAGGATTATCTTGAAATAGAAAGCTGGTTCTGCGTCATCGGCGGATCCATGGGCGGCATGCAGGCCTTGCAATGGGCAAGCACCTATCCCGATCGGGTTTTCAGCGCCATTCCCATCGCCTGTGCCGCCCGGCATTCTGCGCAGAACATTGCGTTTCATGAAGTCGGGCGGCAGGCTGTCATGGCCGACCCGAACTGGCAGAGCGGCAATTATTACGCAAGCGAAGAAAAACCGACAGCCGGCCTCGCCGTCGCCCGCATGGCGGCACATGTAACCTATTTGTCAGAAGCGGCTTTGCATCGTAAATTTGGCCGGAATTTACAGGACCGGGATAATCTGACATACGGCTTTGACGCGGATTTTCAGGTAGAGAGCTACCTCCGCTATCAGGGCATTAATTTTGTCGATCGGTTTGATGCGAACTCCTATCTCTACATTACCCGTGCCATGGACTATTTCGACCTGGTGGAAGATCACGGCGGCTCCCTCGCCAATGCATTTGAAGGAACAAATACACGCTTCTGTATTGTTTCCTTCACCAGCGACTGGTTGTTCCCGACATCAGAGAATAAGGAGATCGTTCATGCGCTGATTGCCGCGGCGGCGAATGTGAGTTTTGTCGAGGTTGAGACGGACAAGGGGCATGACGCCTTTCTGCTGGATACGCCAGAGATGTTCAAAACCATTGACGGCTTTCTGCGATCATCTGCCAAGAGTCGGGGCTTGCCATCATGAACGATCCGATTAAGTTTATCCCGAAACGGGATATCCGTGTCGACTGGCAGCTTATTGCCGATATGGTTGAACCGGGAAGCCGGGTTCTTGACGTTGGGTGCGATGACGGACAGCTGCTTGCGCATCTTGCAGAGACAAAAGATGTTGACGGACGCGGACTTGAGCTTAGCCAGCACGGCGTGAACATATGCGTTTCCAATGGTCTTTCCGTGGTGCAGGGAAACGCGGATACTGATCTGGTCTATTACCCTGATGACAGTTTCGATTACGCTATTTTAAGTAAAACACTGCAAACCACCCATCAGCCACATGTCGTCCTGGAACAGCTCTTGCGCATCGGCAGGCGGGCTATCGTGTCCTTTCCCAACTTTGCCTATTGGCGATGCCGGGCATATCTGACGGTCAAGGGGCGCATGCCGATGACCAATTCACTTGATATTCCCTGGTATGAAACCCCGAATATCCATTTTTGTACTCTAAAAGATTTCACAGCGCTTTGCGAACAGATGGATGTGAAGATTGAGCAATCTGTCATCGTCAAGGCCTCCGGCAAGGTCATGACGCGTGCCTCCTACGGCAAATTTGCCAATTTCTTCGGCGCGGACTGTATCTTCATGTTGTCCAAGAAAGACTAGCTGTCTTTTATAATATTTCCAGCCTCACGTCTGGCGATTACTGGCCGTGCCGCAGGCAAAATTACCGGGCGCTGTCGCACCTTCCGTTCTGGCAGTGCCGTTAGGGCATATACCTGCTTCTCCGCCTCCATCAGCCGAACGCCACTGAAATGGCCCCACCATTTCTCGCCGATATTTTCCCAGGCTTGTGCGAGCCGTAAGTTAATTCGCCATTTGCTTGGCGGCATGTATAGCGCGCCTTGAAGCTCCCCGGGCGTAAAGCTGTTATCGCGCAGCAGCCGGTTGAGCTGTTTATCGCTATAAGGATGGCCATAGCCAAACGGCGTATTCTCCGTCCGCGCCCACAACCCACGCCGCCCCGGCACTACGACCAGAAGCTTGCCCGTTGACGTCAGCACGCGCCAGAGCTCCTGCATAATTGGATCGACATCCGTCGTATTTTCGAGGCCATGCACCCAGATGATCCGGTCGATCGACGAATCAGGCAGCGGCAATGTCCGCTCATCGACAAGACTGACAAGACTGCCCCCTTCCCGCGGCCACTGGATCACGCCCTGTTGTAGCGGCATGAAGGAGATTACCCGCTCCGTCTCAGACCGGAAGGAATTAAGATAGGGAGTGGCATATCCAACACCGAGAACACGAAAATTCTTCAGGTCCGGCCACATCAGTCTGATTTTACGGCCAATCGTCCGCCGCACCACCTGTCCGAGAGGGCTGTGGTAAAAATTCCGCAAATCAATAACATCAGGTCTTATCATAGTGTTATACTGCCATAAATTATGAGAATGGACACTTAACAAAAACACGAAATTCCGAAAGAGCACATTATGAGCAAGCTGGAAATTCACCAAATTCCTGTTCTGAGCGACAATTATGTTTATCTCTTCCGCGACCCCGTCAGCGACCAAGTCGGTGTCGTTGATCCGGCGGTCAGTGAACCGGTTCTGAAAAAGCTAAAGGAGCTTGGCTGGAAGCTTACCCATATCATCAACACCCACCACCATCCGGACCACACGGGCGCCAATCTGGAACTGAAAGAAAAAACCGGCTGCACCATCGTCGGCGCAAAGAATGACGCCGCGCGCATTCCGGGCATCGATGTCCAGGTGGAGGAAGGCGATATTTTCGAGTTTGGCAGTCAACGCGCAGAAGTCTACGAGGTTCCCGGACATACCGTCGGGCATATCGCCTACTGGTTCGAGGAGTCTGACGCGTTATTTTGCGGCGATACTCTCTTTGCCCTTGGATGCGGTCGTCTGTTTGAAGGAACTCCGGCGCAGATGTGGGACAGCATCGGTAAATTCCGTGCCTTGCCGGATGACACGAAAGTCTATTGCGCCCATGAATATACCGAGGCCAATGGCCGGTTTGCCCTCTCTGTCGACCCCAAGAACGCAGCGCTTAAGCGGCGATTCAACGAGATCCTCGAATTGCGGAAAAAAAAGCTCCCGACTGTTCCTTCCACCCTCGGCGAGGAAAAGCAAACCAACCCTTTTATGCGCGCCGATGATCCGGGCCTGCAGACCGAACTCGCATTGTTGGGCGCCGATCCGGTGGAGGTCTTCGCCGAAACCCGTCGCAGGAAGGATAATTTCTGACCGATGGCCCGTGAACAGACAGCAGCGGATATCATACAGCGCCTCGGGATGCAGCCGCACCCGGAAGGCGGCCATTTCGTGGAAACCTTTCGTGACGAGATGACATTACCGGATCAGAACCGGGCAATTTCCACCGCAATCTATTATCTGTTGGAGAAGGGAGACTATTCACACTGGCACCGGGTTGATGCCGTCGAAATCTGGCACCATTACGCAGGTGCCCCGCTTACGCTGACAATCGCCGCAGACGACGCGCCGGCGGATGAGTGGATTTTGGGAACCGATATGGTGGCGGGGGAGCGGCCACAGCTTGTTATCCCGCGCGGGTATTGGCAGTCGGCCCGATCGCGAGGGTCGTGGACCCTTGTTGGCTGTACCGTTGCACCCGGATTCGAGTTTGAAGGCTTCGAGATGGCGCCAAAAAGCTGGTCGCCAGGCGATAGCTAGTCGGGTGTGCCACTCGACAACAGGGAACGCAGCAAATTCAGGGAGCCCACAAGCGCGCCAATTGTAATAAGAAGACACCCGAAGATCAGCGACCAGGAGAAGGTTGCAACGCCCATCGCCAGCAAAATCAAAGTCGATAACAAGGGCGAGAGATAGGACAGAACGCCGAGGGACTGGATATCCCCATGCTTCATGCCCCGATCCCACAGGAAGAAAGCGGCCCCCACGGGCCCGAGCCCCAAACCCAAAACGGAAATCCATTGCAATGCATCCTGGGGCCATAACGTCGCCTCAAACAGGAGATGGGCGCCGCATGACAAAATGGCGGTAATGCCGCAAAATAGCCCAATGACGTCGGAGGAAACAGCCGCATATCGACGGCTCAGAACCGAATAGCCGGACCATATAAAGGCACAGCAGATGGCTGCAAGATAGCCGATTGTGTATTCTGATTGAAGCTCGAACGCCGCGCCTTTGGTGATCAGCAAACCCGCGCCCGCCAGACTGATCAAAGCGCCCACAAAATGGAACCAGTAAAACCTCTCATCCGGGAGCAGGGTGGAAAAAAGCACGATCAACAACGGCCATAAATATGCGATCAGGCTCGCCTCCGCTGCCGGGGCATTTTTAAGGGCCAGAAAGTAGAAGAAATGGTAGCCAAACAATCCGGCAACGCCGAGCACCCAGAGAGACGGCGGGATACGAAAGAATCTCCGCACATTCTGCCGGTAGAACACCCATTTCAGGGACACGCCGCAAAAAGCGATCAGGAACGTCATCGCTGTAAGCTGAAAAGGTGGAATTTGCGCTGTACCCGCCGTAAACAGTGCCAGCAATGCCCAGAGCAGGATTGCGCCGAGTCCGCAAAGGCTCGCAACCGTACTTCTTTCAACCTGCTTGTTCATGATTTTACCGCGAGAATCCTGACAAAAAGAAATGGCATGATCGACCGCGCCGCATCATGCCACTCCTGTAATTCGCCGTAAAGCCGTGACTATCAGTACATATGCTGTCCGCCGTTGATGGACAGGGTCGAGCCGGTAATAAAGCCGGCATCATCCGCCGCGAGGAAGCAGACACCACGGGCAATTTCCGACGCCTGGCCAAGACGCCCGACCGGAATACCGGCGACAATTTTCGCCAGCACATTTTCCGGAACGGCAGCAACCATATCCGTGTCGATATATCCCGGCGCGATCGCGTTGACGGTGATGCCCTGCGCAGCCCCTTCCTGTGCCATGGCCTTTGTGAAGCCATGGATGCCGGATTTCGCCGCAGCATAATTGACCTGGCCATATTGTCCGGCCTGGCCATTGATGGACCCGATATTGATCACACGACCGAACTTGCTGGCCCGCATGTCCTCAATCGTCGCCCGGCACATATTGAAGCAGGAGCCGAGATTGGTGTCGATGACCTTTTGCCAGTTTTCAGGATCCATCCGATGCAGCGTGCCATCGCGGGTGATCCCGGCATTATTGACAACAATCTCGATGGGTCCAAGTTCCGCCTTGACCTTGGCAACGCCTTCCATACAGGCATCAAAATCAGAGACGTCCCATTTATAGGCGGAGATACCGGTCCGGTTTGAGAAGTCCCTGGCCCGCTCGTCATTTCCGCCATAGTTTGCCGCAACCTTATAGCCTTTCTCATGCAACATGATGGAGATTGCCTCCCCAATCCCTCTTGTTCCACCTGTTACAATTGCTACTCTCGACATTATCTGCTCCCTTTAGATATCTAAGTAAGTCTACCGCTCGACGCACATGGCAATGCCCATGCCACCACCAATACATAGGGTTGCAAGGCCCTTGTGTGCGTCACGTTTCTGCATCTCATGCAACAATGTCACCAGAACCCGGGCACCCGATGCCCCGATAGGATGACCGATGGCGATTGCGCCACCGTTCACATTGACCTTGTCTGTGTCCCAGCCAAGATCCTTATTCACTGCACAGGCTTGCGCGGCGAAGGCCTCATTCGCTTCGACGAGATCAAGGTCATCTTTCGTCCAGCCCGCTTTTTCGAGGGCCGCGCGACTTGCCGGAATTGGGCCCGTCCCCATGATGGCAGGATCAACGCCGCTTTGTGCCCAGGAAACAATCCGCACAAGGGGTTTGAGTCCCTTGGCTTCGGCCGCTTCTGCCGTCATCAGGACAACGGCTGCCGCACCATCATTGATGCCGGAGGCATTCCCTGCCGTAACCGAGCCATCCTTCGCGAAAGCTGGACGCAAACCGCTCAGTTTTTCAACGGTTGTTCCGCCGCGAATATATTCATCCTGGTCAACAACCACATCCCCCTTGCGGGTTGATATTGTAACCGGCACAATTTCGTCCTTGAATCGCCCGGATGCCTGTGCCTCTGATGCTTTCCTCTGTGAGTTCGCCGCAAATTCATCTTGTGCATCGCGGGTGATCTGCCATTTCGCCGCTACATTTTCCGCTGTATTACCCATATGGTAGCCGTGGAAAGCGTCGATCAAACCATCTTTGAGCATTGTGTCGGTAAATTCAAGCGGGCCCATTTTCTGACCATTTCGCAAATGCGCGCAATGTGGTGCCCGGCTCATGCTTTCCTGACCTCCGGCGATCACAATTTGCGAATCGCCATTGAGTATGGCCTGATATCCAAGGGCCACTGCCCTGAGGCCTGAACCGCAAAGCTGGTTTACTCCCCATGCCGGCACCTCATAGGGAACACCCGCGTTGACGGACGCTTGCCGCGCCGGATTCTGACCTTCACCGGCGCTCAATATCTGGCCGAGGATAACCTCGGAGACTTCAGACGCCTCAATCTGGGATCGTGACAACGACTCCTTGATAACAATTTCACCTAACTGATGAGCCGAAAGCGGAGACAGCGCACCATTGAAGGAACCGACAGGCGTCCGCACAGCACTGGTAATGACAACGTCCATGATTTATTTCTCCTATATACCGATTTTGTAATTATAATTCAAAAATCACCTCGCATGAGAAATTTTAAATCTTTTTAAAGGACTCATACGAAATAACGTTAGTTGTCTTCATTCGCAACCTTTTTCTGTTTTCCCGAGCAAAAAATTCAATTCGCTAAGATCCATTCTCCCATATGCCACCACAAACCGTCCTTCGCCTGACGGCCCGTCATCATGCCAACATGCCCGGAAGGCGGCGTAATCACGGTCGCCGACGGCAAAACCGACGCCAGCGCAAGAGCCGAAGGGCGCGGCACGATCTTATCTGTTCTTGGAACTGCAATAAGCGATGGAACTCTTATATCCTGCGGACGAACGATTGATCCGTCAACCATCCAGCTACCAATTTCGGGCTCATTCTGATCATACCATTTATTGAATACATCCGCGGCTACTCCTTTCACCAAAGGATATCCGTCGTTCAACCAGTCTTCGATCGCGACAAACTCTTGCGCCTGTTCAGATGACATATCCATTTTTGCAAACTTACTAAATTTTCTTAGTCCGAGATTGGGATCAAGGCTGGCAAACAGGGTTTGCAGCAGGTCCACCGGTAATTCACCGAAGCCGGCAAGGATATTCGCCCACATTTCCCGCTGACCCAGCAGAATCTTCGCCTGCCCGCCAATCTCCGCATGAAAATCCCAGGGGGAAGCAATGGCAATGAAGCTCCGGATTTTCCCCTGTTGCCGGAACGCCGCCGCTACAGCCAAGGTGCCCCCCATACAATAGCCTGCAAGGTGCAGCGGGGTTTTGGGATACGTTTTCGCGACAAACTCGATTGCCGGACATATGCGTTGCGTTACATAGTCAGATACATCAAATTCTCGCTCCTGCATACCAGGAGCTTGCCAGTCGAGGACGAGTGGCCGGATACCACATTCCGCCAAGTAATCAACAAGGCTTCGCCCAGGCATCAAATCCAGAACATAAGCACGATTTACAAGGGACGGCACCAGAAGAACTGTCGGCGCCGTCACTGGTGCATCCGGTGCACCATCCAGAATCACGGTTGAACCAGCCTGCCAGATGACCGGGCGATCACGGGAAACGCGCCGATAAGGATGAAGATGATACAAACGAATTCCGTCAATCATATCCTGAACAAGTCCGCTGCCCTGATCCGCCAGCGTTTGCAACATTTCGGCATCGCCGTTTGTGGCGGCGGCATTCAGAGCACTATCAAAAGAGTCGGGAAGCTGTGGCAGGGAGGAAGTTTCCTCCTGGTGGCGTAACGGCAGACTCGCAAGGGAACTTGCCACGGTTGTTGTTGCCAACCCCAGATGCAAAGCCAGTGGCCGTGGGCCAAGGCGCGGCGTTGTCAATTGCAATGTGCTTGTCATAAACTGCCAATTAGGTTTTCTGGCGGGCAATCAAAGGCCATAGCCTGATTATTCTGCCTATTATTGCATATCATTGTGCCTATATACACCCAAGAAATGCGCTAATCCACAGAACAGAAAGGTATTTTTCAATTTTTAGAGGTTTTTTACGAACGGCATTGCACAATAAACTTGCGCACTGCAACAGTAACAGGCGAAAATAGTATATAATGACTCTTCCAACAGAAGTTAGGAGAAACAGTGGTTGATAAAACGTCAGATGGCAAAAAGCCCATTGTCATAAAAAAATATGCGAACCGCAGGCTTTACAATACTGCCACCTCTTCCTATGTCACGCTGGATCATTTGAGCCGGATGGTCAAAGAGGGGACGGAGTTTGTGGTATTCGACGCCAAGACGAATGAGGAGATTACACGCTCGGTGCTCACACAGATTATTTTCGAGGAAGAAGCCAAGGGGCAGAACCTTCTCCCCATTAGTTTCCTGCGCCAGTTGATCAGCTTTTATGGCGATCGGCTGCAAACGGTGGTGCCGGATTATCTGGAAATGTCCATGCGGTCCTTTACCGACAATCAGGATAAAATGCGCGATGTCTTGCCCGATAATCTGACTGCAAACCCCATGTTCAAGCAGTTCGAGGAAATGGGCCGTAAAAATATGGAGATGTTCAGCCAGGCCGTCCGGATGTTCGCCCCACCTACCATCTTTGGTGGGACAGACAGTGAAACGCCAGGTGAAAAACCTGCTGCCCCCAAGGAAACTGAAGCTGATCACACAGCCGAAATGATGCAGGAATTGAAAGACCAATTGCATTCCATGCAAAAGCGCATAGATGAAATGAGCACAAAAAAATAGCGACTACACCGGCTACATTTCACCAAGAATTGTATTCCATGTAATTTTGTGCTAATTTTTTCGCGTTATTTTATTTCTTGTTAAGGAAATATTGTCGAGTTTTCAGTAATAGTAATTGGTAAAATTCAGGGATGATCGAGAATTCGAACCATCCCCCAATGTCAAACGGCCTCAGAATGAAGGCCGAAGGCCCCTAAATTGCAACCGGATCCCGGATCGGATATTGATGGACATTTCGCGGCCCATTGCAAGTATAGTCCCGTTGCCACCCAAGCGGGACGATAGCAACGCCTCTTTTCACAGTCGTAACAACGCCGCATCACGGCGTGACCCCGATCGTGTGGAAGCAGAGCGGGATCTTGCGACCGAACGCCAGCAGTCCCGGCCAAACCCTGAAACCGCGCAGAACTCCAATACGGCCCCGATCCAGTTTCGGGATATTCAGCCGACTTTCATTTCCTCGCGCGAGATGAAAGAGATCGAGCATTTCCCCTACTCTGCACAATTTCTGACGCAACAGCTCGCCCAACAGGAAGATGGTATTGCCAGTCCCGATCCGGTACGTGCACATAGCCGGGCGGCATCTGCTTATGATAACAGTCTTAGCCTGACAGCAACCGTCCTCGGCTTTGAAGGCCGCGCAGAGCGACTGGCCTGAACAAAGTTACTGTTCCTTCAGATATGACAGGTTGCGAGACCCCGTTTTTCCAGATACTGCTGATGGTAATCTTCCGCTGGATAGAAATCGAGAGCCGGTGAAATCTCCGTAACAATCGGACGGCGGAAAAGCCCGCGCCGACCCTGCGACTGCTTGGAAGCTTCCGCAATCGCCTTTTGTTCCTCATCTCTGTAAAATATGGCAGAGCGATATTGAGTGCCGACATCCGGCCCCTGACGGTTGAGTGTCGTCGGATCATGGTTTTGCCAGAAAATATTGAGAAGGTCGTCATAGCTCACGACGTCCGGGTCAAAGACAACTTTGACGACCTCGGCATGCTGGGTTTGGCCGGTGCACACATCCTGATAGTTAGGATTGGAGGTCACTCCTCCCTGATAGCCGACGACCGTCTCCCGAACCCCCTTTACCTGACGAAAAGCCGCCTCCACGCCCCAAAAGCAACCTGCCGCGAAATAGGCGATATCTGTTGTAGCTGTCATTCTTGTTTCCTCTCAATCTCGATCAGCGCTGTTTTATATTTTGCGCATTTCCTTCAGAATACAACAGCGCACAAGAAAACTTGATCACAAAGATCGGATCAGTGAAATAAACCTTGGTATTGGCCCCCTCTTTTCATAGAATTTCCAGTATTTTCAAACCATTTTGGTCAAAGCAATGCCCCGACGGCTTAAAAATGCGCAGTTGCACACGATCTCACTCGACAGCAACAGCAATGTGCCCCTGCACCAACAGCTTTTCCTCGCGTTGCGTCAGGCGATCCTCGAAGGCCGGTTAAGACCGGATACACGATTGCCCTCCAGCCGGTCGCTTGCGTCCGACCTTGGGGTTTCACGGAATACGGTTCTCAGTGCCTATGACCAGTTGATGGCAGAAGGTTATCTGGTTAGCCGGGTTGGTGCCGGATCCTACGTTTCCGATCAACTCCCCGACGATCTTTTACAGCGCAAGGGGGGCGAAGTTGACTCGGATGTTCGGGCGCGGGATGTATATCTATCAAAAATGGCGGCGCCATTTAAAGGGATTCCCTTGAAAGGACAGTATCGGGGCCTTCCCTTCTCCCCGGGCCTGCCCGCATTGGAAGCCTTTCCCTTTGAAGACTGGGCCCGATTGCTTGCACGTCACTGGCGACGCCCCGGCCGGGAGTTTCTTGTCGACAACCCCATTGGCGGGGCAACTGTCCTGCGTGAAGCCATTGCCTCCCATCTCGGCCAGACGCGGGCGGTACGATGTCATGCCGATCAGGTCATTGTTCTTTCCGGCTCCCAACAGGCGATCCATCTGGTCGTCCGCGCCTTTGCGGAGCCTGGCGAACCCATCTGGATGGAGGAGCCGGGATATCCGGGCATCCGCGAATCCATCCTTGGGGCCGGGGCGCATCCGGTATCCGTACCCGTCGATGCGGAAGGTTTTTCCCTTGATGCGGCCCGCGAACTCGCGCCGGATGCACGCCTGGCCTGTATCTCGCCGTCACATCAATATCCTCTCGGTCAAACCATGTCCCTCGCCCGGCGCCTCGATCTTCTCCATTGGGCGAAGGAAGAGAGACGCTTTATTCTGGAAGACGACTATGACAGCGAATATCGCTATACCGGACGCCCGCTTTCTTCCCTTCAGGGGCTTGATGACGATAACCGGGTCATCTATGTCGGCACCATGAGCAAGGTCATGTTTTCCGGGCTGCGGGTGGGCTATATGGTGGTGCCGGAAGACCTTATAGACGTGTTCCTTGCACTTCGCCGCTCGATTGACAGCCATTCGCCCGCCGTGCCTGAAGCAGCCCTCGCCGATTTTATAAACGAGGGCTATCTTGCCGCCCATATTCGCCGGATGCGGCTGCTGTATGATGCCCGTCAAAAAACTCTCGTTAGGCTGTTGAAGGAAAAACTCGGAGACATCCTTCATGTGGACGCTCAAGTATCCGGCATGCATCTGGTCGCCTATCTGCCGCCGGAAATCAAAGACAGGGATATCGAGCGCGCCGCTTTGGAAAACGGGATGCTGATCAAGGCGCTCTCCGGGTTTTATAACATGCCGACAAAACAGACTGGCCTGATCCTTGGCTTTGCGGGCACACCGGAAGAAAAAATGCCATATTTGGTGGATAAACTCTCAGGTATAATACGTAGTAAGGCTGCATAAATCTTTATGAGACAACTCCCGCTTTTTCTTCTACTTGTTCTGGTCCTGTTTATAGGTGCAAAAAGAAGCCCCTCTGCGGAGGAACAACATGCCATCGCAATGCATGGCACCCCCAAATACGCTGCCGGCTTCCGCAGTTTCGACTATGTCAATCCTGAAGCCCCTCTCGGCGGAACCCTCCGCCTCAGTGCGATCGGCAGCTTTGACAGCCTGAACCCATTTCTTCTGAAAGGGGTCAGCCCGCGCGGGATTGGCGATGTTTACCAATCCTTGCTATACCGTTCCCGTGACGAACCATTTACCCTCTACGCCAATATCGCAAGGTCGATAGACGTTGCGCCGGACCGGAGCTGGATCATCTTCCATATTGATCCCAGAGCCCGGTTTTCCGATAGACGCGCTATCACAGCTGAGGATGTGCTTGCGTCCTTCGAAGTGCTCCGCGACGAAGGCCGTCCCAACGTTCAAGGCTACTATCGCAAGGTGACAAAGGTAGAGATTCTGGGAACCCTCGCAATCCGGTTTGAGTTTGAAGAAGACGGGCGGTATGAAATGCCCCTTATCATCGGATTAATGAGTATTTTACCAAAACCCGCCGTTACGAACCCGGATTTCACCAAATCCTCACTGACCCCGATTCCCGGCTCCGGCCCGTATCTTATTGAGAAGATCGAGGCCGGGCGGCGTATCGTCTACCGACGCGATGACAATTTCTGGGGTTGGCACCTGCCGCAATACAAGGGCCGGTTTAACTTTGAGAGAATAATCTACGATTATTTCCGTGATGACGATGTGGCGCTTGAGGCCTTCAAATCCCACAATATTGACGCCCGGTTCGAGCATAGCGCTGCCAAATGGGCCAATGCATATGATACTTCCGACCTCCACACCGGTTATAAAATGACTACTCCCAAGCTCCAGATCCCGGCGCCAATGCTGGCGTTCGTTTTCAACACCCGCCGGGAGAAATTCAGCGATCGCTGCGTGCGCCAGGCGCTCACCCTCGCCTTCGATTTCGAATGGGTCAACGCCAACATCCTGTATGGTCTGTATCAGCGGACCGAAAGCTTTTTTGAGAACTCCCCGCTCGCAGCACGCGGCTCTATCCCTGCCGTAGTACGGGACCTGCTCAGTCCGTTCAAACCGGAACTTCCGGACGCTGTCTTTAATGACGTTTTTTACCTTCCCGAAACGGACGAATCGGGCCGGTCGCGGGAAAACTTACGCCGCGCGCAAGAGTTACTTGCGGAGGCGGGCTATGTTGTCGACGCAGGCACTCTCCGCCACCAGGAAACAGGCAAGGCCTTTACGATCGAGTTTCTCGTAAACAACAGCGACTATATAAAGCTGATCGCACCCTTTCAACGAAACCTCGACACCCTTGGTATTCAAAGCACGATCCGCCAGATCGATACGGCAAGTTACCAGAACCGGCTGACTAATTATGATTTCGACATGATCATCAACAGCTGGGGCCAATCCCTTTCGCCAGGAAACGAACAGGCTTTCTATTGGAGCCGTGACGCCGCCGCGACCCCCGGTACGCGCAATTATCCGGGTATTCGTCTCGCATCCGTTGACATGCTGATAGAAAAAATCGCAACGGCAACCACGCGAGATACACTTGTCACCGCCACGCGCGCCCTCGACCGGGTCCTGCTCTGGGGCTACTATGTCATCCCGCTCTATTTCACGGATCGACAATGGCTCGCCCATTGGCCGGAAATAAAGCTGCCGGTAACTCCGTCTTTCTGGGGAACATCTCCAGATCTCTGGTGGTACGAATAATCATTATAATCAGGCAATGAGTTAACCAAACCGCTTCTTGTCGCGGCTGCGCCAAATTTCCCGGCTACGATCTTCAGCGCGCGCGAAATCAAGAGATGGGTCAGCTAGCTTGAGGGCAAAGGCGAGCGTACCGATGATGGCAAGTTCCGGCACAGGAAGATCGAGCTTTCCCTGCCACATTTGCAGCAATACGATAGGTGAAAGCTCTTCCTCGCGCCACTTATAGACACTCTGGTCCGTCATCGCGGGCCACTCCTGTACCTCCGCCCGGCCCTCCACAAGAGCGTCAACCAAGGCCGGTTTCATCGGGTTGCGTTGCACTTCACCGCCGCCGCCCTTGAAGATATAGCCATTCGGCTGCGCGAGGGCCTTGATTGTCTCAAGATGGAGTTCCTGATAGGGCGGGTGAAAAACGCCTTGAAGCTGATATGGCGCAGCAAAGGGGTTGAGATCGCGCCCAAAGGTATTCACCGCCGTGCGGACGCCTAGATAGGGGCGCAGCTCAAACAACGACTGGACGGACGGACAGAAATTCTCGAGCCCAAGATAAGCAAGATTGCAATTCCCTAGAACCGTCTCAGCATCAGATAAAGAGCCTGTCTGCGGAACGCCGAAAATCTCCAGTGCCGGGCGAGTGGGCGCATACCCCTCGGCGTACCCTTCAATCCCATGCATCAGGATTTTATATCCCTGATCGGCCAGAAGAATTGCGGAGAGAATAAACCAGGGTTGCTGACGATGCCGATCGGCATAGGACGGCCAGTCGAAATCAACTTTCGCCGTGATATCTTTTTCAAGAAAATGATCCCGAGCCGCCGCGACCATCCCGGCCAATTCCTTCCCCGTTTCACCCTTGCGGCGCAGCAGAAGAAGAAAAGCGCCGAGTTGCAACGGCTCCACCTCGTTTGACAGCACCATGTTCATGGCGGCCCGGGCTTCGTCAAATGTCATGTCACGCCACATCTTCGGGCCCTTGCCGAGAATGCGGACATACTGAGCGAACGGATGATCTTGGGTCATGTGCGGGACTTTAACAGAATTTGTCAGTGGTTTAGAAAATATCGAGCAGGCGCTTGAGATAGTCCCGTTCCAGCATACTACGGGCAGGATCAGACAGCCGCCGTTGCACTTCATCGCGGATCGAACGGCTTTTGTTCAAACTCTCTCCCTCACTGCGCATCGTGGCGTTGCCGGCATTTCGGCCCTGGTTGCCCTCTTCATTCAGAGGCCGGCCGAGCGGATCACGTCCCTGACCGGGTTGGCCGGGTCCGGCGGACTGCGGCCCTTGCCCTTGTCCGTTTTCCATCATTTGCTGGGCCATCGATTCAGTTCCCTGACGGAGGCTTTCAAGGGCCTCACCCTCTGATTGCAGGGCCGATTGCCCCTGACCCTGCTCAAGCGCGCCGCGCGCATCGTTCATGGATCGCTCCGCGCGGCCCAAGGCTTCGGGGATTTCGCCATTTTCCCCGATCCGTCCCATCAGCTCGCCGAGCATCTGACGAATTGCTTCCTGTACTTCGGCAAGATCCTGAAGATTTCCGCGCTGATCAGACTGACCCTGTTGACCTTGCTGGCCTTGTTGTCCCGGTTGCTGACCATTCTGCCGCGGCTGGCCGTTCTGGCCGGGTTGGTCGCCTTGCTGAGGTTGTCGGCCTTGCGACTTGCGGAACGTCTGATCCAGCAAATCCTGTTGCTTCTGCATCAGTTGCCCAAGCTCATTGAGCATTTGCTGGGCTTCCTGCTGGCTGGCGGAGGGCGGGCGGGCTTCCGCCGCTTTCAAATTCTCCATGATATTCTGAAGCTCACTCAGCAATTGCCGCGCCGCATCCCGCGCACCGCCGCGCGCAAATTGGTCAATACGGTCCAGCAGCTTCTGCAGGTCTTGCGATTCGATAAGCTGGTCCTGACTATTTGGGTCGCCCGTCGCCTGATTATCCATCGGCTGGGCCTGTTCCGCCAGCGCCTGAAGGAAATTTTCCATGGCCGCGCGCAATTCTTCTACAAGCCGCTTGATCTCTGCATCGCTGGCGTCACTGTTCAGCGCCTCCATCAAGGCTTCCTGCGCCTCTCTAAGCGCCGCTTCAGCCATCGAGAGATCACCATTTTCAAGATGAAGCGCCGTATCCCAGAGTATGTCCACGACCTCATCAATCGACTTCTGGCTTTCACCGTTGACAAGCATAGCCCGCGCCGTGGAGAGTGACAGTTGCACTGTCATGTCGTTATTGAAGCTCTCGGGCAGGTCAGCGAGTGTATGCAGCACCAGCGCAACCTCCATTCTGCTGGCTTCCGGCTCGGTCACCAACCTCTTGCGTTGCTCGATCAGCGCCTTTGCCACTGGATGAGTAAATATTCTCTCCGGCAGGACGAAATCCAGCGCGTCTGAGGACCCCCTCTGACCAAGCTGGTCTTCCGCAAACAATATCAGCGTCACAGGGAGCCCTGCCCAGGGATGTGATGTCAATTCGTGATAACTCTTGCCCACAATCCGTTTGGAGCCGCGCCCGGGCGTTGGCAGGGCGAGGTCAATCTTGTCCCCTGAGTTCTCCCGGGTAATCTCTCCGCCGATATTTTGCACGCCATAATCATCCAATGCCTGATATTGCAGATTAAAGGCCGATCTCTCCGTCATTTTCGGCTCATCAATTATGCTCACCGTCGGAATTTCGTCGGCTATAATATTTAACTGCCAATTTGCAATTATTTCTCCGTCCTTTTCGATTTTTACCTTTGCCGACTGTTCAAAGGACGTTTCAATCTGGAAGTTTCGCGCATCGGTCTGAGAGAATTCCTGTCGGTCCTCTCCAATAATCAGGAGAGGCGCCTCACCCTCACCGCCGAAAACATGCGCAATGAAACTGCTCTGGGTTGGAACCACATATTCTTTCACCGCCCCATCCCTATTTTCCGGGAGGGAAAGCAGAATTGGCGCCTGGGCGGTATAGGCTGGCGGTGTAATCCAGGCGGTGACATTGGTGGGAGCAGCCGGGGTAACAACCTGCGGTGTCACAGCGGCATAAAGTCGTTCCGTCGAGCGAGGACCGGCAATGATAAAGGCGGCAACGAGCAGAAGGATAACGATAGCCCGAAAGCCATAGTTATCTTCAACTCCCATATCGAGGCGGGGACCACCGACCTTCAGACCCGCCAAACTCCGCCGGAGTGTCTTCTGGTAAATCCGCCACATCAAGTTGGACGATGTATTGTTGATTTTTTCGGCTTCTGAAGTCACCCCCAGAGATTGCAGGGGACGATGGCCCAGTTGATTGCGCCGCTCCAGATAACGGAGCGCCCGAGCGCGCGTCGGCCGTTCGAACCGTCTTACCGCATAATACAGGGTGTAGAGAGTGGCCGCCGCAAACAGCACAAGCGCCAGAATATGAAGCCAGTTGGACGTATAAGACCAGATATCAAGGAGCGACAGGCCAATGAACAAACCTACGACGCAAAAGAACAGCCGACCATGTCGCCATAAGCCCTCCAGAAGAAGGTTGGCTTTCGCCAGCAGAATACGGATTTCAAACGCTAATCCATATCCGCTGTCACTCGTGTCGTCGCGACGCTGCATTCATCCTCGATTCACCCCTCGAGCCACGTTGGCAGTATATCAAGTTTCAACAGTTCCTCCAAGCTCGGACGCGCCCTGATCACTTCATATTGATCCCCCTTCACCAGAACCTCGGGTACCAGCGGCCTCGTATTGTAGGTGGAGGCCATCACAGCGCCATAGGCCCCCGCACTTCGGAAGGCCACGAGATCCCCGCGTGCCAGATCCGGCATTTCGCGTTCCCGGGCGAAGGTATCTCCCGTCTCGCACACCGGTCCGACAACATCCGCAGGCGCATAGGGGCCATTTTTCCGATCCTCGCGAATCGGGTCGATATGGTGATAACCGTCATACATTGCTGGCCGGATCAGGTCGTTCATCGCCGCATCCAGAATGACAAACTTCCGCTGCGTCGCCTGCTTCACATAGATAACCTCCGACACCAGTACACCGGCATTCCCGACGATCAATCGTCCTGGCTCAAAAACAATCTGGCAGCCCAGGTTGCCAATCGCCTCCAGCGCAACGGCGGCATAAGCTATCGGGTCAGGCGGAATATTGGCATCATAGGGGATACCGAGCCCGCCACCAAGGTCGACACGGCTGATATCATGACCTTCGCTGCGAAGCTGCTGGACAAGTTCTCGCACCCGGTTAAACGCATTCCTGTAAGGTTCGAGATCCGTCAATTGAGAGCCGATGTGCACATCAACGCCTTTGATCTCAATCCCCGGCAGCGCGGCCGCTTCGGCATAGATGCGCGAGGCATCCTGCCAGGGCACACCGAATTTATTCTCCGCCTTGCCGGTGGAAATCTTGGCGTGGGTCTTCGCATCCACATCCGGATTCACGCGGAAAGTGATGGGCGCCTTCACCCCCATGCCACTCGCGACCTCGTTCAGCAAGTGAACTTCAGGTTCCGATTCCACATTGAACTGATGGATGCCGACTTTAAGCGCATAGCGCATTTCTTCGGGCTTCTTGCCAACCCCGGAAAAAACGATCTTTTCAGGTGGAATACCTGCCTGCAACGCGCGGCGAAGTTCGCCTTCGGAGACCACATCCGCGCCCGATCCGAGATTGGCAAGCGTGCGGATCACCGCCTGATTGGAATTGGCCTTCAGCGCATAGCAAACGAGGGCATTCGCGCCATCGAACGCGCCGGAGAATACTTTGTAGTGCCGCTCCAATGTTGCGGTGGAATAACAATAAAACGGCGTGCCCACTGCCTCGGCAATGACGCGCAAGGGAACACCCTCGGCATAGAGCTCGCCATTCTTATAGGTAAAATGATCCATTTTCCGACAATCTGTAAAAAATCAGCTCTTCTTGGGCTCGGACTTCGGCGCGTCCGGTGAATATTTGGGCGGGCTTTTCACACCACAGGCAGCAACGGAAAGGGCCGTCAACAGGATGACAAGCATCGTCAAGAATGCCCGTTTCATTTCGCCCCCCTTTCCTTTGTCCGGACTTTTCGCCAGCGGGCAATCTGCTCACGCACATTCGACGGCGCCGTGCCACCATAACTCACCCGACTGGCAACAGAATTCTGGACGCCGAGCACCTTATATATATCATCCGTGATCTCGCTTTCCACCGACTGCATCTGGTCAATCGATAAATCTTCCAGACCACATTTGTTGTCTTCGGCCAGCTTTACAAGAGTGCCGGTAACATGGTGAGCCCGACGGAACGGCATGTCGAGCTTCTGCACCAGCCAGTCCGCAAGATCGGTTGCCGTTGTGAAACCGGCACCGGACGCTGCGGTCATGATCTCGCCATTGACCTTGATGTCACGGATCATCCCGCTCATAGCGGCAAGGCAAAGCTGCAGGTTATCGGCGGCATCAAAGACCGGCTCTTTATCCTCCTGCATGTCCTTGCCGTAAGTCATGGGCAACCCCTTCATCATCATCAGAAGAGTGGTGAAGGCGCCCGCGCTTCGTCCAGCCTTGCCACGGATCAGCTCCGCCGCATCCGGATTTTTCTTCTGCGGCATGATGGAGGAACCGGTCGAGAAGCTATCGGAACATTCAACGAAACGGAACTGCGCGCTCGACCAGATAACGATCTCCTCGGCGAGCCGGGAAAGATGCATGGAACAGATGGACGCGAAGCTCAGGAATTCCAACGCAAAATCCCGATCCGATACACCGTCAAGGGAATTGGCCGTCGGCCGGTCGAACCCCAGCGCTTTCGCCGTCTGTTCCCGATCGATGGGGAAGGAAGTACCGGCCAGCGCCGCCGAGCCGAGCGGGCTTTCATTTAAGCGCGCGCGGGCATCTGCAAGCCGCCCACGATCACGTGCGAACATTTCGACATAGGCCAGCATGTGATGTCCAAAAGTGACGGGCTGCGCCGCTTGCAAATGGGTGAAGCCCGGCATGACGGTATCCGCCTCCGCTTCTGCCTGATCGAGTAGCGCGTCCAGCAGATCAGCAAGTTCCCCATCCAGATGGTCCATGGTATCGCGCACCCAGAGCCGGAAATCCGTCGCCACCTGATCGTTGCGTGAACGCGCCGTATGCAGTCTTCCTGCTGCATCGCCGATCAGTTCGCGAAGGCGCGCCTCCACATGCATGTGGATATCCTCAAGCGCCGGGTCCGTCTTGAAATTTCCTGCCTCGATCTCACGAAGAATTGTCTGCAACCCGTCCTGAATTTTCTGGCCATCTTCCTTGGAAATGATATTGCAATCGATCAGCATACTGGAATGCGCCATCGAACCCATTATATCTTGGGCGTAGAGCCGACGGTCAAAGTCAATGGAGGCATTGATCCGTTCCATAATTTCGGCGGGGCCTTTGGCAAACCTGCCGCCCCAAAGCTCATTTGCGCTCATTTTCGGGCTCGCTTTGTAACAATTGGACGTAAGACAATTAAAATGATCAGACCCATGAAATTCACAAGCCTGCTGTTCTTGCTTACATTTACAGGGCTTGTAGCGGGAACATCAACAGCTTTCTCTGAAAATATGGATGGATTACTCACTGGCGAGATGCAGAATTTCGCCCCTTACGACACGCCGCGCCCGTTCAAGGATTTTACTTTTCTGAATGCTGATGGTGAACAGGAACGTATTTCAGACTATCAGGGCAAAGTCATACTGCTGAATTTCTGGGCGACATGGTGCGCGCCCTGCCGTAAGGAAATGCCAAGTCTGGATCGTTTACAGGGAACGCTTGGCGGCGATGACTTTGAAGTTCTCGCGATCGGACAGGATCTTCAGGGAATGGGGAAAGTGACGGATTTCTTCACCAAGCTCGGCATCCAGAATCTGGTGGCCCTGAATGACAAGACGGTCAAATCAGGTCGAGGGGCCGGCGTGTTCGGTTTGCCCGCCAGCATCCTCTTGAACCGGGAGGGAGAGGAAATCGGACGTCTTGTCGGCCCGGCGGAGTGGGATACACCGGAGGCGATGGCCTTAATCAGGCATGTTATTGCCGAGTCATGAAGACGGCGGCGGACCGTCTTTCCGGCGTTTGATCAGATAAAGCCGGAACACCCGCTCCACACCCCAACTGATCGCCAGATATAGTGCCGCATTTGCAAGCGTCACAATCATCAGATCAGCGCCAAGCCCGTAATCTTGCTTCTCAACACCGATATAAAACTGGAAGGCCAATATAAGGAAGAGGCCCGCACCGGCAATCGATCCGACCAGCAGCCGCAGTTTCCCATCTGTCCAGGGTACCGCCATCAGGCACAGGAAAGTCGCCGCCTGAAATACTGCCGCCCAAAGATCAACACCGAGTTCTGTCATTCGCTGTCAAGAACCGTCAACGCCACATCGACCATCGGACGAAGCAGTGCCTCATTCGGATTGACCTTGCCGATAACGCGAATTCCTTGCATGACGCCCACAAAAAAGGCGGCAAGCGAGGCTGCGTCCCGTTTTGACTTGAACTCACCTTCCCGCTGTCCGCGCTCTATCAACTCTTTCAGGGCCGTTTCCATATCCTCGAAGAAAATACGGACCCTGTCCGCACATTCGTCATCGCGGGAACAGAGCTCAACTGCCGCATTCGTCATGAAGCAGCCCCGGCGTTTGGGGTCCATGACTTGCTTTTGCGTAAAAACATACATGAATTTGGAAAGAATCTCGCGCGGATCGCCTTTTTGCCGCAGCACATCCGTACGAAGCAACGCGCCGGTACCATACTGGTCCAGCGCTGCGAGATACAGGCTGTGCTTGTCACCAAACGTGTCATAAAGGCTGCCGCGATTAATGCCCATGCAATCGACAAGGTCCTGAATGGACGTCGCCTCATAGCCTTTCGCCCAGAAAGCTTGCATCGCCTTATCCAGCGCTTCTTCGCGATTGAAGCATTTTGTTCGTGCCATATACCGATCCGTCCGGCGACCTGATTACAGTCTGAAGAATAATTATATACGGGTTTCCCCGGGAAGCAAAGCCGCCAACCCTTCCCTATATGTAGGAAATTTGAGGGAAATCCCAAGTTCCGACTTGATTTTGCTATTTCCGACACGCTTGCTGTCCGAATAGAAGCTCCGCGCCATCGGGCTTAAATCAGCCACATCGAAATCAACCAGCGGCGGCGGCGTTATGCCAAGCAATTCCGCTGCATGGCTGACAACTTCCTGTGGCGGCGCCGGTTCGTCATCCGCCACGTTATAAATTGCGCCCGGATTAGGTTTTTTCATCGATGCGACAAGAATCGCCGCCAGATCGGCCACATGAATGCGCGAGAAAACCTGACCGGGTTTTTCAATACGCCGGGCTTTCCCGTTTTTTAAAGACACAAGCTGGTTCCTGCCCGGGCCGTAGATGCCCGGAAGCCGGAAAATATGCAGCGGCAACCCACGGGTTTCATACAGGCCGCGCCAGGCCTTTTCTGCCAGCATTCGTCTCTCCCCGCGCTTGCCTGAGGGGTTATACGGGCTTTCCTCGTCAACCCAGCCGCCGTCAAGATCGCCATAGACCCCGGTCGTAGAGAGATAGCCGATCCATTTCAGGTTCGGTAGACTTACGATCTGCTCCCTCATTTCATCATAGACTGGATCACCAAGGTCATCCGGCGGGATCGAGAGAAGAATATGGCTGACTTCCTTTGTCAGGTTTGAGAAATCCGGTATCGGCGATCCACGTCGAAATGGAAAAATCGAGAATTCACTCGTTTCTCCGTCCAAGGGAGGCGTTCGGCTTGTGCCCAACACCTCCCAATCCGGATAGTCTGCCGCAATCTGCCGCGCCGTGAAGCCGAGGCCGAAACAAAAAAGCTGCTGGGTCATTTTACTCCTGTGTAGTGGACTGATCCGACCGGCCAAGCATAACCCGCGCCGAAACCGATTGCTTTACGGAAACCAGAAGTTCCGCCCCACCCTGCGGCGCCGGGGCAGACTCTGCGGCACCGGATTTCATCATCATGGGGCGAGAGACCGCATCCATGGTCTGCATCGGGTATATCTGCACAAAATCGACATTGCGGACATGGTAGTCGGCTCCCGGCATCACCTTATTCAGCCTCGCGACCTCATCGAGAGCCTGCTGATATATCTGCGCCCTCAGGTCAGCCCGAAGCGTCTCAAACTCTTCAAGCGACGGCGTGAAGTCGACATCGGAAATCGTTACCTTATAGCCCGGGCTGCTCGTCTCTTTCGCGCGGTCCTGCAGCCCTGCGAGCTTCGCCTCCGGAATGCGGGCCTCCGCACTGACGTACCAGCGGTTCAGGCCAGTCTGGTCAAGTTGCTGACGGGACGACGTAATGCGCCAGTCCACGTCGGACGCCAGCGCATTTAGCGATGAATCAATCCGGTTTTTAAGCTCCGCCGCATCTTCCTGCTGCTGCACCAGTTCTACATAGACTGACACCCGAGCCGTATCGGTTTTCACCCATCCTTCAGTCGTCAGGTTCAACACGACCTGATCCTGCTGGTTATGATATCTGTGGGGCATTTCTGCCGCTGCGAGGGGAATGATACTCAAAAAAGCGATAGTGGCGATAACCAGTCTGTTCATGCTAGAACTCCTAATATAGTCAATTTTATTTTTCGCATGTAGGGTCGAATCACGACCAATTTAAGGCATTTCATGTTCAGACGCTTTTTATCTGTATATCTCTTTCTAGCGTGCTCCGCCGTGGTTGTCCCGCTTATTGCGCAGGAAGCAGCGGCGTCCGACGGCGTGCGCACCCAGGAAAGCGAGTATGAAACATGCCTGACCCTAACCCGCCGGGAACCTCAAAAAGCCTTTGAATCGGCGCTTGCCTGGCGCGATTCCGGTGGCGGGTTTCCGGCCCGTCACTGCGTCGCTCTGGCACTGGTGGCCATGAAAAAATACAATCATGCCGCCATGACGCTTGAAGAACTGGCCGAAGACATGCAGTCTTCGGGCTCCGAACTGCTTGTCCCCGTCCTGATGCAGGCTGCCAATGTGTGGCTGCTCGGTGAGAATTACGGGCGGGCGGAAGCAATGGCAACTGCCGGGCTGACAATTGATCCGGAGAATATTGACCTGTTGATCGACCGGAGCCGCATTTATGCAAAAGTCGGTGAGTATCAGAAAGCCTTCGATGACCTGGACATTGCGCTAAAGCTTAATCCAGCGCGCAGCGATGCATTGACCTTCCGCGCAGCGGCATGGCGCCATCTTGGCGATAATGCAAGGGCTCTGGAAGATGTGGAGCTTGCGCTGTCCCTGAACCCCGACCTGCCCGATGCCCTGATCGAGCGCGGTATTCTCTATCAGACTGCCGGGAAACCCGATCTTGCCCGTAAGGACTGGCTTCAAGTGCTTGAGTTGGCAACCAACACCCCCGCCGGCGACGAAGCCCGCCGCCATCTCGAAGCCCTCGACGTCAATAAAGATAAATAGACCTTTTAACCGCCCATCGCCAACCGGCGCCGATATTCCAGCGCCTCCGCGATATGCGAACGGAGGACAGCTTCACTGTCTTCAAGATCCGCCAGGGTCCGCGCAACCTTCAGGACACGGTGGTAGCCACGGGCAGAAAGCTTCAATTTACCGATTGCATCCTGTAGAAGCGCTTTCGCGGATGTGTCTAAGATTACGAACCGCTCCAACACCTCCCCTTCCGCATCTGCATTCGTGCGAAGAGGTGTCGGATGATCAATATCCTGATACCGCCGACGCTGTATCTCCCGTGCCTTGGCGACCCGGGCGGCAACCATTTGCGACGTTTCCGTCGGCGGCGGCAACGTCAAATCCGCCGCGGAGACCGCAGGGACGTCAATATGGATATCAATACGATCCAACATGGGGCCGGAAATACGGGAGCGATATTCCATGGCGCATTTCGGGACACGCGCACAGGCCTGGGCCGGGTCATCCAGATGACCGCAGCGGCAGGGATTCATCGCCGCAATGAGCTGCATCCGCGCCGGGTACGTCACATGCAGATTGGCGCGGGCAACAACGGCCTTGCCAACCTCGACCGGCTGACGAAGAGATTCCAGAACCTGACGGTTGAATTCCGGCAGTTCGTCAAGAAAGAGAACGCCGAGATGGGCAAGCGAGACTTCCCCCGGCTTTGCCCCCCGGCCACCGCCCACCATCGCCGCGACAGAGGCGGAATGATGCGGATCGCGAAAAGGACGGCGGCGAGAGAGCCGCCCCTCTTTCATTTCCCCGGCGATGCTGGAAATCATGTTCACCTCCAACGCCTCGGCAGCATCTAACGGTGGAAGAAGCCCAGGCATCCGCGCCGCCAGCATTGACTTGCCGGAACCGGGCGGCCCCGTCATCAGCAGGTTATGGCCGCCCGCCGCCGCAACCTCCAGCGCCCGCTTGGCGGTTTCCTGACCCTTGATATCCTCAAGTTTCAGGAAAAGCTCTTCCTCGATAATCTCCCCATGCTGCGGCGGCGTAAGAACCTGATTTCCCTTGAAATGATTAATCAGGGACAGCAAATTGGACGGGGCCAGCACCTCCAGATCACCCGCCCACGCCGCCTCGGCACCCGACGCGGCCGGACAGATGATATTCCTGTCTTCGCCTACGGCGGCGACAGCGGCGGGCAGCACCCCGCTTACCGGATTGCAGCTGCCGTCCAGCGACAATTCCCCCAGCACATAATATTCCTCCAGCTCATCGGCTGGAAGGATACCCATTGCCGTCAGGATCCCCAGCGCAATCGGAAGGTCATAATGCGCGCCCTCTTTCGGCAGGTCCGCGGGCGCAAGGTTGATCGTAATACGTTTAGGCGGCAACCCGATGCCAAGGGAGGTGAGCGCGGCACGCACCCGCTCCTTACTCTCCGCAACGGATTTATCGGCAAGACCGACGATGGTGAATGCCGGGAGCCCTGACGCCATCATCACCTGGACGTCCACCTCCCGCACCTCAAGCCCTTGAAAGGCCACGGTCTTGATCCTTGCCTGCATGTCAACTTTCGCACGTTAAAATTTCATGCGTTAAACGTTATCACGCGTTTAAAGAATATTCATGGTTAAAATTCAGGGAGGACGGAAGGTCAGCGGAGGGAGTTATTGCTCACCTTTTCTTCGAGACAATCCCATATCGTTGCCTCCAGCCTCACATCATCGAAACGGTTTATCTCCTGAAGGCCGGTTGGGGACGTGACATTGATCTCCGTCAGATAGTCGCCGATGACATCAATTCCGACAAAAATGAGACCCTGTTCCTTCAGCGCCGGGCCAATCGCACGGCAGATTTCTGTCTCACGCGTGGTGAGAACGGATTTCACGGCCTTGCCCCCGACATGCATGTTGGAGCGAACCTCCCCTGCCTGCGGTACGCGGTTGATGGCGCCGACCGGTTCCCCATCAACAAGAATGATCCGCTTGTCGCCTACTCGCACTTCGGGAAGATATTTCTGGACAATCATCGGCTCTCGGTAGAATTGGGTGAACATCTCACAGAGAGCCGTCAGGTTCTCATCATCCGGCTTGATATGAAAGACGCCTGCACCGCCATTGCCATAGAGAGGCTTGACGATTATGTCCTTGAATTCGGACCGAAACTCCTTGATTTCTGCAAGGTTGGAAGAAATCAGCGTTGGCGGCATGATGCCGTCAAAATGCGTGACAAACAGTTTCTCAGGCGCGTTGCGGACGCTCACCGGATCATTGACAACTAACGTTTGCGGATGGATATGCTCCAGCAGGTGGGTCGCCGTGATATAGGACATGTCAAACGGCGGATCCTGCCGCATCAACACCACATCCATGGTTGCGAGGTCAACCCGCTCAATAGTTCCCGCCGTAAAATGATTACCCGGCTCACGGCGCAGGGTTATTGGGCGGACATTGGCCACGATCCGCCCTTGCGAGAAAGACATGTCCTGCGGTCCATAGTGAAACAGGCCATGGCCGCGCGCCTGCGCCTCGAGCCCGAGAACGAAGCTGCTGTCCCCTTTAATATCAATACTCTCAATGGGGTCCATCTGTATGGCTACGGCAAGACTCATTTTCCCGACTTTCTTGTTAAATTTATGCGCCGCTTTTCTATTGATAGCAGGAAGTTATCCTGCCCGCGCCCATTCATCAAGCCGAGTTAAGTTCCGATTTCATTTTTACATAGCTGACAATATGACGAACGCCGGAGATTTCCTTGGCGTGGTTTTTAACACGCTGCAACTCCGCCTCATTCTGGGCAATCCCCATCAGATATACCGTTCCGTTTACGGTTTCGACGGAATAGTTGATGTTGAGAATTTCCGCGTCACGCAAAAGCTTTAGCTTCAGTTTGGTCGTAATCAGGCTATCGGATGCGAAGTTCGAGAGTGACTCGCTTCCGGCTACCGTCACATCGTTATGAACCTCCTTTACACCTTTCACGCCCCAGACAAGTTTTGTGAGCATCAGCCGGTCTTCCGGCGTCGGCACTTCTCCGGTTATTAATACCGTCCCGTCGATGACGGTCGTCGATGTCGAGGTGAAGATCGGCTCGCTCTTTTGGAATATGGCATTGGCGATCTGCACCTTGATGGTAGCATCATCTACCACGGTGCCGACGGAACGTTCTTCCGCAACTGCAACGCCGCCAATCGCCGCGCCGCCCAGAATTACAGTCGGGGTACAGCCGCTCAGGAAAGTGAGTGCAAAGAGAGTGAGAAAAGCAGAAGCAACATATTTCATTCCGGTACGCCTTTAACTATGATTATACAACTACTATAAAACCAATTTCATCTGGTTGAAAGGCCCTGTTCAGGTGATTTCCCATGCACCTTCAATATGACGGGGCCATCGCCAGAAGGAGGTAACAAGCAACACATCGAAGCGCAGAGAATACTCACGGAATTTTGGCCTTTCCATGACGAAAGCTTCGAGAGCGCGGGCAATGCGGCGTTTTTGTCGGTTGCTAATGGCCTCTGCGGCTTCATTGATTCGCGAACGTGATTTCACCTCAATGGCAACCAACAGCGAACCGCGCCGCGCGATAATGTCTATTTCACCAACGGGTTTGCGATAGCCTCTCGCCACAATATGGTAACCCTTGAGACGCAGCATGTTTGCCGCCAGCATTTCCGAAACGCGCCCACGGATATAGGCGCGTTGCCGTTTGCGCTTCGATGCCTCCATTGAACTATGTGCCAAAATGTCGCCCCATAAAGCGGATTATAATGTTGCGCTTAATAATTTACTTGCCCGTCTGCCGGACGTTACCTAGTCTTTCTGGTCAGGAACTCCAGAAAAAACACCAACGGAGCGGAAATTTGATTTCCCAAAACACCACGATGGCGTCACCTCCCAAGCTGAATTGGAAATCGCTGACGCATGTCATTCTTGTGGGCCTGCTTGCCCTCATCATATCTGCCTGCCAACCCGCAAGGACACTGGATACGGGACAAGATGATAGCACAAAGACACCACCGTCCCAAGAATTAGAAGACTTGCTTCCGCCCGAACAGACACCCTCGACAGAAGATCTATCGGACACCCCGACAGTTGACCCGCTAACACGGCTGATTGACCCCGCACCGCCAGTAACTGGCCTTAGGGCACCGCAGCTGACGGGCGCAGAGCCAGTCAAGATTGCCATTTTGCTCCCTCTCTCAGGATCGACAGCTGCAATCGGTAATGACCTGTTGCACGCCGCCAATATCGCACTCTTTGACCTCGCCAATACGGAACTGCAGCTCCTACCTTTCGACACCAAAGGAACGCCGCGCGGCGCGGAAAGCGCCGCGGCTGAAGCACTGGTCGCAGGGGCGCAATTGATTCTCGGTCCGCTTTTCTCGTCTTCCGTCGGCCCTGTTCGTGCCCTCGCGCAGGAACGCGGCGTCAATGTCATAACCTTTTCAACGGATACCACCGTTGCCGGTGACGGCGTCTATGTGATGGGCTTGACAGTCGGGCAGCAGATAAAACGGGCCATGGAGTTTGCCTATCGTCAGGGGCTTTTCAATTTCGCTGTACTCGCACCGGATTCACCATATGGAGATGCCGTCGTCAGGAATGTGGGCGAAACCACCGCCGCCCTTGGCCTCTCCCTCGACCGGACGGTTCGCTACCCGGTCAATGTCGCCTCTGGCTCGCAGGAGCTGCATGAAATCGCAAAAATACTGGGCGATTACGAACTCCGGCAACGGCAGCTTGCGAAAGAGATCGCACTCTATGAAAACCGCGAAGATGAAGAGTCCAAGGCACTTGTCAAACGATTGGAGAAACTGGATACGTTCGGTGAAGTATCTTTTGACGCCCTTATCATCCCGGAAGGTGGCGCACGGCTAAAGGAATTGGCTTCTCTGGTGTCCTATTATGACATTGACCCCGAGATAGTGCAGTTTATCGGCACCGGCCTTTGGGAGGATCCGTCCTTGTCCGCAGAACCCGCGCTTGTCGGCGGCTGGTTTTCCGCGCCCTCACCTAGTAGCGCCGCTGCCTTCAGGGAGCGGTTCAATAGTTTGTATGGATATCAGCCCTCCCGGATCGCCAGCCTGGCCTATGATGCCATGGCGCTGGCGGGCGTCATGGCCACGGATCCAAACGATATTCGTTTTACGCGCGAAGCTATCGAGAATCCAAGTGGCTACACCGGATATGACGGAATTTTCCGCTTTCCTGAAAATGGTATCGCGGAAAGAGGCCTTGCCGTTCTCGAGGTTGGGCCAAAAAGCCAGAGGGTTCTGGAGCCTGCACCAACCAGCTTTACCCCGGTCTTAAACTAGAATTTCCGGAAGCAGGCTGTTAAGGACGAGACGACCTTTCTTCGTCGCGCGGATTCGGTGGTCATCCTCGATCATCAATCCGGCCTCAACAAGCTGATCAAGCCGGTCACGCCTCAGGAAATGCGCCATAGGCATGCCGATGGCGGCGTCGAAATTCTCGTACCAAACACCCTCTTCAAGGCGCAATCCCATCAGCAGCATTTCCTCCGCCCGCTCCTCAGGTGAAGGAAGCGGGATAACGGTTTCCGCGCCTTGTCCGGCTGTCTCAACAGCCGCAAGCCATCTCTCCGGCCGTTTTTTTTGTTGATAGGCAGTGCGCACCCCCGCCTCTATGACACGCCCGTGAGCGCCCGGCCCAATCCCCAGATATTCGCCGTAGCGCCAATAGGTCAGGTTGTGGCGGCATTCAAATCCCGGACGCGCATGATTTGAAATTTCATAGGCCGGCCACCCCGCCTCAGCGCAGACGGACTGGGTTATTTCAAAGAGTGTCTCTGCCTTTTCTTCCGGCGGAATTTGAAATTCGCCGCGGCGCACTGCCCCGGCAAAGCCCGTATTCGGCTCTATCGTCAACTGATAGAGGGATAAGTGATTGCCCGCCAATGACAACGCCTGTTCAAGGTCCGCCCGCCATCCTTTTGGCGTCTGTCCCGGCAGGGCATAAATAAGATCGAAAGAAATATTCGAGAAATGCGCACGGGCAAGCTCTATGGCGTTCAGCGCCTCACTCACCGAATGCTCCCTTCCGAGGAATTTGAGCGCATCGTCACGCATCGACTGCACCCCGAGGGATAATCGCATCACCCCGGCCTGCCGATAGGCCGCGAAGGACGCCGCCTCGACGGAGGTCGGGTTTGCTTCCAATGTAATCTCAATGTCGTCAGCAAAAATAAAATGCCGCCTTGCGCCATCTATGAGTGCCGAGACCGTTTCCGGCTCCATAAGGGAGGGGGTGCCGCCCCCGAAGAAAATGCTTGTCAGTTTTTTTGGCGAAACCCGCGTCGCAAACCAGTCGAGTTCTGCCAGCAACGCCGCCGTCCAGCGTTTTTGGTTGACAGCTTCGCGGACATGGCTGTTAAAATCACAATAGGGGCATTTTTTTCGGCAAAACGGCCAGTGAAAGTAGAGACCAAAACCGGGATCAGGTGCCCTATTTTTGTTTGAAGCAGGCATCTATCAACTGCCGAAACGCATCCGCCCGATGGCTCATGGCATGTTTCGCCTCAGGCTCCATCTCCGCAAACGTCATGTCATAGCCATTTGGAACGAACATTGGGTCATAACCAAAACCTTTGTTACCGCGCGGAGGCCAGATCGCCGTCCCCTCCACCCGGCCCTCAAAGCTTTCCACATGCCCATCCGGCCAGGCAAGGGTAAGCGCGCAGATGAACTGGGCCGCCCGTGCCTTTGGCGTCATGGCGCCCTTCTTTTCAAGCTCGTCTTCGACTTTGCGCATCGCAAGGGAAAAATCTTTTCCCGGCCCCGCCCAGCGGGCAGAATAAATACCGGGCGCGCCGTCCAGCGCCTCCAGTGCAAAACCGGAATCATCGCTCAACGCCAGCATATTGGCGCCGCGGGCAGAGGCAAGCGCCTTTATCTCCGCATTGGCAATGAAACTGTCGCCATCTTCCACGGGTTCGGGAAGGCCAAGACTCCCTGCGGAAATTGGCTCTACATCAAATGGCGCAAGCAAATCGCTAATTTCCCGCAACTTACCCGGATTATGACTGGCGACAACGAGCTTGCCTCCCTCAAATTTCCGGCGTTCCCTCAAAGACCAAGAGCCTCGCGCTGCAGGGTGCAAAGTTCCTTCACTCCTTTTTTTGCTAATGCGAAAAGGGAAGCAAATTCAGCTTCACTGAAGGGATTCTCTTCTGCGGTGCCCTGTATCTCGATGATCTGTCCGTCTGATGTGAGGACAAAATTCGCATCCGCTTGCGCATTGCTGTCTTCGGGATAATCAAGATCAAGCACTGGCGTGCCCTTGTAAATGCCGCAGGAAACCGCCGCGACTTGTCCCTTCATTGGAACTTCAAGGATTTTCCCCTGCTCTACCAGCGTTTCGAATGCCTGATAAAGCGCAACATATGCCCCGGTGATGGAAGCCGTGCGTGTACCGCCGTCAGCCTGGATAACATCGCAATCGACCGTGATCTGCCGCTCGCCAAAGCCCTCTATATTCACCAGCGCGCGAAGCGACCGCCCGATAAGGCGCTGGATTTCAACGGTTCGGCCCTGCTGCTTTCCGCGCGCCGCCTCACGTCCCATGCGCGATCCGGTGGAACGTGGCAGCATGCCATATTCCGCTGTCACCCATCCCTTGCCGCTATTGCGCAGAAATGGAGGAACTCTCTCCTCGATACTGGCGGTGCATAACACATGGGTATCCCCACATTTGATGAAGCAGGACCCTTCTGCATTCTTCGCATAGCCGGGTTCCATGATGATGTTGCGAAGTTGATCGTTGTCTCGACCGGAGGGGCGCATAAATCTTCCTTTATCTGGGATTCAAGTTTGGCGCCTGTTGTACCTGCTGCACCAGATTGACGCAAGCCTCCCGCGTCACTACATTCATGCAGGATAACTGGACTATTCTGGTTCATAGTGAAAGCAAGATGACAATTCAGGAACTCAACGAGCGGAGCCGCACAGTCTTCCGGCATATAGTCGAAACTTATATGCAAACGGGGGAGCCTGTCGGCTCGCGTACCCTGTCACGTATCACGGACCTTGATCTCTCCGCGGCGTCAATCCGCAATGTAATGGCGGACCTGGTGGACGGCGGACTTTTATACTCCCCCCATACCTCTGCCGGTCGGCTCCCAACCCAGCAAGGGCTAAGGCTTTTTGTGGACGGTATCCTTGAGCTTGGCAACCTGACGGAAAGCGAACGCGCGGACATCAAGGCCAGATGCGCCGTGGATGGCCGTAATTTCGAAGAAATGTTGACAGAAGCCTCCTCCATGCTGTCCGGCCTGTCGAACTGCGCTTCGCTGGTGATCGCGCCGAAAAGTGACAGCTCCGTCAAACAGATTGAGTTCGTCCGTCTCGGCATCGATCGCGCATTGGTCATCATCGTCACGGCGGATGGCATGGTGGAGAACCGGGCGATAGAATTGCCCCCTGGCCTCACCGACTCCGCCCTTCGCGAGGCGGCGAATTACCTGACGACACGTTTGGCCGGACGCACACTGCAGGCGACTAAAAGCGAGATCCAGCGGGAACTGGATAGCCATCAGGCACAACTCGACGAACTGACACAGGATCTGATCGCTCATGATATTGCGAGTTGGGGCGGCCGGGAGACATTGATTGTCCGCGGCCACTCCAACCTCCTTCAGAATGTGCAAGCCCTTGAAGATCTTGAGAAAATAAAGGACCTGTTTGACACTCTTGAAGTCAAGAAAGAGCGGATTAAATTATTGGAACTGGCCGAGAGCGGACGCGGCGTGAAAATATTTATTGGCTCCGAGAACAATCTTTTCTCGCTTTCAGGGACATCAATGATTATTTCTCCCTATCAGAACAGTCAGGATCAGGTCGTCGGCGCTATCGGTGTGATTGGTCCGACGAGATTGAACTACGCCCGTATCGTCCCGATGGTGGACTATACGGCAAAAGTGATTGGTAAATTGCTGGATTAGGATACAGACGGAATGAATGAGTCAAAACAGCAGCCCCTGAATGAACAGGAAGACGGCAAGAAGATGTCAAATGAAGCGGAGACCGATGTGCAGGCGGCGGAAGCCGGGGGAAAAGCAGCCCTTGAAGCCGAGGCGGCGGAAGGAACGGAGCAAGAGGATATTCTTGCTATAAAAGATGCCGAAATCGCGGAGCTTAAGGACAAGCTCCTTCGTGCCATGGCAGATGTCGAGAATATGCGCCGTCGTGCTGAACGGGAAAAGCAGGACGCACATAGCTATGCCGTCACAAAATTCGCCCGGGACATTTTGGGTGTGGCAGACAATATGCGGCGGGCGATCGAGAGTATTCCGGATGAATCGCGCGCAAATCAGGATGTTAAAAACGTCCTGCCCGGCATTGAAATGACCGAATCCGAGCTGTTGAACACGCTGGAAAAGCACCAGATCCGCAAGATTGACCCGAAAGGCGAGAAATTCGACCCGAACCTTCACCAGGCAATGTACGAAATTGAGGATCCGTCAGTGGAACCCGGAACCATTCTGCAAGTGACACAATCGGGCTATGTAATCGCTGACCGTCTTTTGCGCCCGGCGATGGTAGGCGTTGCAAAAGGTGGACAAAAGCGCAGCGAAGCCCGTGTTGATGAGAAGGTTTAGCGCCAGATAGAAGTCTATAGTGCCCGGGGGCGTCCCTTCCCCCGGTAACCATCAGTACTGAAAAAAACTGCCCCGATCGGGTGATCGCACTGGGGAGAGCAAGATATAGATGGTTAAAACACAGCTTCAATGCAAAGGCACACGCAATTATGTCGCGAGCGAATCTGCGTTAATGACAAAGAGCGACCATTCCAGCCCTTGCACTGAATTTATTTCGAACATATATAAGCGGCAACAGACTTCACAGTTTTAAATCCTGGGGATCACTGTGGTGCATGAAGTGGCTGCAATGATCTGCCAATACCAAAGAGGATATGATGGCTAAAGTAATTGGAATTGACTTAGGAACGACCAACTCCTGCATCGCCGTTATGGACGGCAAAAATGCGAAGGTAATTGAAAACTCGGAAGGCGCGCGCACGACGCCGTCAATGGTTGCCTTTACGGAAGACGGCGAAAAGCTCGTCGGCCAGTCGGCAAAACGCCAAGGCGTGACCAACCCGCAAAACACCTTTTTTGCAATCAAGCGTCTCATCGGACGTCGGTTTGATGACAAGACAACCCAAAAAGACCGGGAAATGGTCCCTTACGAGATCGTCAAGGCGGACAACGGGGATGCCTGGGTTGAGTCCCGCGGCGAAAAATACTCACCGAGCCAAATCTCGGCTTTCATCCTTCAGAAAATGAAGGAAACAGCAGAAAGCTATCTTGGCGAAAATGTCACTCAGGCTGTGATCACGGTTCCGGCCTACTTTAACGACGCCCAGCGTCAGGCAACGAAGGACGCCGGTAAAATTGCCGGGCTTGAAGTCCTGCGTATTATCAACGAGCCGACGGCCGCTGCCCTTGCCTATGGCATGGACAAGGCGAACCAGACCGTTGCTGTTTACGACTTGGGTGGTGGTACCTTTGACGTGTCCATCCTTGAAATCGGCGATGGCGTCTTTGAAGTGCGCTCAACCAACGGTGACACCTTCCTCGGCGGTGAGGACTTCGACCTCAAGCTGGTCGACTATCTCGCCGATGAGTTCAAGAAGGAACAGGGCATTGACCTGCGTTCTGACAAGATGGCGCTGCAACGCCTGAAAGAGGCTGCGGAAAAAGCGAAGATCGAGCTTTCCTCTTCCCAGTCCACGGAGATTAACCTGCCCTTTATTACAGCGGATGCCTCCGGGCCGAAGCATATGCAGCTGAAGCTGACACGGTCGCAGTTCGAGCATCTGGTGGAAGACCTGATCAAGCGCACTCTCGCGCCGTGTGAAAAGGCTCTGAAAGATGCAGGCCTGCAAAAGGGTGAAATCGACGAAGTCATTCTCGTCGGTGGTATGAGCCGGATGCCCAAGGTTATCGACGCGGTTAAAAACTTCTTCGGCCGGGAACCTCATAAGGGCGTGAACCCGGACGAAGTTGTCGCCATCGGTGCCGCTATTCAGGCCGGTGTGCTGCAAGGTGACGTGAAAGATGTTCTGCTGCTTGACGTAACCCCGCTGTCGCTGGGTATTGAAACGCTCGGGGGTGTCTTTACCCGTCTGATCGACCGTAATACGACGATCCCGACGAAGAAGAGTCAGACTTTTTCGACCGCCGAGGACAACCAGCAGGCTGTGACCATTCGGGTGTTCCAGGGTGAACGTGAAATGGCCGCGGACAACAAGTTGCTTGGTAACTTCGACCTGACAGAAATTCCGGGTGCGCCGCGCGGTGTCCCGCAGATTGAAGTCACCTTCGATATCGATGCAAACGGCATTGTCAATGTCTCGGCAAAGGATAAGGGCACGGGCCGGGAGCAGAAAATCCAGATTCAGGCCTCCAGTGGCTTGAGCGAAGCCGATATCGACCAGATGGTCAAGGACGCGGAAGAGCACGCCGCCGAAGACAAAGCCCGCAAGGAGAAGGTTGAAGTTGTCAATCAGGCCGACAGCCTCGTCCATGCAACGGAGAAAACGCTTGAGGAAGCGGGCGATAAAGTCGGTGACGACGTGAAAGCCCCGATCGAAAGCGCGCTTACGGAGCTGAAGGAAGCCAAGGACGGTGACGATGTCGAGGCTATCAAGGCGAAAATGGAAGCTCTCCAAGCTGCGTCCATGAAACTCGGTGAAGCATTGTATGCGCAGTCGCAAGGTGATGCTGAGGCCGGGGCCGAAGGAAGCTCAGGCCAGGAAGAGAGCAGTTCTTCGGATGATGATGTCGTTGATGCCGACTTCGAAGAAGTCGACGACGACAAGAAAGATAAATAAGGGTTTTGTTAGGGGAAACCCGCTAGAATCCTATCTTCTAACATACCGCTCCGGCCTGGGAAAACTCGGTCGGGGCGGCATTCGTTGAGTGATAGAACTAAATGGCCAAAATTGATTACTACGAAATTCTTGAGGTAGAGCGCGACGTTGATGCAACGACCCTCAAGTCTGCCTATCGCAAAAAGGCAATGCAATATCATCCGGACCGTAATCCCGGTGACGCCGAAGCAGAAGCCTCCTTCAAGCAAGTCAACGAAGCCTATGAGATACTGAAAGACCCGCAAAAACGCAGCGCCTATGACCAATATGGCCATGCCGCCTTTGAAAACGGTGGCGGTCCCGGCGGCGCCCGAGGCTTCGGTGGTATGGGTGGCGGCTTCAGTGACATTTTCGAAGATCTTTTTGGCGACTTCATGGGCGGTCAGCAAGGGGGCCGCACCCGCGCCCCACGCGGCAGCGATCTTCGCTATAACCTTGAAATTTCTCTTGAAGATGCCTACCACGGCAAAAAAATGGAACTCAAGATACCGACGACGACCCCGTGCGAAAGCTGTGAGGGAACTGGCGCGGAAGCCGGATCGGAGCCCGCCACCTGCGACAGCTGTCAGGGACTGGGCAAGATTCGCGCGCAACAGGGATTTTTCACCATCGAGCGCACCTGCCCAACCTGTCAGGGGCAAGGTCGCGTTATCAAGAACCCCTGCAAGACCTGCCGCGGCGAAGGCCGCG
>TARA_R110002124_G_scaffold15614_15_pt1 | contig 42995 bp, 37 predicted proteins | sample TARA_R110002124 | Tara Oceans TARA_R110002124 (sample SAMEA4397445) | marine metagenome | biome: Polar Biome; feature: [SRF] surface water layer (ENVO:00010504); material: water (ENVO:00002006), including particulate matter (ENVO:01000060) such as... | depth 5 m
GGAGCTGTTGCAACACAGGCTGCGCACCAGTCTGCGTCGCCAGGATCGCCACGAAGAACAGCAGAACGCCCGCAAGGGCGCGCAGCCAGTTCAGGCCGGCGCGAAGGCGTTTCCTTCGGAATCCGCGAAGCGGCGGCGCGACGAGCGGATCATCCGCGCCACCCGCGCCATGGCGACCCCGCGCATCACGAAGGCGGCCGGCAGATAGGCCCACAGCAGGATCCCCCAGACATACCCCATGGGCGACATCAGTGTCAGCGGTGTTATCAGCAGTGCCGACGCCACTACCACGCCCGGCATCAAGAATGGCAGGGAAAGCCCTAACAAGATGTTAAGGCGGGCATGGCGTTGCAGGCGCAGCACCACGTCATTGCCGGCCGTCGGGTCGAATGTGGGCAGGTTGATCCAGACATTGAACGGCCCCTGACCCATCGGCCAGGCGTTCAGCCGAATCGCGGTGACAAAACCCAGGACCGTCGTGAAGGCCAGAACCATGGCCAGCGATGCACCGTCGCGCACCAGGAGCAGCGTTTCTGCCGGCACCGATTGCGGAAGCGCGGAGACCAGCAGCGAGACCGGGCTGAGCGCGAAATCGAACAGCCGCCCGCAGACCCTGGCCAGCATGGTGGCGGTTTCGGTCAGGACACCCGGTTCGGTGCCCTGGCGTTGAAGCAGGGACAGCAGGACCGCGATCAGCGCCACCAGCGCAAAGCGGGTGCGGTTGAACGGCGCGGCGAAGCGAAATTCGATCAGGCCGGGATAGCGCGACGCATATTCGGCAAAGACGATGCCGCCCGCGAAGAGTGCCAGCAGAATGGTGCTTTGCGCCGTGTCGGGCGCGGTCGACGGAATGGCCAACGCCGGAAAGATCGCCAGAGCGATCACCAGCAGGGCACGTGCCACCGCCCCCGGGACATTCGACGTCGATTTCGCGTCACTCATGCTCGACTTCCTTGCCGGCCGATGAAAGCCGGTGGAGTTTTTTGAGCGGCCCCGAAATGTGGCCGCCTGCCTCAATTTTGACACAATTCTGCCCATTTTCCCGTGTCCCCGCAAGAGTCACGATCAGTGTGGGCAAAGAACGGTGCATTTTCGAGGCTGAACTGTCGCAGCTTTGCATCAACTTTGCGGAAAAAAGAAGGCACCCCGGCGGGGTGCCCTAACAGATTGCAATTCCAGAAAAATCAGAGCCAGGGGAATTGCGTCCGGGTCCTGGCCTCGAACGTGTCAATTGAAGACACTTTTTCCAATGTCAGGCCGATATCGTCCAGACCATTCATCAGGCAGTGTTTCTTGAAGCCGTCCACGTCGAAAGCATAGGTCGTGCCATCCGAGGCGGTGACCTCTTGCGCGTCCAGATCGACGGAAATCCGCGCGTTCGCGCCCCTGGTTGCATCGTCCATCAGGTGATCGACGGCCTCTTTCGGCAAGACGACCGGCAGGATGCCGTTCTTGAAGCAGTTGTTGTAGAAGATATCGGCGAAGCTGGTCGAGATCACGCAGCGGATGCCAAAATCCAGCAGCGCCCAGGGGGCGTGCTCGCGCGACGATCCGCAGCCGAAATTGTCGCCCGCGACGAGGATCTGTGCGTCGCGGTATTGCGGCTTGTTCAGCACGAAATCCGGGTTTTCATTACCCTCGCGGTCATAGCGCATCTCGTCGAACAGGTTGACGCCCAGACCCGACCTCTTGATCGTCTTCAGGAAACCCTTGGGGATAATCATGTCGGTGTCGATGTTGACCAGCGGCATGGGCGCCGCGATGCCGGTGAGTTTGTCGAACTTTTCCATTAGCCTTCCTTTGCCAGACGCCTGATAGCATCTACCGTTGCTTTGAAACTTGTTGATTCGTTTCGATCCAGAGACAAACAAGGTGCTATTGCTGTCGCACCCGCCAACTTTGAGTATCCATTCAAATGCTCTTCTAAAATCCTGGAGGGTTTGTTTAGTTGGTCTGGGTTCCCCCGAAGGTTTGCGGGGTTTACATTTATATTAAGAATGTCCGCGTCATGCATTGCCTGCCTGTCACCAAGGAACCAAGCTTCCAACTCTTGACAGACGATCCGGATCAGCGTCCTTTCCGAACGCCCGCAATCGTCCACAATTTTTTGCAGCTTCTCTTTTCGCTTGAGACAGTCTCCATTGTCGTTGTCTCTAACGATCAGAAAAAAGCTGTTCGGGTTTCGCCAACCACGCAGTTTCCGGGGCAACGAACGCTCCAGGTCACTGACTCCATCATGAGTTATGATAGTTAGAAACGCGTTCGTAAATGCAAGCTTTTCCACCAGACACTCAAAAACCGGTTTGATAGAGGGTTCCTCGGTCAAAACAACGATCTCTATCACGGCGCAACCCCTGTGAACAGGTTTTGCCTCCACAATTCACCGGGCCTGTCGCCTTCTTCAACCAAAGCAACAAGTTGCTCATCGTCAGCGGCCCGTTCTATCACGCTATAGCCCGCGTCCTTTTTTAGCCAATAGATCGCTTCGAGTGGAACATAGTTTAGAAAATCCGGCGAATGTGATGTCACAAAAACCTGACCCTCTCCTATGCGTCGCCGCGCGTAAATTGAAAATTGCTCGGCCAGAACGCCCAGAAGGGTGGGGTAAAGCTGGTTCTCCGGTTCTTCAATACACAGCAGCGGATGCGGGGCAGGGTCCTTGAGAAGCGCAAGATAAGCAAACATGCGTATAGTGCCGTCAGAAACGGCCCGCGCGAGAAAGCCATCCTTAAATGCTTTGTCCCAAAACCTGAGAGCGACACGGCCATCGCTCAGGTTTTCGGCTTCAACCTTGCCAATGCCTGGAATATAGCGCGCTGCATCCTGAACCAGTTGCTTGAAAATGTCTGGGTGGTCTTCGAACAGATATTGAGAATATAGCGCGATGTTGCTTCCGTCAGAGTTCAAATGCTCGGCCAAGGCCGCGTCGGGTTCTCTACGTGCATCTTCAATGTGCAGGTCTGTGACTTCCCAGTTTTCGATCAGCTCCCGCAACTGACTAGCCGCGTCAAAACGCTTGAATTGTCCCAGGCCTTTCAACGCAAGAATATAGGGAGCATCGAGTTCCTGCTCCTCTCTTGTCAGTTCTTCAAGCGGAATTTCGCGATCGAAAGCATCAAATGACTCTGCAAGAGCCTCTCCGCGCCCATGTTCGAATCTAATGAAATGGTAGGGAGCACCAAAGGAAGATCGCTTGAATCTGAGCGTTTCTTTGGCGACTGATACCTGGCGGTGGTCAACCTCCTCGATGCTGAGATGGTAGGTCACTAGTCGCGATTTCTGCGAGCTTTTCTCCGCAGCGGCAATATCCATCTCGATTTGCAATGTGATTTCTATGGGCTTGCTTTCATGCCCCCTGGAAACGACTTGCCCAAAGCCGCCCCGCGCGCGAAGTGCTGTGCGCACATCGTCTTTCAGGGCAGCCTTGAGGAAGTCAAAGACATCGATCAAAGTGGATTTCCCGGTGCCGTTCGCGCCGACAAGAACGGCGAACCCCGGGATGTTCTTCATTTCGATATTTTGAAGAACCTTGAAATTTCTCACCTTGATCGAATGGACACGCATTACATCAGGTCCCGCACATCGGTCAGGTGGCCGGTGACGGCGGCGGCGGCGGCCATGCCGGGACTGAGCAGATGGGTGCGGCCCTTGTAGCCCTGGCGCCCCTCGAAATTGCGGTTGCTGGTCGAAGCCGCGCGTTCGCCCGGGGCCAGTTGGTCGGGGTTCATGGCCAGGCACATCGAGCACCCGGCCAGCCGCCATTCGGCGCCCGCATCCATGAAGATCTGCGCCAGCCCTTCTTCCTCGGCCTGTGCGCGCACCAGCCCCGATCCGGGAACGATCATCACCCGCACGCCATCGGCGATCTTGCGGTCCTTCAGGATCTGCGCGGCGGCGCGCAGGTCTTCGATCCGGCCATTGGTGCAGGATCCGATGAACACGGTGTCGATCTTGATGTCGGTCAGCTTCTGACCCGGCTCAAGAGCCATGTAGTCCAGCGCGCGCTTCACGGCATCGACCTTGCCGCCGGTGAAATCCGACGGTGCCGGAACGGCCGCGGTGATCGGCAGAACATCCTCGGGTGAGGTGCCCCAGGTGACCGACGGCGCGATGTCCTCGGCGGCGATGGTGACCACCTTGTCGAAATGCGCGCCCTCGTCAGTGTAGAGCGTTTTCCAGTAGGTCAGCGCGGCCTCGAATGCGGCGCCCTTGGGGGCGTGCGGGCGGCCTTTGACATACTCGTAGGTGGTTTCATCCGGCGCGATCAGGCCGGCGCGCGCGCCGCCTTCGATGGCCATGTTGCAGACCGTCATGCGGCCCTCCATCGACAATTCGCGGATCGCCTGCCCGCAATATTCGATGACATAGCCGGTGCCGCCTGCGGTGCCGGTCTTGCCGATCACCGCCATGGTGATGTCCTTGGCGGTCACACCGGGGCGCAGGCTGCCGGTGATTTCGACCTTCATGTTCTTCGATTTCTTCTGGATCAGCGTTTGCGTGGCCAGAACGTGTTCCACCTCGGAGGTGCCGATGCCATGCGCCAGCGCGCCGAACGCGCCATGCGTGGCGGTGTGGCTGTCACCGCAGACCACGGTCATGCCCGGCAGGGTCCAGCCTTGTTCGGGGCCGACGATATGCACGATGCCCTGACGGATGTCGGACACGGGGTAATAGTGCAGGCCGAAATCCCTGGCGTTCTTGTCCAGCGCCTCTACCTGAATACGGCTGTCGGCGGTCATCGTTTCGGCGTTGGCCCGGTCCAGCGTGGTCGGCACGTTGTGATCGGGGACGGCGATGGTCTTGTCGGGCGCGCGCACCGTGCGCCCGGCCATGCGCAGACCCTCAAAGGCCTGCGGGCTGGTGACCTCGTGCACCAGGTGGCGGTCGATATACAGCAGGCAGGTGCCATCGTCGCCTTCATGCGCGACATGGGCATCCCAGATTTTGTCATAGAGCGTTTTGGCGGCTGTCATGGCGGATCTTTCGGATAGGCTGTGGAATGTCGGAGAGGTCTACGCGCGGACCTGGCGTCAGGCGGTCAGGAACCCGCGGCGGGGCCGGTTTAGCCCAGTCGTGCAAGAACCGACCGGTTCACCCGGCAAAAACGCTGCGGCAGGCGCGCGTGGTCGGTCATGTCGAAATAGCGGATCATGGCGCCGGGTTTATACCCGCGCAGCGCCTCTCGCAAGGGAAAGCGCGCGGCACGATTTCCTGGCGCGGCTGGCACAGGTCAATTGGCCGGGATCGCCCCGGTCCGGCCTGGCGGCGGACCGCCTCCGGGCTCTGGCCGACAGCATTTATCGCGGCGCAGGCGGTCCTGGCGGCACGGTGCCGCGCGTTCCCAAACGGCTGGCGCTGACGACGCGGCAGTTGCAGGCCGGCGCCCGGTCTGCGGCTTTGCGTCTGGCGCGGCTTTGCGTCTGGCGCGGCTGACCGACTGGACAAGGGGCGTGCAACCCGGAACCCCGCCCGCGACGGTCGGGCTACCTGTCTGCTACGCCCGGTGATCCAACGGTGCCGCCGGCTGGATCAGATCCCAGCGGTTGCCGAAAGGATCGCGGAACACGGCGATGGTGCCATAGGGCTCGCGGCGTGGTTTTTTCTCGAACACCCCGCCTGCGGCAATGATGCGTTCGGCGTCCTTGCCAAAATCGGCGCTGTGCAGGAAGAAACCCACGCGACCACCCGCTTGCGCACTGATGGCGGCGCGCTGATCGCCGATCGCGCGGGCCAGCAACAGCGACGAACCACCGCCCGGAGGCTCGACTGTGACCCAGCGTTTGCCGCCCCCCCCTGATCGCTGTCCTCGGTCAGGGAAAAGCCTATGGCAGCGAAAAATGCGATGCCCGCTTCATACTCAGGCAGCAGAACAGCGACCAGTGCCAGCTTCACTCCTTGCCCCCAAACGCCCTGATCGCGCCCCAGCCGACGCCGTCCTTGCCGTAGCAATGCCGGTCCGCCGCATCGATTTCCGCGGGGTCCTTGGTCACGCAATCGTAATAGTGGCGCACATCAGCGCCGACCCGCGCCAACCGGGGCGGCAGGGCGCGGCCGATGGCTTTGACGTATTGTTCGGGGTGGACCAGGCTGGGGGGCAGGGCGCTGGGCTGGTGCCCCTTGTCGCGCAGGGCCTGCGCGGGCTGGTCCTTGGCGAAGATCAGCAGGTTCTGGCGGTAATAGGAACGGATCGACGCCTCGTTCCAGAACCGCATCCGCAGGATGTCGAAGCAGTCGAATCCAAGCGGTTGAAACAGCTTCACCCAGTATTCCACCCAGTTTTCATTTTGATGCCCCGCGCCGCCCTGATACGGGATCGCCGCGGAAAACAGCACCAGATCCGCAGCGCTGGCGACATTGGCGACAAAGGTGGCGGCATGTTCCCTGGGCAGGTGCTCGGCCACTTCGGTGGAAATGCTCAGATCGAAGCGGCGGTCCATCGGCACCGGCTGGCCCAGATCGGCGGCAACAAAACGGTCGGCGGGGAACTGGCGCTGTTCGACCGGAATTTCGGGGATATCGTAGCCGCGCACGTCCGTGACACCCTGGTCAATCGCCGCTTTCAGCCAGCTTCCGCGCCCGGTGCCGAAATCGACGACCGAGTCAAACGGCACCAGATCGTGCACCGCGTCCAGCACCAGGGGTTGCGAGCGATCCGAGGCGCCGAAATAGGCCATCGCTGCCTTCGCCATCTCGCTGGGGCCGTCGATCCAGTGGGTCGAGCCGGAGTTCTGCGGCGGCGTGGGCTCGCGCGAGGGGGCGGGATCCGCCTTGCGGCGACCAAATCCAAACATGCAACGGGTTCCCCGGATAACGGCTTTGGATTGACGGTAAGACGGTCCCGGCATAAGGGCAACACTCGGCACGGCGCGCCATGGATTGAGATTTCTTTTGACGATTGCTAGAATAGACCGAACGCCATTGCAGGAGGACAGTTCTCTGTCTCAGATCGACCCGGCCGCCACTGCGGCCCCCGCCCCGAAAACACCGGCCCCGACTTACTCGGCCGATGATGTTCTGGCACTGGTCCTGCAATCCCTGGATGACGACAAGGCCGAAGACATCGTGCAGATCAGCCTGCGCGGGCGTTCGGCCATGGCCGACTACATGGTGATCTGCTCGGGCCGGTCATCGCGCCAGGTTGCCGCGATTTCCGAAAAGCTGCTGGTGCGCCTGAAGGAACAGTTCCGCCTGACCGCGCGGTGCGAGGGCAAGGAAACCGGCGACTGGGTGCTGATCGACACCGGCGATGTGGTTGTCCATGTCTTCCGTCCCGAAGTGCGCGAGTTCTACCAGCTAGAACGCATGTGGCAGGTGTCGCCGGAAAGTGCGTGATGCGGGTGCATCTGTGCGCGGTGGGGCGGCTGCGGTCCGGCCCTGAGCGCGCCCTGATCGACGATTACCGCAAACGGTTCGACCGCACCGGGCGCGCGCTGGGTCTTGGCCCGGTGCGCGAGCACGAGGTCGAGGACAAGCGCGGCGGCGGCATGGAGGGCGAGGCGGCGCTGCTGATGCGCGCCTGCCCGGCCGGGGCGGTGCGCGTGGTGCTGGATGAACGCGGCGCGCTCATGTCCTCGCCCGATTTCGCGCAGCGGCTGGCGCGCTGGCGCGACCAGGGCGCGCAGGATCTGGCGCTGATGATCGGTGGTGCCGACGGGCTGGCCCCGGACCTGCGCGCCAGTGCCGACGCGGCGGTGTCCTTCGGTCCGATGGTCTGGCCCCATGCCCTGGCCCGCGTCATGCTGGCCGAACAACTTTACCGCGCCGCGACCATCCTGGCCGCAAGCCCCTATCACCGGGTCTAGACCGGCGCCTGGATCGGCGTCCAACTCGGCGCATCATGGCCTGCGCCATGGACAGGCCATTGCCCCCATGACGTGTGTTGCATAGACAGACGACAGCAAACGGAGGCCGATCATGACCCAACCCAAGCCCCGCCCGAAACCGGTCGTGCTGTGCATTCTGGACGGCTGGGGCATCAGCCCGGTGACCGAAGGCAACGCGGTCGCGCTGGCGAACACGCCGAATTTCGACCGCATCATACGGACCTGCCCGAACGCGACCTTGATAACCCATGGCCATGACGTGGGCCTGCCGGCCGGTCAGATGGGTAATTCCGAGGTCGGGCATACCAATATCGGCGCGGGCCGCGTGGTGGCGATGGATCTGGGCCAGATCGATCTTGCGGTCGAGGATGGCAGTTTCGCGCAGAACCCGGCGTTGCAGGAATTCATCGCCCGGCTTCAGGCGACAAAGGGCACGGCGCAACTGATGGGTGTGGTGTCGGATGGCGGGGTGCACGGGCATGTCAGCCATTTGAAGGCGGCGATTCACGCCATCGCATCCGCAGGCGTGCCGGTGGTTGTTCACGCGATCACTGACGGGCGGGATGTGGCGCCTGTCTCGGCCGAAGCGTTCATGGCCGATCTGTTGGCCGACCTGCCCGCCGGCGCGAAAATCGGCACCGTGATCGGTCGCTACTGGGCGATGGACCGCGATTCCCGCTGGGAACGGGTCGAACGCGCCTATAACGCGATGATCCGCGGTGAAGGGCGGGCCGCGCCCGATGCCGTCACGGCGGTGAAGCGGGCGCATCAGGCCGGCGAAACCGACGAATTTATCCAGCCCTGCATCATCGACGGCTTTGCCGGTGCGCGCGGGGGCGACGGGTTCTTTTGCCTGAACTTCCGCGCCGACCGCGCACGAGAGATCCTGGCTGCACTGGGCGCGCCCGCGTTCAACGGGTTCAAGACCGGCTACCGCGTGAAATGGGCCACGATGCTGGGCATGGTCGATTATTCCACCGCGCATAACGCCTTCATGAAGACCGCCTTTCCCAAGCGCACGATCAAGAACACGCTGGGCCACTGGGTTGCCGATCAGGGTCTGACCCAATATCGGCTGGCCGAAACCGAGAAATACCCTCATGTCACCTTCTTCCTAAATGGCGGCCGCGAACTGCCCGAGGGCGGTGAAGACCGGTTCATGCCACCCAGCCCCAAGGTGGCCACCTATGATCTGGCGCCCGAGATGTCGTCGGTCGAGGTGACGGACAAGTTCGTGGCCGCCATCGAGCACGGCTATGACCTGATCGTCGTGAACTATGCCAACCCGGACATGGTGGGCCATACCGGCGTCGTCGCGGCCGGGATCAAGGCGGTCGAGGCCGTGGATGCCGGGCTGGGCCGGGTTCTGGGTGCGCTGGAACAGGCGGGCGGTGCCATGCTGCTGACCGCCGATCACGGCAATTGCGAAACCATGATCGACCCGGAAACCGGCGGCCCGCACACCGCGCATACCACCAATCCGGTGCCGGTGGCGCTGATCGGTGGACCGCCGGGCGCCCGGCTGAACCCGGGACGGCTGGCCGATGTGGCGCCGACCTTGCTGGACCTTATGAGGCTGGAGCAACCGCCCGAAATGACGGGCCACAGCCTGATCGGCCCCAGCCTGATCGACCACAGCCTGATCGACCACAGCCCGAGTCACCACAGCCCGACCGAGCGGGCCTGAGATGCGGCTTGCGCGGGCGTTTACGTTGGCCATGTTCGTGACCTCGGGTAGCCTGACCGGCGCCCCGGCGCTTGCCGATGTTGCGGAAAACGCGCGCGCGGCGGCGCTGTCGCTGCTCAGCGCCATAGACGGGCTGGCCCTGGCCCGGCAGGATACCGACCAGGTCGATGCCCTGACCGCGGCCATCCAGGCGCATGAAAGCGGCTTGTCGGCGCTGCGCGAGGGGCTGCGCGACGCGACGTTGCGCGAACTCACGGTGAACCGCCTGCTGGAGCGCCAGCAGCAACAGATCTCGCGGCTGCTGGGGGCGATGATGGCGGTCGAACGGATCGAGGGGCCGGCGCTGCTGGTTCACCCCCAGGGCCCGCTGGCCACGGCGCGCGCGGGGATGATGATGGCCGATCTTGCGCCGGCCATGCAGGCGCAGGCGGAACGGATCGGCGCGCTGGCGCGCGAGTTGGCCGATCTGCGCGACTTGCGGCAGATTGCGATCGAAACGCTGGATGCCGGGCTGGCCAGTCTTCAGTCCGCACGGGCCGAACTGTCGCAGGCGATGGCCGACCGCCGCGATCTGCCGCCGCGCGTCGGGGATGACGAAACGCGGATGCTGGCATTGCTGCAATCGGTGCGCACTCTGGAAGATCTGGCGACCGGTCTGGCCCAGCGGCCTGCCGGGCTTTCGGCCGATCTGCCGGTATTCGCCGCCGCGCGTGGCCGCTTGCCACTGCCGGTCAACGGTGGCGTGCTGCGGCGCGCGGGCGAGGAGGACGCGAACGGCGTCGCCCGCCCGGGGCTGGTGCTGGCGACCGAGCCGGGGGCGCTGGTGGTATCGCCGTGGCACGGTTCGGTGCGGTATCGCGGGCCGTTGATGGATTACGGAAATGTCGTGTTGATCGAGCCGGGCGAGGGCTGGCTGATCGTGCTGGCGGGGCTGGATGTGGTGTATCCGCGCGTCGGCGAGGTGCTGGCGCAGGGCGACGCCATCGGCCTGATGCCTGGTGGAGAATCTCCCGGTGACGAGTTTGTGCAGACCGACCCCATGGCCGGTCGCAGCGAAACACTGTATCTGGAGCTCAGGGAAGACGGGCAGGCCATTGACCCCGCCGACTGGTTCGACTTGAGTGGGCAATAGCCAACACGGGCAGAACTGACGTGCGACGCGGCAGTGCCCCATGCGACGGGAATGGACGATGAAAAAATATCTGGCAGCAGTCTTTGCAGGGGTTCTGGGCGGATCCGTTCTGGCAACCCAATGGGCCGGGCCGCTGCTGGCGCAAGAGCAGGAAAGCAACCAGACGGTTTACGAACAGCTGGACCTGTTCGGCGACGTATTCGAGCGGATTCGCGCGCAATATGTCACCGAGACCGACACCGGCCAGCTGATCGAGGCGGCGATCAACGGGATGCTGAGCTCTCTGGATCCGCATTCCAGTTACCTGCCGGCCGAAGCCTTCGAGGACATGCGCGTGCAGACCCGCGGGGCCTTTGGCGGCCTGGGGATCGAGATCACGCAACAAGAAGGCTATGTGCGGGTCATCACGCCGATCGACGACACCCCGGCCTTTGACGCGGGCGTCCAGCCCGGCGATCTGATTACCGCCGTTGACGGTGTCTCGCTGCTGGGCCTGACCATGACCGAGGCCGTCGACATGATGCGCGGCCCGGTCGGTTCGGAAATCATCATCACCGTCCTGCGCGAGGGCGTCGCGGATCCCTTCGACCTGTCGATCATCCGCGACACGATCCGTGTGCGCGCGGTGCGCAGCCGGATCGAGGGCAATATCGTTGTCCTGCGCCTGACCACGTTCAACGAGCAGACCTACGATTCCATGGCCCAGTTGCTGCAAGAGGCAATCTCCGAACTGGGCGGTATCGACCAGTTGCAGGGGGTCGTGCTGGATCTGCGCAACAATCCCGGCGGATTGCTTTTACAGGCGATCAGCGTGTCGGACGCGTTCCTGGAGCGCGGCGAGATCGTCTCGACGCGCGGGCGCAATGAATCCGATATCGAGCGCCACAACGCCACGCCCGGCGACCTGATCGAAGGGCGCCCGATGGTGGTGCTGATCAATGGCGGTTCGGCCTCGGCTTCGGAAATCGTCGCGGGGGCCTTGCAGGATCACAACCGCGCGGTGGTCGTCGGGGAACGCAGCTTCGGCAAGGGCTCGGTTCAGTTGCTGATCCCGTTGCGCGGCAATGGCGGCGCCATGCGCCTGACCACGTCGCGCTACTTTACCCCGTCGGGGCGCTCGATCCAGGCTCTGGGCGTTGCCCCCGATATCGTCGTGCGTCAACCCACCCCGGTCGAAGACCCCGCAGCGCCCACCGAGGACGCGCGTCCGCGCCGCAGCGAATCAACCCTGCGCAATGCGCTGAGCAACGAGAACATCACCGATGACGAACGCCGGATGATGGAGGAAGAGCAGCGCGCCGCCGAGGAAGTCGCACAGCTTCGGGCCGAGGATTACCAACTGGCCTATGCGCTGGACATCCTGCGCGGACTGGCGGCGATGAACGGCAATTGATGACGCCGGAACAGATCGCGGCGCTGCCCTATCGCCCGAATGTCGGCATCATGCTGATTAACGGCGACGGGTTGATCTTTGCCGCGCAACGGCTGGATGCGCCCAGGCTGCTGGGCAAGCCGGTGGCGGCGTGGCAAATGCCCCAGGGCGGCGTGGATGCGGGTGAAGACCCACGGACCGCCGCCCTGCGCGAGTTGCACGAAGAAACCGGGGTTCCGCCCGCGCTGGTGCAGGTGCTGGCAGAGACGCCGGACTGGCTGACCTATGATCTGCCACATGACGTCGTGCCGCGGATCTGGAAGGGGCGGTTTCGCGGACAAAAGCAGAAGTGGTTCCTGCTGCGCTATCTGGGGCAGGACGACCAGATCAACCTGGACCAGGAACACCCGGAATTCAGCGCCTGGCGCTGGATCAGCGCGGATGAGATGATCGACGCCATCGTGCCCTTCAAGCGCGATATCTACCGGCAGGTCGTGGATATTTTCCGTCCGCATCTGGCGTAGTTCGGACGGCGGGCCGAGCCCCGCCCTACGGGTTTGCCGCAAGGGCAGGAGTCGGTCGCCATGGCGCATGAAAACACCGTCATTCAATCCATCAACCTGCCGGGTGAAGCGGTCTGCGTGGACATCTTCCAGCGCACGGACGGCAGTTTTGGATATGACGAATTCCGGCGCGATCCCGAAGATGGGCGCGGCTGGTTCAGCATTCGACACGCGGATGGGCTGACATTTGACACCGCGCAGGCCGCGCTGGACGCCGCCATCCAGGCTGTGGAATGGCTTGCGGATGAAGTCTGATCGTCGCCGTTTCGAGCATCCGTTTGCTACTGGACGCGCGCCAGTGCCTGCGCGATAGTTCACAGATGCAGCAACAGGGGCGGCGATGAAACTCGGCATCTTCTTTCTGGTCATTGCCTATGTGCTCAGCCAGTTCTACCGCGCGTTTCTGGCGGTGCTCAGCCCGGTTCTGGGCGTCGAGATCGGCGCGACACCGGGCGATCTGGCGCTGTCCTCGGGTCTGTGGTTCCTGAGCTTCGCGCTGATGCAGATCCCGGTCGGATGGGCGCTGGATACCCTGGGGCCGCGGCGCACCGCGGCGTGGTTGCTGGGGCTGGCCGGGGGCGGCGGGGCGATACTGTTCGCGCTGGCGCAGAACCCCATGCATATCCACGCGGCGATGATCCTGATCGGCATCGGGTGCAGCCCGGTGCTGATGGCCAGCTATTACATCTTTGGCCGCATGTATCCGGCGCGCGTGTTCGCCACGCTGGCGGCGGCGATCATCGGGTTCGGCACGCTGGGCAACCTGGCCGGGGCCTATCCGCTGGCCTGGGCGGCCGAAACTTTCGGCTGGCGGCAGTCGGTCGGCGTCCTGGCCGGCATCACGCTGCTGGTTGCGCTGGCGCTGTGGCGCTTCGTGCAGGACCCGCCCGCCGTGACCGGGGCCGGCACCGAGAAGGGTTCGTTGCTGGACGTGCTGAAGATCCGCGCGCTGTGGCTGATCTTTCCGCTGATGTTCGTCAATTACGTGCCCGCCGCCGGAATGCGCGGTCTGTGGGCCGGGCCCTATTTTGCCGATGTCTACGGCGCCGACGCCATCGGGATCGGCCGCGCAACCCTGTTCATGGCGCTGGCCATGGTGATCGGTTCCTTCGCCTATGGCCCGTTGGACCGGATATTTGGCACACGCAAATGGGTGGTGCTGGGGGGCAATCTGCTGGGCGCGGGCAGCATGCTGGCGCTGTGGGCTTTCCCCACCGCCGGCTACTGGCTTGCCACGGTCTTGCTGGCCGGTGTCGGGCTGTTCGGCGCGACCTTTCCGGTGATCATCGCCCATGGCCGCAGTTTCTTTCCACCGCATCTGCTGGGGCGCGGCGTGACGTTGATGAATCTCTTTGGCATTGGCGGGGTCGGCGTGATGCAGGCCGTTTCCTCGCGCGTGCATGCCAGTGTTTCGCCGGTTCCGGTCGAGGCCCCCTATCAGGCGATCTTCCTGCTGTTCGGCGGCTTGGTGATTGCCGGGTCGGTGATTTACCTGTTTTCGCAGGATCGGACGGATTGAGGGCCGGACGGGTCGGATTTCGAGTATTTTTGGCAAGATGAAGGGGCGGGGTCTTTCCTTGCACCCCGGTTTGGCGTATGCGCGCGCCTGTCCCAACCTTGGAGATGATGATGGGTTATCGGATCGTCGTAGTCGGCGCCACGGGCAATGTGGGCCGCGAAATGCTGAACATTCTGGCCGAGAGGGAGTTTCCTGTCGACGAGATCGCCATTTTGGCGTCGCGTCGCTCATTGGGCACCGAATGCAGTTTTGGCGACAAGACCCTCAAATGCCAGGATCTGGAGCAGTTCGATTTCACCGGCTGGGATATCGCGCTGTTCGCGATCGGTTCGGACGCGACCAGGGTTCACGCGCCCAGGGCGGCAAAGTCGGGCTGCGTCGTGATCGATAACTCGTCGCTGTATCGCTATGATCCGGACGTGCCGCTGGTCGTGCCCGAGGTAAACGCCGAGGCCGTCGACGGCTACACCAGGAAGAACATCATCGCCAACCCGAATTGTTCGACCGCGCAGATGGTCGTGGCGCTGAAGCCCTTGCATGATCGTGCGCGCATCAAGCGCGTGGTTGTCAGCACCTATCAGTCGGTTTCGGGCACCGGCAAGGATGCCATCGACGAGCTGTGGAACCAGACCAAGGGCATCTTTGTCCCCGGGCAGGAGGTGGCGCCGTCGGTCTATCCCAAGCAGATCGCGTTCAACGTCATCCCGCATATCGACGTGTTCATGGACGATGGTTCGACCAGGGAAGAATGGAAGATGGTCGCCGAAACCAAGAAGATCGTCGATCCGAAGATCAAGGTCACGGCGACCTGTGTGCGGGTTCCGGTGTTCGTCGGCCATTCCGAGGCGATCAATATCGAGTTCGAGGATCATCTGGACGAGGCCGAGGCGCGCGACATCCTGCGCGAGGCGCCGGGGATTCTGGTGATCGACAAGCGCGAGGCGGGTGGCTACATCACGCCGGTCGAATGCGTGGGCGACTATGCCACCTATATCAGCCGCATCCGGCAGGACAGCACGATCGACAACGGCATCAACCTGTGGTGCGTCAGCGACAACCTGCGCAAGGGCGCGGCGCTGAACGCGGTGCAGATTGCCGAAGTTCTGGGCAAGCGCTGCCTGAAGAAGGGCTGAACCCAACACACAGGCCGGGCGCAGCGATGCGTCCGCCATTCCCGGGATGGATGGGCCGCGTATCATGGACCGTCAACGCCCCTTTCTGGTTCTGACATTGCGCCGCACCGGCGGCACGTCCCTGATGGCGTTCATGGCGCGGGTGTCGGATGCGCGCGCGGTCGAGCATGAGCCGTTCAACACCGACCGTGTCTGGGGACCGATCACCAGGGCCTTTCGCGACAATGGCGATCTGGCCGCGCTGGAGAGTGCGCTGGACCGGCTGCTTTCGGATCGCCCGAACATCAAGCATTGCCATGAGATCATCCCCTGGCCCGTCACACAGGCGCTGATCCGCGCCTGCGCGGCGCGCGGCTATGCGGTCTATACCCTGACCCGGCGCGACGAGCGCGCGCGCCTGCGCTCGCTCTTTGTGGCGATGGCGACAGGTGCCTGGGGGGCAAGGCAGGCCGCGCTGCTCTATCCGCAGATCATCGCCGGAACGCGGCGCCCGGCCCCGTTGCGCGCCCAGGCCGTGCCGGCACGGTTTGCCAAGGACCGCGCGGCGCGGGGTCAGGTTGACGCATTCCTCGCTGTCGAAGGGATCCCGGCCCACGCCATCGTTTTCGAAGACCTTTATGCGCGCGATGGCCGGATTGCCGAGCGCGCGCGCGCGCTGGTGGCGCATCTGGGGGTGGATGTGTCGGCCGATGACCCCCGGCTGGATGTGTTTGCACAAGCCGAGGGGCAAGGGACCGGCGCGATCCTGCCCTATCTGGCCAATCTGGATGCGCTGGACGCGGCGCTGGCCCGCCTGGAGATCTGATCCCGGTCAGTCAGGCGCTTTCAGATGGGTCAGCTTGCGCGCCATGACTTGCGCCACGGCGTCCGCGTCGAACGGTTCGTTCAGAAATGTAAAGAGCGGGCGCAGCGCGTCATGATCGGCGGTGTAGTCATTGAAATGCACGCGGACGCAGCGATCCGGGTTAGCTGACTGATAGGCGTCGAACAGCGCCTCGGCCTCTTGCAGCCGCGCGACGACCTGATCCGGGTCCTGCTGTGCCCACCAGCCCGATCGCGCGACCTGATCGTGATCGCGGGTGTTGAACACGAAATGCGCGTTGCGAAAGAAGGTCTGCGCGAAATCCAGAGTCGTGGCGAACCAGGCGGGCTCCGCTGTCCAGCGGATTTCCTTGAACCCGGCAATGCGGGTGCCGGGCGGCGGGGCCAGAACCTCGGATTCGAACACGCGGGCAAGCTGGTTGCCAAAGCGCCAGGGGCGGATGTGCTCGCCGCCAAACCACGGGTTTTCGGGCGTCGAGGTCACCCGCGCGCGCCGCATGCTGGTCAGGTTCTGGGCCGTGTTGACACTGCGCCATGCCCGCGCAAGTGGCATCAGGCCGTGGCCGTTCTCGCCACGGATGCAGGCGCCGGGCAGGGTGTTCAGCAGGCTTTGAACCAGCGTCGACCCGGATCGCCCATAGGTCACGACAAACACGAACTTGTCGATATTAACCTTTTTGTCAGTATCTTGAGGCATTTATCGCCCCCCGGTCGCCGGATGTTCCAAGCTCAGGGATATACCGATCATGCGGCCCTGCCAAGGCTTCGCCCGGGGCTTTACGGCCCTTCACGGGGGTGCGAAGAAAGTCCATGGACCAACACAAGGCCCCGCCGGTCATTTCGGTGATCGCCGCGGTGCACAATGTCGCCGATCATGTCGGTGCGATGATCGACAGCCTGCGCGCGCAAAGCTTTGCCGCGTTCGAGGTGGTGATCGTCGATGACGGGTCCACCGACGGATCCGAGGATCTGGTGCGAACCCTGTCGGCCTCGGATCCGCGCTTTCGGGTCATCCGGCAAGATAACGCGGGCCTGTCCGCGGCGCGCAACACCGGGTTGGAGGCCGCGCGGGGGGCGTTCGTGGCCTTCATCGACGGCGATGACACGGTTGATCCCGAGTTCCTGCGCGTGCTGCATCGGATCGTCGAGCAGGACGGATGCGACTGGGCCGCGTGCGGTGTGCTGCTGTGCTATCCCGGCGGGCGGCAAGAGGCGCATTCGGCAATCCATGCCAGGCCGGCGCAGCCAGCGGGGCCGATCGCGCTGTCCGATGCGCGGGTCGTCGCGCGGGTGTTCCCCTCGGCCTGGAACAAGCTTTACCGGCGCAAGGTATTCGACGGATTGCGGTTCACGCCCGCCACCTGGTTCGAGGATCACGAGGTTTTCTGGTCCATCGCGTCCCGCCACGGGACGCTGGGTTACTCGCCCAGACCGCTGTATCGGCACCGTAGGGGCCGGGCCGGGCAGATCACCGGCACCGACAGCGACCGCGTGTTCGAACAACTTACGGTGCTGGACCGGGTCAAGCCGCTGGTCGAAACCGGCGGGTTCGCGCATGCGTCCGAAGGGTTCGCCCAGCTTGCCACGCGGCTGGTGCATGAACGCGCGCAGGTGCTGCGCCAGCCGGCGCGGCGGGCGGCGTTTCTGGCGCAGGCGCAGGCCCGGTTCACCGATTGGGGCATTGCCTTCGCCCCCGGTGACGATCCCCAGATCAGCCGCGCGCTGCGGTTGGCGATGCAGGGGGTGCTGCCGCTGTCGGTGGTGCTCCAGCCGCGTGATGCCGCCGGGTTGTCGCGCGCCCTGCCGGGGCTGGCGGCGCAGGACATGGCCGATTTCGAGGTGCTGGTGATCGGCGACGCGCCGCCCTCGACACCGGAGCGCCTGCCGGGCGGGCAAAAGGTCTGGAGCCTGAAGGGCGCGGATATGGCGACGGTTCTGGCCTCGGCGTCGGGCGCCTATGTGCTGATCCTGTCGCCGTCCGAGTTGCCCCTGCCCGACGCCTTCGGGTGGCTGATAAACGCGGCCGAGCGCAGCGGCGCGCCCATGGCCATGGGTGGGTTCCAGCGCGCGACGCTGGGCTATCATGACGGCTGGACCGACAACCGGGTCGCCGCCGGCGTTGGCGGCGAGATTGCGCTGGAGGCCGACCAGGCGTTGCGGCTGTATCCGGTTGTCGGCAACAAGATCTTCGCCGCGCCCCTGCTGGCCGGGTTGCCGATTCCCGACGGGCTGGCGCAGGTGCAAGCCTTTGTCCTGCAGGCGGCGCTGCGGGCACGGCGCGCGGCGCAGACCGACCTGCCGGTGATGCGCGCACCGGATTTTCCCGCGCCGCCGCGCGCGCAGACGCAGAAGCAGGAGCAGGCGGGGGGGCTGGTGCGTCAGGTGCGCACGATGCCGGTTGACGATGCGCGGCTGCCCGATGGCTGGCGCGCGGTCGTGGCGCTGCGCCTGTATCAACTGGGGCTGGGGCACCGGCGCGCGCAATTGGGCTGGGTGCGTCTGCTGTGGCAGGTGCGCGGTTTGCGCGGTGCCGAAACTCTGCCCCTTGACCCGCAGAGTCCGGGCTGGGTGCACGGTGCATGGCGGCTGCTTGGGGGTGGGCGAAGATGACACCCCAGGTTGCAACATGCGGGATGACGGGCGATAAGGTGACGGAAAATAAACGGTTTTCGCAGGGGCCGACATGCTTGCGTTCCTGACCCACCACGGCGCCCGGTTTGCCTGTGACGCCGATTTCACGCGCGGCCCGGTGGTCAACGTGAACTTTTTCGATGCGCAGCGCGAGGGGCTGCCGTTTCATCTTTCGCTGCGCCGCGATGAGCGATTGCTGGTCGTCAACCGCCGCGACGCGCAAGGCTGGCGGCGCGAGATCCGGTTTCCATTCGATCCGGGGTATCGTCAGGTCCGCATCGAGGCGATGTTCACCCCGTGCCATGTCCGGCTGTTCGCTGATGGCCGCGATCTTGGGCGGTTCGATGCCTGGCCACGCCCCGATCGCGCCGGGCGCTACTTTCTGCGGCGCGGGTTTCCGGATCTGGCGCGCATTGCGTATGTGGAAATCGATGGCCCTGTGGTCTCTGGCAGCGTCCTGCTTGGGGGCGATGCCGCGCGCGACGCCCCGACAGGACCGGTGCTGAACGACGCGCTGGAACTGACCTTGCGCAAGACACCGGACCTGCCCGGTCACGGGGTGACGCTTCAGGCACAGGGCACGGCCGAAGCGATCCCGGCGGTGCTGCGCGGCCTGCCCTACGGCGATGGCGCGGGCAACCGGCTGCGGGAATGGGCGGCGGCGGTTCCGGGGCGCCTGTGGGATGCCAGCCCGCTGGCGCTGGATCTGTCGCTGATCGCACCTTCGGGCCGGGTGTTGGGCGCGGAAAGGATTTCCCGCCAACAGATGGCGGCGCATATCGCCACCCTGGCCGAATCCCGGGCCCTGGTTCAGGATGACCGCGCCGCGTTGCAGGCCGTGGAACACGCCCGCCATGCAAGGCTGTTGCCGGATCTGACGCCGCCCCAGCGCCATGCGGTGCTGGCGGCCGCCAACCGGTTTCGGCTGGGGGCCTATCTGACCGAGGGGCAAGCGATTGCGTCCCCGACCCCGCGCAATGCAGCCCCGCCGCCGCCCGGTGCCGACACCGCGGCGCAACGCCAGGGCCTGCTGCGCAACCGCTTCACCCAGCACATGCGCGAGAACCCCGAGGCATCGCCGGTGGCGGTTCTTGAGCGGCTTTGGGCCGAGGAGTCCACGCCAAGGCCCCTGCGCGCGACACTGCTGACCACGCTGACCGAATGGTTCTGCCTGAACGACGATCCGCGCAACGCCGCGCGGCTCTGGCTGGATCAGGGATTGGCCCGTCCGGGCCCGGCCTCGCCGGGCGATCGCTGGACGCTGTCGGCACAATTGCCGCTGCTGTATTGTTTTGGGCGATTTGACGAGGTGGCGGCCGGGCTTTGGGCACTGGCGCCGGCCCGCGACGACTGGATCCTGACGCCCTGCATTGGCTGGATCGCGCGGCAACTGGCCGTTTCCGCGCCAAGCCTGGACCAGCACCTGCCCGCGATGGCGCAGCGCTGGGCGATGTTCGACGCGCTGTCGGGCTTTCTGCAGGCACGGGCTCCGCAATATTGGGAGCGAACCGAATGCACCGCGCTGATCGCTGGCATGGTGGCGATCCTCGTCGAATCCTCGACCCTGCCCCGCGATCAGCATGACGCGCTGATCTGGATGCTGCTGCGCATCTACGGCCTGTCGCCCGCCTTCTGGGACGCCGTCCGGGTCGCGCGAAACCCGGCCTGGACGTTGCCCTTGCGCATGCAGCGTGCGCAGACGGCCTTTGCGGAACTCAGCGCGCTGATCGTCCGGCCGGGGCCCCGCGACAAGGCGGCGCAGGAGCGGATCGACCGACTGCTGAACCTGTTCCGGCAATGGGGTTGCGTGGACGCGGTGCGCTTTCGCCGCGATCTGCTGGGACCGTCCGGGGTTCCGGTGGACGAAGGTCAGGTGCCGGACCCCAACGACATCCTGCTGGCGGGGCTGAATCCCGAAGAAGCCGCGCTGCGGTTTCTGGCCTTCCCACGCCAATGGGCGTTTGAAGCGCCGCTTCCGGCGGCGTTGACCGAAGCCGCGCGGCGCGGCCTGATCGGCGCCTATGCCGAGGTGCCCGCCGGAACCTTTCACACGCTTCAGGTCCAGGCCCTGGCCGACGCGCGGGCCTTGCTGAAGGGGCCGGACCGCGCCCTGATGCAGCGCCTGCTGCGCCACCTGACGCCGATGGCCGGCCCGGATGGCGGGTTTCTGGGGATCGGTCTGGCGCTATCGCTGGTCACGGCTTTGATCGGACAGGGGCGCGAGGTCGAGGCGGCAGTGCTGAGCGGCCATATCGAGGGGATGCGCGCCACGATCACCGATGACTGGGCCGTCGAATCGCTGCGCCGGGCGCCCGCGCCGATGCTGGCGCTGCGCCGGCTGTGCGCCGAACACCCCGGAAACGGTCTGACCGCGCGGCTGCGGGCCGCGCTGGGCGATCCGCCCGCTTCCGCATCCGCCGGTCAGGGCGGGGTTTGCGACGATCTGCGCGCCCGCAGCAATCCGCTGCTGAATACCCTGGTCTGCCTGTATTCCTGCAAGGTGCATCTGGACACCAGGGTCAGCGCCATCCGCCGGGGCTGGATGCGCGAGCTTCAGGCAATGGGGGTGCCCTGTCTGGTCTTTACCGGCGATGGCGACGGACGACGAGACGGTGATGTCGTCGCCCTGGACGCGCCCGACGATTACGAGGGCCTTCCGCAAAAGACCCTGGCGATGGCGCGTTGGCTGCGCGACCACACCGATTTCTCCTATTTCCTGAAGATCGACGACGATTGCTTTCTGGATCCCAGCGCGTTCTTCGCGGATCTGTGCTGGCAGAAATTCGACTATTACGGCCGCCCACTGACCCGCCAGCGCGGGCAGATGGACCGGGCCTGGCATATGCGCAAATCCTCGTCACCGCGCGGACGGCTGGAACTGGACAAATCGCCCGAACCGTCGACCTATGCCGATGGCGGCTCGGGCTACAGCCTGTCGCGGCAGGCGTTGGAGGCGTTGTGCGCCGCATCCGAAACACCCGAAGGGCTGGACCTGATCTCGGTGTCTTTCATGGAGGACAAGCTGGTCGGCGATCTGCTGGCCTTGCGCGACATCTGGCCCAGGGGCGAGGATTACCGCATCAGCGTGTTGCGGCGCACCATGCCGGGCGGGCCTTTGGTGCCGGCCTGGGAAAACGGGTTTTTGCCCTTCGCAGGATCGGGCATCAAGCTGGCGCATCTGGACGGGCATGAACGCCAGCAACAGGTGCTTTCAGGCAGCCGCGATCCCTGGCCCCGGTCGTTCAAGGTCTGGCCCAGCGCGCAACCCGCCCGGCTGGGCTGGCGCAGCAATACGCTGGATCTGATCTGCGATCCCGGCAAGCTGGGGCGGGTGAACGAAGCCGATGTCGCCGTGATTGCCTGCCTGCGAAACGAGCGCCTCATGCTGCCGCATTTTCTGGATCACTACCGGGCGCGGGGCGTGACCGGGTTTCTGATCGCCGATAACGGCTCGGACGATGGCAGCTTTGAATATCTGGCGGATCAGCCGGATGTCGCCCTGTTCGCCGTCGATACCGATTACAGCGCGTCGCATTACGGGGTCAGCTGGCAGCAGGCGCTGATGGCCAATTTCCGCGTCGGCCGCTGGTCGCTTGTGGCGGACGCCGATGAGCTGGTCCTGTTTGGCGCTCAGGCGGATGGCGGCGGGTTGCCAGACCTGACCGCGCGGATGGAGGCCGAGGGCGCCGACGCCGCGCGCGTGTTCATGCTGGACATGTATCCGCATGGCCCGTTGTCCGACGCCGATTTCACCACGGCCCCGCCCTTCGAGCAGGCGGCTTTTGTCGACGCGCAGCCCTTCTTGCAGGTGTCCGGTGCGCGCGGTCCCTATTCCAACAGCCCCACCTGGACCAGCGCCCTGCGCCACCGCCTGATGCCCGGATCGCGCGCGGAACTGTTCGTGGCGCAGAAATACGCGATGCTGAGATACCAGCCCTGGATGCGCCTGTCGGCGGGCCTGCATTTCGTGGCCAACGCACGGGTCGCCCGTCAGGAAATGATATTCGCGCATTTCAAATACAACGCGGCGTTTCATGCCCGGGCACAGGCCGAGGTCGCGCGCCAGCAGCATTTCAACAATGCCGAGGAATACCGCAAATACCTGATGCTGGCCGCCGAAGGGCAGACCGTGCTGTTCGATCCCGCGATCTCGGTGCGCTGGGATGCATGTGATTTCGTGCGCCGCCGGCTGCGCGCCAATGATCAGGAGCGCGGTGACGGACAGCCCCGGTAGATCGGCAGCAGCCGATTTACATGCGCGGCCATCGTCTCGGGCGGGCGGGCGTTTGCCCAATAGTCAGCGGGCGTGAGGCGCCCCGCCAGAACCGCCGACAGCGCGCGCTGGAAATCCGCCGCGTCGCCCGACCGGAACACCAGATCCGGGCAATTTCCCAGCTCTTGCGCGCCGCCCTTGTCCGAGGTCAGAAGCGGGATATGGAGCGCGTGCATCTCGATCGCGACCTGCGGCAGGTTGTCCTCCCACAGCGGGGGGACCACGCCCAGATCGGCGCCGTCCAGCAGGCCGGGCAGATCGTCATGCGTGTAGCCGTTCACATGGGTCAGGCTGGCCAGGCGCGTGCGCGCGCCAGACATCAGGGCCATGGCATCGGCCTCGCCGCTTCGGGCGGCGACGAGCAGATGCAGGCGCCGCGCCATGTCGGACGGCAGGGCGCCCAGTGCCTGCATCAGGAAGTAGAACCCCTTGTCGCGGCGCATGTAGCCCAGATAGAGCAGCCGCAGCGTGCCATCCGGGGCCAGGAATGCGGGCTTCGGCCGGGTTTCGCCCCAGGCTTGCGCCGCCCTTGTGCCGATCAGGCAGGTCTGCGTCTTTTGCCCGTCCAGGCCGTGTTGCAGGGCAATCTGGCGCACCCGGTCAGACACGCACAGCACGGCGTCAACATGGGTATTGATCAGCGCCGTCATTTCGGCGCGGCGCCGGGCGAAGGCGCGGCCGTTCGGCGCCGTGCCCCTGGCCCGCGCCCGGCGCCTGTGCCGCGCGCGCAGAACCCGGCGGGCCAGCCGCCATGTCAGCCCCAGAAGCGGGCGAAACACCCGGTCAAACAGCGCCGTTCCCGGCCCCGCACCGGCCCGGGTCAGCGCGGTGTCGATGCGGTAACTCAGCCGCACATTGCGCGGATTGGGTTGCGCGGGCAGGCAGGTCACGCATTTCGCACCGTCCTGAAAATCCGTGCAGGGCCGCGCTTCGTGATGCCACAGATTGACCTGCGGACAGAACGGATAATAGTTGTGCAGGGACATCACGAACCGGGTGCGCGGCCAGCGCGGCTTCAGCGCCAGAACCTGCGCCGGCAGGCCCTCCAGGGTATTGAAATGGATCACGTCCCAGGGCCCGGACCGGTCGATGAAATCGGCAAAGGCGGCCACGGTCGGCGGGTGATCCAGCTGGGCGGCGCCGGCGAAATCGGCATGAGACGGCGCCAGCAGGCCCGAATTGACCAGTTGGAAACGCGGGCTTGGCCCGTCGGAGATTTGCTGCACGCGGGGTGCATTGCCGACCAGATCATGCGTCAGGCCCGACCCCAGGAACGCGGTTTCCACGCCGTCCACCGCGTCCAGCGCCGCGATCAGATTGCGCTGATAGACGCTGACACCGCCGCCGCGTCCCAGCGGATCATGCGGATCGGCCCAGTTGACATAGAGGATCCTCACCCGTCGGCATCCGGACTGGTCAGGGCTTCCAGCGCGTCCAGACGCGCCAGGATCTTGCGCTGGGACATGCGCAATTGCGCCAGTTCGCCGGCCAGAACGCTGACCGCGTCGGACAGGGCGCGCGCTTCGGGGGGCGTCGCCTGCGGCAGGTGGGCCAGAAGAGCACCCGCGTCCAGCCGGGCCTGCGGCAAGGCGGCCAGCGCGGTGATCCCCGCGCGCGCCGTTTCGCGCAGGGTGTCGAAATCGGGCGCGCCGTCCAGTTCGGCAGGGTTGCGATCCTGCCCCAGCAACGCCTGCGCGCGCAGCAGCAGATGCGCGGTCAGCTTTTGCGGCAGCGCGGCCTGGTCGTAAGCGCGCTTGAGGGGCAATAGCCGGTCGTCCAGCCGCGGATTCGGATCGGAGAGCGGGCTGTCGGCGGTTACCGGCAGGCGCGCGCCCAGGGCTTCAAGAAAATCGGCGAACAGTGCGTCGTCCCGCCGAAGGGCGGGGTGAAAGCCGCGCAGGATCACGTTGTCGGCCCCGGCCAGGGCAATCCACGGGGCCAGGGCGGCGCCGTAGTCCCAATGGATCGGCTCCATCTGGCAGCGCACGGCGGTGTCGAACGGGCCGACCGGGACCCCCATCTTGACCAGTTGGTTATACCACGATTGCAGATGGTCCTGCGGCGGGCGCAGATAAGCGATGACGCGCAGGCGCAGATCGGGCGCCGTGGCCAGGATATCGGCCAGAAGCGTGGTGGCGACGGGATGGGCGCCAAGACGCATGAACTCTTCGCTGCTGATCAGCAGGGCCTGCCCGGCAGGCAGGGCGCGCGCGGCCTGGATGACACCGTCCCACAAATCTGCCGCCGTCGCCGGGTTGTTGAACCCGTGCAGCAGCGTGTCAACGCCAGCCTCGCGCAGCAGGGCATAGGCCAGCGCGGAATGCTTGGCATTCTTGACCGGCGCGCTGGCATAGTGCAGCCCTTGAAGCGCCAGCAGCGCGCGGTTCTGGTGCAAGAACACCTGCAACGCGGTGGTGCCGGTCTTGTAATGGCCGATATGCAGGATCAGGTCTCGGGTCTGGGTCATGTTCGCATCAGGCCATGATGCGGCGGTGCTGTGCAACCGCCTCGGCAAGGTCGTCGAACAGCGTCAACCGCCCCTTGTCCAGCAGGATCGCGGCGTCGCAGAATTCCCGAAGCTCCTCCAGATTGTGGCTGACCAGAATGGCGCTGGCGGATTTCATGCGATCGGCAAACACGGCGCGGGATTTTCGCTTGAACCGCTGATCGCCGACTGCCGTGACCTCGTCCACCAGATAGGTATCAAACGGGATGCCCATGGAAATCCCAAATGTCAGGCGGGATTTCATGCCGGCGGAATAGGTGCGGATCGGCAGGTTGAAATGATGCCCGATCTCGCAAAAATCCTGAACGAAATCGGCCAGTTCATCGGAATCCACACCGTAGACTCGGGCCAGGAAACGGGTGTTCTGCGCGCCTGTCAGATCGCGGTGAAAACTGCCGGCGAATCCCACGGGCCAGGAGATGCTGCCATCGCTGTAAACATCCCCGGAATCCGGGCGCAAGGTGCCGGCGATCAGGCGCAGGAGGGTCGATTTGCCGGCCCCGTTGCCCCCCAGCAAGGCCAGCGAGCGCCCGGTCGGCAGGGTCAGCGTCAGGTCGTTGATGACCGGGACATACCGGCGCTGAACCCGGTAACCCTTTGTCAGATGGTCGAATACGATCATCGCCGTGTCCCGCCCCCTTGCCCGTTAACCCCGGTCGCGCAGGCTGTAGTAGATCAGCACGATGACCGACCAGACCAGCAGCAGGAAGAACGCGGTCAACGCGGTCAGAAGGGCGCGTTGCGGGTATTCGGCGCGTTGCGCCAGCGTGGGGCGCACATAGGTCGCCAGATAAAGGCTCTGGCGTTCGGCATTCGAGCGCGCCACGTCCAGCGCCGTCAGCGCGGCGGTATAGGTGCGTTCTGCAAACTCCTGATCCACCACCAGGCTTTCGAACTGGGCGATCAGGCGCGGGTAATCGGTGTCGGTCGCGGTCACGTCCTGCGTGGCGAAATTCAACCGCTCGGTGTCGATCCGGTCCTGGATGACCTCGATCCGGCGCCGGGCCTGACGGACACGCGGGTCGGTGTCGGCGGTGATCTGCAACAACAGATCATGATCGACCAGCGCCTGCGCCAATTGCTGTTGCAGGTTGTTGATAACCCCCATGCGGCCCTGAATATCGGCCGTCGGATCGACGATCTGGGTGCGCGCGCGAAACGCCGACAGGGCTTCGCGGGCGCTGCGCAACCGGTCCAGCGCCGCTTGCAGGTCCAGCTCGGCATTGGCCATGGTGTCGCGCCGGGCCTGTTCGTTCAACGCGTTAATCATTCCTTCGCTTTCACGCACAATGGCCGTTGCGAGGGCACGTGCATATTCGGCCGAAAAGGCGCGGACCTGAACGTCCATCAGCCCCGACGCCTTGTCATAGGACACGCGAATGATGCGCCCCCAGAACCAGACCAGATCCTCGATCTGCGCGTCGGGCCAGATGGAAAACACCGGATCCGATGTCCAGTATTGGGCATAATGCGCGCGGAAATCCATCTGCTCCTGGATCCGTTCGACGATCTGCTGGCTTTGGATATAGGCATGGAGCACATCGCCGTTCGACGAGTTCGAACCGCCGATGAAGGCTGAAAGCCCGCCGACGATTTCGGTGGCCGACGAGGTTTCCTCGGACCGCACGGTGAATCCGGTGCTGGACGAAAACTGATCCTGCGAGAACACGTAAAGGTAGAAAGTTACCAGGGCCAGGGGCAGGAGGACCAGCGCGGAGAAACTGAACAGAACCCCACGATGGCGGGGCTTGAGGGTGGCCGGCGGCGCCATTCGGCGCACCGGCGGCGGCGCTTCGGGGGGCTGCCATTTCGGGGCCGCGCGGGCCTGATCCGTGGCCGCCGCCGCGACGGGCGCTTGCGCGTTCGGGGTCTTGGCCTTCCACTGGCCCTTTTTCGGGTTGCCGGGTCTGGTATCGGTCACGCAGCTCTCCAAAGGATTGTTTGCCCGGTCCCGCGAATTTCTACATATTCGGACGGGGAATTGCCAGAAAAAGGAATCGCCCGTGCCTGATGCCAACGCAACCCTGCCGGGTGTGGCCCTTCCCAAGGGCCGCGGTATGGCCCAGCGTAGTGTTCCGGCGCTGCGGACCATTGCGGCGCTTGTCCTGCGCGAGATGAGTACGCGGTTCGGGCGCAAGCCCGGCGGTTATCTTTGGGCGCTGCTGGGGCCCCTGGGTATCATCATCATGCTCGCTTTCGGATTTTCGCTGTTGGCGCGGACCCCGGCGCTGGGCACCAGTTTCCTGTTGTTCCAGGCCACCGGGCTGCTGGTGTATCAACTTTTTCGCGGCACGTCGCGGCTGGTGGGCGTGTCGCTGACCTACTCGAAATCCCTGCTGATCTATCCCGGCGTGACCTGGATCGACGCGGTCATCGCGCGGTTCTTGCTGAACACGATGGTGTCGGTGGTGGTGATGATCATCATCCTGACAGGTGTCGTGATCTATCAGGACATCAGCCTGATCCTGGATTGGGGGATGATCGTTTCCGGTGTGGCGCTGACGATATTGCTGGCCTTCGGGTTCGGCGTGCTCAACGCCTATCTGTCCGAACGCTTCGAGATCTACGACAATCTCTATGCGATCGCCACCGCTCCGCTGTTGCTCGCGTCCGGGGTGGTGTTTCTGTATGACGATTTGCCTGTTCTGGCTCAGGAGGTGCTGTGGTACAATCCGCTGATCCACACCATCGGCATGATGCGGGCCGGCTTCTATTCCGTGTATCAGCCGCAATACCTGTCGCCGGGGCTCGTGGTGTTCAGCGCGTTGGTGCCGATGGCTTTGGGGCTGCTGTTGTTGCGTCGGTATCACCGCGAACTCCTGGCCGATTGAGCGCGGCGTTCAGCACGGTGTCGTGCGAAATTCCGGTCCGGCGTAGCAACCCGTCCCGCATCGCCATGGCGAACAGCCGCAGATAGGTGCCGCGCTGCCCCTTGTAGTGGCGCACCCGTGACAGCCAGCGCAGCAGATACAGAATGAACACCGGGGCGAAGAATATGCCCGCGCTCATCCGATAGACGAACAACAGGTTGCGATAGTAGTAGTAGACCTTCCACAGCGGGCGAATCCGGGGATCGGATACGGTATAGGTCGTGTTGTCGTGTTCGAACCTGACCGAAGGATCAAACCCGATCGGATGACCGGCGCGGGTCAGGCCCAGCGTATACAGCGTGTCATCGCCATACAGGAACAGCGAAGGATCCGGGTAGCCCTGCTTGCGCACGGCGCTGGCCCGCACGAAGAACGCGGCAAAGGATGTCCCGTCGACGGTGCGAAGCCCCGGCGTCTTAAAGTCGTGGGGGCCCAGATGAAACGCCTCGCGCCCACCGCCCAGCAACGTGCGCGCCATCACGCGCTTGCGCCAGAACGGGTTGAACGTGGGCCGGTTCATGTCGCAGACGGTGCCGTCAGGCAGGGTGACGGCGGCGGCAAAGCCGTCATAGGCGTCCAGATCCAGCGCATGGAAGGCCCGCAGCGCGCCCGGTTTCGGGCGGGCGTCATCGTCCATCAGCACGATCCAGTCGGGGGCAAGCCGTTCCATCGCGGCCTTCATTCCCATGGCAAAGCCGCCCGCGCCACCGGTATTCACGTCCGATCGCACCACGACCAGGCGCGGATCGGTTTGCGCGGCCAGCCAGGCCCCGGTCGCCTTGTCCGAGGCGTTGTCGACAACCAGAACGGCCGCAAGTTGATCCAAGGGGGCCGACAGAAGCGAACGCAGGGTAACCTGAAGTTGCGCCAGCCGCCGATGCGTGACGACCACGGCAACAAGCCGCGATGACTGTGCCGCTGCCAGGTCCGCAGTCAGGTCCGCAGTCAGGTCCGCAGTCTGGTCCGTGGAAATAACATGTCTGAAATTCATACGTCTTGCCTAGATGTGCTTGGCTGCTCGGTTTGTCCGGTTTCGGCTAATCATCATTAAAAAACATCAAAACACATAAACGTAGCATAAAGATTAAAAGCAAGACGAACGCCGCATTTTTGCCACGTTTCGACTCCGATCGCCGCCGTTTCACGGGATCAGACTGGCCCGTGGTGGATAAAGGGGCCGGTGATGCGCTTGCAACTTCAGGGAGTAAACCTGTCTGGCGATGCGATTCTGGACGAGGGAATCACGGATATTCAGGTCGCGGTGATCGACGGCCGGGTGCATGTCTTTGCCAATACCGGGGCCAATGGTGGCGTGTCGGGCTATGTGATTGGCGCGAACGGGGCGATGACGCTGTCCAGCACGGTCATCTACCCGCCGAACCTGACAGCGGGCGCCGATGACCAGATGGTTCTTTCGCTTGATGGCGGGGGGGCGGTTCTGTATCTGGGCGAAAACGGCCAGGGACTGTTTGGCTATGCGCTGGACGGCAGCGGGCTGGGCACGCCGCAGCAGATGACCTGGGCGACGGTGCAGGCGGCGGCCAGTGGCGGCAGCGCTTCGGCGTCCAAGGCGTTGATCCTTCTGGCCGAGCAATCGCCTGATCTGTTTCCGCAAGGCTTTGATGGCTCGCAGGTTGTCGATCTGGTCAGCCTGACGGTCAATGGCCAGGATTTCATGATAACCGCCTCAACCGGGACCGATCAGGTCACGGCGTTTCGGATCGATACCGGCACCGGGCAGTTGATCGCCACGGGCACCATGGGCGCCCCCGAAGGCCTGGGTATCAACGCCCCGACAGCGATGGATGTCGCCACCGTCAATGGCACCAGCTTTCTCATTGTCGCGGCATCCGGCACATCGACCCTGTCGGTGATGCGGGTGGGGGCCGATGGCTCGCTGACCCCTGTCGACCATGTGATGGACAACGCCACCACCCGCTTCGAGGGGGTGCAGGATGTCGCGGTCGCTCAATCGGGGGATCATACCTTTGTCGTCGCCGGCGGTGCGGATAACGGGCTGACCCTGTTCCTGCTGCTGCCGGACGGGTCGCTGGTTCATCTGCAAACCCTGGCCGACACGTCGCAAACCTCGATGTTCCGGGTCACGGCGGTCAGCGCGGTGGTGGACGGCGATCAATTGCGGGTGTTCGTCGGCGCGCAGAATGAAGGCGGCGTGACCCAGTTCACGCTGGACCTTTCGGCCCTGGGAGCGATGCAGATGGGCACCGGGGGCGTGGACATTCTGCGCGGATCCGGCGGCGACGACATCCTGTTCGCGGTCGGCCAGGGCGATACGCTGATCGGCAATGCCGGGGCTGACGTTCTGGTGGCGGGCAGCGGGCAGACGCAGATTATGGGCGGCGCCGGCGCCGATATCTTCGTGTTCCGGACCGGCAGCGGGGCCAGCCAGGTCGGCGATTTCGAGCGCGGGCAAGACCGCCTGGATCTGAGCGACCTGCCGATGCTGCGCGATGTGTCGCAATTGACGATCACCACCACGGCGGACGGCGCGCGCATCGAATACCGGGGCCAGATCATCTCTGTCACGGCCGCCGATGGCCAGCCCCTGACGGCGGACGACCTGTTTCCCGGCGGCCTGGAAGGGGGCGACCGCTTTCCCTATGTCCCGCCGGACGCATCGATCTATGGCATTGAACTGAACGGCACCAATCGAAACGATGACCTTGCTGGCACAGAGCGCAACGACACCTTGAGCGGGGGCCGTGGCAACGATCTCATCGACGGGCTTGGCGGCGATGACTGGATCGATGGCGGCGTCGGCAATGACGTGATCCGCACGGGCGACGGCAACAACACCGCCCGTGGCTGGTTCGGGCATGACGTGATCGTGGGCGGCGCGGGCAACGATTCAATCGACGGCTATGCCGGCAACGACAAGCTCTATGGCGCGGGCGGTGACGATACCATCCTGTCCGGGGCAGGCAATGACAAGGTATTCGCCGGGGATGGCAATGATGTTGTCCTGGCCAGCAGCGGGCGCAACGTCATCCTGTTGGGCCTGGGCGAGGATTCCGCCGAAGGGGGGATTGGCGCGGACCGTATCTACGGCATGCAGGGCAATGACACGATCAACGGCGGGCGCGGAAATGATTCCCTGGGCGGCGGCCCCGGCGCCGACCGGCTGGACGGCGGCGACGGCAATGACGTGCTGTTCGGCGCCGTGGGCAATGACTGGCTGTCCGGCGGCGAGGGCAATGACCGGCTTTGGGCAGGCGACGGGGACGATATCGCGCGCGGCGGCGGCGGCACCGATCTGATCTATGGTGGCACCGGCAACGATATCCTGTCCGGCGAAGCCGGCGATGACGCGATCTGGGCCGGCACGGGCAATGACCGGTTGAATGGCGGTGACGGCAACGACTGGATCAGCGGCGAAAATGGCGATGACACTCTGCTGGGCGGCGCCGGAAACGATACCTTGCGAGGCGGCGCGGGGACGGACCGCTACTGGGGCGGCGACGGCGCCGATGTGTTCGAATTCTTCGGCGATCACGACATCGGCTGGATCATGGATTTCGACCCTGCCGAGGGCGATATCCTGCGTCTGGATGCCGCCATGTGGGCCGCCCTGGGTGACCTGAGCGCGCAAGAGGTGGTAACGCGCTTTGGCGCGATGGATTCGGCAGGCAATGTTGTCCTGGACTTTTCCGAACTGGGTGGCGCGGTGATCATTTTCAACGGATATGACGGTCTGGCCGAACTGCCGCAGAGCATTGAGTTTATGTAAACCCTTTGCCGACAGACTTGCGCGGGACGCAGCGGGCCCCGCCCTAAGGCCGCCACCGCAGAATATTTGCGGATGGCAGGGGTTTGGCCCGTCTGGCGTTGATTGCACCTTGGGGGGTGATCCACTACTATCCCACCAAGGAAGCGCCCTGTTGTCGGAGTTAACTGTTTGAGCCAACACATTCGCAAGGCGGTTTTCCCGGTTGCCGGTCTGGGAACGCGTTTCCTGCCCGCAACCAAGGCCATGCCGAAAGAGTTGCTGCCCATCATCGACAAACCCATCGTTCAATACGCGGTGGAGGAAGCGGTGGCAGCCGGCATCACCGATCTTGTCTTTGTCACTGGCCGCGCCAAACGCGCAATCGGCGACCATTTCGACGCCAATCTGGAACTGGAGATGCAACTGGCCGCCAAGGGTCAGCACGCGGTGCGTGACATGGTGCGCAACATTGTGCCGCCCGGGGTGAACTGCATCTTCATCCGCCAGCCAGAGCCCAGGGGCCTGGGCGACGCGGTGCTGTGCGCCGAACCGGTGGTGGGCGGGGGCCCGTTCGTGGTGCTTCTGGCCGACGACCTGATGAAAGGCCCGTCGCTGCCAACCGCCGAGCTGCTGGCGGCCTATCGTCGCCAGCCCGGGACCTATCTGTGCGTGACCGACGTGACCCGCGACGAGGTGAGCAAATACGGGATCGTGCGCCCGGGGCCGCCCGCCGACGATGGCACGCAACTGGTGCGCGGCCTGGTCGAAAAGCCTACGGCAGAGAGTGCGCCGTCAACCCTGGCCTCCATGGGGCGCTATGTGTTCGAGGCGGATATCTTCAAGGTTCTGCGTGGTCTGGGGCCCGGCGCGGGGGGGGAAATCCAGCTGGCTGACGCCATCGACAAGCTGGCGATTTCAGGCCGGGTGCGCGCCGTGCCGATGAGCGCGCGACGCTATGATTGCGGGTCCAAATTCGGCTATCTGACGGCGATTGTGGACTACGCGCTGGACCATGACGACTATCGCGCGCCGCTTGTCGCCTTGATGCGGGATCGTCTGGGGCTTGATGCTTCGGACGCCGCCCAACCCGCCGCCGCGCCTGGCCCACACAGCCCGGCGCTTCGCAAGCTCGCCGGTGGCGCGGACTGAGGGGGCGACCGGTATGCAGCATGTTCTGGTCGCGGGCGGAGCCGGGTATATCGGATCCCATGCGTGCAAGGTGCTGGCCGATCGGGGCTATGTGCCCGTCACCGTTGACAACCTGTCGACCGGTTGGGCGCAGGCGGTGAAATATGGCCCCCTGGTGCAGGCCGATTTGCGCGATCGCGCGGCGCTGGATGCAGTGTTCGCGCAATATGCGCCCATCGCCGTGCTGCATTTCGCCGCGTTCAGTCTGGTCGGCGAGGCGATGGAGGATCCGGGCAAATACTGGCACAACAATGTTGTCGGCTCGTTGACCCTGATCGAGGCCGCGCTGGCCGCCGGGTGCCTGGATTTCGTGTTTTCCTCAACCTGCGCCACCTATGGCGAGCAGGACGGCGTGGTGCTGAACGAAGACAGCGCGCAGGCCCCGCTGAACGCCTACGGCGCCAGCAAGCGCGCGGTGGAGGACATGCTGCACAATTTCGGCGCCGCGGCGGGGCTGCGCAGCGTGATCTTTCGATATTTCAATGTTGCGGGCGCCGATCCCGGCGGTGAAATCGGCGAATGCCACCGCCCGGAGACCCATCTGATCCCCGTCATGCTGGAAGCCATCGACGGGCAGCGCGCCGAACTGGTGATTCATGGCGACGATTATCCGACCCATGACGGCACCTGCGTGCGCGACTATGTGCATGTGATGGACCTGGCCGAGGCGCATGTGCTGGGTGTCGAATGGCTGTTGCAGGGCAGGGGAAGTCGCATTTTCAACCTGGGCACCGGTGTCGGTTTTTCGGTAGCCGAAGTGGTGTCGCATGCGCGCGCGGCGACGGGCAAGCGCGTGCCGCATCGCTACGGCCCGCGCCGCCCGGGCGATGCTGCCAGCCTTGTTTCGGGAAGCCAGCGCGCGTTGGAGGAACTGGGCTGGAATCCCACGCGCTCGTCCTTGAAGATCATGATCCGCGATGCCTGGACCTGGCACCAGACCGGGGGTTACCCGGGCTGATCCGCGGGTCAGAGCGGTGAGATCGTGAAGGCCGGCATGTCCGCATGCGCCGTGCCGGATCGAAGATACTGGCGCGCGGTGTCCAGCGCCTCGCGGATGGTGACATCCATGTCCAGATACCGGTAGGTGCCCAGCCGGCCCAGAAATGTCACGCCCTTTTCATTGCGCGCCCGATCCACGTAGCGGGCCAGCAGCGCCTTGTCGGCCACCTGCCGCACCGGATAGAACGGGATATCCCCGGGCCGATGGGCGCAGGCATATTCGCGGTAGAGCACGCTGTCGCTGTGGTCCTCCCACGGGGCAAAGTGCTTGTGTTCGGTGACGCGGGTGTAGGGCACGTCGGCGTCGCAGTAATTCATCACCGCGCATCCCTGCCAGTCGCCGCGATGGGTGAATCGCTCGAACCGCAGGCTGCGATAGCCCAGATGTCCCAGATCGTGCCCGAACCAGCCATCCAGTGCGCCCGACCAGAACACATGGCGCGCGTTGGCCGCAAGGGCGGGCTCGAACGCCGTGTTCAGGGACAGGGAAATGCCCGGATGGTTCAGGATACGGCTGACCATGGAGGTATAGCCACCCTCGGGCATGCCCTGAAACCGGTGCGTGTAATAATCGTCGTTATAGTCAAAGCGCAGCGGCAGCCGCTTGAGGACCGACGCGGGCAAATCGCGCGGCTCGCAGCCCCATTGTTTTTGCGTGTAGCCCTTGAAAAACGCCTCATACAACGCGGGCCCGACAAAGCGCAGCGCCTGGTCTTCCAGCGTGATGGGATCAATGATGGCGTGATCCGCCTGCGCTTCGACAAAGGCGCGGGCCTCGTCCGGGCGCAGGGCCTTTCCAAAGAACTGGTTGATCGTCAACAGGTTGATCGGCAGCGAATAGATGCGGTCACCGACCCGCGCCTTGACCTGGTTCTTGAAAGGACGGAAGCGTTCGAACCGGTTCGCATAGTCCCAGACTTCGGCATGGTCGGTGTGGAAGATATGCGGGCCGTAGACATGCACCAGCACGCCGGTTTCACGGTCCCGTTCCGTGTGGCAATTGCCGGCAACGTGAGGGCGCTGGTCGATGACGCGAACACCATGCCCGGCCTCGGCCAGTTCACGCGCGACAACCGCGCCGGAAAGTCCGGCGCCAACGATCAGGATATCCCCTTTGGCAGTCATGGTCCGGGCCGTCATCCTGGCGGTCAGAGGGTTGAGCGGGGAGCGGCGGGGAATCGCGTTCCACCGCCCGACCCACAACCAATAGGCGAAAATCGGGGCCTAGGCCATGCCCATGCGTTTCAGGTAGGTTTCTATCAGCGGCACATCGGACGGGTTGTTCAACTCCCAGAACGCGGCGCCGGGGGCCGAAACCTCGACCGCGGCAATCGGATAGCCATGTTCCAGAAAGCGCAACTGCTCCAGCCCCTCGATCTTTTCCAGCGTGCCCGGCGTCATCCGCGCATAGCGGCCCAGGGCGGCGGGCGTGTAGGCATATAGTCCGACATGGTGAAAAACAGGGATCGGATCCTCGGCGGCCAGCCCGCTGGTAAAGGGGATCACTTCCTTGGAGAAATAGAGCGCATTGCCCTGGGCGCTGCGCACCACGGTGGTGCCGCCGACCCGCCCGGCGCGGCGGTCGGTCAGGAAATTTTCCAGCGCCTCTCGGTCACAGCGCAGCACCGGCGTGGCGACCTGGCGGTGCTCGTCGGCCCGCATGGCCTCGATCAGCGCGGTGACGAAATGCGGCGGGGTCAGCGGCGCGTCGCCTTGCAGGTTGACGACGATCGGCTGGGTCAGTCCCGCGCGCGCATAGGCCTGCGCCACGCGCTCGGTCCCGTTGGCGCATTCGGGATCGGTCATGATGATCTCCGCCCCGATGCGCCGCGCCTCCGTGGCGATGCGCTCGTCATCGGTGGCGACATAGACGCCCGTGACGCCCGGTGTCACCTGCGCCGCCGCGCGCGCCGCCATGGTCGAACGCTCCAGCAGCGTGCGTTCGATCCCGCTGGCGCCCTTGAGCGTGGCCAGCGGCTTGGCGGGATAGCGGGTGGAGGCATAGCGCGCCGGGATGATGATGACCGCCTCACGCATCGGTGGTTGCCTTGGTCAGCGTGTCATAGGCGTGAAGCCGGGAAATCAGCGCCTTCATCTGATCCAGCGGCACCATGTTCGGCCCGTCCGAGGGCGCGTTGTCCGGGGCCTGATGGGTTTCGATGAACAGTGCGGACACGCCCACGGCCACGGCGGCGCGGGCCAGAACCGGCACGAATTCACGCTGCCCGCCGGAACTTCCGCCCCGCCCGCCGGGTTGCTGCACCGAATGCGTGGCATCAAAGACCACCGGAAAGCCGGTTTCGGCCATTACCGGCAGGCCGCGGAAATCGCTGACCAGGGTGTTGTAGCCAAAGGATGTGCCCCGGTCGCACAGCAGGATCCGCCGGTTGCCGGTGCTTTCGATCTTGGCGGCGACATGCTGCATGTCCCAGGGCGCCAGAAACTGCCCTTTCTTGACGTTGATCGCGCGCCCGGTTTCACCGGCGGCCAGCAGCAGATCGGTCTGGCGGCACAGGAAGGCGGGGATCTGCAACACGTCCACGGCCTGCGCGGCGATGGCACAATGGCCGGGTTCATGCGCATCGGTCAGGACCGGCACGCCGAATTCATCGCGGATGCGCGACAGGATCTCCAGCCCCTTGTCCATGCCCAACCCGCGCTGCGTGCCGATGGACGAGCGGTTCGCCTTGTCGTAGCTGCCCTTGAAGATCAGCTTCGTGCCGCTGGGGGCGCAGGCTTCCAGAATGCCGGCGCACATGGCGCGGGCATGGTCCAGGCTTTCCAGCTGGCACGGTCCGGCGATCAGCGCGAAGGGGTTGGTCCCGCCGATGCGGGCATCGCCAATGTTTACGATGGTTTGGGACATGCTTCCCTCCGGTTCAGGCGAAAAGGGTTTCAGACAACGCCGGCGCGCAGGCAGTCGTGCAACCGCAGCACACCGACCGGCGCGCGGTCGGCGGTGACCACGAACAGCGCATAGACCTTGCGGTTGTTCATCAGCGCGACAGCCTCGGCGGCGGCGGTATCAGGCGCGACGGTGACCGGGGACAGCGTGGCGACATCGCCCGCCCTGCGCTCCATCAGGCCGACCATGTTGCGCCGCAGGTCGCCATCCGAGATCACGCCGATCAATGCCCCCTGCGTGTCAGTGACACCGGTTATGCCAAAGCCGCTTTCGGTCATTTGCAGGATGGCATCGGCCATCGGGGCCTTGGCGCCGACCAGCGGCAGGCTGTCGCCCGAATGCATCAGTTGCGTGACCTTGGCCAGTTGCGCGCCCAGCCGCCCGCCGGGATGAAAGCTGCGAAAATGCTCGGGCCGGAATTCACGCTGCTCCATCACGGCGATGGCCAGCGCATCGCCCAGTCCCAGGGTGAGCGTGGTCGAGGTTGTCGGCGCCATGCCCAGCGCGCAGGCTTCCTCCAGATCGGGCAGGGTCAGGCGCAGGGCGGCGGCGCGCATCAGCGTGGAGTCGTCGCGTTTGGAAATGCCGATGATCGGGATCTCGAATCGCAGGCAATAGGCCAGCAGATCGCCCAGTTCCGTGGTTTCCCCGGAATTCGAGATCACCAGGCAGATGTCTTGCGGTGTAATCATGCCCAGATCGCCGTGGCTGGCCTCGGCCGGGTGGACGTAGATCGACGGGGTGCCGGTTGACGCCAATGTCGCTGCGATCTTGCGCGCGATATGGCCGGACTTGCCCATCCCGGACAGGACCACGCGCCCCTGGGCGTTCAGGATCAGCCGCACAGCGGCGTCGAAATCAGAAGGCAGCGCCTGCGCCAGAGACAACAGCGCGTTGCCTTCGTTGCGTAGCACACGCTCGGCCGATTGGACCGGCGTTGCGCGATGGGGGCTGTCAGCCTGAGCGGAGGGGTTTGGCATCCATGTTCACCGGATCGCGGCGGCCGCGGGCGGGCCGTCAGCCGGTGCATAGGGTTTTGGGCGCGCAAGGTCAACTGATGGCCCGCGCGCCGGACCGTCAGTCGATCGGATGGAACATGCCGGTTTCGGGGTCATAATCCTCCAGCGCCCCTTCGCCGATGTCATGCCACAGCCCGTGAACCGTCAGCTTCTCGGCGTCCACGGCCTCGCGCACGAAAGGAAAGGTCATCAGGTTGTGCAGCGAAATTTTCACTGCCTCCTTTTCCATGCGCCGCACACGATCTTCCACATCGGCGATATCGGTGGTGGCCTCATACCCCGGGCGCAGGATGTCAAGCCAGCGACCGACAAAGCTGGAGCCCTCCTTCAATTCAGGGGCGTTGCCGGCACACATGTCATGACACCCGCGCACGCCGCCGCAATTGGAATGCCCGACCACGATCAGATGGGCCACTTTCAGCGCGCTGACGGCGTATTCCACCGCCGCCGATGTGCCGTGGTGATCGCCGTCCGGCTGGTAAGGCGGCACCAGATTGGCGATGTTGCGGTGGATGAAGAACTCTCCCTGATCGGCGCCGAAGATCGCGGTGACATGGACGCGGCTGTCGCAGCAGGCGATTATCATCGAACGCGGATGCTGCCCCTGATCCGCCAAGTGCTTGAACCAGCTCTTGTTTTCCGAATAGGACGTGGCGTGCCACCCCAGAAAACGCTTCACCAGATAACGCGGAAGCTTGTGGGCAGAAGTCATCGGCAATTCCCCTTAAGTAAGTCGGGCAGTAGTGTTAGTCTCAATTTGCAAGAAAATCGAGCAATAACCCGCGCCCGGGGCAACTCTTTGTTAGCTCGGATCAAACATCCTGCAGACGGGTGCAAGGGAAATCTTTTGGGGTAGAAGGGGTGACATCGTGACACTCGTCTTTGAATTTCGACCCAGCGAACGGATCGTGATCGATACCGCCAGGCTGGAGGAACTGTTTCGCCGGCTGGGCGACCACGGGGCGGAGACCCACGTGATCGAAGCGGTCGAGGCGATATCGGATCTCCTGGCCGAGGTGGATGGCTTCGTGCGCCGTGACGCCTTGTCCGAAATTGCGCCACGCGCGCAGCAGGTCAGCCGGCTGAGCGCGGATATCGGTCTGACCTCGCTGGCGCGGGTCGCGCGGGATATGAGCATCGCCGCGAACCGAAAGGATGTCGTTGCGTTTCGCGCGGTGTGGGAACGCCTGATCCGGATCGGCGACAGGTCCTTGTCGCAGGTTTGGGAATTGCCCGGGCTGTCGCTGTGACACGGCGGCGGCCGGAGACGATGCTGAATTCGATCCCCGGATAGTTGGGGCCGCTTGCGGCAAGGCAATTTCTGCGCGGAACCTCTTTCAATGTCGGGGCGTTGCGCTTTAGGTTGGGGCAATCCGACTTGAGAGGTCTCATGCGCCCTAACCCCATCGCCTTCGCCGCGCAAGACAGCGCCGCGACCCCGCTCCATTGCGTATCGTCAGACGATTTGCCAGCCTGGCTGGACAGCCAGCCGGCCCGTGTCCGGGCGTGGATCGAAAGCGTCGGATTTCGCGCCGACGCCGGCGGCGTGGTCTGCGTGCCGGATACCGAGGGATCGCTGGCCCTGGCCGTATTCGGCCTGGGCGACGCGCACGCGCGGGCGCGCAGCCGGTTCTTGCTGGGGGCGGCGCGCGCGCGCCTGCCGGCCGGCACCTATCACCTGGCAGGCGGGTTGGACGAAGCCGATCTGCCCGAGCAAACGCTGGGATGGCTACTGGCCGGGTATCGCTTCGAGCGGTTTCGCCGCAAGCCGGGCCCGGAGCTGGCCGCGCTGAAGGTCCCGCCGGAGATCGATGCGCGCCGGATCGAGATCATGGCCGCCGCCGAATGCCTGACCCGCGATCTGATCAACACGCCGGCCTCGCAAATGGGACCCGAGGAACTGGAAACCACGCTTCTGGCATTGGCCGAGGAATTCGAGGCGCAGGTGTCGGTCACCTACGGCGATGATCTGCTGCATGAAAATTTCCCCTTGATCCACGCCGTTGGCCGCGCCTCGGACCGCATTCCGCGCCTGCTGGACATGCGCTGGGGCCAGGACGGCCCGCGCCTGACCCTGGTGGGCAAGGGGGTTTGCTTCGATACCGGCGGTCTGGATATCAAGCCTGCCGCGTCGATGGGCCTGATGAAAAAGGACATGGGCGGCGCGGCCACGGTGCTGGGACTGGCGATGATGATCATGGCGCTGGGTTGGCGGGTGCGTTTGCGCGTGCTGATCCCCGCTGTCGAAAACGCCATTTCCGGCGATGCCATGCGTCCCGGCGACGTGCTGACCGCGCGCAATGGCCTGACGGTCGAGGTGAACAACACCGATGCCGAGGGGCGGCTGGTTCTGGCCGACGCGCTGAGCCTGGCGGACGAGGAATCGCCCGATGCGTTGATCTGCATGGCCACCCTGACCGGCGCGGCGCGCGTGGCGCTGGGCCCGGACATGCCACCGTTCTACACCGACAGCGAGGCGTTGGCGCACGCCCTGTCGGCCAGCGCCCGGACCGAAGCGGACCCGCTGTGGCGGATGCCGTTTCATGACCCGTACGAGGCGATGATCGAACCCGGCATCGCCGACCTGGACAACGCGCCCGCGGGCGGCATGGCCGGGTCCATCACCGCCGCGCTGTTCTTGCGCCGGTTCGTCGGTCAGGCCGCGCATTTCGCCCATTTCGATATCTATGGCTGGCAACCAAAGGACGCGCCCGGGCGCCCCAGGGGTGGGCTGGGTCAGGGTGCGCGGGCCTTGCTGGGGGCGTTGCCGGGCGTGCTGGATCTGGCGCCGCCCGACGACGCATGACACGCCCCATTCTGAACCCGGATGACCGACGCTATTGCCCGGCGGCGATGGGGGTTGCCCATGACAGTCTGCGCGGCCTGCTGCCGGCGCGCGAGTTCACCTCCGGCACCTGGCAGCGCGTTTGCGCCCCGCTGGCCGACCTGCTGGCCAGCCCGGACGGTCCGCGCGACCGGCAGCTTCTGGCGGGCACAAGGTTCAACGCGCTGGTGCGCCACCAGGGGTTTGTCTTCGGGTTCGATGACGATGAAGGCCTGTGTGGCTGGATTGCCGCCACCGCGCTGGGCGCGGATCATCCGGTTTCGCACCGGGTTGCCAGCCCCGGAACCCATGCCTATGCGCGCGCCGACATCAAGTCCGCCGAAAGGGCCGCGCTGTCCTGCGGTGCGCGGGTTCAGGTCATCGGGGTGGCAGGGGCCTTCGCGCAAACGCCCTTCGGCCATGTCCCGCGCGGTCATCTGCGTCCGCTGGACGAGCCGTTGCCCGATCCGCTCGCGGTCGCGCGCGGATTTCTGGGCACGCCCTATCTGTGGGGGGGCAACAGCCGCGCCGGGATCGATTGTTCGGGCCTGGTGCAGGTGTCGCGGCGCGCCTGTGGCTTGCCATGCCCCGCCGACAGCGACATGCAGGCCCGAATGGCCGGACAGCAGGTCGAGGTGACCGACGCGCGACCGGGCGATCTGCTGTTTTGGGCGGGGCATGTCGCGATGGTATCGGCCAGCGGCCGGATGATCCACGCCAACGCCCATCACATGGCGGTGGTCGAGGAACCTCTGGCGCCCGCCCTGGCGCGCATCGCGGGGACCGGCGCCGCGTTCCTGCATGGTCTGCGGGTCTGAGGCACACCCGCCGTGGCCCGTCCGGGGTGGAACGCCGATCCCGGATCGTGCTGCCTACACGTCCGACCAGGCGCGGGGGATCATTGCCTTGATCCGCCCCGCGTGACCGGCGGGCGCGGCGCAGGCATCGGCGCAGAGCGCGCGGGCGTCGTCCAGCAGGGATTCGGCGGCGCACATCCGGTCAATCAATCCCCAGTGAAGCGCCTCGGCGGCGTCGATCCTGGCGCCCGCCATCAGGATCATCCGCGCACGCCCCGGGCCGATCAGGGCAGCCAGGCGCGCCGGGTCCGAAGGTTGCGGCAGAAAGCCCAGCTTCATCACGGGGTAAAAGAATTTCGCCTCGGGCACCGCCAGTCGGATATCGCAGGCCAGCGCCATGCCGAACGCGCCCCCCGCCAGCGTCCCGTTCAGGGCGGCGACGGTCAGACAGGGCAGCGCGGCGATGGTGCCCGAGAGGTCTTCCCATACCGGGCTGGTGGCAAGGCCCGCGCGGGCTTCGTCCAGATCGGCACCGGCACTGAATACCCTGCCCGCGCCGGTCAGGATAACCGCCTTCTGCGTGCGCCCGGCGTCGGACAAATGGCCGATCAGCGCGGTCATCATGGCCTGGGTCAGGGAATTGGCCTTGTCCGGCCGGTTCAGCGTCAGGACCGTCAGCGCGCCGTCATCCGACCGTGCGATCATTCCGCCAGCCCCAGCACCTGGCGGATGGCGGGGTCGCGCAGGCTGACTTCGGCGCCGCGGTATTCGTCCGATGCGGCGCTGCACATCCACAGCATGGCGCGCGCGGGCCACGCGGCGGGGACATGCGTCGACCAGTCCAGCTGGCTGACCGGGTTCACACCGCTGTCGCGGATCGCCGCCTGCATGTCGGTCGCCACGGTGCCCGGGGACAGCGACAACACCCGCACCCGGCGCCCGGCTTCCAGATGCGCCGCCTTGGTCATCATGATCGCCCCGGCCTTGGACGCGCAGTATCCGCTCCAGCCTTCCAGCGCGTTATAGGCCGCGCCCGAGCCGATGGTGATGATCGTGCCGGAACCGGCCCTTTGCATCACCGGCAAGGCGGCGCGCATGCCGTGAAACACGCCCTTCAGATTGACGTCGATCTGGCGACCCCAATCCAGGGGATTGGCGGCACCGATCAGTGCGATCGGAGCGATCAGACCGGCGTTGTTGATCAG